>Ga0068859_100002530_pt1 | contig 18560 bp, 22 predicted proteins | sample KBSSwiS22_FD_66585 | JGI IMG/M metagenome (GOLD analysis project Ga0068859, IMG submission 66585) | Switchgrass rhizosphere microbial communities from Kellogg Biological Station, Michigan, USA - KBS Switchgrass S2-2 | ecosystem: Host-associated > Plants > Roots > Rhizosphere > Soil ...
CGCCGCCGCGCTGGTGGTGAGCGTGCACCGCCTGCTGCCCCGCTGGGCGCTCGACGGGCTGACCCTGCTGAGCGCCGCCGCCGTCGGGCTGATGGCGCTGCGCGTCCTGCTCGCCGCGGCGCACGCACCGGTCGTCGCCTGGATGGGCGGCTGGACCCCGGTCGACGGCTACAGCGTCGGGATCGCGCTGGTGCCGCCGGGACGGCCGCAAGTGCCATCGACTCCGGCTGGACCGTGCCTGCGGGGGCGAGCCGCTCGGGGCCCAGAGCATCAAAGCGGTCCAGGCGGGAAGAAAGCCGATCATGGCGAGGTCGCATGACGCAACGTCCAGCACCGACCGGACCCGCGACGACGGCCGGTCCGGCCGGGAACGTGGCGAGTCCCCCGAGATGCGGCGCAACCGCAACTGGGCGGAGATCCTCCAGGAGCTCCGCGTCGTGCAGACCGGCGTGCAGCTGATCACCGCGTTCCTGCTCGCGCTGCCGTTCCAGAGCCGCTTCGCCTCCCTGACCTCCGCGCAGGAATGGCTCTACCTGGTCGTGGTGAGCCTGTCGATCCTCGCCACCGGCCTGCTGGTCACCCCGGTTGGCCTGCACCGCGCGATGTTTCGCAAGCGAGAGAAGGAGACGCTGGTGCTCGTCGCGAACCGGCTCGCGCAGGCCGGTCTCGCGGTGTTCGCCGTCGCGGTCGCCGGCGTCGCCGTCCTTATCTTCGATGTGACCAAGGGCGAGACCGCGGGCATTGTCGCGGGCGTGGCGACGCTCGTGCTGTTCGGCTCCCTGTGGGCCGGCGTTCCGGCCCTCATCCAGTCCGAGCGCAAGGACCGCGACTGACACCCCGGCGGCGCCGGGGACCGGCCCGGAACTGCGGGAAAGACGAGGGTTACGCCGCTCTGGCCGGGTAGGTCGGCACCGTACCGGCGCGGATGGACAGTGCCGGGCGGTCAGTGGAGGTGTCATGTCTGGGCGGACCGGCGGCCATCAGGAAGTCGAGACCAAGTTCGACGTCGACTCCACCTTCGCCTTACCGCCCCTGACCAGGCTCGACGGGATCGCATCCGCCGCCGGGCCGACGGAGGAACGCCTCGACGCGGTGTACTACGACACCGACGACCTGCTGCTCGCCCGCAACCTGATCACGCTGCGGCGCCGCGAGGGCGGGCACGACGCGGGCTGGCACCTGAAGCTCCCGTCCGACCAGCCCGGGCGGGTCGAGATCACCAGGCCGCTGGCAGCCGTCGAACGCGACGAGGCTCCCGGCGGCGGCAACGTCGTGCCCGGCGAGTTCGCCGACATCGTCACCGCCACCACGCGCGGTCGCCCGCTGCGCGAGGTCGCCCGGATCAGGACCGTCCGTCAGGCGGTCATCCTGCGAGATGCCGACGGCCGCGAGCTCGCCGAGCTCGCCGACGACGAGGTGCACGCCCAGACGCTCGGCGCCGCCACCACGCTGTCGAGGTGGCGGGAGATCGAGGTCGAGGCGCTCGGCGACGACCACGACGTTCTCGCGGCGACGTCGGCGGCGCTGGTCGCGGCGGGCGCGCGGCCGGCGCACGGGCCGTCGAAGCTCGCCCGCGCGCTCGGCGAGCGCGCCACCCGCCCCGAGCTTCCCGACGCCGGCGCCCTGCTCGCCGCCGGCGCCACGGCCGGGCAGGTCGTCCAGGGCTATCTGTCCACCAACGCGGCGGCGCTGCTCGCCGCCGACGCGCGGGTCCGGCTCGGCGAGCCGGAGTCCGTCCACGACCTACGGGTCGCGGCGCGCCGGCTGCGCTCCGTCCTGCGCACGTTCGACGCGTTCTTCGAGCCGCCCGCCGCGGCCGGGCTCCAGGAGCGGCTGCGCACCCTGAACCTGTTGCTCAACCCCGTCCGCGACGGCGAGGTCCAGCTGGCCCGGTTCAGCGCGGCCATCCGAAGCCTCGACCCGCGGGACGTCCTCGGCCCGGTCGCCGCCCGTATCCAGGGCCGTCTCGGCTCCCAGGAGCTGCGCGGCCGGGAGCAGGCGCTGGAGTGGCTGCGCGGCGCCGAGTACGCAGGGCTCCTCGAGGATCTGATGGCGTTCGTCCGCGAGCCGCCGTTCTCCCCGCTCGGCCGCGAGACGGACCGCCGGACGCTGCTGCGCCCGGTGCGCAAAGCGGACCGCAAGCTGCGCCGCCGGGTCGAGCGGGCCGCGGCAGCGGCCGTCGGACCCGACCAGGACGCGGCGCTGCACTCCGCGCGCAAGGCCGCGAAACAGCTGCGTTACGCGAGCGAAGCCGTCACGCCGGCATGTGGGCCCGAGGCCGCCAAGCACGCCAGGCGGGCGAAGAAGATCCAGAACATCCTGGGCGAGCACCAGGACTGCGTTGTCGCGCAGACCACCCTGCGTGACTTCGGGATCGCGGCCAATCTCGCCGGCGAATCCTCGTTCAGTTACGGGCTCCTGCTCGGGGAAGAACGCGAAAAGGCCAGGTTGACGCGGGAGACCTTCGCGGCCCGCTGGCCCAGGCTTTCCCGGCGGCGCCACCGGCGCTGGCTGCGCTAGCCGGAAGTCGACCTACAAGGAGAGCTGACATGAGCGTCGCCGCCGATGTCCCGGACCTCGCGTACACGGTGCTGGCGGACATCCGCTCCGGCCGGTTCGAGCGAAGTCTCTCGGCGCTGACGGCCGTCGGGGCGGCCGTGACGGCCGGGGAGATCTACCTGTCGCACGACGGGGCGAGCTTCGGCAACCGGATGATGTGGTGGCCAATCGCGATCGTCCCGGCCGCGGTCCCGGCGGGCATCGCCGCCGTGTTCTCCCGGCGGGCGGCGCACACGGTGCTGCCCCTCACCTCGGCCGCGATCGTGGCGAACGGTCTGCAGGGCACCTATCTGCATTGGCGGGGCGTGCGGCAGCGCCCGGGCGGCGTCACCCGCTACAACCTGGAATCCGGCCCGCCGGTGTTCGCGCCGCTGCTGGCGTCCGTCGTCGGCGGGATGGGACTGCTCGCGTCCGTCCTGCGCCGCGAGGGCCGGCCGCCGCAGGGAGACTGGTAGATGGTGTTTCGACCGCCGGGGCGGCGGGCCGTCACGCCGCAGCATCGGGGCCGGTTCGCCGGCTTCGACGTGCTCGACAGCGTCCCGGACTGGGACGACGTGACCGCCGGCATCGTGCTGCGCCGCCTCGCGCCGCCGACGGACCTCGCGTTCTTCACGCCAGCCGAGGCGGCGATCGCCCGCCCGCTGCTCGACCTGCTGCTGGCCCAGGACGGAGAGCCCCGCGTCCCTGTTCTGGCGCTCGTCGACGAGCGGCTCGCGGCGGGCGAGACCGACGGCTGGCACTACGACGACCTGCCGGAGGACGCCGACGCCTGGCGCGAGACGCTGCGCTTCCTGGACGCCGACGCCCGGGCGGGCCACGGGCGCGGCTTCGCCGAACTCGACGAGCGAGGCCAGGCGGGGCTCATCCAGGCGGTCCAGGACCACGCGCAGGCCGGCGAGCACTGGCACCGCTGGGCCGCCGCGCGTACCTGGAGCCTGTGGACGCGCTACGCGTGCACGGCGTTCTACTCGCACCCCTGGGTCTGGAACGAGATCGGGTTCCCCGGGCCGGCCTATCCGCGCGGCTACGTCAACCCCGGAGTGAACACCAGGGAGCACTGGGAGATCGCGGATCAGGACGCGTCGGACCCGGTGCCGTTCGCCGAGCGCGTCGAGCGGGAGCACGAAAAGCTTCGCCAGCTACTCGAATCCGGAACGTCCCGGTGACGCGGCGGGATGACGTCCGGGACCGCAACGCGTCGGCCTGGCTGCTGCCGAACGACGGCAGCCGCACCAACCACCGCCTGCGCGCGGACATGCGGCACTACGGGGAGCGCGACGAGGTCGACCTGGTCGTGGTCGGCGCCGGCGCCGGCGGCGGCGTCCTCACCCAGCGGCTGGCCCGGGCCGGCTGGCGGGTCGTCTGCCTGGACGCCGGCCCGTTCTGGGATCCCGACCGCGACTGGGTCAGCGACGAGCGCGGCGCCCACATCCTGTACTGGACCGAGCCCCGCCAGATCGGCGGCGGCGACCCGATCCCGCTCGGATCGAACAACTCCGGCCGCGGCGTCGGCGGGTCAATGGTCCACTACGCCGGCTACGCGCCGCGGCTGCACCCGTCGGACTTCAGAACGTTGCGCACCGACGGGGTGGGCGCCGACTGGCCGATCGGCTACCAGGACCTGCGGCCGTACTACGAGGCGATCGAGCGGGAACTGCCCGTCGCCGGCGAGCCCTGGCCGTGGGGCGACCCGCACCGCTACCCGCACAGACCGCACCCCGTCGGCGGCAACGGCGAGATCTTCCTGCGCGGCGCCGGCCGGCTCGGCATCGAGGCGCGGGTCGGCCCGGTCGCGATCCCCAACGGCCGGTTCGGCAACCGCCCGCACTGTATTTACCGCGGGTTCTGCCTGCAGGGCTGCAAGGTCAACGCGAAGGCGAGCCCGCTGGTCACGCACATCCCGGACGCGCTCGCGCACGGCGCCGAGATCCGCCCGGACAGCCACGTCAACCGGATCCTGGTCGACGAGCGGACCGGACGGGTCACCGGCGTGACCTATCTGCGCGGCGGCCGGGAGCACGCACAGCGGGCCCGCGCCGTCGCGGTCGCCGGCTACTCGATCGAGACGCCGCGGCTGCTGCTGCTCTCGGCGAGCCGGCGCTGGCCCGCCGGGCTCGGCAACGACTGCGACCAGGTCGGCCGCTACCTGATGGTGCAGGGCGCGCCGCAGACCGCCGGCCGGTTCGACGACGAGATCCGGATGTACAAGACGCCGCCGCCGGAGGTCTCCAGCGAGGACTTTTACGAGACCGACCCGACCAAGCCGTACCGGCGCGGCTGGTCGATCCAGAACGTCAGCCCGCTGCCGATCACCTGGGCCGAGCACGTCATCGCCCAGGGGCACTGGGGCGCACCGCTGCGCGAGTACATGCGCGACTACGTCCACTGGGCGACGCTCGGCGCGCTGTGCGAGTACCTGCCCCAGCCCGGCAACCGGGTGACCCTCGCGGACGAGACGGACCGGCACGGTCTGCCGGTCGCGCACTTCTCCTACACCCGCTGTGAGAACGACCGGCGGCTGCACCAGGCGGCGACCGCCTCGATGGAGGCGGTCCTGCGGGCGGCCGGGGCAGGCGAGGTCATGACGATCGACCGGTACGCCCACCTTGTCGGCGGCGCGCGGATGGCGGCCCGGGCAGCCGACGGAGTGGTCGACGCCGACCACCGGGTCTTCGGCCTACCCAACCTGTACGTCGTCGACGGCAGCGTCCTGCCAACCCAGGGCGCGGCGAACCCCGCCCTCACGATCATGGCCCTGGCGGCCCGGGCCGCGGACCGCCTGCACGCCCTGAGCCGCCGCGGCCTGACCGAGCGCGAGCTGAGCCACACATGACAGAACCCGCGCTGGAGGCCGTGGCCACCGCCGTCTACCGCTTCCCGACCGAACAGCCGGAGGCCGACGGCACGCTGACCTGGGACGCGACGACCGCCGTCGTCGTGACGCTGCGCGCCGGCGGGCAGACAGGCGTCGGCTGGACGTACGGCGCCGCGGCGGCCGCCGCGGTCGTCACCGACCATCTGACGCCCGTGCTGACCGGCCGGCGTGCCTGGGATGTCGCGGCCGGCTGGTCGGCGATGCACCGCGCCTGCCGCAACGTCGGGACCCGCGGGGTGACGATGATGGCGATCAGCGCGGTCGACATCGCCTGGTGGGACCTGAAGGCTCGGCTGCTCGGAGTGGGGCTGACCAGCCTGCTGGGCCGCTGCCGTGAGGCGGTACCCGTCTACGGCTCCGGCGGCTTCACGACGTTCGACGACCCGCGCCTGGCCAGCGAGGTCGCCGGCTGGCGCGACGCCGGCTGCGCCGCGATGAAGATCAAGATAGCTGAGTCGGGCGGGACGCGGATCCGTCGCGACCTGGAGCGGGTGCGGCGGCTGCGGGAGCTGGCCGGAGACGACGCCGAGCTGATGGTCGACGCGAACGGCGGATACACCGTCGGGCAGGCCCGCCGAGTCGGCGCCCAGCTCGACGACCTCGGCGTGACCTGGTTCGAGGAGCCGGTCAGCAGCGACGACCCGGCGGGCCTGGCCAGCGTTCGGGCGAGTGTCCGCTGCGACGTGGCCGCCGGGGAGTACGCGGCCGGCCTCTACGACGTCGCCAGGCTGCTGCCCGTCGTCGACTGCGTCCAGCTCGACGCGACCCGCTGCGGCGGCTACACGGGCTGGCTGCGCGGCGCGGCCCTCGCAGCGGCGCACAACCTGGAGGTCTCCGCGCACTGCGCGCCCGCGCTGCACGCGCCGGTCGCCGCTGCCGTGCCGAATGCGCGGCACGTGGAATGGTTCGCCGACCACGCCCGGTTGGAGCCGCTGCTGGCCGACGGCGTCCCGCCCGTCGTCGGCGGCGCCCTGCGTCTCGATCCGACCGCCCGCGGCCATGGCCTGGCCGTCGCGCCCGGCGCGGACCGGTGGCGCGTTGGCTGACCAGACCGATCTCGACCCGCGCCGGCTGTTCGCGCCGCACGTGCTGCGGGACTATGCCTTCATCGGCGACGGGGAACGCGGCGCGCTGATCGGCCCGGACGGCGACCTGGCCTGGATGTGCGCGCCCGCCTGGGAGTCGGACGCGGTCTTCTCGACGCTGATCGGCGGCGCCGGGGCCTACGCCGTCACCCCGGAAGGTCGCTACACCTGGGGTGGCTACTACGACCGCGCGTCGCTCGTCTGGAACGGGCGCTGGGTCACGACTGACGGGATCGTCGAGTGCCGGGACGCGCTGGCCCTGCCCGCCGCCACGCACACCGCGGTGATCCTTCGCCGGATCCGGGTCCTGGAGGGCTCGGTACGGATGCGGGTCGTCCTTGACGTCCGCGCCGGCTTCGGCCAGCAGCCGATGGAGGGGCTCAGCCGGGCCAGCCACGGGACGGACGAGGTCGGCTGGGCCGGCCGGTCCGGGCCGCTGTCGTTCCACTGGTGGGGCGCGCCGGAGGCGACCCGGGCCGGCGACGGCCCGCTGGTGCTCACGTTGAAGCTGACCGCGGGCGAACGGCGCGACCTGTGCCTTCAGATCAGCGACCGCCCGCCGCGCCGCGGGTCGCAGGGTGTTCGGTTCGACGCGCTCTGGGCGGCGACGGAGGCGGGTTGGCGGCGCGAGACGGGCCGGGTGGCGGACGGCTCGCTCGCGGTCCACGACGCCGAGCAGGCACTGGCCGTGCTGTCCGGGCTGACCAGCTCGGCCGGCGGCATGGCGGCCGCGGCCACGATGAGCATGCCCGAACGGGCCCGCGCTGGGCGCAACTACGACTACAGGTACGCATGGATTCGCGACCAGTGCTACGCCGGTCGGGCCGCCGTCAAGCACGGCCAGTTCCGGTTGTTCGACTCGACGGTCGCGTTCGTGACGAATCGCCTGCTGGCCGACGGCCCGGACCTGAAACCCACCTACACCACCCGCGGCGGCGCGGTACCCGTAGAACGGGTCCTACCGCATCTGGCCGGCTACCCGGGCGGTTCCGACCGGGCTGGCAACCGCGCCGACCGGCAGTTCCAGCTCGACATCTTCGGCGAAGCCCTGGAGCTTTTCGCCCTCGCCGCCGGGCACGATCGCCTCGACTCCGCTGGCTGGCGAGCAGCCCGGCTCGCAGTTGACGACCAGGCCCACGGCGTCCTGACGCCCGCGTTCCTGAAGTCCCTGCCGGCCACAGCCCGCACCTTCGTGCGCGCCCTGCTGGCCACGGCCCGGGACCGGCGCCGCCGCGGTCAGCGGCGGCCGGCCGGCTCCTCCTGGTCCTCCTCGTCCTCGGCTCCTTCCTCTTCCTCTTCCTCGCCTTCCTCGTCGTGGGCGGCGGCTTCCGGCTCCTCGTCCTCGCTCGCCTGAGCCTCGGGCTCCTGCGGCTGCTCCTCGGGCGCAGCGGTCTCCTCGCCCTCCTCGCCAGGCTCGCTGACGACCTCGCCGTCGCGGATCTCGCCGCGCCAGGAGCCGGTGGCCTCGCCCTGGATGGTGATGAACCGGCGGAAGTTCTTCAGATCCAGGCGGGCCCGGCGCCCGCCCGCGCGCCAGATGTTGCCCATCTTCTCCATGAACCCGCTCGGGTAGTACTCCATCGTCAGCACGACCCGGGTCAGGTCGTCGGCCAGCGGGTGGAAGGTGACCGTTCCCTTCGTGGTGCCCTTGCCGCCCTCGGTCGTCCACTTGATCCGGCGGTCGGGTATCTGTTCGAGCGTCTTGCCCTGCCAGGTCCGGCGGGATTTGAAGACCTTGACCCGCCAGTTCTGCTCCGTCTCGCTCTTCGCGTCGACGCCCTCCACGCCCTTCATGAACTTCGGGAACTCCTGGAACTGGGTCCACTGGTCGTACGCCGTCGAGACCGGGACCGCCACATCCAGGCTCTCCGCGATGTGGGTGACCTTCGGCGGCCCCGCGTCGCCGCTGCCACCCGCCTTGCCGATGCCACCTCCCAGGCCGAGGGCGCCCTTCGCCTTCTGCTTCAGCGAGCTCCACAGCGTCGAGGTCACCGCCTTGCCCGGGGACTGACCCGAGGCGAGCTTGCCGATCCCTTCGGCGACCGGCCCGAGGTCACCGGTCATCGATCCGAGGCGTTCGCCCACCTGTCGAACGGCCTGCTGTCCCTCGGCGGAGAGAAAGCCTCGCAGCTCCTGCATCAGCTGTTCGATCGCCCCGTTGTGCCGAAGCGCCTCAGCGAGGCCGCCACCGTGGTGCTGGTTGTCTGCGCCTGCCATGATCGATCGACCTCCTAACGGTGCGACGACGCGGCTCGGGGGCGCTTCCTGACCGGCGGGAGCCGGTCCCCGGCCGACGCTCGCGCTCGGCGCGCGGGCCCACGTCCGCCGCGCAACGGCCCTTCGCTCGGCCTGCCGGCCGGCGTCGTCGTGGCTTCCTGGCGCTCCGCGCCGTCGCGGTCCTCGGCCTGGCCGGCTTCGGCCGCGGCCTGGCTGCCCCTGGTTTCGGCGCGCTCGGCTTCGGCGCCCTCAGCTGCCGGGCCCTCGGATCGCGGGCCCTCAGCTTCCGGGCCCTTGGAGTCGGCACCCTTGGGTTCCCCGCCGCGGCGGGCGCCCCAGTGACTGAAGGCGTCGCTCAGCGAGCCGGTGAGCGAGCCGACCAGCCCGCCCGCCTCGCTGACCGGCTTCTCGTCTAGCGAGTGCCGAAGCTCGGAAGTGCGACTCGACAGGTTCTGCGCCAGCGACGCGACCCGCCGTTCGATCATCGCCTGGGCGGTCTGCCGGGCGGTGTCGAGCAGCGGCCCGCGCAGCTGGGACACCAGCTTCTTGCCCTCCTCGCTGCCGAGGAGCCGCACCGCCTGCGCCCGGACCAGGTCCTTGACGTGGGTGTCGCGGCCGCCGGCCCACAGGGCGAACTTCAGAGCCGCTTTGCCCTTCTTCAGCCTGCCGAGGAGATATCCGACGACGCCCGCCAGCATCAGTTTGATGTTCATTACGACCTCCTTCCGTCCCGTCTGCCTTGGGCTCACCAGCCCCATCTGCTGCGCGCGGGTTCGCCGGCGGGCTCGACGGGGCCGACGAAGTGGAAAGCCGGCAGCGGGCCCACGTACTCGATGACAAGATCGGGATGACCGCGGCGAACGCGCTCCACTGCCTCGTCGAACTGCCGGAGATCACGCCGGCTGGGCGCACCAGGGTCACGGTGGACGAGGAACGCCCAGCGCAGGACGGGGTCCTCCGGCCCGCCCATCGGCCCCCGGCCGGTGTCCGCGATGGCGAACGGGCGCAGCTCATCGAGGAGCTGCTCCGCCTGCTCCGCCCGTCGCATGATTACCCGGTCGGCGACCCGTTCCCCGAGCGAGATCCTGGTCCGCACGTCGGTCGTCTGCGCGGCGGCGGCCCGGACCCCGGCCAGTGCCGGGTCCGCGGCCAGGACCGCCCGGATCGCCGTCGTCTCATCCTCGTCCGCGTCGAAGTGCACCTCGACCAGGCCGTCGAGAGCGTCGAGGCGGGCGACCAGCTGTGGGGCGGCCTCGCCGAGGATCTCGTCGCGGACTGCGTCCTCGTCCGGGGCGACCGAACCCAGCCTCAGCGGAATGACGGGGCCGTTGGCGAGCAGGCCGAGCAGGATGTCGAGGTGGCGCTCCGCGTCGCTGTCGGTGAGATTCACCGGTTCGGCGACAGGGCTGGCGACGACGGCGACGGGGCACGTCGCGAAGCCTGCGACAGCGCGGCCGCGGACCAGCCGGATCGCCTCGGGCGGATCCCCGAGGCCCAGCGGCGGCGGGTCGGGGAGCGGGTGCCCGTCGCGGACCACGGCGTACAGCAGCAGCGAGGTCACGTCAGGCTCCGTCCGCCGAGCCGTTTCCCGACCGGGCGCCGGACCGGCCCGCGGGCGCGCCCCGGCCCTGCGGCAGGTCCCGGCTCTGGTGACGAGGGTGCTCGGACCCGCCGTCCCGCCGCGCCGCGACCTCGTCGCGCTCGCCGTCGCCGCGCAGCGACGTGACAAAGTCCTGCGCCGTCTCCTTGACCCCTTCCAGCGCCCCCTTCGTCTTGTACTGCGAACCGCCCTCGCTCACGGACTTGACCAGCCCCGGGACGCCGGTGACCTGCTCCCGCTCCCGGGACGAGAGGTCAAGCCGGTTCACCGCCTCGGCGAACCGCAGATAGGTGTCGACGCTCGCGATGACGATCCGGGCGTCGATGGTGAGGATCTCGATGCCGACCAGCGCGACCCGCACGTACGCGTCGATGACGATCCCCTTGTCGAGGACGACCTCAAGCACGTCCGCGAGGCTGCTCGGCCGCGGCGCGCGGCCGATCGACTGCGTTGCCACCGTCATGGCGTGTCCCAACCGGGGGGCGCGGTGTCGCGGGCAGCTGCCGCGGGCCTCCCCTGCTCACTGTTCTGGTGCCCAGGGGCCGCGGGTCCGGGGTCCTGAGGCTCGGTGTCCTGAGGCCTGGGGTCCCGAGGCCGCTCGCGAGGTCCGACGGCGGCCAGCCGCCGACCAGCTCCCGGGCGCGGGCGGTCGCGGCCCCGGCGTCCTGGGCGCTTACCCCGAGGGCGTCCCGCACCTGCGCGATCGCGTCCCGCACCTCGATCAGCGCCCGGCCCAGATCCTCGACCTGCGCGGGCGGCAGCTCGCCGCTGTCCATTCGGCGCACCGCCTGCCGCTCCAGCAGGTCCCGCAGCAGTTCGAGGAGCACGACGACGACCTGCCCCAGCCCGCGCCCGACGTCACGCGGGTCCGCCGTCAGGCGCACCGCGCGGCCGGGCCGCCGCCGCGCTGTCACGGCGCGGCCCCGCCGTCGGCACGCGCCGGCCCATCCGGGTAGGGACGAAGCTGCGCCCCCGCGCCGGCCTCGATGGCGCTCTCGGCGCCGATGAGCAGCAGCCGCAGGTCGAGCCGGATCAGGTCCACCCCGGCGAGGCCGATGATGACGTCGCCGGTGACGACCGCCCCGCTGTCCACGAGCCTGTCCAGCAGGTCGGACAACGCGCGCCCGGAGCCCAGCGAGCCCCGGCGGGCGGGCTCAGCCATCTGACACCTCCCCCAGGGTCAGCCGGACGAAGGAGTACGGCGGCCAGGGCCCGGTCAGGCGGGCGTCACAACCGGCCTCGGTCAGTTCCTGGGTGGCCGTGGTGGCGGCGTCGAGGAAGGTCTCCTCCTTCGCGCCGGCCACCAGGTAGGCGGCATTCAGCCGGCCCGGCCCTGGGCGGCCGGAGCGCATGGCGACCTCCGTGGCGAGTGCCGCCAGCTGTTCGTTGACCCCCCTGGTCAGGGCCGTCAGGCGTTCCTCCCGCAGCGCGGCACGGCGCAGGTCGTCGCGCCGCGCCGACAGGTAGGCCGTGCCGCTCTGCTCGGCCGCCGCCCCGTTCTCCGCCGCCGGGCTCTGCTCGGCGGCTGGGCTCTGCTCGGCGGTGTCGTCGCGCGTCTCGCCAGGAGTGACCCGCAGCCCCCACTCGCGGTGGTCACGGACCCGATCCAGCTCACCGGCGAGCTCCCGCGACGACGCACGCAGCAGCCGCTGGGCCCGGGGACGGTCCGGCAGGACTGTGCCGAACCGCAGCGGCAGCACGGGCCCGCGGTCGAGGAGCAGGCCCAGCACCCGGTCGTGTCGGCCGGCCAGGCTGGCGAGGCGCCCGGACTCGGCGAGCTGGCCCGACTCGGACACCTCCTGCTCGAGTCCCGCCAGCAGCTCCAGCTCGATGGGGGACATGACCAACGCGGCTTCCCCGACTCGCAGGGTCTCGACCGGGGTCCGGTCGTCCAGGCCGATGATGTCGCCCGTTGCCGACGTCGCGTCGGTGATGCCGTAGGCGTAAAGGCCGACGCGGGCCGGCCGCTCGTCGCGCGACGGCTCGGCAACCGGTTCAACGGCCGGCTCGACAACCGGTTCAATGGCCGGCTCGGCCGCCTCCGTGGCGAGCGCCGCGGCGACGATCTCGTCCGCGAGCGCGGCCGCCAGCCGTGCGCGGGCCTGGTCGCGGGCCTGGTCGACGGCCTCGTCGAGGATCTCGGGCGCGAGCCTGACCGCGAGTGCGTGGACTCCCGCGGCCGACTGCGCCATCACCGGCTCCTGGCCTCGTCGCCGACGACCCGGTCGTCAAGCTGACCCTCGAGCACGCCCGCCGCCGATGACTGGGAACCCGCCAGCGCGGCCGGCTCGACGCGACGGCCGACCGCCCGTTCCAGCGCCTCGAGGCGGTCCCGTAGCTGCCGGTTCTCCTCAACCAGATCGTCCTCGCCGGCCCGGCCACGGACTGCCCTGGAACGCCCGTCAGCCTTGGAGCTGAAAAACGGATCGTTCAGCCACCAGTCCAGGCCCATCTCGCGCGCGGTGTCGGCGGACGCGATGAACAACCGCAGCCGCAGCGTGAGGAGCTCGACGTCGAGCACGCTCACGACCACATCGCCGACGATCACGATGCCCTTGTCCAGGACGCGTTCGAGGACATCGGCCAGGGTGTCGCTGCGGGGGCCGGTCCATTGCCGAACGGGCCGGTGCGAAGTCAGCATCTGCTCGGTCATTACACCGCCGAATAGCGAGGAAAGCCGTTCAGGATGGATCGGTGGCACCACGGACGAAACGGCGCAAGCGCTCATATCCGCGAAGGTTGCCGTCCTCGTCCACGTCGACCCGATAGGTCGCGATCACACTCGTCGTGCTGGGAATCCGTTCGAGCTCGAGGACGTCCGCGAGCAGCGACCAGCCGTCCTCGACGGCTCGCATGCCGCTCACCCGCTCTGGTTCCTGGCCGGTGAGCTGGGCGAACTGGCTGAGCGCGGAACCGATGACACGCACCAGGCCGTCGCTCCCGCCGGAGACGTCGCGGCCAACGCGACGGCCGGAGCCGGACCGGTGCTCGTCGCGGTCGGGAGCAGTCACGCGATCACTCGCCTGGTCGAATCCGGGTCAAGGGGAAACACGATGTCAGATGACGCCGCCCGTTTCCCCTCCCCGCTGGCCCGCCCCGAAAACCCGAAACCGCGGCCGCCGAGTCATCCCCGGATCATTTTTTGCGGTACACCAGGGCGTGGCCGTTTTGTCCCTGGCCGGCCGGGTAGCCGGCCCCGCATGACTGAGTTCGGATACTTCCTGTCCAGCGAGGAACTGAGCCCGGCGCAGATCGTCGAGTACGGGCAGGCGGCTGAGGCCGCGGGCTTCGACCGGGTGTGGGTGTCGGACCATTTCCATCCGTGGCGCAGGAGCCAGGGCGAGAGCCCCTTCGTCTGGTCCGTGCTCGGCGCGCTCGCGACCACGACCAGGCTGCGGCTGACGACAGCGGTGACCTGCCCGACCTTCCGCATCCACCCGGCGATCCTCGCCCAGGCGACCGCGACCATCGCCTCGCTCGCCCCCGACCGGTTCACGTTCGGAGTGGGCTCGGGCGAGGCACTCAACGAGCACGTCCTCGGCGACGCCTGGCCGCCGGTCAGCGTCCGCCACGAGCGCCTCAAGGAGGCCCTGTCGATCATCCGCCGTCTGTGGTCGGGCGAGGTCGTCACGCACGAGGGCCGGTATTTCACAGTCCACAACGCGAAGATCTGGAGCCGGCCGCGGAAGGCCCCGCCGATCTTCGTGAGCGGGTTCGGGCCGAAGTCCACCCGGATCGCCGCTCAGGAGGGGGACGGCTGGATCACTACCAAGCCGGACGCCGAAGCGTTGCGGGCCTACCGGCGCGACGGCGGGATGGGCGGCACCCAGGCCGGGGTGAAGATCTGCTGGGCGCCGTCCGAACAGGAGGCGGCCCAGACCGGTTACCGGCTCTGGGGGCATGAGGGCACTGGCGGGCAGACGTCGCAGGATCTGCCCATGTGGGAGGGATACGACGCCCTTGCCACGATCAGCAGCCCCGAGCACTTCGCGCGGGAGGTCGCCTGCGGTCCGGACCCGCGACGCGCCGCGGAGTCGATCGCGAAGTACGTCGACGCCGGATTCGACGAGGTCTACGTCGCGCAGATCGGCCCCGACCAGGCCGGCGGCATCCGCTTCCTCTCCGAGGAGGTCCTGCCCCTGCTGCGCTGACACGCAGCCGCGGCCGAGCCGCCGGCTCAGGCGGTGGCGTGCTGGAGCAGCGGGCCGCCGGCGGGGGCGAGGCGTTCGTCGGCTGTGGTGCCGCCCCAGATCCCGTGCCGTTCGCGAAGCAGCACCGCGCACAGCAGGCACTGCACGCGGACCGGGCAGCGGGCGCAGATCTCCTTGGCGGCCGCCTCCCGCCCGCGCCGCTCGCCCGCGTCGAGGCCCTCGGGCGGGTAGAAGATCTCGGCCTCGGCCGTCACGCAGGCAGCGCCGAGCCGCCAGTCGACGAGGTCGGCGTTGAGTTCGGCCTCGGGCGGGAAGGCTGTCGAGTCCTCGCGGGGGAGACGATCAACGGAGGGGACGGTGACGGTACGTGTCGACATCGGACCTCACTCAAAGTCGAGAACGACAACCGCGGCGGCTATTCCCCCGTGGGCCACGGCAAACCTCGCGACTTCGGCGATGTGGCGCCAATCGGGCGGCGTGCGGCCCAGCCGCGGACTTGAATGCCCGACAAAGCTACCTAGGGCAATAGAATGACCACTCTACGTATAGAGTCAGGAGTCCCGGGAGCGAGGAAGGGACGGTCAGACGCGGTGGAACGCTCAGCAAGGCGATCGACAGGGTGGCGATCGATCGGGCGGCACGGCCTGGCGGTGGTGGCCAGCGTGCTGCTGATCGAGGCGGCCGGGACGCCGGAGGACGTCAGCGCCGCCGGTCCGAGCCTGGACCCGCGGGCGGCGATCAGCGCCAACCGCTCAGGGCAGCGATGGCTGTCCGGAGTGAACGGCGATCCCCAGATGACCCCGGCGGGCGTCGACCGCTTCTGCGCCTTCCGCGGCGACCCGTGTGACCTGGCGCAGGTCTACGTCGCGCGCAAGAACTGGCCGTCGATCGTCGAGCCGTCCTTCGCCGAGACGAACTTCGCCGGCTGGCCCGGCCTGCTCTCGATCTCCGTCCCGCCGTTCCCGGAGGACGGCAGGTCCAACCTGGCCGCCTGCGCGGCCGGCGCGTACGACGGCTACTGGCAGGAGTTCGGCCGGACGCTCATCGCCACCGGCCGGCGGAACTCGATCGTCCGGCTCGCCTGGGAGGCCAACGGCCGCTGGTACCCGTGGTCCGGAACCGACCCGACGGCGTACGTGAACTGCTTCCGGCGGATCGTCGACGCGATCCGCTCGAGCACCGGGGCGGCCCCCATGTTCGACTGGTCGATCAACGCCCATGTCTCGCAGAACCCGCCGAGCCACAACCCGCTCGACATCTATCCCGGCGACCGGTGGGTCGACATCGTGTCGATCGACGCCTACGACCATTACCCCGCGTCGTACACGCTCGGCCAGTTCAACGACCAGGCGAACGCCGTAGGTGGCCTCACCTGGCTTTACGACTTCGCCCGATCCCGCGGAAAGCTGTACGGCATTGCGGAATGGGGCGTCGCCTCGGGATCCGGCGCGGCCGGCGGCGGCGACAACCCCGGCTACATCCAGTTCATGCGCGACTGGATGACGGCCCGCGCCGGCCAGGGCATGTACTACGAGACGTACTACAACACCTGCGACAGGACCAGTGTCGGCTCCAACCTGGATCGCCCTCGGGGCGACGGCTGCGACTACGCCAACCCGGCCGCCGCCGCCCGCTACGCCCAGCTGTGGTGAGCGCCGACGCCGCGGTGGCGGACGGTGACGAAGATCGAGAGCCCGACAGTTGCCGCCGGAGCAGGTCACGGCGACCCAGCCGACCTGCGGCGTTGTGTTTCTGGACAGCCGGCTGACAGCTGGGCGCCCCTTTGTAGTACTTCGTAAAAGATACGGTCCTCCGCTGGGTCCGACAGAGGTCGGGCAGAGGGGACCTACCTGCACATGCGTAGATCGCTGTTCGCCGCCGGGGCGGCCGCCGCCTTCGCGGCGTTCACCGCGCTTCCCGCCACGGCCGCTCAGCCGGCTGATCCGGGTGCGCTCACACTTGCCGTCTACGGTGACGCGCCGTACGGCACGACACCGACAGACAACGCCGAGTTCCTGGCCACTCCGGCGTTCATCAACTCGATCAACTCCGACCCGGCCGTCAGCATCGCCGCGCATGTCGGAGACATCCACTCGGGCAAGCAGTACTGCACCGCCCAGTACGACCAGTCGATCGCCGGGCTCTGGCAGCAGTACCAGGTGCCGCTGGTCTACACCCCGGGCGACAACGAATGGGCCGACTGCCACAAGCCGGGCGAGGGCGGCGGCACCTATGACCCGACCACCGGGAACGTCAAGTATGTGACCGACCCGGCCACCGGCCAGCCGGTCGACTACGCCGGCGGTGACCCGGTCGCGAACCTCGCGCTCGTGCGCTCGCTGTTCTTCCCCCAGCCCGGCCGGACTCTCGGCAGCGGCAAGCTGCACGTCCAGTCGCAGGCGACGGAGTACGACCCGGCGTTCCCGTCGGACGCGCAGTACGTCGAGAACGTCATCTTCGAGCGGAAGGGCACGCTGTTCGTCACGCTGAACGTGCCCGGCGGCTCGAACAACGACGCCGACGTCTGGTACGGCGCGCCAACCAGGAGCACCGCGCAGGCGCAGGAGGCCTCGGAACGCACCGGCGCCGACCTGCGCTGGCTCGACCACGCGTTCACCCAGGCCAGCCAGAACGGCGACACGTCGGTCCTCATCATGGCCCAGGCCGACATGTGGGATCTCGATGGGAAGACCGCGGCGCACCTGACCAACTACGAGCCGCTGGTCTCCAGCATCGCGGCGCACACCACGGCGTTCGGCAAGCCGGTCCTGCTGATCAACGGTGACTCGCACGTCTACAGGTCGGACAACCCGCTCTCGCCGACCGCGCCATGCGTCACCGAGTCCACCGCCGGCGAGGTCAGCTGCGCGAACGAGTCCGCGGCGCACCCCGGATACGACGTGCCGAACTTCCACCGGATCGTCGTGCACGGCAGCACGTTCCCGCTGGAATGGCTCAAGCTGACCGTGCAGCCCAGCGCGAACTACCCGGCGAGCGCGAACGCGTTCGGCCCGTTCGCCTGGCAGCGCCAGCCGCAGGCCTGACACCCCATGCCGGGCTGGTGGCCAACCGCCACCAGCTCGGCCTCCTGGGATGCTCGCGAGGAATTCCCGGCCTATGCCCAGGTTTCTCCCAGGCGTTTCCCAGGCTTCGCCCGCAGGGTCGATCGTGCGCTGCTCTGACCTGTCCGACCGCTCTCGCGGCCACTGCATGGAGACCATGTGCCCTCGACCGTTTTCGGCCTGCCGGTTCACATACTGATCATTCACACGACCGTGGTCCTCGTGCCGCTGACCGCGTTGTTGCTCCTGGTGGTGGCGTTCTGGCCCCGACTGCGTCGGGCCCTCGGCCCGCTGCCCGTGCTCGCCGCCTTCGGCTCGCTGATTCTCGTGCCCATCACCACCCATAGCGGCGAGCAGCTGCGGGCCCGGCTGCCGGACAACCCGCTGATCGCCCGCCACGCCGAGCTCGGCGACACGCTGCTGCCCTGGGTCGCGGGACTGTTCGTCGCGGCGCTGCTGCTGTTGTGGAACGACGGTTGGCGGCCGACCGCGTGGGCGTCGCCTGGGCGGGTGACCGGCCGGACCAGGTCCGGGCACTCGGCCACGCGACCCACGACCTGGGTAACGGCGCTCGCGCTCGCGCTGGTGCTGGTCACCACCGTGGGAAGCGTGGTCCAGGTTGTCCGCATCGGGCACAGCGGCGCCAAAGCCGCGTGGTCGGGAGTCGGAACGACCTCCACCGGATAACACGGCACCGTGCCGACTACGTCATCGTCGAGGCGAGGGCACGCAGTGACAGGACGTGGCGCATACCCACGGCCATTCCCGGCAGGGACCGGAGCGGCCATGCGCGCGCTGGTCGTAGCACAGGGTGCGCCCCAGATCAGCCAGATCCCGGCGCTGGAACGCCCAGGCATCGGCCGTCATGCAGAAACCGTGCACGAAGACCACGGTGAGCCCGGCGTCCGGCGGCCCCTGCTCCTCGACATATAAGCGCACCCCGTCGGACTGCGAGCGGTAGCCTCCGTCTTCACCTGTGGTCCTTGCGCATGGAAAACTGCCCCCAAGGTC
>Ga0068859_100002531_pt1 | contig 18550 bp, 16 predicted proteins | sample KBSSwiS22_FD_66585 | JGI IMG/M metagenome (GOLD analysis project Ga0068859, IMG submission 66585) | Switchgrass rhizosphere microbial communities from Kellogg Biological Station, Michigan, USA - KBS Switchgrass S2-2 | ecosystem: Host-associated > Plants > Roots > Rhizosphere > Soil ...
CGCGCAGCTTGCGATCAACCAGTCGCGCAAGGGCGACTGGCGCGAGATCTTCGACTACGTCGACAAGCTGGACAAAGTCACCAAGGACGACGTCATGAGGGTCGCCAATGCGACCTTCACGGCGCAAAACCGTACCGTCGGCACGATTGAAAACGTCGACGCTGCCAAGTCCGGGAAGTGAGAGGAGACGCCGACATGAACTCGCTCATCGCACATCGCGTCATCGTCACGGGCATCGTGGTCGCGGCGCTCGCGGGGCTCCCCGCAGCCGCGCAAGTCAAGAAGTACACCGAGATCAAGTCGCCGCCGCTCCCGGCGTTCGTCGTCCCCCAACCCGAGACGTTCACGCTGCCCGACGGGTTGCGCGTCTTTCTGATGGAAGACCACGAGATTCCGGTGGTCACGGTGCGCACGCTCGTCCGCACCGGCGGGTTTTACGAGCCGCAGGACAAGATCGGGCTGGCACGCCTGACCGGAGTCGTGCAGCGCACGGGCGGCACGACCTCGATGCCCGGGGACAAGATCGACGATTTCCTCGAGTCGCGCGCGGCGTTCGTCGAGACGAACATCGGCGGCGACTCGGGGAGCGCCACCATGAATTGCCTGACGCAGGACTTCGACGAGGTCTTCAAGGTCTACCTCGACGTCCTGCGCAACCCGGCGTTCTCGCAAGACAAGCTCGATGTGGCCAAGGTGCAAGCCAACGCCGGCATCGCCCGTCGCAACGACAACGTCGGCGGCATCACCGCGCGCGAGTCGGCCCGTCTGGTCTACGGTCCCGACTCCCCGTTCATCTCGCTCGAGCAGTACGCGACGATCGCCGCGATCACGCGGGACGACCTCGTGGCGTGGCACAAGAAGTACTACGTCCCGAACAACATGATGCTCGGCGTGTCGGGAGACTTCGACGCCAAGTCGATGCGAAAGACCCTCGAAAAGGCCTTCGCGTCGTGGCCGAAAGGCACCGCGTTCACGCCCGGTCCCGTGGCCTATCGCAACACGCCCAACCCCGGGGTCTTCTTCATCGAAAAACCCGACGTGACCCAGGTGAACATCGCGATGGTGCACCTCGGGATCGACCAGAAGAACCCCGACTTCTTCGCCGTGCAGGTCATGAACGACGTGTTGGGCGGGGGCTTCTCGGGCCGCCTGGTCAACGCGATTCGCACGAAGAAGGGGCTCGCCTACAGCGTCAGCGGCGGGCTCGGCTCCGCGCTCAATCGTCCCGGATTGATGCGGCTCGGCATGCAGACCAAGTCGGTGTCGATCTTCGACGCGATCGCTGCGCTCAAGGAAGAAGTGTCGGGGATCGTGACCAACCCGCCCACCGACGAAGAAATGGCGCAGGCCAAGGAATCGATCCTGAACGCGTTCATCTTCAACTACGACTCGAGGGCCGGGATCCTCGGGCAGCAGATGACGTACGCCTACTACGGCCTACCCGCGAACTACCTCGAGACGTACAGGGCGAACATCGAGAAGGTGACGAAGGACGACGTGGTGCGCGTCGCGAAAAAGTACGTCCACACGGACGACCTCGCGGTGCTCGTGGTCGGTAAAGCAGCCGACTTCCCGAAGCCGCTCGACACCCTGGGAAAGGTGACGAGCGTGGACATCACGATTCCGAAGAAGCCCGCGACGAACTAGAGCAGGGTGCCCCGAAGCACGGTCACGGCGTGGCCTCCGAGGACGACCCGGCCACCCTGGACCGCGCAGGCCACCGTGCCGCCGCGCGTCGAGGCCTGGAAGCCGGTCAACGCGGTCTTGCCGAGCTTCGCCGACCAGTACGGCGCGAGAGCGCAGTGAGCCGATCCGGTCACGGGGTCCTCGTCGACACCCGCCGCGGGAGCGAAGAAACGTGACACGAAGTCGCGCTCGGGTGACGACGAGCGCGCTGTCACGATGACCCCGCGCCCTCCGACCGCGGTGAGCGCGTCGAGCACGGGGCGAACGGCGCCAAGGGTCGCCTCGTCGGCAACCTCGACCAGCCAGTCCATGCGGTTCCTTCCAGCGAATTGAAAATCGACGCCCAGCGCCCGGCGCAGCTCCGGCGGGGGCTCGCTCGTCACGGCCGGCTCGGCGGGAAAATCCATGCGGATCGTGTCGCCGTCGCGCCACGCGCTGAGCAGTCCGCTGCGCGTGTGGAACCGGGCCGTCTCCGCGAGCGGAAGACGCCGCTGCTCCCAGAGGATGTGCGCGGAGGCGAGCGTGGCATGGCCGCAGAGGTCGACCTCGACTGTCGGAGTGAACCAACGAAGATCGTAAGCGGCGTCGGTGCGCGGTACGAGAAACGCCGTCTCCGCGACGTTCATCTCCGCGGCGACGGCCCGCATCCAGGCGTCCTCGGCAGGGGCCGCCAAGAGACAGACGCCTGCCGGATTGCCCGCGAACGGCCGCTCGGTGAACGAGTCGACCTGGTAGATCTCCCACGACATGCCAGCGAGCTTAGCGCAGAAGCACCGCTGCTACGATGCGAGCGCCGATGCCCCAGCTGCGCTACCCGATCGTCTTGTTCGACGCCGGCGACACGCTCCTCGCCCCGCGAGAGTCGTTTGGCTCCGTGTACGCACGTGTCCTGACGCGCCTCGGCACGCCGCTTTCCGCGGAGGATCTGGAACAGGGCTTGCGGCAATGTTGGGCCGAAATGAATCAAAGCTTGGGTTTCGGCGCGGATCGCTACGCGGCCGACCCTGAAGGCGAGTCCGGATACTGGCTGCGATTCGTGCAAAGGACGCTGGCGCTGACCCCGAACGCCCCCACGCATCCGGCGCTTGCAACCGCCGCGTTGGAGCCGCTCCGCGAGGCATTCAGGGATCCGGGCACGTGGAAGGTCTTCGACGACGTTGTTCCCGTCCTGTCGGCCTTGCGAGACGCCGGAGCGCGTCTGGCCGTCGTGTCCAATTGGGACTCCGGGCTCCCCGCGCTCCTGACGCATCTGGGCCTCGCGTCGTGGTTCGACACGATCGTCGTGTCTCACCTCGAGGGCATCGAAAAGCCCCATCCCGAGCTGTTCCGCCGGGCGGTCGCACGGCTGAACGGAACGCCCGGCGACGCCCTGCACGTCGGCGACGTACCGGAGCTGGATCGAGCGGGGGCCATGGCCGCGGGAATCGCGAGCGTGATCGTGGACCGGCGGGGGCGGCTTCCGGCGTCAGACGAGGCGCTGCCGGATCTGACGGCGATCCCCGCGCTCGCGCGGGGATGACGCTTTAGCCCTTCGGTGCCGCGGTCTTCAAGATTTGATTCCGCTTCCCTTCGAGCGCCGCACCCAGATCGGTTTCCCCCGAGAGCAGGACGGAGTCCACGACGCCGTCGGGACGGATGACGACCACCGTCGGCGTCGAGATGACCTGGTAGGTCGCGCCGATCTGCATGTCCTTGTCCACGAAGGTGGGGAAGACGAAACCGCTGACGCGGCAGTATTCCGCCGTCCGCATCTTGGTCGCATCGTCGGTGATCCTCGCCGCGGAGATCACGTTCAACCCGGGCGGATGGCCTTTGAGCCAATCGTTGAGCTTCGGAAGCGTCGCCTTGCAATGGGGGCAATCCACGGACCAGAAGACCAAGACGTTGACCTTGTCCGGGGAGAGCATCGAAGAAAGGCTGTGCGCCGCGGTGTCGTTGATCAGGGGCGCGTCGAAATCGGGGCACTTCTTGCCGACGAGCTCCGTAACGGGATAGTACGTCGACAGCACGCCGTAGGTGCTGAGCTTGCCGGTCGTCGCGACACGGCGGATCGCGCCCTCCACATCGAGCTTGTACTCGAGGGTTTGACCGAGAGCACCGCCGTTGCTCAGGCGGAGCTTCCCTGCGGCATCGACGATCGCGATGTTCGGCACCGCGTGGACGTTCAGCTGCTGGAGAAGCCGGAACCCTTCATCGTTCAACACGGGCGCCTTGAGCTTCAGCGCTGCGGTGCGCTCGCGAATCGGAGCCACGTCGGTCGACCCGTAGGCCGCGGCGGCGACCGGAAGAAATACGACCTTGTCCGCCCCGGCGCGATCCACGGCGGCCTGGGTGTCCATTAAGATCTTTTCCGAACGCGGATTCCCCGCCATCCAGTACACGAAAACAATCGGCTTCTTGCCGAGGTAGGTCGCGAGGTTGATCGTGGGGGCCTGCCCGTCCGAGCGGTTTAGATTCGAAAACTGCGCCGCCGGAAAGTCAGCTCCGAATTCAACCGGCTTGACGGGCGCGAGCCCCGGCGGGACCTGGGCAACCAAAACGCCGGCTCCGGCGAGTCCGAGGGCGAGCGCCACGGCCATCTTCCGGGCGGCTTGACGAGTCATCAGCATCCACCTCCAGAGAACACGGGATTCTAGCCCACCCCCGTTGGCGGCGCTTACGGAAGGAAATAGAAGGCGAGAGCGAGGATCACGTACACCCCCAGAAGCTGGGCGCCCTCCATCCAGTTCGACTCCCCGTCCATCGCGACCAAGGTCGCGACCCCAGCCGCGATCGTCACGGCCAGGACTTCGAACGTCGAAAAGACGAGATCCATCGGCTTTCCCAACCCGTACGACGCGAACACGAGCACCGGGGCGACGAACAGCGCCACCTGGATGCTCGACCCGATCGCGATGTTGACCGCGAGATCCATCTGGTTCTTCATGGCGACCAGGACCGCGGTCGAGTGCTCGGCGGCGTTCCCGACGATCGCGACCAGGATGACGCCGACGAACACCTCCGTGAAACCGAACGCGGCCGCCGTCTCCGACACCGCGCCCACGAGCGCCTCGCTCATCACGGCGACTCCCACCGTCGCGAGCGCGAGCATGATCGTGCTCTTCTTGATGGTCCACGCTCGGCCGCCCTCGTGTTCGACCGCGACGTGCTCTCCGGTGTAGAGATGCCGGTGGGTCTTCAACGAGAAGAGCAGGCTCGCGATGTAGATCGTGAAGAGAACCACCGCGATCTCGAGGCTCATGCGGTGCTCACGAGCCGCTTCGGTCCCGCGAACGAGATGGTGAAAGATCGCCGGCACGACGAGCCCGATTGCGGAGAGCACGAGGAGCGTGGCGCCGATTCCTGCCGAAGTCCGGTTGAACGTCTGGCGTTGATGCTTGATGCCCCCGGTCAGAATCGCGAGCCCGAGGACCAGCAGAATGTTGCCGATGATCGAGCCGGTGATCGATGCCTTGACGACGTCGTACAGCCCGGCGCGAAGCGCGATGAGCGCAATGATCAGCTCCGCGGCGTTTCCAAATGTCGCGTTGAGCAACCCTCCGATGCCCGATCCCATCTTTCCCGCCAGGTGCTCGGTCGCTTCCCCCATCAGCGCGGCCAACGGGAGGATCGCCAATGCCGAGGCGGCGAAGACCCACGGCGCCGGCGCATGCACCGCATGGAGGATGAGTCCCGCGGGAACGAAGGCCAGTAGGAGAAAGATGGGGCGGAAACGCGATTCTGTCCGCTTCATGCGCAACTCCGTAATTCGCGGATAAAGGCTTGAGAGTCTAACAGCGCAGCTGGGGGGAGCGGGCCGAGCTCGGTGAGTTCACGATTGTCTCGGCGCGTCGCGGGACCTAAGATTCCCGGCATGCGTCTCACGGTCGCGATCATGCTCGTCGGGACCCTGGCGAGCGCGTGTGCCGCTCGCACGCGCTCGAATCCAACCCCCCGCGCTCGCGCGGAAGAGGTCGTCACGCCGACCGCCGCCCCTGTCGTCGAGACCAAGGCGATCGAAGCACCGGCGCAAGACGCCACCGAGCCGCTGGACGGCGTGGTGCACGTGGTGCAGCCCGGCCAGACTCTCTGGCGCATTGCGCGCGCGTACGACGTTCCGCTCGATCAGCTGGCGGTGGCCAACGGAATCGACGACGCGTCACGGGTTGCCGTTGGGACCCCGATCTTCATACGGGGAGCGCGTGCGACGCTGGACGTGGCCGCGTACCCGGCGCCACTTCCCGGCTCCGCCGCCCGACGGCCGGTCTCGCCTGAGACCGTCGGCGACTACCTGTGGCCGGTGACCGGAGGGGCCTTCATGCGCCCGTTCGGCGAGCCCCGGCGTCACCACATCCACGCGGGCATCGACATCCGCGGCTCGCTGGGGCAGGACATTCTCGCGGCGAGGGACGGTGTCGTCGCCTTTGGCGGCGGAACCAAGACGGGATACGGAAAGATGGTCGTCTTGGACCACGGGAACGGCATACAGACGCTCTACGCGCACGCGGTGGAAGTCCTCGTTCACGAAGGGGACAACGTACGTCGCGGGCAACCGATCGCGCACCTCGGGCGGACCGGCAACGCCACGACCGAGCACTGCCACTTCGAGCTCCGGCTGGACAACAAGGCCGTCGACCCGATGCCGTACGTGCTCGGCACGGCCGAGGCGCATCGTTGAAGATCGAGGTGCGCTGCGGTAGCTGCGGAAAGGGCTACCTCATCGACGAGGGGAGGATCCCCTCCAGCGGCGGCTTCATCCCCTGCCAGGTCTGCAATACCACCATCGAGCTCCGGTCCCTCCAGCCGATGGCGCGCCCAGAGCCGCGGCAGGCAGCGCCCCCCTCGCCGGCCCAAAGCGCCGCGCCGGAAGAGGTGTGCTGTCCTCGGTGCAGCTTCCATTTCATTCCAGACGCGTCATCGCGGCCCAAGCGTGCGGGAAGGCCGACGCTCTTGGTCGTCGAGGACATGGACTACTTTGTCGAGATCGCTCGCGACGCCCTCGGGGGACAGTACGAGCTGAAGGTCGCCAAGAGTCTCGACGAGGCTCGCAAGACCCTCGTTCAGGGGGGGATCGACCTGGTGCTGCTCGACCTGACGCTCGACGGCGGCGAAGACGGACTCCGGCTACTGCGAGAGCCGCCGGGAAAGACCTGCCCCGTCTTGTTGTTCACTGCCCAGGACGAATCGGAGATGTACGGCGACGGCTGGGCCAAGCTTCGCGCGCTCGGCGTGGACGATGTCGTCATCAAGGGCATGAACATGAACGAGTCGCTCTCCCGCAAGGTCGCCGAGATGCTCGGCGAGCCCCTGCCGCAGGACGCGCTCCGTCGCTAGAACTGAACGGACGCGCCGAATAGCAGCGAGTACCCGCCGAGATCGAGCTTGCGAGGGTCCGTCACCGAGATCGCGGTGCTGGGGAACGCTTCGCTCAGATTCGCCTCCGCCCATGACCGGCGCGCCTCGAGCGTGAGGTTCCAATCGGGCCCGATCGGAAAATCGATCCCGGCTTGGACGTGCGTTTCGAACTCGAGCCCGGAGTCCAAGACGCGGTCGTAGTCCACGACGAAGCCCGACGGATCCGTCGGGTCCGCGAACACGAAATCCCCTTCTTCCTCGTACTGCCAGTACGCCATGCCGACGCCGGCGCCGAGGTACGGAGCAGGCCTGCGCACGTAGTGGCGGCCGTCTTGTCCGCGTCGTCCGTACCGTCCGAGGGGAAGGACGCGGAAGCCTACGGTGAGCGGAATGACCGTGAGGCGTGAATCATGCAGGATCAGATCACCGTTTTGGTCTTCGAAGTCCGCATCGGCGGACCGGGTAGAGCCATAGAAGAAATCGGCGTTCACGTCGAATTCGACGTAGTTGTTCAGCGTGGCCGTGTATCCCATGCCGCCGGTCACGCCGTTGAGATCGCTGCCATCGAACGTGTACGCGTTTTCCTGCTCCTTGAAGAAATCGCTGTCGGTCGTTGGAAAGTACCCGCCCATGCGGAAGTTGAAGGCGCCGTTTCGTCCGTTGTCACGCGCCAGGGCTGCGTTCGAAGCACACGCCACCAGAGCGATCGCCACGAGAAATACGAATCGTCTCATCGTCTGACCTCCGGCCCACCCGAGGCGGCCCGGCCGAAGCAAGTGCAACGGCCGGGCCACCGGTCATGGCGCGAAAAGAGGCCGGGATTCAACGACGCTGCGCCGCCGGCGTGTCACCCTGTGGGGACGCCACGGACCTCCGGCCGGGACATTTCGCTCAAGAATGGACCTGAACGTGGACCGGCTCGGAGAGCTTGAGCGCCAGAGGCGTGCCCGCCGGCAGCTCGACTTCCTGTCCCTTCGTCGCAGCCGCTGCCCCGGTTCCCGCGGCGGCCCCGACGGCGGCGCCGATGAGGGTTCCCTTCGTCTTGTCGTGTTTGCTGAGCAACCGTCCGAGGAGTGCTCCGCCCGCGGTGGCGCCCGCGATCGTGCCCGCATCCTTGCCGGTCTCGCTCTTTCCCTTCTGGTGCAATTCGACCAGGATCGCAATGGAGCCGTCCGTGCCCGCCTCGACCGTGTCAAAGCGAAGGCCGAGGCTTGCGGTGCCGCCGATCTTCTTGAGCGAAACCGCCTCGGTCACGGTCCCTTGGACGAGCGCTCCGGCCGGAATCAAGGTGAACCCGTCGAGCATGACGGGCTTGGTCACCCTCGCGTGCACCGCGTCGTTGACCTGGCTGGTCTTGCTCGACACGCCATCGACGAGTTCGACCTCGATGTCGGTTCCGGCAGGGAGGGTCTTGACCACGGGCTCGGGCTTCGGCGGCGGGGGCGCTTGCTCCCTGGGCGCGGGCTTGGGTGCCGGTCGCGCGGGCGCCGGTGTCGGCGCGGGCTCGTTCACCGTGGGCGTCTCCTTGGCCACGTCCGTGGGAGGTGTCGCCGGCTCCGCGGGCGCAGGTGCCGGGGTCGCGGCCGGCGGTGCCGAGGATTGGTCCGCAGGACGATTCCCACCGCATCCGGCGAGAAGCGTCAGCGGGAGCAGGATCAACACGCTGAGGGAAAAACGTGTGCGAACTTTCACGGAGCCTCCTCCTGAGCGGCGGCCGATCGGTCCGGCCGCGTGGTTGAAGACGGCATTCGGCGCTCCTGGGGGATCGCCTGCGCGACCTCGAGCGCGGTTTGATAGCGGCCGAACGGCGCCGAGATCTGCGCTCCGTGCACGTGAGGCAGGAACGCGGTCAGCGCCTCACGCGCGATCGCGATCCCTTCGACCCGCGCTCGGTCCTTCGTGTCGGCCCGCCGCATGCGCTCGAGAATCGAGTCGGGGACGTTCACGCCGGGCACCTCGTTGTTCATGAATTCCGCATTACGGTAGGACGCGAGCGGCCAGACGCCGGCGATGACGGGAATGCGCACGTGGCGGGTGCGCTCCAGAAAACGGATCAACGTCTCGACCTCGAAGACCGGCTGCGTGATGCAGAACTGGGCGCCGGCATCGACCTTCCATTCGAAACGGGCGATTTCGCGGTCGAGGTCGGGCGATCCGGGGTTGACCCCGCATCCGACGTAGAAGCCGGTCGGCTCCCCGATTGCGTTTCCCCCGACGTCGAGCCCGCGGTTCAACCGGCTGACCATGTTCGTGAGGCCGATGCTGTCCACGTCGAAGACCGCGGTGGCGTCCGGGTAATCCCCGAGCTTCGGCGGATCGCCGGTCACGATCAGGACGTTGCGCAGACCCAGCGAGTGCGCCCCGAGCAGGTCGGACTGCATCCCGAGAAGGTTCCGGTCGCGGCAGCAGTAGTGGATGACGGTCTCGATGCCGACCTCTCGCTCGAGTCGGACCGCCATCGCCATCGGACTCATTCGTGCCGAGGCTCGCGGGCCGTCCGGGATGTTGACGGCGTCGATTCCGGCCTCGTGGAGCATCGTCGCGCCGGTGAGCGTCTTTGCGAGATCGTGCCCGCGGGGGGGAAGCATCTCGACGCTCACCACGAACTTGCCGCTCGCCATCGCCTTCGACAATCGTGAGCGCAGCTCGACGGGTACCGGCGTCACCGGAGCCGCCTCCTGGGCCGACGTGTGCGTCGTCACGGTCGAGCGGCGGACGGGCGACGCTGCTCGCACGGCGCCGCGAATCGCCTTGATGTGGTCGGGCGTCGTGCCGCAGCAGCCGCCCACGATGCGGCCGCCGGCCTCGATGAAACGCTTCGCGTAGACCGCCATGTACTCGGGGCTGCACAGATAGAGATTCCGGTTGTCGACGGAACGCGGCTTGCCGGCGTTGGGCTGGGCCGAGATCGGGAGCGCGACCACGCGGGCCATTCGCTCTACCGCCTCCAGCATCGCCGCCGGTCCGACCGAACAGTTCACGCCCACCGCGTTCACCGGAAGCGCCGCGAGCCGCGCGCCGAAAACCTCCGGCGCTACCCCTTCGAGGGAGTTCCCGTCGTCCTCGAGGGTCATGTGCGCGACGATCGGCAGATCGGAAACCGCCCGAATCCCCTTCACCGCGGCTTCGATCTCAGCGAGGTCGTAGAACGTCTCGATCGAGAACAAATCGACCCCGCCTTCAACCAGCGCCGCGGCCTGCTCCGAAAAAATCTCGACGGCTTCGTCGACCGAGGTCGGTCCCCACGGTTCGATCCGGATGCCCAGCGGGCCGACGGCCCCGGCGACAAAGGTGGAATCCGCGACCTTGCGGGCCAGCTGGGCTCCGGCCCGGTTGACGGCCGCGACTTGATCGCCGAGCCCGTGTTTGTCGAGTTTCAGTCGATTGGCGCCGAAGGTGTTGGTCTCGATCACGTCTGCGCCCGCGGCGATGTAGGACCGGTGGACGGACTCCACCAATGCAGGATTCGAGACGTTCAGCTCGTCGAAGCAGCGATTGAGGAAAACCCCGAGCTCGTAGAGCCGGGTTCCCATGGCGCCGTCGAAGAGGACGACGCGTTCGGAGAGGGCCGTGAGGAAATCTCTCATCGAGGGGAATCTAGCAGGCCCAGAGACGAGAAAGGCCGGCTCCCGCCCATCGCGAGGAGCCGGCCTTCCAAATGGGGCTGAATCGCGGCCTACTCGAGGACGCGAACGACCACGCGACGGTTCTGCGCGCGGCCTGCGGACGTCTTGTTCTCGGCGACGGGCTTGCTCTCGCCGTACGAGATCACGCTCATCGCGTGCAGCGGGATACCGGCCTTCTCCGCCAGGTAGTTGCGCACGGCCTGCGCGCGCATCTCGGCGAGATGCTCGTTGTACGCCTCGCTGCCGATGTTGTCGGTGTGCCCTTCGATCTCGAGGTAGACGGTCTTGTCGAGGCTCTTCACCTTGTTGCCGAGCTCGTCCAGGATGGCCTGGGCGGCCTCGGGAACCTTGTCCCCATCGAACGTGAACTTGACGCTGTCGTCGGAAAGCGTGGTCGTCCAGAGGATCTTGCCACGGGCGGCCTTCTCGGCCGATTCGGCGCGCGTCATCGCCTGGCTACCAATCTCGACCGCCCGCTCGGCGGTTCCCTTCACCTCGGTGATCCGGGTGTCGGTGTCGCGCGCCAGATCGGAGGTGCGCTTCTCCTGGCTCTCGAGCCCAGTCTCGACGCCCTTCACTCGGGTGTCCGTAGCCTCGACATTTTGGCGCCAGGCCTTCTTGGTGACGCAGCCGCTGGCTGCCATCAACGAAAGTACCGCGACGCCCGCGACCGTCAGACTCAGTCCTTTTTGCATGTTCCGCTCCTTCAACTTGACCGTCGCCGGCGCTCTGTGGGCGCCATCGCGTAACGGTGAATCAGTTCCGCCTACCCGCCGGGTCTTCCGCTTCGGAAAGCCCAGTCCGACTGTACAAAGCCGGTTGGGTTCCCGCAACGGGAGTGATGCCCGGGCACTCGACGAGACGACCTATGTCAATCGCCGTGCCATGACGAAACGAGGCTATTACTTACAAATTCGTGAGCTTCGAAGGGTATGGACGCGACCTTCGTTCGCAGTTGAAACGCGCGATGCTGTCGTTTTTACACGGCCGCGAGCGATGCGAGGCAACTACGGATTCGCGTAGTAGCCTTTCCGAGTCCGCACCACATACCTGCCGTTTCTCGCTACGAGTTGCACGTTTCGGAAGCGGCCGTCCCAGCGGGTCAAACCCGGGGAATAGCCGATCAGATACTGATGCCGGAGGGAGGTGGAGACCTTGGCGACGGCCTCCTTCATCTCGTCCGGGTCCTTCACCACGAAGAGCGCGCCGCCGGTTTCATCCGCGAAGAGCTGCAGGACGGACATGTTGAAACCCATGTCCTTAGGCTTCTTCGGCGCTTCCCAGGGCAAGGTCGAAAAGCCGACCGTAAAGATCGGGACTTCGACCTTTCTCGCCGTGACGACGGCCTGTTCTACGGTGAGCCGGCTCGCATTGTCGACCCCATCCGTGATCAAGACGATCGCCCGTCGACCTTTCGTCTTCTCGTCGACGAGCTTGGGGATCGCCCCAACGGCGTCGTTCAGCGCCGTCTGGCCGTATCCCTCCTGAACCATCAAACGCTCGAGAAACCGCTCGCGGTCCGACGTGAACTCGGTGACCCACGAGACTTGCTCATCGGCAAAACAGATCAGCGCGAAGCGGTCTTGCGGCCGGAGCTGGTCGACGAAGAAACGAATCGCTTCCTTGGCAGATTCGATCTTGCCGCTCTGTCGCATGCTGCCCGAGACGTCCATGACGAACGCGATCGAAACCGGCTCGTCGCTTTCAACCGAGAAGTACTTGATCTGTTGGGGCACACTCTCGTCGGTCAGCGTGAAGTCTTTGGCGGTCAGACCCGTGATGACGCGGCCCTTTTTGTCTTCGACGCTGGTCGGAAGCAGGACGAGCCGTACGGCGACTTCTTGTTCGTCCTGAAGCTTGAGAAGCCGCTCCACGGTGGCACTGTCGAGCTTTTGGCCCGAGCCATCGGCGGTCTTCTTGATTCCGGCGGATTGCGCGCGTGCCAGCCCGAGGACCGTAGCGGCCGCGAATAATGTCAAAACGACACGGTTCAAACGCATTTTCGCAATTCTCCCTAGCGCTCAAAGGCTGCAATCGCCGGGCCAAAAGCCGGCCTTGGAAGGTCGGATGGGGAGAATTAGCTCAGAATCGGTACTTCGCCGTGACCCCAGCGAGCCAGATCGTCGAGGAGTACGTCCCGGGAATCACCCCTTGGCTCGGCAATCCGGTGGCGGTCACGTCATCGAACTTTACGTACATCGCGTATGCATCGATGCCCCACGACATGGCCAAGTACCCATAGCCCACCGATGCTTCGTTTCGGTCCGCGTCCGGAATCGACGGCCGCAGGAACTCGGTCGGCACGGGTGTGTGATCGCGCACGAGCCCCGCTCGAAACTCGTGACGCAGTGACGAGCCGAAGCGCGCGGCAAAACCCAGCCGGTAGGCCCAGGACGTCGTCCAGCTTTGCGACAGCAGGGTTTCGGTCAGAGGGTTCCCGGTGTCGATGAGGATCTTGTCGAAGTATTTCCACTGCGTGTAGTACGCCCCGCCTTCGACGTCGAAGCGCTTGCCGGTCCAGGCGGCCCCGAGCAGCACCTGTCCGGGGAGGTTGACCTTCGCCTGGGCGGACGAGTTCAACAGGTCGCCGGCGGGACCGCTGAACCGCAGGTCACCGACGATCGTGGGCTTGAGCGCCGACCGGTATTGCCCGGCGAGCGTGAATGACTTCGTCTTCAGCTGGATCGCGCCGTTGAATCCCCAGGCCGTGCCCTCTCCCGTCAGATTCGCGGTCGTGGACAACGGGCCCAGCGTGGCGTCCCTGGAAAACTCGCGAACTTCCGCCGAGAGATAGTCGACTCCGACGCCGAAAGACCACAGCTCGCCGATTCTGAACGAGAGATTCGGGTTGAAGAGGTAGGTCCTCAGCTCGGCACGGCGGCTGGAAAGCGTGAGAGGGGCGTCGTTCCACTCCGAGACCAGCCCGAAGGGGCTGTTGAACCCCATCCCCCACGCAACCCGTGAGCCCAGCATTTGCGAATAGTAGAAATGAAATGGGGTGACCGTGTTGGAGACCGCGTCGAACGAAACGCCCGGAGAAGGGCTGAACTGCGTATCGCCTCCGCTTTCGAGATAGCTCAGTCCGAACTGAACTTCGTGCTTGGATCCATACACGAGTGCCGCGGGGTTGTACCAGTTCGCGGAGGCATCGTCCGCGCGCGCCACCCAAGCGCCCCCCTGCCCCGAGGCCTTGGCTCCCTGTTCGTAGAAGCCGAACCCGGAGGCAAGAACCGGACTAGCGATGAGAAGCAGGGCGGCCGCAGTAACGGCCGCGGTGCGCGTTGCCATGGCCCTTTTGTCCTCCGGGGCGGCGGAGCATAGCATGCAGGCTTTCTGCATCGATGCAGCGCGAAGGTTGAGATGGAGCGCCGCGAGCTTGACGAACCTTCGCGATTTCTCTATATAGGCAGACTTTCGATCGAGCTAAACACGAAGCAAGCTTCGAACCGTCGTGGTGTGGCCGGTCTGAACGTGCCGGGGGAATCTATCTATGATCCGTACGCGGTGGATGGCGGTTGGGATGCTCGCGGCGGGGCTCGCCGTATCCTCGCAGGCGTCCCACGCCGACGAACCGGCTCCCGCCAAGGAACCTGCGGAGGCACCGAAGCCCCAAGCCACGCCCGCCGACGCGAAAGCGAAGCCAAAAGACCCCTTTTTCGGCGACCACTTCGCGATGTACCTCGAGACTCGCGGTGGACCGGCGAACATCGATCCCATTGCAAACCCGGTGACTGCCGGAGTTCAGCTCAGCACCAACAACGAGCTGGAGCTGAAGGACAACAAGGCGGGACAATTCACGGTCGGGTGGACGCTTCCGCGCGGCCGCGGGCAATACCTCCTGATCTTCAACGGCATCGCCGACGGGAACTACGAGCTTAACTCGACGGGCTCCCAGTTGAGCTACAAGACGAGCGACTCGGCCGCCAGCCCGTTGACGTTCGTCGCACCTTGGTGGCACGTCAACATCAAGGACGGTGTGCTCCGCACGACGAAAACGCCGCCCGTCTGGAACAGCGCCACCGACGACGCGAACGGGAACGCGCTTCCCGATTTCAACGAGCTCACGTTCCCTACGACGGAAGTCGACCTCACCGCGCAGGTCCCGAAAGACCTCGGCAACACGATCCAGACCTGGGACTTGGCGTACCGGCGCGAGTTCGGTGGACAAAAGATTCGAGCTCGATGGAAGGCCGGGCTTCGCTACCTTCACGTCGAGGGGGCGATCTTGACGCCCTCGTGGCTGAAGGGCACACCGGATCCGGCCGATTTCGGGTTTTCCGATGGTGTTCTGAGCAACTTCCTCTTGATCGACCAAAAGACGCAAGGCTACGGGCCCATGGGATCGGGGGAGATTCAGTTCCATTTCTGGCGGCAGCGCTTCACGCTTTACGGCGAGCTCGAGGCGGCATTCCTCGTGCAATCGCTCCAGGCCGACTCCGGAGCGTTTACCTACTTCGCAAGAGACGAAAGCACCGAAGAGCACCTGCTGGTTCCGGGACAGGGCCATGTCGCCCGCGACATCAACAAGAACGCATGGAACGCGACGATAGAGCTCGGCATGCGTGCCCGGTTACTCGAAGGTTTTTACGTGATCCTCGACTGGAACAAGACGGGCTATCTCGACAGCATCTTGATCCCGATCGACCTCGCGATCCCGGCGAACGCGGCAGAGGTTTCGTTAGGGACCTCGGCACGCTTCGTCTCACGAGACTACATCGTGTCGACGATCCACCTGGGGCTCAGCTTCCAGTTCTGACGACGGACGCGAGGTCGTCCCAGAACCGGGGGTAGGATTTCTCCACCACATCGGGCCGATCGATCGTGACGCCTGGCCGCTTCAGCCCGACGACGGCAAACGCCATCGCGATCCGATGGTCGTCGGCGACGTTCACGGTAGCCTCGCCGTGATCGCCGCGACAGCCGGGCACGATGGTCATGACGCCGTCACGGGAGCGCACTCCCGCCCCGCATCGCGTCAACTCTCGATCGATGACCTGCATGCGATCCGACTCCTTGTGGGCGAGATGCGAAAGACCGGTGAGCGTCGACGGGCCCTCCGCGAAGAATGCGAGCGCTGCGGCCGTCGGCGCCAGATCCGGAGCCCCGGTGAGATCCCAAGAGAACGCGGGAATGCGGCCGGTCGCGCTGAGGACGATCCCACCGTCGCGCGACTCGACCGCGCAACCCAGCGAGCCGAGGTCGTGCAGGAACCGCGCATCCGGCTGCCTGCTCTCCGTCCGCAAGCCGTCGATTCGAATCCGGCCTCCGAGAATCGCGGTCGCCGCGAGTAGGTACGAGACCGAGGAATGGTCCCCCTCGACTTCGATCCGCCGTCCCCGGATTCGCTGAGGAGGCACGAAGAACGTATACGCATCCTCGCGGCGAACTTCGGCTCCGAACGACTCGAGGGTCTCCACGGTGAGGTCGACATAGGAGAACGAGACGCGAGGCGGCGCGACGGAGAGGCGCAAACCCCGATCGAACGCGCACCCTGCCATGAGGAGCGCGCTCGCGAATTGGCTGCTCCGCGCGCCGGAAACGACCACCTCGCCGCCAACAACGCCGCGGCCGCCGGCACGGATCGGCAGCCGTCCTCCCGGCGACGCGTCGATCGACGCGCCGAGGGCGGCAAGCGCGGACAAAAGCTCGGACATGGGGCGCTCACGGAGACGCGGGGTGCCGTCGAGCGTCACAGGCTGTTGGGCCAGGGACGCCAGCGCGGTCAGGAAGCGCGCGGTGCTCCCCGAGGCCCCGAGGTCGATCGACGCGCCGCCTCGGGGCCGTCCATCCGCCCCTTGAACGCGCCAGGAGGCGGGGGCGACGTCGACGTCGATGCCCATGCGGACGAGCCCGTGCAGCGTCCGGCGGGTATCGTCCGCGTCCAGAGGGCCCATGATCTCGCTTTCGCCCGAGGCCAGCGCCGCGACGACCAGCGCGCGATGCGTCGCGCTCTTTGCGGGGGGCGCCTGCAGCACGGCATCGACCGGTCCGCTTGCGGTGAGGATGCGGCGGGGCACCATGAAAACCGAGTGTATTATGCGAATGCCCGACGCCGCTGACGAGGGATCGGTCGAGGGAACGGGACGACCATGACGATCCGGCACCGACGGTGGCGCCTCCTCACCGCCGCATGGGTCATCGCGTGGCTCACACCCGCGACCCCCGCCGGCAAGGGCAACGTCGACGAGCTCCTCCGCTTCGGAACCGAGATGGCTCGGGACGGCAACTGGCGTGAGGCGAAGTTTCGTTGGGAGCAGGCCCTGAAGGCCGCGCCATCGGACCCGCGCCTGCTGAACAACCTCGCCGTCGCAGAAGAGGTCCTGGGCGATCCCGCGCGAGCCAAGGCTCGCTTCGACGAGGCGCTTGCCGCCGGGCCCGGCGACGGGCGCATCCAGGACAACGCGGTGCGGTCATCGATTTTTTGGGGGCGGGCCGCCGGCCCGGACAAAGGCAAAGACGCTCCAGCGCCGTCCCCCCGCACCGCCGTCGAGCCGACAAAGAAGAAAGGCCGGGACATGGTCGAGGTCACCGTCCCGCTGCCGATTCCTCCGCGGCTCAAGCTCGACGGGATCAAGACCATCCTCGTCGCGAGCTTCCGGGTGAACGACTCGGTGCTCGTCGACGTGAACCGCGAGCTGGTCCGTTACTTGCGCAGCGAGTTCCGAAAGCATTCCGGCTTCGAGATCCAGCCCGTGAACCCGCCGCCTGCGATCCCCGAGCAAACTCTGGAAGAGATGGCCCAAAACGCGGCGTTCTTCCGCTGGCTGGGTCGCGAGAACGGGTCCGACCTCATCGTGACCGGCGCGATGCGCTACACGAGGCGGGACGCTTCAGGGTTCCAAGACACGGACATCGTGAGCGAGTCGACGGGACAGCGCGTCCGGCGGCAGCAGTTCGTCGAGCAAGAAGAATTCACGTTCGAGCTCGACGTCCTCTACTTCGAGGGCGCAACGGGTGCCCTGCTGTTTCGCGACCGCCTGCGGCGGCAAGCCGTGTTCCGTGGGTCCGCGAACGACCCCATCAGCGCCTTCTACGAGCTCGGAAGCTCGATCGCCGGAGACGTAATCGCGGCCGTGTCGACGCGCACTCGGACGGACCCGCGCCTTCTCTTCAAGGGATGACCCCGGAGCCTTCATGACGACTCCGACTCGCACCGCTGCGGCCTGCCTGCTCGGCATCACGCTCGTGGCTCTCGCCGTCGCCCCGGCGTCGGCGCAGTACTACGGCGGCTTCGGACAGAACAAGATCGCGTATGCGAAGTTTCGCTGGAAGGTCTACAAGGCCTCCCACTTCGACGTCTATTACTACCCGGAGTCGGAGCCCTTCCTGAACGACGTCGTGTCCTACGCGGAGAGCGCATACGCGCGACTGAGCAAAGAGCTCGATCACGAGCTCAGGTTTCGCATCCCGCTCGTGATCTACAAGACTCACGGGGAGTTCGAAGAGACGAATATCACGTTGGGCGAAGTCGGCGAGGAGGTCGGAGCGTTCGCCGAGCCCGTGCAGAACCGGATGGTGCTCCCGATCGACGAGCCACCCGACAAGCTCTACAAGCTCATCACGCACGAGCTGACGCACATCTTCCAGTACTCGCTTTTCTTCGAGGGTTACCTCGGGCGGGCGTTGCGCGCGCGCATTCCGACCTGGCTCGTCGAAGGGATGGCCTCGTACTTTGGACAGGACGAGGACAACCTGGACCGGATGTTCATCCGGGACGCCGTGGTCAACAACTACATCCCACCCATCCAGGCGCTCGATCAGCTGTCCTACCTCAACTACCGGTATGGGCACGCGGTCTTCGATTACATCGAGCAGGAGTTCGGACAAGAGGGGGTGCGGAACTTCGTCTACGAATACCGCAAGGTGCTGTTGACCGGAAACATCGAAAAGGCCGTGAAGGAGGC
>Ga0068859_100002532_pt1 | contig 18549 bp, 14 predicted proteins | sample KBSSwiS22_FD_66585 | JGI IMG/M metagenome (GOLD analysis project Ga0068859, IMG submission 66585) | Switchgrass rhizosphere microbial communities from Kellogg Biological Station, Michigan, USA - KBS Switchgrass S2-2 | ecosystem: Host-associated > Plants > Roots > Rhizosphere > Soil ...
CAAGCCGTGCGCGCCCGGCGGATCGTCGTCAAACTGAACGGCTTGGTGCCTCTGCTTTCCCCGACCGTCGCTGGCCTGCCGGCCGCGGTCGCCGAGCTTGAGGAGTGGGGCGCGGATGCGGTCGTTCTGGGCCAGCATCTGTTCTATGACTCGGACATCGACCACCCGGGCTCTGTTCGCCTGGACCCGGCTCGGACGTCCTTGGACCCGCTACTAGTGCTCGCATCGATCGCTGCGACGACGAAGCGGATGCGGCTGACGACGGGAGCCGTCGTGGCTCCGCTCTACAGTGCGGCGGGGCTTGGGAAGGCGGTTGCGAGCCTCGACCAGCTCTCGGGTGGGCGGATGGAGCTCGGAGTCGTCGCCGGCTGGCAACGTTCGGAATTCGACGCCGTCGGCATACCGTACGAAGAACGGTTCGCACGCCTTGAGGAAATCATCAGGTACTGCCGAGTGATGTGGTCCGGCTCGCCCTTCAGCTTCGAGGGTCGATTCACCCGTGTCGCCGGTGTGTACGCCAATCCGGTCCCGGTTCAAGGCCCCTCCGTTCCCGTCTACATCGGTGGACGGCCGACCGGGATCACCGCCCGGCGCGTCGTGCGACTCGGCGACGGGTGGATCGCGAGCGAGGGAGCGCGGGCACCCGACGTTGAAGTCGGGATGGAGCAACTGCGCACCGCCTGCCGTGACGCGGGCGCCGATGCGAGCCGCTATCGCGTGCGTGCCACTGCGCATCCTGATGGCACCGGGCACGCGGCCGATCGCCTGCTCGACCACACCCGGGATCTCTTCGCGCTGGGGGTCAACGACGTGACCGTAGCTCTGGGGGGAGTCGCTCGGGATCGGCGAGAGGCCGAAGAGTTCGTGCGCGCCGCAGTGGACCTAAGGCAAGCGACAGATGATTCGGTATAGCAAATCATCGTTCGCAGTGTTATATGTTGTGTGCATCACCGAACAGTTCGCCGCCGACCCGCGGCGCTAGCGAAGAGCGAGACGAGGACCAGAGATGGCTTACGACCTGAAGATCACCGGCGGAACGATCATCGACGGCACAGGTGCGCCTCGTTACGTCGGCGATCTGGGCATCAAGGACGGCAAGATCGTCGCACTTGGCTCGGCGCCCGACGACGCCGCCAAGGAGATCGACGCGAGCGGCAAGGTCGTCTGCCCCGGCTTCATCGACATCCACACGCACTACGACGTGCAGATCCTTTGGGACAAGTTCCTCACCTTCTCTCCCAGCCACGGCGTCACCACGGTCGTGCAGGGCAACTGCGGCTTCGGCATCGCCCCCACCCGCAAGGAACACCGCGAGTACATGCTGCGCATGCTCCAGGATGTCGAGGGCATGAGTTACAAGTCCACCTCTGCCGGTCTCGGTGACGATTGGGGCTACGAGAGTTTCCCTGAGTACCTCGAGTTGCTTGAACGGCGTGGCGTCGGTATCAACGTCGCCACGATGGTCGGCCACACGGGCGTCCGAGTCTGGGTCATGGGCGAGGATGCTGCTGAGCGCAAGCCCACTCCCGATGAGATCGAGCAGATGAACCAGCTCGTCCGCGAGGCGCTCGAGGCCGGCGCCGTGGGATTCTCGACGTCGAACAGCCCGGCACACACCGGCCACGGTGGAAAGCCGGTACCGAGCCGCGTGACCGACACCCCGGAGCTCGCGTCATTCGCCAAGGTGCTGGCCGAAGTCGGCCACGGTTCCTTCCAGATGACCTGGGGCCCGGAGGTTTCACTCGACAACGTCGAGAACATCATGGCCGGCTACCAGCAGGTCCCCGTCACGGACCCGGGTATCGCCTCCCGCGGTGGACAGGAGAACGACCGCATCGCCGCCGTCGAGCGGGCATGGGCGAATGGATTCAAGTGGTACCCACAGGTCTCGGCACTGACGAATACGTTCGAGGTCGGCCTGGCCAGCCCGTTCATGTTCGCGCTCGACCAGCCGGCGGGCACGATGAACTGCAAGCCCATGCATGAACTGTTCGACGACCTCACGACGATGGATACGGTGGAGGAGCGTTTCCAGGCCTATCAGCGCCCAGGCTTCCGTGAGGCGTTCATCGAGCACACGAACCGCGAGGACTGGCTCAACAATTACTGGCCCTGGCTGCTCATCGGGTACGCGCCCGGCCACACTGAGTGGGAGGGTCGGAAGGTCCTTGAGGTCGCAGCCGAGCAGGGCAAGGCGCCGGGCGAGCTGTTCTGGGACTTGTCCATGGAGACGAACCTCGAGGCCTCGCTGCTGGCGCTATCCGGTAACCGTGTGCCGGAGGGCCACCTGCGCCTGTTGCGGGAGCCGCACTTGCGCCTGGGCCTGGCGGACGCCGGCGCGCACAACGGAGAGATCTGCGACTACCGGTACCCGACCTACATGCTGCGACACTGGGTCCGCGAGGAAGCCGCATTCACCCTCGAGGAGGCCATCAAGAAGATGACCACCGACGAGGCCGAGTGCTACGGCATCGTCGACCGGGGCAGCCTCGCCGAGGGCTTGGCCGCCGACATCGTGATCTTCGACCCGGACACGGTCAGCGACACCCGCATGTACCAGGTGCACGACCTGCCCAACGGTGCCCGCCGCCTGCGCAGTGACTCCGAAGGCATCGACTACGTCATCGTCAACGGCACCATCTTGCGCGATAGCGAGGGCTACGTGCCGGATGAGAACGGCCCGCTCCCGGGCAAGGTCCTGCGCGAATTCGCGAAGCACAGCTGAGCCCAGAGATACCGGAGCCGAATCACATGATCAGCGAAGACACCAAACTCATCTCGGTCGATGACCACATCGTTGAACACCCTCGGGTGTGGCTCGACCGACTGCCTCAGAAGTGGCACGAGATGGCCCCGCAGGTCGTCGAGGTCGGCGACGGCACCGAGCAGTGGAAGTTCGAAGGCGTCATCAACGGCATGACCGGGCTGTCGGCCGTCGTCGGCACGGAGTTGCGCGAACGCGGCCTGGACCCGATGCGCTTCACCGACATGCGCCGCGGCTGCTGGGACCCGGTCGCCCGTCTGGCCGACATGGACACCGACGGCGTCTGGGCACAGTGCAACTTCCCGAACTACTCTGGCTTCGCCGGCGGCCGCTTTTACCGCGCGAAGGACAAGGAACTCGCGCTGCTGTGCGTACAGGCCTACAACGACTTCGTCATCGACGAGTGGACCGCCGCCGCCCCTGACCGCTATATCCCGATGATGATCCTTCCGTTGTGGGACATCGAGGCATCCGCCGCCGAAGTCGACCGTTGCGTCGCCAAGGGCGTCAAGGCGATCGCCTTCCCGGACAACCCAGCGCTGCTGGGTGAGCCGTCGTTCCAGAGCGGCAAGTGGGACCCCGTGTTCGCCCGCGCGGATGAGGCCAAGCTGGCGCTGTGCATGCACTTCGGAGGCTCCGGCGTGGTCCCGCCGATCTCGAAGGACGCGCCGCTGGCCGTCCAGACCTCGGTGATGGGCGCGACCCTGTTCGCCTCGATGACCGAGCTGCTGCTCTCGCCGGTGTTCCACAAGCACACCGGCCTGAAAATCGCGTACTCCGAAGGTCAGATCGGCTGGATTCCGTACGCCCTACAGCGCATCGACCAGGTATGGGACGAGTACCGCTACTTCAACATCGAGCCGAAGATCAACGCCGAGGTGCGTCCGTCCGAGCTGTTCGCCAAGCACGTCTGGGGCTGCTTCATCGACGACCAGGTCGGCGTCGACCTGCGCCACCAGGTTGGCATCAACAACATCACCTGGGAGTCCGACTACCCGCACGCGGACTCGCTGTGGCCGAACAGTCGCACCACCGCCGAGAAGCTTCTGGCGAACGTCCCCACGGACGAGTCGAAGAAGATCCTCGAGACCAACGCCCGCGTTCTCTTCAACTTCGGACTGTGACTGTGAAGACCCAGGCTGCGGTTCTGTGGGGGATCGGCGAACCCTGGAAGATCGAGGAGATCGAACTCGACGCCCCCAAAGAACGAGAGGTGCTAATCAAACTCGCCGCGAGCGGTCTGTGTCACTCCGATGATCACATCGTCACCGGGGACACGCCATGCCCGCACTACCCGATGATCGGCGGCCACGAGGGCGCGGGTGTCGTCGTTGAGGTGGGCTCCCAGGTCACCCGTGTGAAGCCGGGCGACCACGTCATCCTTGCCGCGGTGCCTTCCTGCGGTAAGTGCCGCTGGTGCTCCAGCGGACGAGCAAACCTCTGCGACATGGGTGCGTTCGCCATGTCGGGTCACGACCGCGACGGGACGTTCCGTCGGCACATCGGCGACACGAACGTGGGCGCCTACTGCCAGATCGGCACCTTCTCGCCGTACACGGTGGCGCACGAGGAGCAGACGGTCGCTGTCGACAAGGACATCCCGCTCGAGGTGGCAGCTCTTGTTGGGTGCGGCGTCACGACGGGCGTGGGCGCTGCGCAGGCGGTCGGCGAGGTTCGTTCAGGTGACGTCGTGGTGGTCATCGGTATCGGCGGCATCGGAATCAATGCCGTCCAGGGCGCGCTCATCGCCGGTGCCGGCATTGTCGTGGCGGTCGACCCCGTGGGGAAGAAGCGGCAGTGGGCGCTCGATTTTGGTGCACACCACGCTGTGGCCTCGATGGAGGAGGCGCAGGATCTCGTCTCAAAGCTGACGTACAACACGATGGCAGACAAGGCGATCCTCTGCGTCGGCGTCGGTCACGGCGACTTGGTTGGGCCGCTGCTCTCGCTGATCAGCAAGGGCGGCCGAGCCATCATCACGTCGGTGAGCCCTATTGCCGAGCAGGGCATGTCGGGGTCGCTCTTCGAGGTGGCGATGATGAACAAGCAGCTCGTCGGTCACGTCTTCGGTCAGGCGAACCCCACTGCGGACTTCCCACGGACGCTTCGGCTATACCGAAATGGCAAGCTGAAGCTGGACGAACTGATCACCGCGCGATACCGCCTCGATGAGATCAACGAGGGTTACGCAGCCATGCACCGCGGTGAGAACCTCCGCGGCGTCATCGTCTACGACGACTGAACGCGGTTAAACGCGTCGTCGTTGTTGGTCAGAGTCCCATGCTCTTCGCGATGATCAACTTCATGGCGGCGCATAACTGGCTCCCTCGTCCTCGGGAGCGCTAGCGGCCGGACCAGCGCGGCGCGCGTTTCTCCTTGAACGCGAGCGCGCCCTCCTTGGCATCGTCGGACGCGAAGATCGGTTTGACGATCTGGCGTTGCCGTTCGAAAGCCTCCGCCTCGGACCCGTCCTGGGCGAGGCTGATGATGTCGCGGGCCGCCTGCAGCGCCAGCGGTGCGTTGGCGGCGATCTCCTGCGCGAGTTCCAAGGCGGTCGCGAGCGCGTCGCCGGCCGGGCAGAGCCGATTGATGAGGCCGTGCTGGGAGGCGCGCAACGCGCTCAGCGGGGCGCCGGTTAGTGCGATCTCCATGGCGATCATCGATGGCATGCGCCTCGGCAGACGGACGAGACCGCCACCTGCGGCGACCAGGCCGCGCTTCGCCTCCGGCAGGCCGAACTGAGCTGCTTCGGAAGCGACCACCAGGTCGCAGGACAGCACGAGTTCCCAGCCGCCGGCGAGTGCCCAGCCCTCGACTGCAGCGATGAGTGGCTTGCGGCGAGTCATCTCCGCGATGCCGCCGAAGCCGCGTCCAGGGATCGTGGCGGTCTCGCCCCGTAGGAATGCCTTGAGGTCGAAGCCGGCGCAGAATGTGCCTCCGGCACCGGTCAGGATGCCGACCGACAGGTTGGGTTCTGCTTCAAGGCGGTCCACCGCTGTGGCCAGCGCCACGGCGACAGATGCATCAATGGCGTTGCGGGCCTCGGGGCGATTGAGAGTGATGACGGTGACCGGTCCGTGGTCTTCTACCAGCACGCTCTCGGTCTCGTTGATCGCACTCATTCATGCGTCCGGATCGGTGCGGGACGGGCGAAGATGGGGAACGTATCGCGGTGAGATCGGCTCGTCCGGGAATGGCGGAACATCGCTGATGTCGAAGATGTCCGGCAGATCAGTGGACACGCGCAGCGGGAACTTGGCCTCCCGCTTCTCTAGGAACGACGCAACCCCTTCCTTCGCGTCAGCGCCACGCATCCGCCCGTACAAGCCCCGGGATTCCGCGATGTGTGCCCGCATCGGGTGCTCCGCTCCGAGCATGCGCCACATCAATTGGCGGGTCACGGCGATCGAGACCGGCGATGAACCGTCGCCCATAGCGCGTGCAAGTTCACGTGCCCGCGGAATGAGCTCGCCGGGCGACACGACGTCGCGGACAAGGCCCGAGTCGACCAGTTCGTGTCCCGAGACGAGCGCACCGGTGAACGCCCACTCGAGTGCCTTGGAGACACCCACCAGGCGCGGCAAGAACCAGCTGGACGCGCCATCCGGCACAATGCCTCGCTTGGCGAAGAGGAACCCGTATTTGGCGCGCTCGGACGCAAGCCGAACGTCCGCAGCGAGAGTGACACTCGCCCCGAAACCGATCGCGACGCCGTTCACGGCGGCAATCGTCGGCTTGAGGGACTCGAAGATCCGAAGCGTGACCCTGCCCGCGCCGTCGCGCGGCAGATGTGGGCTCTCGTGATCGGTCTCGAAACGGCCGGACTCAAAACCGCCGCTGGAGAGATCCGCGCCGGCGCAGAACGCCTTGCCCGCGCCGGTGAAGATCACGGCCTGGACCTCGTCATCGGCATCGGTGATGTCGAGCGCAGCGATGAGTTCCTCGCGCATCGTCGGGTTGAAGGCGTTGAGCCTCTCCGGTTGGTTCAGCGTGATCGTCGCGATGCTTGCCTCGAGGTCAAGGCTGATCGTCTCGAAGATTGGCGGGGTGCTCATGCGCGGCCTCGCCGGCTGACCGGCGTCGTCTCGTGCAATGACGCGGACAGGGACGGGCTGAGGTTGATCGTTTTCAGTTCGGCGAAGAAGTCCAAGCCTTCGAGGTCGTGCTCACGGCCGATGCCGGATTGCTTCACCCCACCGAACGGTGAAGTGGCAGCGTTGACGCATTGGTTGACGCTGAAGGTCCCTGTCTGCACTCGAGTGGCGACTCGTACGGCACGTTCGTCGTCAGGCGTGAAAACGGCGCCGTGCAGGCCGTAGGGGGAATCGTTCGCAATGCGGATCGCGTCGTCCTCACCGTCGTGCGCGATGACCACTGCCACCGGGCCGAAGATCTCATCCTGCGCGACGGTCATGTCGTTGGTGACATCACGAAGGACCGTGGGGGAGTAGTACCAGCCCGTGTCCAGACCGTCGGGGCGCCGACCTCCGGCGGCTACCTTCGCTCCGTCGCTGAGCGCTTGCGCCACCATCGTCTCGACGCGCTCCCGCTGGGAGGCGAGGGCGAGCGGACCCATCTCGGTGCTCGGCTCGTTCGGGTCGCCAACAACGATCTGTTCGGCCTCCGCGACCAAGGCATCGACGAACTCGTCGTAGCGGCTGCGCGGTACCACGACCCGCGTCAGAGCGGTGCAGACCTGACCGGCGTTGCGGAAGATTCCGCCACGCAGCACCTTCGCGACGGCTTGCGGATCGGCGTCTTCCAGCACCAAAGCAGCCGATTTCCCACCGAGCTCGAGCTGTACCCGGGCGAACCGCTCGCCTGCGAGGCGTCCGATCTGGCGGCCGACGCTGGTCGATCCAGTAAAGCTGATCGCGCTGATACCCGGATCGGCGACGAGTGCGGACGACGACTCGGCTCCTGCGGGAAGGACACTGAACAGACCGTCCGGCAGTCCCGCTTCCGCCAACGCGATGCCGAGCAGGAAGACGTCGAGTGGCGTCTGCGGTGAGGGCTTGCAAATCACAGGGCTACCCATCAGCAGCGATGCGATTGCCTTGTTGACAGCTGTCGCGAACGGGCCGTTCCACGGCGTCAGGGCAGCGACGACTCCGACGGGCTCACGGACCACCAAGGTGTCGGGCCCACGTCCGGTGCGAATCTCCCGTTCCGGCAGAAGTCGCGCGAAGGCTGCGAGTTCCCGCATCGTCGCGACCGACGCGGCGACGTGGCCGTTGACGGTGCCGGATAGGGGGGCACCCATCTCCTGCGTCATGATCGTGCCGATGTCAGTCGCCTTGGTGGCGACGATGTCTGCCGCTCGTTCGATCAGTTCCGCGCGGGCCTCAACGCCGGCATTGGTCCACGACCTGTCTGCCAAAGCTTGCTGGCCAGCGACGACTGCAGCCCGCACATCGACGGCTGTCGCCGCAGGCACCGAAATCACGACCTTCTCAGTGGCGGGGTCCACGACCTCGATCCGTGCGTCCGTTGCCGGGTCGGTCCACTGACCGCCGATGAACAGTTTCTGCAGATGCCGATCCACGCCGGTGGACCCCTTCTCTCGCGACGCACTTGGTGTCCTCGCACTCTACGATCCTTTTGGATTTACAAACAAGTGGTCGCTATAGCGAAGAACGGAGGGTAGGGTCTGCTGTGCCGGGAGTCACGGTGCCCCGGAGGACTAGCCAACGGGTGATTGATGACTGAGCTTCAGGTTCCTGCGTACGGCGGATACGAACTCTTGAGCAAGTACAGCCAAGAGGACGGCCGCATCTACTTGACCGGGCTACAGGCGCTGGTACGCGTTCCGATCGATCAGATGCGTCGGGATCGACGCGACGGCATGCGGACGGCGGGCTTCATCTCGGGCTATCCAGGCTCACCTTTGGCTGGTTTCGACCTTGAGCTGGAGCAGCGCGCGAAGCTGCTCGAGGAGTTCGGCATCGTCCACCAGCCGGGGCTCAACGAAGAACTCGGCGCCACGGCAGTCATGGGTAGCCAGATCGCGATGCGATTCGGAAAGCAGAAGCAGGACGGTGTCGTCGGCGTCTGGTACGGCAAGGCGCCGGGTCTGGACCGTGCCGCAGACGCCATCCGCCACGCCAACTACTACGGCACCACCCGGCACGGTGGCGTCCTTGCGTACGTCGGGGACGATCCGACGTGCAAGTCCTCGACGCTTCCTAGCAGTTCAGAGGCGTTGCTCGCCGACCTCTCGCTGCCTGTCCTGCACCCCGGCACGGTGCAGGAGATCCTTGACTTCGGCACTCACGGCATCGCCTTGTCGCGCGCGTCAGGTCTCTGGGCTGCCGTCAAGGTCGTCACGCAGATGGCCGACGGTGGCGGCACCGCTTCGGTGGCACCGGATCGTGTCGTGCCGGTCCTTCCCACGGGCGCCGACGGCAAGCCGCTTGGGCGCATCGAGCCGGCCACACTGTCCCCGCCACAGATCATCACCGTCGAACGCGACATCGCCGAGAACCGCATGCCGACCGCACTGCGCTACGCCCAGCTGAACAACATCAACGAGATCACGGCCTCCAGCTCGGACGACTGGTTCGGCATCATCGCGCCTGGCCACCTGTATTACGAGACGGTCACCGCACTGCGTCGGCTCGGGCTGGACGAAAGCGACCTGGCCCGGCGAGGTATCCGGCTGTTGCGTCTTGGCCTGGTGCATCCATTGGATACCCAGCTCGTGCGCAGCTTCGCGAGCAGACTTCGCGAGATCATGGTTGTCGAGGACAAGCGACCGCGGCTCGAGACGCTGGTACGCGACGCGCTCTACGGCCTACCGGGTGCTCCGCGCGTTGTTGGGAAGACCGCTCCTGACGGAACGACCCTGCTGCAGGCATTCGGCGCGCTCGATGCCGATGCAATCGTTCGTCCGTTGCGTTCGCGATTGGCGGGGGTTGTGCCGGAGTCGGAGCTGGCGGCACCTGCGGAACTGATCACCCGTCCGGTTCTGCAGATGCTGCCTCGTACGCCGTATTTCTGCTCCGGTTGTCCGCACAACACCAGCCTTCGCGTGCCCGAGGGTGGCGTCGTGGGCGCTGGAATCGGCTGCCATTCGATGGTTGCCTTTATGGCGCCGGATGTCGTCGGCGAGGTCACCGGCGTGACGCAGATGGGTGGCGAGGGCGCACAGTGGATCGGCGCATCGTCGTTCGTCGAGACCGATCACCTGTTTCAGAATTTGGGTGAGGGGACGTTCTTCCACTCCGGTGAAATGGCAGTGCGCGCTGCGGTAGCCGCGGGTACGAATATCACGTTCAAGATCCTCTATAACCGTGCTGTCGCCATGACCGGTGGTCAACATGCCGAAGGTGCGTTGAGTGTCCCTGAGATGGCACGAATGCTCACCACTGTCGGAGTGAAGAAGATCATCATCACTGCCGAGGACCGCTCACGGTACAAGGGCGTCAAACTCCCCAAGGGCATCGACTTGCTCGATCGCAACGACATCATCGAGGCGCAGGAGCAGCTGCGGCAGATCCCCGGAGTCACGGTTCTGATTCACGACCAGCAATGCGCTGCGGAGGCACGCCGGCTCCGCAAGCGCGGAAAGCAGTTCGAGCCCGCGGAGCGCGTCGTTATCAACGAGCGCGTGTGCGAAGGATGCGGTGACTGCGGGGCCAAGAGCAACTGCCTCTCGGTCCGTCCGACCGAGACCGAGTTCGGCACCAAGACCGTGATCGACCAGTCCTCCTGCAATAAGGACTTCTCCTGTTTGAAGGGCGACTGCCCGTCCTTCGTCACAGTCGTACCGGTCAAGCCGCGCTTTGCGAAGCTGGTCGCACGGTTCGGCAAGGCGAAGTCTGCCGACGCCTCGGAGCCCGAAACGATTGCCCAAGCCGCCGTCGACTGGACTGCAGCCTTTGCTTCGCTGCCCGAGCCCAAGTTGGTTGTGAGTGCCGATGAGGTCTCGGTCCGCATGCCTGGCATTGGAGGTACCGGCGTCGTAACTGTTGCGCAGATCGTCGGAACTGCGGCGTTGCTCGACGGAATGTACGTCAGTGGGCTGGATCAGACCGGCCTGGCGCAGAAGGGCGGTGCGGTCGTCTCCGACTTGCACATCACCTCGACGCCCTCACTCGTTAGCGCGAAGGTGCCCGCCGGCGCGGTCGATCTCATGCTGGCCTTCGACCTCGTCGTTGCACTCAATCCGGCGAACCTTTCAGGACTCAGCGCAAGTAGGTCAGTCGTGGTTGCGTCAACCGCGGTGACTCCGACGGGTCAGCAGATCGGCACGGGCGCGAAGCAGCCGGCCGTGGAGCAGATGGTGGAGCAGATCGCCGCTCGTGCACGTGAGGACGTGAGCGTCTATCTCGACATGGCCGATATCGCGCTGAACCTCTTCGGCAATAGCCAAGGCGCTAACATCCTCGGCCTCGGGGTCGCGTATCAGTGTGGTGCCCTTCCCATCACCGCTGCGTCGCTGGAGCGTGCGATCGAACTCAACGGGGTTGCCGTCGACGCCAATCGACGCGCCTTCCGAGCCGGACGGTTGTATGTGGCGGACCGGGCTGGTTTCGACAAGCTACTCGTCGGACGGGCAGCAGCCACGCAGCCTGGCCTCGACGAGAAGGTTGTTGAGCGCGGCATGCTTGCTGCGCTCGGTGGTGCGACGCTCGGTGGAGAGGTCGGTCGCCTCGCTGCAAGCCGCGCGATCGACCTGGTCGGCTACCAGAACGACAGGTACGCCCAACGGTATTTACGTGACATCGAAGCTGTCGCGGCAGCCGAGCACGCGGTGGAGCCAGGGTCAAGCGAATTGGCCGAGGCGGCCGCGCGCTACCTCTACAAGCTCATGGCGTATAAGGATGAGTATGAGGTCGCGCGGCTGCACCTGGACGAGGCTGCCGACGCCATCGTCGCAGAGGTCGCTCGTGGCAAGGCCGTCAAGGTCGTCTGGCACCTGCACCCCCCGATGCTGCGTGCGATGGGCATGAAGAACAAGCTTCGTCTGGGCCCGTGGTTCCGGCCGGCATTCGTCATGCTGCGGGCCTTGCGCGTGCTGCGCGGGACCCCCCTCGATCTCTTCGGTTACGCCCACGTACGCAGAGTCGAGCGAAAGCTGGTTACCGAGTACCGCGAATGGCTGGCGACCTTGCCGGCCACGCTTTCGGCGTCCAATCTCGATCTGAACGTGCAACTGGCAGCATTGCCAGACCTCGTTCGCGGATACGAGGAGATCAAGCTCAGCAACGTCGAGCGGTATGAGACCGCTCGCGCCGCTCTGCTGGAGCGTATCCGCGAGACCGCATAGTGACGTCGGCGCTCGTTACTACTGGCTGGGACTGGAGATTGCAATGACCTGTGAGCTCGACACGATGGCTGTGTATGGCATCGAGCATGGCCTGCGGATCAATGATCCGGAGAGGATGCTGGAGTTCTACTGCGGCGCCCTCGGCTTCGAACCGTTCGCCGAAATCTTCATTCCTGACGGCCACGTATGGGGACTGCGGTTCGGCAACGCGATGCTGAAGATGATGTACCACGAGACTCGACCGGGTGCGCCGGCGGAGGACCGAGTGGCCACGCATTACACGACCATTCACGTGTTGAACGCGAAAGACATGGAGAAGCGGGCGATCGCGGGCGGCGCGACGATCCTGGCGTCGTTCTCCACGTTCACACCCGCGCGCGACGGCGACCCCGAGTGCAACTACGTGCTGTTCCGCGATCCCGAGGGGAACGTCGTCGAATTCTCCCAGGGCTCGCCGTGGGTCGCCCCCACCGAGGAGTTCCGGACGCTCGCACGCAAGGCTCGGAACAACGCTTGACCGACCAACGACTTGCTTTACGGCGCAGCGTCCGTCCTGCATAGCGGCGGGGAACTCGCGCCGGCACTGCTGATCCCTGATCTTCCGGCGGGCATCTTCAACCGTCCCCAGTGCCCGAGACCTCGGATCAACGCGCAGGCAGTCGGGCGCCACCATCAATGCGGACGACTTCGCCGTTCATATAGGTGTTGGCGAGCAGCGTGAGGGCCAAGTCGGCGAACTCGGCAGGGAGGCCCAGGCGGCGCGGGAAGACCACATTCTCAGCCAGCTTCGCTTTGACGGCCGCTGGATCGGCAAAGCCGTTGTACATCGGAGTGTCGATCAGGCCCGGAGCGATCGTGTTCACCCGGATACCTACGGCGGCGAGGTCGCGGGCGAGAGGGAGCGTGAGGCCCACGATGCCGCCCTTGGATGCGGAGTAGCCGGCCTGGCCGACCTGCCCATCGAAGGCGGCTACGGAGGCGGTGTTGACGATCGCTCCGCGCTCCCCGTGCTCGTCCGGCTCGTTGCGAGAGATCGCAGTGGCGGTGAGCCGCACGACGTTGAACGTGCCGATCAGGTTCACCGTCACGATCCGCCTGAATTTGTCGAGCGGGAACGCCGACTCGTATGTGCCGTCCCTGCCGACGGTGCGTGCCGCTCCGCCAATACCGGCGCAGCTGACGACGGCTCGCAACGGCGCCGCGAGCGAGGCGGCCTCGATGGCCGTGACCACGTCGGACTCTTGCGTGACGTCGGCACGGACGTACTCGCCGCCGATCTCTGCGGCGACCTTCGCCCCGAGTTCGTCCTGGAGATCCACGACGACCACTTTGGCGCCTCGCGCTGCGAGCGCGCGGGCGGTGGCCTCGCCCAGGCCGGAAGCGCCTCCGGTAACGATCGCGGAGCTGGATTCGAACTTCATGGCAACCCTCTCTAAGACGTGTGGGGCGGTGTCGAAGACGTCGTTGACCGGTAGCGCCGGTCCACCGTAAGGTTCATCAAAGCAAATACATGATTGCAATTACAAACGTCGCCGCCGAGGTGGAGCAACAGTGAGGATCAAGGTCGACTCATCGAAATGCCAGGGCCACGCCCTCTGCAACGCGGCCAACGAAGAACTTTTCCCTCTGGACGAAGAGGGATACAGCGCGGTCACCTCGTGGACAGAGGTTCCTGCCGGGCTGGAGGAGGACGCGCGACTCGGGCAGGCGTCCTGTCCCGAGCGCGCCATCGAGATTGAGGACTGAGATGGGAATTCTGGACGGCAAGGTCGTCGCGGTTACGGGTGCGGGCCAGGGCCTTGGTCTCGAAGAGGCGCTCGAAGCAGCTCGCCAGGGCGCCTCCGTCGTGATCAACGATTATGCCGAGGAGACCGGCAAGCAGGCGGTTGCCGCCGTCGAGGCGCTCGGCGGTCGGGCCGTACTCGTTGCGGGTGACATCTCCACGGAGGAGACCGCCAACGCGGTCATCACCACCGCGGTATCTGAATTCGGTGGGCTGGACTCGTTGGTCAACAACGCTGGCCTGCTGCGCGACCGTACCCTCGTGAAGATGTCGCCGGCGGAGTGGGACGCCGTCATCGCGGTTCACCTGCGCGGCCACTTCCTGACAACCTCGCTCGCGGTGCAGTACTGGCGCAGCGAGCAGCGACCGGGACATCTCGTGCACACCTCCAGCACGGCAGGGCTGCTCGGCAACTTCGGTCAAGCCAACTACGGCACGGCCAAGGCGGGCATCGCCGCCTTCTCGACGATTACGGCGCTCGAGAACGCGAAGTACGGCATCAACTCCAACGCGATCTCGCCCGCAGCCCGTACGAGCATGACCCAGGGTGCCTACGGCAGCGTTGGGCAGACGGCCGAGGGCGAGTTCGACTTCTGGAGCCCATCGAACGTAGCCCCGTTGGTCGCGGTGCTGTGCAGCGATTCCGCCGCGCACATCACCGGCAAGGTCTTCGGTGTGCAGGGCGACGCTGTCGAGATCTGGCAGCCGTGGACGAGTGTCGCTGCGATCGAGAACGGCAAGCGGCGCTGGTCGCCGGAGGATCTCGCCGGCAAGCTCGACGGCCTGCTGGCAGCTGGCGGCATCGAGGCCTCCATCGACAACCCGATGAAGCGGCTCCGTTACTCGATGACGCAGCGCCGATAGGCAGGGGAAACAACGGGGGCGACGGGATGACCCGTCGCCCCCCTGTTTTGCTTGGCGGTCAGCCCAAGGTCAGGCCGCGGACGGCGCTGCCTCCACCGTCGACCGGAAGCGAGACGCCGGTGATGGCGCCGGACTCGTCACTCGCTAGGAACAGGACCGCGTTGGCGACGTCCTGCGTGGTCGGCATCCGGGTCAGGTGCATGTCCTGGAAGAACTTCTCACGCTCGGGGGCCAGCGGGGCGACGCGCTCCTTGCCGGTGATGAATCCCGGAGCAACAGAGTTGCAGCGAATCCCAACACGTCCGTAGTCCATCGCGATCTGGCGGGTGAGCGCTTCCAGCGCGCCCTTGCTCGCTGAATAGGCGGCGAGGTTCGGCGTACCGCGTAGGGCGGTGCGCGAAGTGACGTTGACGATGGACCCGTTGCCCGCCGCCTGCAGGTGTTTGAGCGCGAAGCCCACCAGCCATCGGGGCGCGGTGGAGTTGATGGTGAACATCTCGTCCCAGACGTCCTCGGGCACGCTCTCCGCCGTCCCGTCATCGCCGGTTCGCAGCGGGACGGCGCAGTTGACCAGAATGTCCAAGCCGCCGAGGGCGGCGACCGACTGTTCCACGAGGTGCTCGCACTGTTCTCGCGCGGACAGATCCGCCTGGACGAAGTCCGCGGTGAACCCCTCGTCCCTTAGGCCCGCAGCTAGAGCAGCGCCTCGGTCTGCTGAACGTCCCGTGACGACGACATGGGCGCCTTCGCGCGCGAACACGCGGGCGATCTCGCTGCCGAGCCCGCCTCCGCTACTGCCAGTAACCACCGCTCGCTTGCCTGAAAGACGCATGCCTCTCCTCCGGTCGGACGACCCGCAACAGATTGGGGCGGCGTCGACTTCGGTCAGATTAGCGATCGATGGTTCGCCAATGCAAACACCTGCCGGGTCGGGTCAGGTCGCCTTGCGAGCTGCGGTGTGTGTGGCTGGGGCGGTGTTGCGTTTCGTCGATGTGGGAGTCGCGCGCTTGGCCGGTGCGGCAGTGCGTTTCGTGGCTGCTGCGGTGCTGCGACGTCCCGCCGGTGCCCTGAGCTGGAGTTCGGGCCGTAGCCGCCCTCCAGCCTCCACTGGCTTGGCCCAGTGCGGGAACGGTTCGCTGCCATACAGTGCTGCCGTGACGCGGCGAGTGCCCTCGAGCAGGCGCTCGGCATACGGCGCGATGTCCGTGACCGGCACGGCAGTATCGAACTGGGCGATCGCAAGGCAAAGGACCACGCGTCCCGACGGGCCGAAAACTGGTGCCTTGATCGCGGTGACGGCGTTGAGATCCGCCGGTTCGCCGGCCTGGAAGTACATCGAGTCCGCCTGTTCCTGCACTGCTTGCTCGAGCTCGGCGGCGCCCGGCATCCCGCGCAGCAATTCGAGGATTCGTCGCAATGCCATGACCTGTTCAAACGAGGTCGCCTGGTAGCCGGTGAGCCGAATGCGGTCGAGGAACAGGTAGTAGGCGTCGCGCTGCTCATCGGTCAACGCGGGATCGTGGCGGCCGAGCCACGCCTCGACCTCGTCCTCATGCGACCACGCGATGAACTCTGGACCGTAGGGCGGTTGCAGCGGTGAGCGGTTGCCGACCGGCAGATATCCGAACAACGGGCGCTCGACGTCGCGGCGGGCCATGATCACGATGTCGTTACCGACCAGGGCGGTTGCCACGCATGACGCATTGAGGTCCTCGTGGATCGACGCCATCTCGCCCTTGGCGATGTCGAGCGCCTCGGTGGCGTCGAGCGCGGCTGCGGTGCCCAGGTTAACCAGGGCGGGGCCCAGCAGATACGTCTTGTCCGCAGGGTGACGGATGAGCATGCCCTCGTCGACGAGTTCGGTGAGCATTGCGTGGCACGTCGCCTTGTTGAAGTCCAACCTGCGCGCGATGTCGCTCAGAGTGAAGCGTTCACGCGGGTGATCCGCGAGAAACTTCAACAGCCTCACGGTGCGCTCGACGGACGGTGCTGGCCTGGCCATTGTTGCCTCCACTGGACGGTGATCAACAGGCTATTCCGGACCGTTCGCTCCTGCAAACGTTTCGAGGGTCACCGGTCGGATCTCTCAGTCTTGACTCCTCCTTGCCTTCGGCTGCTGTTTGTTATTTCATACTGGTGATTGCATTACGAACCAGAGAGGGTGGCAAGTGGATCTCGAGGACTCTCCGGAGGAGGCGGTCTTCCGGAGCGGAATACGCGACGCGCTCGCCGAACTTTCGGCCCGCGGCGTGCTCGCCGATCGTGCGATGACGCCAGCGACCCACCTGCAGCAATTCCGCGCGACCCAGGCGGCCCTCTTCGAGGCTGGTCTGGTCGGGCTCACCTGGCCCGCCGACTTCGGCGGGCAGGGCGCCTCTCCGGTCCGGCAGATCATCGTCGACCAGGAGTTACGTCGCGTCGGTGTCCCGCGTGTGATCAATTGGATCGGCATCGGCATGTGTGGTCCGGCGATCATCGTCCACGGCACTGACGAGCAGAAGCGCCGGTATCTCGCACCACTGCTGCGCGCCGACGAGATCTGGTGCCAGTTGTTCAGCGAACCCGATGCCGGCAGCGACCTGGCCGGTGTCCATACCCGTGCAGAGCGCACAACGGATGACCGCTGGAAGGTCAACGGACAGAAGGTGTGGACGACAGGCGCGCAGTGGTGCGATTTCGGCCTGCTGCTCGCCCGGACCAACCCGGAGGTCCCCAAGCACCGAGGGCTGACGATGTTCATCGTCGACATGCGTGCGCCCGGTGTCTCGGTGCGTCCGCTGCGGGACATGACCGGCCACGAACACTTCAACGAGGTCTTCCTCGACGACGTGGTGCTGGACGACTCGATGCGGGTGGGCGAGGTCGACTCCGGCTGGTCAGTCGCTATCACGATGCTGATGAACGAGCGCTACACCGTCAGTGGCGACGGCTCGACATACAGCGCGGGCCCGGACGATCTGCTCGCGCAGTACAAGGCAGCGCTCGCCCGGTCCTCAGAAGCGCCGGACGCATCCACCCGTCAGGAGTTCGCGCACTGCTGGATCGAGGCGCTGGCAATCCGGATGACCGGCAACCGACTGATCACCTCGATCGCCCGCGGCGAGCAGCCGGGTGCTGAGGGCAGCGTGGGCAAGCTCGCCGGTGCCACGCTCCTGCAGCACGCCGCCGACCTCGGCCTTCGTCTGGAGGGCCACGACGCGCTGTTCGGCAGCCGCGCCGACGGAACCGACCAGTGGCACTACGCGTCGACGTTCGCTCCGGGCGTCGCGCTGGCCGGCGGCACCAGCGAGATCATGAAGAACATCATCGGCGAGCGGATTCTCGGCCTGCCGCCAGAACCTCGCTCCGACATCAAGGCGGGTGTCTGATGGACTTCCGGCTCTCTGACGAGCAGAACACCCTGCAGCAGGTCGCCGCCGCTTTTTTCGCCCGTTGCGCCGCGACCACCGACGCCCGCGCCGCGCTCGACGCGGGTAGGTCCTGTGCCGAGCTCACCGCGACCCTCGCAGAGGCGGACTTCGTCGGCCTGCTCTGCCCGGAATCACTCGGCGGAGGTGGGGCAACCGTGCTCGACGTGGTGGTCGTGGCCCACGAAGCAGGCCGCCATCTCGTCGCGGACCCGATCGTCAACGCGGTCGGACGGGCAGCAGTATTGCTTCGTCACGCCGCCACCGCCTCGGCGGAGGCGGCTGATCTGCTGGCACGCCTCATCAAGGGCAACCTGCAGATCACGGTCCTCGACGTCGGTGAGGCTTCGCTGATCGACGGCACTGTGACCGCGACGTCCCATCCCGCGCAGCATGCCCAGAGCGCCACGACCTTCCTGGTATCGGCCCGGAACCAGGACGGCGAGTTCGCTATCGGTGT
>Ga0068859_100002533_pt1 | contig 18549 bp, 18 predicted proteins | sample KBSSwiS22_FD_66585 | JGI IMG/M metagenome (GOLD analysis project Ga0068859, IMG submission 66585) | Switchgrass rhizosphere microbial communities from Kellogg Biological Station, Michigan, USA - KBS Switchgrass S2-2 | ecosystem: Host-associated > Plants > Roots > Rhizosphere > Soil ...
GCCCAGAGGTCCTCAATCGATCCGCCGCCTCGTCCGACGATGACGACGTCGACGCCTTTCACTTTGCCGATCGCCGCCATGGCGCGCGCAATTTCGAGCGCCGCGCCTTCACCTTGCACGCGCGCCGGGCGAATCACAATGTGCGCGTTCGCGTAGCGTCGCCGCAGGACTTTGATGATGTCGCGCACGGCCGCGCCGTCGAGCGACGTCACGACGCCAATTTTTCGGGGGAGCGCGGGCAACGGTCGTTTGCGCCGCGGATCGAACAATCCGTCGCGCGCCAGCCGTTCCTTGAGCTGATCGAAGGCGAGTTGCCGCGCCCCGAGCCCTTCGGGCTCGAGATGCTCGCAGACGATCTGATATTCGCCTTTCGGGTCATACACGGTGACGCGTCCACGCGCCACGACGCGAAGGCCGTCCTGCGGCTTGAAGCGGAGATACCGGATCGCCGAGCGGAACATCACCGCCTTGATTTGCGCCTGGGTGTCCTTCAGCGTGAAGTACATGTGCCCCGTCTTGGCGACAAAGCAGTTGGAGATCTCACCTTCGACCCAGATTTCGAAGAAGCGCTCCTCGAGAAGCGATCGAATGCGATCGGTCAGCTGCGAAATGGAATAGACACGCCGCGGCTCCGCAGCGGCGGAATCCCGGAGCCCCGATCCGGGATCTCGGGCCGCGTCAGGCTCCGGTGGTTCCTCGAACGGCAGGTCGAACAGCGAGTTCGTCAAGGTCCTGTGCTGAGTAGCTGATGCGTGTGATCTTCGTCGCGCGGCCGGTCTTGTCGTCCGCTTCGATGACGGCACCGTTCAACCGCGGATTGCCGGCGGCGGGCTCGAACTTCGCGGGCATTCCGTTCAGGAATCGGGCGAGCGAGGGTTCTTTCTCCATGCCGATGATCGAGTCGTGCGGCCCCGTCATGCCGGCGTCGGTCAGGTACGCCGTGCCGCCGGGCAGGATCCGCTCGTCGGCGGTTTGCACATGGGTGTGCGTGCCGATCACGGCGGTGACGCGTCCGTCAAGATGCCAACCCATGGCGATCTTCTCACTCGTGGCCTCGGCATGCACGTCCACGAAGATGATCCGCGCGCGGTGCCGCACCGCGTCGATCTCGCGCAGCGCGACAGCAAAGGGATCGTCAAGCGGCGCCATGAAGACGCGTCCCATCAAATTGATGACGCCGACCGACCGGCCATCACGCGTCTGCGCCACGCACGAACCGCGTCCAGGTACGCCTGCTGGGAAATTCGCTGGGCGCAACAGGCGCGGCTCCCCTGGGATGTACTCGAGCACTTCCTTCTTGTCCCAGATGTGATTGCCGGAGGTCATCACGTCGATGCCCCAATCAAGCAGCGTGTCCCCGATGTCGCGCGTGAGGCCAAAGCCGGCGGCGGCATTTTCGGCATTGGCGATCGTGAAATCGACGTCGTAATGCTCGACAAGCGCGCGCAGCCCTTTCTGCACGAGATCCCGCCCTGGACGGCCAACGATGTCGCCGATGAAGAGAATGGTCATGCGGGTCGGTGTGGCTCGATTGCAATGGGGTAGGGTCGACCGCGGCGATCCGCACGTTTCGGAAGGACGATCGTCAGCTCGCCTTCGCGCATGACCGCCCGGGCTCCCTGCAGGTCGAAGGCGGCATTGACGCGCACACCTCGCGCGAAACGCCCGAACTCCCGCTCGACGACATGAAACGTTTGCGGCGCGCGTGCGACAGGTGGCGCCTTCTCGCCGGCAATCAGGACGATGCCCGCACGAAACACGACTCGAAGTGCTTCCGGTGCAACGCCGGACACGTCCATGACGATTTCGACGGCGTCATCGGTTTCAAACACATCGAGTGCAGGGTGACATTCACCGGCGGACGCGCGTTGTTCGGCTTTCAGCGTTTCCGCCAGCTCGTCGAAGATTGCGCGGATGTCTTCAGCCAGTTCGCTGACTTCAGAGGAAGGAATAAGCGTGATCGGCGCCATGGCGCGAGCCCTATGTTCGCATCCGCCTTCGCCGTTTGGCTACGGCGGACAAGCTCCGCGTCCGCCTCTTGGCTACGGCGAGGAAGCCCGCCGTTGTCAGCCCTTGAGCGCTGCGGATACGGTTCAGTCTCGAACCCATCCGCATAAGGGCGACCTAACCGACCGTCGCCTCAGCAGATCAACGCGAAGGAAACGGCTCGCAGGTCAACTATTTATGATATGAGTGCATTTATAGAAGATTACATGCTTGACATACACTCATATATTGCTACAATGACATTCGTTTGGAGTAACGACTCCCGGAGAAGCAAAACGTCATGAGCAAAGTCATTGGAATCGACCTCGGCACCACCAACTCGGTCGTCGCGGTCATGGAAGGTGGGGAACCCACCGTCATCGTGAATCAGGAAGGCGGGCGCACCACGCCATCCGTCGTCGGCTTCACGAAGGACAGCGAGCGGCTGGCTGGCCAGGTCGCAAAGCGGCAGGCGGTCACAAACCCCGAAAACACAATTTCTTCGATCAAGCGCTTCATGGGCCGGAAGCACACCGAGGTCCCCCAGGAGATCTCACGTGTGCCGTACCAGGTCGTGAAGGCAGACAACGGTGATGCGTGGGTGGAGGTCCGCGGCAAGAAGTACTCGCCGCCCGAGATCTCCGCGATGATTCTGCAGAAGCTGAAAACCGCGGCCGAGGATTACCTCGGTCAGAAAATTAGCGACGCGGTCATCACCGTCCCTGCGTACTTCAACGACGCGCAGCGGCAGGCGACGAAGGACGCCGGCAAGATTGCCGGTCTCAACGTCCTGCGCATCGTCAATGAACCCACGGCCGCGGCGCTCGCCTACGGCCTCGACAAGAAGAAGGACGAAACGATCGCCGTGTATGACTTCGGCGGCGGCACCTTCGACATCTCGATTCTCGAGGTTGGCGAGGGGGTCGTTGAAGTGAAGGCGACCAACGGCGACACCCATCTCGGCGGTGATGATCTCGACCAACGCGTCATCGACTGGATGGTGGCGGAGTTCAAGAAGTCGGATGGCATCGACCTCGGCAAGGATCGGATGGCGGTGCAGCGGCTCAAGGAAGCGGCGGAGAAAGCGAAGATCGAACTCTCCGCGGTGTTGGAGACCGACATCAACCTGCCGTTCATCACTGCGGATCAGAGCGGTCCGAAGCACCTGCAGATGAAGCTGACACGCTCGAAGTTCGAGCAACTGGTCGGCGATCTGCTGCAGCACTCGATGGAACCGGTCACGCAGGCGCTGGCGGATGCCGGCGTGAAGCCGTCGGACATCGACGAGGTGGTGCTCGTCGGTGGATCAACGCGAATCCCGAAAATCCAGCAGCTCGTGAAGGAGTACTTCGGCAAGGAGCCACACAAGGGTGTGAATCCTGACGAAGTCGTTGCGGTGGGCGCAGCGATCCAGGGCGGCGTCCTGAAGGGCGAGGTCAAGGATGTGCTGCTGCTCGACGTGACGCCGCTGTCGCTCGGCATCGAAACGCTGGGCGGGGTGATGACCGCATTGATCACCCGCAACACAACAATCCCGACTCGTAAGAGCGAGATCTTCTCCACTGCGACGGATAACCAGACGAGCGTCGAGGTGCACGTGCTGCAGGGCGAGCGTCAGATGGCACGTGACAACCGCACCCTGGGTCGCTTCCAGCTCGTGGGGCTGCCGCCTGCGCCGCGCGGCGTGCCGCAGATCGAAGTCGCGTTCGACATCGACGCGAATGGCATCGTCAACGTATCGGCGAAGGATGTGGCGACGGGCAAGGAGCAGAAGATCACCATCGCTGGCTCTTCGGGGCTCAGCAAGGGCGACGTGGACCGCATGGTGAAGGATGCGGAAGCGCATGCGGTCGAAGACAAGTCACGGCGAGAGCTGATCGATGCGCGGAACATGGCCGATTCGCTCGCCTATTCGGTCGAGAAGACGGTCAACGAAAACCGCGATCGGCTGCCCGCGGGCGACGTGGGCCAGATCGAGAGCTACATCACGGCGCTACGTGAAGCAGCGAAGGGTGACAGCCTCGACGCCATCCGCCGCGCCAGCGACGACCTGCAGAAGGCGTCGCACGCGATGGCCGAGCAGCTTTACAAGCAGTCGGAAGCCAACGCCGCCAATGCGGCGTCGGCCAAGAAGGACGACGACGTCAAGGAAGGCGAAGTCGTCGACGCGTAATCGTAGGCGGACCTGAAGGTTCGCCTCTACACAGATAAACGAACGTAGCGGCAGGCTTTTAGGCCCGCCGAAAAAGGAGAAACGAACATGGCAATCGTCAAAGTTGACCCGTTCCGTGAACTGGCCGCGATGCAAGACCGTATGGCGCGGCTCTTCGGCGACGTGTACCTCCGCGATGAGGACACCGGCTTCCGTGGAAGCTGGAATCCGCCAGTCGACATCTTCGAGACCGAGAATCACGCTCTCGTGCTGAAGGCGGAACTGCCCGGCATGACTCGTGAGGACATCGAGGTCACGGTCGAGAACGGCACGCTGGTGCTGAAGGGCCAGAAGAAGTTCGACACCGAAGTGAAGGAAGAGCACTATCGTCGGATCGAACGCAGCTACGGGCAGTTTTTCCGCTCGTTCACGCTGCCGAACACGGTCGATACGTCGAAGGTGGCCGCCGACTACAAGAACGGCATCCTGACTGTAAAGCTGCCGTTCCGCGAGGAAGCGAAGCCGCGGACGATCAGCGTCGACGTCGCCGCGTAACGTCAGGGCGGGCCGCTCGGCCCGCCCTCTTCCCACCTTCCGTGCTAGGCTCTGGTATTGATGGACGCCAACGAGCCACTCGTCGAAACAGCGGCTGAACCTGAAGCGTCACCGGCGCCGCGCCCGAGAGCCGCCCCCATCGAAAGCCGGTTTCTGTTCGTGGATGTCGCCGCCATGCGCGCCAAGCAGCTTCGGCGCGGTGCGCTGCCGCGTCTCGACGACGCAGGTGAGTCGGAAATCCATCGACAGCATCCGCACAAGGCCGAGCGCATTGCGATGGAGGAAGTCAAGCACGGTCTTGTGCTCTACGATGTTCCGGAGTCTCCGGCCAAGCCCGTCTAAGCGCACAGCGTTCTGCACGGCATTCATCGCCGTGTATCTGCTCGCCGTTACCGCCGCCCAGTCGCCGCGGCCGTATCGAATCTTGATCAGCAACGACGACGGCGTGCGCGCACCGGCGCTGCCTGTGCTGGCCCAGGCTCTCAGGCCGATTGGTGAAGTCATCATCGTCGCGCCGCTTGAAAATCAAAGCGGGGTAAGTCAGGCACTCACCGCGACACCGCCAATCGCGCGCGAAGATCTCACCCTGACGGGCGGACTCTCAGCGATTGGCCTCAGTGCAACACCTGCGACGGCCATTCAGATTGCAATCAAAAACATCGTGATGCCGAGGCCCGACCTCGTCGTCACAGGCATCAACACGGCATACAACCTTGGCGCATCCGCCTATCTGAGCGGCACCGTCGGCGCGGCGCGACAGGCAGCGATTGAAGGCGTCCCGGCGGTGGCGACATCGATGGCGACTCCCGCGGTCGCACGCGATCTCGTGCCGGCGGCGCAGCAGGTTGCGGGCGTCGTGCGTCAGGTGCGGGATCACGGTCTGCCGTCGCAGACCTTTCTCAACGTGAACATCCCGCCGATGGCGACGGGAGGATACAAGGGGTACCAGATCACTTCACAGGCAGCCGTGCGGGCCGGCGTGGAGAAGTTCGTCGAGGGCAAACGGCCTGGTACCAATCAGACGGTGTACTGGAGCGTGTACACGGAAGGGGCGACGGCACCGCAGGGCACCGACATCTGGGCGGTCAACAACGGCTACGTCTCCGTCACGCCAATGCGCGTCGGTGAGTACGACGAGAAGGTCGCCGCGACGCTGAAGGGGTGGTTTAAATAACTTGCGATCTTACAAGGCGGGCGATCTGTGATGCCAGTCCGTCACGCGCTCGTACGCGTCCGCCACACGAAGGAGCGTGGCTTCGTCGAACATCCGGCCTGTTAACTGAAAGCCAATCGGCAAGCCCTCATTCGAGAAGCCGCACGGCACGCTGACGCCCGGCAGGCCCGCGAGGTTGGCGCTCACGGTGAAAACGTCGGCGAGATACATCTGCAACGGATCGTCTGTTTTTTCCCCCAGCTTGAACGGGGGCGTCGGCATCGTCGGCATCGCGACGACGTCGGCGCGCTCGAATGCCTGGTCGTAGTCGCGCTTCAGCAACGTGCGGACCTGCAGCGCCTTCAGATAGAACGCATCGTAGTACCCCGCGCTGAGGACGTAAGTGCCGAGCATGATCCGCCGCTTCACTTCCGGACCGAAGCCTTCGTCCCGCGTCCGGCTGTACATCTCTTTCAGACTGTCTTTGGCCGCGGAAGACCGGTATCCATATTTCACGCCGTCGTAACGCGCGAGATTCGAGCTCGCTTCAGCCGTGCATATCAGGTAATAGACCGGCACGGCGTATTTCGCATGCGGCAGGTCGATATCAACAAGCGTCGCGCCCTCGCCGCGCAGCCTCTCGAGTGCAGCTTCGTAAGCGCGTCGCACCTCGTCGTCAACGCCTTCGGTGACAAATGCGCGAGGAACGCCAATGCGAATGTCGTTCACGCGTCCCGTGAGCGAGGCCGCGAAGTCTGCTATGGGTTCGGTCGATGTTGTTGCGTCGCAGGGATCCGCGCCCGCGATGACCGACAGTACGGTCGCCGCATCGGCGACGGTCCGTGCGAACGGACCAATCTGGTCGAGCGAGGACGCAAAGGCAAGGAGACCGTACCGTGAGACGCGCCCGTACGAAGGTTTCAATCCGACAACACCACAGCACGCGGCAGGCTGACGAATCGATCCGCCGGTATCCGACCCCAATGCGACAGGTGCGCATCGCGCCGCGACAGCAGCCGCGGAGCCGCCGCTTGAACCGCCGGGAATTCGATCGAGCGCCCATGGGTTGTGCACGGGGCCGAAGGCAGAATTCTCGTTCGACGATCCCATCGCGAACTCGTCGCAGTTCGTCTTCCCGACGATAACCGCGCCGGCCGCCTCGAGGCGGCGCACCACCGTGGCGTCGTATGGTGGAAAGAAATCCCTGAGGATCCGTGACGATGCGGTCGTCAGCATCCCGCGCACGTCGATGTTGTCTTTGATCGCGATTGGGACGCCGGCCAGCGGCCCGGAGGGTTCGCCGGCAGCACGGCGGCGGTCGATGTCCTGTGCGCGCGCCATCGCGCGCTCGCCGGCGATCAGGTTGAAGGCGTTGAGCGAGCCGTTGACGGTCCCGATACGATCGAGTGCGGCGCGGCAAACCTCGACGGCAGACAAGCGGCCGGCCGCGATGTCGTTTCGGAGTGTTGTTGCGGTCGTGTCGAGCCCGTTCATCCGCCGATGACCCGCGGCACGCGAAACAGACCGGCATCCGGCGCCGCATCGGGAGCGTTGGCAATCGCCTCCTCGACCGACAGACACGGGCGTGGCTCGTCCTCGCGCTCTGTACGTTGCGCGGCATTGACATGCGCGGTGGCAGGGACGCCGCTGGTATCGATCGCCTGCACCTGTTCTGCGTAGGCGAGAATGTCGGCAAGCTGTCTGGTGAAGATCTGCTTTTCTTCGTCAGTCAGCTCGAGCTGCGCGAGCGCGGCGATGCGTTCGACGTCAGCGATGGTGAGCGTGGTGGGCACGTGGTCATCGTAATGCAAAATTCAAAATTCAAACGCGGAGTGCCTCGTAACCGCAGCGTGAACGTCGTGGCGACTGTCACCCCAAAGTCTCGCGTCATACCGTGTTCGCATTTTGAATTTTGAATTTTGAATTGCGTAAGCTACACCCCATGGCCACCGACATTCGGCCTGCGGCGGTGGCGGGAAGCTGGTACCCCGGATCCGCCGATCGGCTCGCGCGGGACGTGGACGACTACGTCGCCCGCGCGCAGGTGGAGGAGCGTGACGCGCCGATCGCGATCGTGGCGCCGCACGCTGGCTTGAAGTATTCAGGACCAGTTGCCGCCTACGCTTACCGCGCGGTGCGCGCCGGCTCTTACGGTGCCGCGGCGCTCGTGGGTCCGTCACATTTCGTCGGTTTCAGCGGCGTATCAATCTGGCCGCGCGGCGCGTGGCAGACGCCGTTCGGGGCTGTTCGGGTGGCGGAGGATCTCGCCCGCAGAATCGCGGCTGTGTCCGCCGACGTCGTCGAACATCCACCCGCGCACGGCCGCGAGCATTCGCTGGAAATGCAGCTTCCATTTCTGGCGCATCTGCTGCCGGACGTTCCGATTGTGCCGATGGTGATGGGTGATCAGGACCGCGAAACGGCGTTCGCGCTTGGCGACGCGCTAGCCTCTGCCATCGCAAATCGTACGGTCGCAGAAGGAACGGCGGACCGCAGGGGCGGATCATCAGCTGCGCCTACGCCTGGCCGCGTGTTGCTCGTCGCAAGCAGCGACCTGTCACACTACCAGGATGCGTCGACTGCGCAGATCATGGACGCGGTAGTAATGCGTGAGGTTGAGCGGCTCGACCCGGACGGCTTGATGCGGGCGCTCGAACGTGAACCGCATCACGCCTGCGGCGGCGGCCCGATTGTCGCCGTGCTGCATGCTGCGAGGCGACTCGGCGCCAGGCGCGCCCGTGTGTTGAAGTACGGTGACTCGGGCGATGTCAGCGGCGACAAGTCGTCAGTGGTCGGATACATGGCGGTTGGGATCTGGTGACTTCGCGATGAGGTTTCAGGTGTCAGGTTTCAGGGGTCATGAATGATCGATGACGCCGACGAAAAGCCGCTCCTCTTAGTCGCGCGGCAGGCGCTCGCCGCGCGCGTCGCCGGCGATCGTCCGCCGGAGGTCGTCTGCGTCGGGCCGCTCGCGTTGCGATGTGGCGCGTTCGTGTCAATCCATAGCGGCGACCAGCTGCGCGGCTGCCTAGGCCGGCTGTCGCCCAGCTCTCCGCTTGGCACCACGCTCGTCTACCTCGGCGGAGCGCTCGCCGATTCGGATCCTCGCTTCCCGCCCGTGTCAGAACATGAGTTGCCGTCGTTGCAGATGGAGATTTCGCTCCTGACGCCTGAGCGTGCGATTTCATCCATCGGGGAGGTAATGGTGGGGCAGCATGGGGTGATTGTCGAGGATGGACGATCGCGCGGACTCCTGCTGCCGCAGGTCGCCACCGAGTTCGGGTGGGACCGCGAGACGTTTCTCGAGCACGCCTGCGTGAAAGCCGGGTTGCCGCGGGATGCATGGCGGACTGGCGCGCGCGTCTTCGTATTCGAAGCGCGCATCTTTACCGAACCCGCTCCGGCCCCGACCAGCTGACGCGCGGATGGACAACCTCTGTCACACGCTGGTTGGTGCGGCGCTCGGCGAAGCGGGCTTCAAGCGGCGCACGCGCTTCGCTAGTGCGACGTTGATGATCGCGTCGAACCTGCCGGACATCGACGTGCTCGTCTTCGCGACCGGCACTCCAGCGGTCGCCTTCCGGCGTGGCTGGACCCACGGCATCCTCGCGGATGCATTGCTTCCTCCGCTGCTTGCCGGCGTGATGCTGTTTGTGGCGTCACGGCGTCGGGCAACGTCACGCGCACCTTCGATTAGACCGATGCAGGTCCTGCTGCTCTCGTACATCGGGGTGATTCTGCATGTCTCGATGGACCTGCTGAACACGTATGGTGTCCGGCTGCTGATGCCGTTCAGCCAGCGCTGGTTCTACGGCGACGTCCTGTTCATCATCGATCCTTGGCTGTGGCTGGCGCTCGGAACCGGCGTTGGCCTTTCGATTCGTCGTCGAGCGCCGAACTGGTCGCGTGCCTCGTTAATCGTTGCTGCAGCGTACGTACTCGCGATGCTGGTGGCCGCGAGGGCGGCACGAGCCGAGATGGTTGATCGCTGGCAACAGGTCGAAGGGCAGCCGCCGCAGGCGTTGATGGTCGGTCCGATCGCCGTGACACCGTTGCAGCGACAGATCATCATCGATGCCGGCGATCACTACGAGACAGGAGTGTTTACATGGCGGCCACGCAACATCCGATTCGATACCGATGATGTGCCGAAGAACGACTCGGATCGCCTCGTGGCTGTTGCACGCAAGGCGCCGAACATACGCGCGTTTCTGATCTGGTCGAGGTTTCCGTTCTGGACGCTCGAGCCCGTCGAAGGTGGAACACGCGTCACGGTCGGTGACATGCGGTTCAACGGCGGCCGCGGCGTCGCCCTTCGCAGCTTCACACAGAGCACGATCGTCCGCGGGCCCTAGCTTTTCCCATTTCGCAGGCGGCGAAGCGTCTCCAGATTCTTCACGTCCAGCGGGTCCGCGACGATGGCGCCCCTTTTCTCGATGCCGTGTGTCTTCTCGGTTTCAATCAGTATCGCGAGGCCGGCGAATCGTGGATCAGTGAGCAGCCGTCGAAACGGCTGAAGTCCGATGCATCCCGCACCGATGTGTTCGTGCCGATCGACGCGGCTGCCACAGGGCCGTTTCGAATCGTTGCCGTGGAAGACCTTCACGCGCTCCAGCCCCACGAGACGATCGAATTGCTCGAACGTATCGCGATAGCCTCCGTCGGTCGTGATGTCATAGCCCGCCGCTACGAGATGACAGGTATCGAGGCACACGCCGACACGCCGCGAGCCCCGGAGATGCTTGATCACCGCCGCCAGATGCTCGAAGCGATGACCGAGGGTCCGCCCCTGGCCTGCCGTGTGCTCGAGGAGCACCATCGTCCTGCCGCGCGGCCGAGCGTTGAATGCCATGCGAATCGCATCCGCAATGAGACGGAGTGCCTCGTTGTCGGGTCCTGCGGTGCACGTACCAGGATGAATGACGACGCCGAACAGCCCAAGCGCGTCGGCGCGATCGAGTTCGTCGATGAAGGCTGCGATCGACTGTTCGCGCAGGACGGGAAACGTCGTCGCGAGGTTGATCAAGTAACTTGCGTGTGACACCACGGGCGTGATGCCTGTCTGTTCGATGCGCTGCCGGAACAGTGCGATCTCGCCGCGATCCAGTGGTTTGCCGCGCCACTGATTCGCGTTTTTCGTGAAGATCTGCAGCGCCTCGCATCGATGAACGACCGCACGGTCAACGGCTTTGGAGACACCGCCCGCGACCGACATGTGCGCGCCGATTCGCATGACTCACTATAAGGTCCGCCGGACGACGAGTGGCGGAGTCCGGCGTCAGCCGGACATGTCTGATCACGTCATAATGGCCCCATGCGAGTTCTTTCTCTCGTGATGCTGTTGCTGCTGGTGGCGGCGCCGCGCGCCGCCCATGCGTGGGGTTTCTCGGCGCACAAATTCGTGATGGACCGCGCCATCGCGCTCCTGCCGCCGGAGCTGCGGCCGTTCTACGAAAAGCACCGGGCCGAAGTGGTCGAACGCGCGATCGATCCCGACACCTGGATCATCGCGGGATGGGAAGAGGAGCGGCCGCATCACTTCGTTGACATGGATACGCCGGGTTTCGGACAGTACCCATTCAATGAGCTGCCGCGCGATTACACGGCGGCGCTCGCGAAGTTCGGCGCCGCGAAGATGCGTGACGCCGGCACCGTCCCATGGACCGCCGAGGAAACCTACGGTTCGCTGCGCAGGGCGTTTGAAGCCTACCCGCGGCGCGGCGGCTTCGGCCCCAATGCGCACCTGGACGTGATTCTTTTCTCCGCCTGGCTGGCGCATTACACGTCCGACGCCCACGTGCCGCTGCACGGTGTGGCGAATTACGACGGACAGCTGACGCAACAATGGGGCATACATTCGCGGTGGGAAGCCGTCCTCTTCGAGCGCTACGTCGATCGGCTGACGATTGCGCCGAAAGTGATTGCGCCTGTCAGAGATCCGCGCACCTACCTGTTCAACGCGCTGCTTCAGGACACCCAGCTCGTTCCGGCGCTGCTCAAGTCGGACCGCGACGCCATTGGTGATCGCGACGCCTATGACGATGCGTACTACGAATCGTTGTTTGCCGCGAACCGGTCCGTGATGGAACGACGGCTCAACGATTCGATTGCGGCGATCGCCGCAATGATTACCGGGGCGTGGGAAGCAGCGGGTAAGCCGGCAATGACCGTCAATCTGGTGTCCGTTCCTCCGCAGCGTCGACGTCGCCAGTAATCGACGCACCCGGGTTCTCTGCTATCGTCGCTGAATGGACGTGTTCGTGGTTCCGATCGGGCCCGACCGGTACGAACTGTACTGTGAAGCGCCCGTCGAAGCTCCGCAGCCAGAGGCTGGCGCGAGCGGGATCATCGGGCGTCTTCGATATCGGTTCGCAGTGATGCTTCACGAGGCAGAAGAGCGTCGACGCGCCGGCAAGTCCTACCCACGTGCTCGCACACGGCTCGGCCGCCTGCAGGAGTGGATCATGGCGTGGGTCGCCGAACGAATCGCCGAGCAGCGGCTGTTGTGGAATCTCAGGCGCGAGCGCGCTGTCGTGGCGTTCCATCCGCCGGATCTCACCTTCGAACAGACACTGACGTTGATTCATCGCATGCTGCAGCGCGACTACGAACGACATCGCGTCTGGCTGGTCGTAGACACGCTGCTGCTGATCGGATCGATCGCGCTCATTCTGCTGCCGGGTCCCAACATCATCGGCTACTACTTTGCGTTTCGGGTGATGGGCCACTGGCTCTCGATTCGCGGCGCGCTTCAGGGGCTGCGCGGCGTGACGTGGACGGGGCAGCCCTGTGAGCCGCTCACGAAGCTACGCGAAGCCGCGTTGCTCAACGGCGACGCCAGGAGCCGGCGCGTCCGCGAGATCGAGCAGCAGCTGCGACTGCAGCATCTCTCGACGTTTTTCGAACGCGTTGCCGTCCGAAGCGCGTGATATTCTCGGCACCCACCACTCACCAATGAAACTGAGGGAGCTGGCCGAACGGCTCGCCTGCCGCCTCGAAGGCGACGGTGAGATCGACATCGTGCGCGTGGCGGGCATTGAAGATGCCGGCCCGGGCGACCTGACGTTTGTCGCCAACTCGAAATACCTTCCCACGCTTGCGACAACTCGCGCCTCTGCCGTCCTGCTCCGTGAGGATGCGGCAGCGCCGCGGCTTGCCGTGCTGCATACGGCCGATCCGTATCTCGCGTTCGCGAGGGCCGTCGGGTTGTTCGCGCCGCAGTGGAAGCCGTCGCCCGGCATTCACGCGATGGCGGCGATTGCCGGCGACGCGACGCTCGGATGCGATGTTTCGATCGGCGCGTTCGTCGCGATTGCTGAGGGAGCCGTCGTCGGCGACCGCACCGTGGTCTTCCCGAACGTCACCATCGGCGCGGGCGCGCGAATTGGCGCCGACTGCGTCGTCCACGCCAACGTATCAATCCGCGAACGCGTCATCATCGGCGATCGCGTCGTGCTTCAGAACGGCGTTGTCGTCGGGGGCGACGGGTACGGCTTCGTGCGGCGCGGCGACGGCACACACGAAAAGATTCCGCAGGTGGCTACGGTTGTCATCGAAGACGACGTGGAGCTTGGTGCCAATACGACGGTCGATCGACCGGCCGTGGGGGAGACCCGCATCAAGTCGGGAACCAAGATCGACAACCTCGTCCAGGTCGCGCACGGCGTGATGATCGGCCGCAACGTGCTGATGGCGGCCCAGGTCGGCATCGCGGGCAGCACGCAAATCGATGACGACGTCATGTTTGGCGGCCAGGTTGGTGTCGGCGGTCATCTCACGATCGGAAGGGGCGTCGTCGCCGTCGGGCAATCCGGCATTACCAACTCCGTCGACGCGGGGAAAATGGTTGCCGGTTATCCGGCAATCGATGCACGCGAGTGGAGGCGTGCCGCCGCCGTGTTTCGCCGGCTGCCCGAGTTGAAAAAACGCATCGAAGAGCTCGAAACACAACTCGCCCATCTGACGCGGCCATCGCCAAACGACGAGCCACAATGAGCAGCCGCTGTCTCGTCGTTGCGATCGTGTTATGGGCCGTGGCCGCACCGGCGCGCGCCCAGGACCCTGCGCCCGCTCCGCCGCAGGGCATCCGCTTCATGCCGCGATACGACTTCCACCTTTCAGCCGACCATCTCTCCACAACTGACGCCCGGTTCGTGTGGGACACGAACTTCGGCGGCGAAGTCGATTTCGTTGATTACGGAGTGGGACGCGCGACCTTCACCGGCAACTTCGAATCGGTGCTCGGCAACCAGTTCCGCGACTTCGATCCCAATCAGGGCAACTACCTGCTCGATGAGGCGGTGTCGTTTCGCCAACGGGGTACGGAAGTCGCCGCGGTGTTTCATCACACCTCACGGCACCTCAGCGATCGGTTCAAACGCGCCCCCGTCGCATGGAACATGCTCGGCGCACGCGTGCGGCACGATGTCGTCGCCCGCAAGGCCGCGATACAGCTGAAGGGCGACCTGCTGGCGGGGCTCGTCAAGAACAACGTGGATTACGACTGGGAGGCCAACGGCGATGTTCACGTCGCGGTGCCGCTACGGCCCGCCGTGAGCGTCATCACCTCCGCCCGCCTCCAACTGATCGGGGTCGACGGCAGCCAGCAGCGCGGGACGCAGACCGGCAGCCGTGCGGAAGTGGGAATCCGCTTGGCCGGCGAGAAGGGAGCCATTGAACTGATCGTGGCCGCCGAGCGCCGCGTGGATCCATATCCGCTCGAATTTTCCACGTTGAACTGGGTCAGCGCCGGATTCCGGTTCGTCAGCCGGTAAGAACCCCTATCATAGAAACGTGAGGCGTTTCGCAGTCGTCGTGCTGGTGGCGGCCATGGGCGTGCTGGTTGTTCCGCTGCACGCCTTCGTCCATCCTCCGAAACTCGATTATGAAATCACCACGCTGCCGAACGGCCTGCGAGTGATCCTCTCGGAGGATCACTCAACGCCGATTGTGCATCTGTCGGTGTGGTACCACGTCGGTTCGCGCGACGAGCGACCCGGACGCACCGGCTTCGCACACCTCTTCGAGCACATGATGTTCAAGGGCTCGAAGAACGTGCAGCCCGATTCGCACACGTCGATGATTGCGGCCATCGGTGGACGCAGCAACGCGTACACGCAGGAAGATGAGACCGTCTTCTGGGAAACGCTTCCGGCGCACTACCTGCCGCTGGCACTCTGGCTCGAAGCGGATCGCATGGCCACGCTTCGCGTCGATCGCGACGCGTTCGAGAAGGAGCGTGAGGTCGTCAAGGAAGAGCGGCGGTTGCGCGTCGACAATCAGCCGTACGGCCGGTTGAACGAGATCCTGTTCGATCGGGCATTCACGACGCATCCCTACAAGCACGCCACCATCGGCAGCATGAAGGATCTCGAGGCTGCCTCCATTCAGGACGTCCGTGATTTTCACGACACTTACTACGTTCCTGAAAACGCCGTGGTGACGATCGTCGGCGATTTCGATTCGGCGCAGGCGATGCAGCTGGTCCGCCAATACTTCGGCCGCGTGCCAAAGGCGGCGCGGCCCGTGCCGCGCGACATACCGAAGGAGCCCGAGCAGATACAGGAACGCCGCGCGGTCGTTCCGGAAGAATGGCCGTTGCCCGCCGTCGTTGTCGCGTACCACGTGACCTACGACGGCCATCCGGACTCGTACCCGCTCCATCTCCTGTCGAAGATCCTCTTCGACGGGGAAAGTGCGCGAATGACGCGCGACCTGGTGTACGACAAGAGGATTGCTGTCGCGGCGTTCGGCAGCGCCAATCTGCTCGAAGATCCGAACCTGTTTTACGCCGTGTCAATCGTGCAGGCAGGCCAGTCGCTCGCCGATGTTGAACGCGAGATGCTGGGGCAGTTCGAGCGCATCAAGAACGACGGCGTCGACGCGCACGAACTCGAGCGCGCGAAGAACCAGTTCATGCGCGATTACATCGTCGGTCGCGAGACCAACGAGCAGAAAGCGCTGCACCTCGCGCATGCCGCAGTCATCCACAACGACATCCGGACCGCTGATGCGGAAATCGATATCTTCCTCAAGCTGACAACGGCCGATATCCAGCGGGTGGCCAAGACGTATTTCACGGAGAAGAACACCACCGTGCTCTACATCACGCCGAGGAACGGCGGTGGGGGAGCGAGATGAGAAAGTCCCGAATCCCTACCCGCGCTCGTAGTCACGAGCCACAGAGACACAGAGACTCAGAGAAGAGATTTTTGAACCTCTGTGTCTCTGCCCCTCTGTGGCCCGTCGTCGCGAAATTCCGCATTGCGATCGTTTTTGTCTTGGGATTTGGGATGTGGGTTTTGGGATTGACCGCGCACGCGGCCGCGCAGGCGCGCGACTGGCCGTCTGAACCGCCGCCCGGGCCGCTCGCGGCGCACGAAGTCAAGTTCCCGCCCTATGAAATCCGCACGCTGGGCAACGGTATGCGTGTCGTGGCGGTGCTGCACCACGAACAGCCGGCCGTGAGCATCCGTCTGCTGGTCGGTGCCGGTTCCGCGCAGGATCCTCAGGGAAAAGGCGGCGTCGCCAACCTCATGTCGTCACTGCTGGATCAGGGGACGACCACGCGCAGCGCGCAGCAGATTGCAGATCAGATCGACTTCATCGGCGGCGATGTCGGGACCGGTGCCGCGACGGATCTCTCGTTCGTCAACGCGATCGTGATGAAGGACTCGTTCCAGACGGGCATGGACCTCATTGCGGATATCGCGCGGAATCCCGCCTTCGCACCGGAGGAAATTGCACGGCAGAAGGACCAGATTCTTTCGTCGATTCGCGTCAATGCCGACGACCCGGGCTATATCGCGGATGTCGTCTTCGATCGACTTGTGTACGGCTTCCATCCGTATGGTCTGCCTGGCACAGGCACCGAGGACTCGCTCAGCTCGCTGACGCGTGAGGACCTGCAGGCGTTCCATCGCCAGTATTTCATCCCCAATAACATGATCCTCGGCATCGTCGGCGACGTCACGAGCGATGAGGCGTTCGCGGCGGCCGAGCGCGTGTTTGGCAGCTGGCCGCGTGGAACGCTGCCACCGGCCACACGAGTCGATCCGCCCGACGCCACTCGGAAGATCGTGATTGTCGACAAACCCGACGCCGTACAGACAAGCATCCGTGTCGGGCAGCTCGCGATTCCGCGAAAACATCCCGACTACATGACATGGGACCTCGCGGTGAAGATCCTCGGCGGCGAGGGAGCGAACCGTCTGCATCAGGTCCTGCGGTCGCAGTACGGTCTCACCTACGGCGCGGAAGCGAATGCCGAGTCGCGAAAAGACTCCGGAGACCTCGTCGCGGAAACCGACACGCGAACGGACATGACCGGCCAGGCGCTGCGGTTAATGGTGGACGAATTCTCGCGGCTCGTCCGGGAACGGGTGGGGCAGCGCGAACTCGCCGACGCGCAAGCCTACCTCGCGGGCAGCTTCCCGTTGACGATCGAGACGCCGGACCAAATCGCGACGCAGGTGCTGAACGTGCTGTTCTACGACCTGCCCGTCTCCGAAATCGGCACATTCCGCGAGCGCGTGCTCGCGGTGACGCCGGAAGACATCCAGCGTGTGGCCCGGCAGTACGTGCGGCCGGATCGCTTGTCGATTGTCCTCGTCGGCAACGCGCGGGCATTTGCATCGCAATTGATCGAGCTCGGGTTCGGAGCCTACGACGTGATTCCGGTCGATCAACTGGATTTGATGGCGCCCAATTTCAAACGGGAGCGCCGCGCGGCACCGACCCTGCGGCGTGGAGGCATCACGCCGAGTACTGACGTGCGGTCAGCCGCCTACGCACCGTCCTCCGCCTTCCAGAACGTTCCGAACGCCCAGAACGTTCCCAACGGCCCGAACGACCTGATTCAACGGATCGTCGCCGCCAAAGGCGGTCTGCAGGCGTTGAAGGCGGTTCGGACCGTTGTGGTCGATGCCGATATGACGGTGAGCACCCTGCGTGGTCCGACCATCATCCCGACGAAAACCTACGTCGTGTATCCCGACAAGTTCCGCGTCGATGCGACGTTTGCCGGTCAACAGACCATTCAGGCGTACAACAGCGGAACCGCGTGGGTGAAGGATCCAGGTGGCGTCGCGGCCGCGCCACCCGCGATGCGCAACGATTTCGCGGCAACGGTGCGTCGCGATACCTTTCCTTTGTTGATCGCCGCGGCGGAAGGCAGGCTCACCGTGCGGCAGCAGGCCGAAGAGGGTAGCGGCGGGGTCGTCCTGAAAGTGCTCGAGGTGAGCGGTCAAGGACTCGACCCGCTGCGCCTCTACATCGATCGCGACTATCGCATCGTCCGTCAGACGTATACGACGCCAGGGCCCGATGGCAGGCCTACCAACGCAGAAGAACAGTTCTCGGATTACCGGAAGGTGAACGGCATCGACGTGCCATTCAAGGCGTCGGTCCTTCGTGACGGTCAGAAGATTCTCGATCGCACGATCAAGAGCGTCACCTTCAACACGGCCGTCGACCCGATGCTGTTCCAACAGCCGCTCTAGACCGCGGACCTGAAGGTCCGCGCCGCATGAGGCATCGACAATTCCATCCATGCCAGCCGTTCGCGTGATGATCTCGTGTGGCGAGCCGTCCGGGGATCTGTACGCCGGCGCGCTTGCGGCAGAGATCCGCCGTCGAGAACCGGAGGCGGACATCTTCGGTTTCGGGGGACCGCGGCTGGCGGCCGCGGGAGGACGGCTGATTG
>Ga0068859_100002539_pt1 | contig 18526 bp, 13 predicted proteins | sample KBSSwiS22_FD_66585 | JGI IMG/M metagenome (GOLD analysis project Ga0068859, IMG submission 66585) | Switchgrass rhizosphere microbial communities from Kellogg Biological Station, Michigan, USA - KBS Switchgrass S2-2 | ecosystem: Host-associated > Plants > Roots > Rhizosphere > Soil ...
GAGCTGGTGCGAATGATGGCCCAGGCCGACCTCGACCGCTGCCGGGCCCTGATCCGTTCGTAGTTCGATGACGGGGTTCTGGCCGGGCAAGCGCGTGGTCGTGACGGGCGGTGCCGGGTTCCTTGGGGCGTGCGTGGTCGAGGCCCTCGTGGAGCGCGGCGGCCCGCCGCCCTTCGTGCCGCGCAGCCGCGAGTACGATCTTCGCCGAGAGGCGGACATCGTGCGCATGCTCGAGGCAGCCCGGCCCGACGTCGTCATCCATCTCGCGGCGGTCGTGGGCGGCATCGGTGCCAACCGCGAGAACCCCGGCCGGTTTTTCTACGACAACCTGATGATGGGCGTGCAGCTCATCGAGCAGGCACGCCTGCACGGTGTCTCCAAGCTTGTCGCCGTCGGCACTGTGTGCTCGTACCCCAAGCTCGCTCCGGTGCCGTTTCGCGAGGAGGATCTCTGGAACGGCTATCCCGAGGAGACGAACGCGCCGTACGGGCTCGCCAAGAAGATGCTCCTCGTGCAGTCGCAGGCCTACCGCCAGCAGTACGGGTTCAACTCGATCTTCCTGCTCCCCGTGAACCTCTACGGCCCTGGTGACAACTTCGACCCGGAGAGCTCGCACGTGATCCCCGCCCTGATCAAGAAGTGCGTGGACGCCGCCGAGGCGGGTCTCGACGAAGTCGTCGTGTGGGGGACGGGCAGCGCCACGCGCGAGTTCCTCTACGTGGAAGACGCCGCGGAGGCGATCGTGCTGGCCGCGGAGCGCTACGACGGTGCCGAGCCGATCAACCTGGGAGCGGGGCTGGAGATCTCGATCCGAGAGCTGGTCCAGCTCATCGCCAAGCTCACGAGATTCGAGGGCCGCATCGTGTGGGACGCCTCCATGCCCGATGGCCAGCCTCGCCGGATGGCCGACACCTCGCGCGCGGCCACCAGCTTCGGGTTCGTCGCCAAGACGCCCTTCGGGGAGGGACTGCGCCGGACCATCGACTCCTATCGCCGGACGAGAAGATAGATCCTCCTGGATACACGAGGCCGCATCGTATCTGAGGAAGCTGCCAGTCCCGAGCCGGTCCTCGTCGCGCAGAATGCCGCCGCGACCCTATTCCTCGGCATCCCGATGGCGCTCCTCCTCGTGGTGACAGTGGTCAGGGGGAGAAATGTCGCCGGCATGGCTGGTCGCCCGTCCGGCGTGAAGGACCGTGCGACAGCGAGCCAGGTGAGGTGACATGCGCATTGGAATGAACCTGATCCCGCTTCGCCCGGGACAGATGGGGGGAGCGGAAGTGTACTTCCGAGACCTTCTCGCCGAGCTCCTGAGGCGGGGAGAGCACGAGTACGTGCTGGTCACCGCCGACGACAACCACGACACGCTGCCCGCCGATTCCGCGGTGTGCCGGCGCGTCCTGTTCGCGCGCGGGGCCGCGGGCGCTGCCGCGCCGCTCCAAGGCGTAGCGGGGATCCTGCACGGCGGGATGGCCGGGCTGCGCCAAGCATACGAGCGACGGGTGCCCATGGGCGCGCGCGACATTGCCCGCCCGTTGTTGCGCCCCGGAGTCCGGGCCGGTCACATGATGTCGCGAGGCCTCGATCGGCTGCGGAACCGGGCGCGGCGCCGGCGGTCCGACCGCCTGCGAGAGGTGATCCGGGACGAGCGGATCGACATCTGGTTCTGTCCCTTCACCAATCTCGAGCCGCGCGTCTGCCCCGTACCCGCCGTGATCACCGTCTACGACCTGCAGCACGAGCATCTGCCGGAGCTCTTCGACGCCGCGGAGCTGCGTCACCGGCGGCAGCTCTATCCCGAATCGTGTGTCGCCGCCGACCACGTCATCGCCATCTCGGAGTTCACTCGACAAGGCGTCATCGAGCACTATGGCGTCGAGCCGACCCGGGTCTCGACGATCTCGCTTGCCGCCGGCTCGGACTTCGGCTGGCGTGACGCGGCCGCTCGAGTGGCCGAGGTGCGCCAACGCTACGGGCTGCCGGCGCGCTACGTCTTCTATCCGGCGAACACATGGCGCCACAAGAATCATGCGCGCCTGATCGACGCACTCGCCCGGTACCGTCAAGAGACCGGCGAGGCCCTCACACTGGTGCTGACCGGTGTGAGCAAGGAGGGTGAGACCGCGCTCGCGGAGGCGGTGGACCGGGAGGGGCTGCGGGCATCCGTGCGCGTGCTCGGCTTCGTGCCGCGGGCGGACCTGCCTGCCCTCTACACAGGCGCCGCCTGTCTCGTCTTCGCCTCCCTCTTCGAGGGCTTCGGCATCCCGCTGGTGGAGGCCATGCTGGTGGGTTGCCCCATCGCGGCGAGCAATGCCACCAGCATCCCTGAGGTCGTCGGCGACGCCGCCGTCCTGTTCGATCCGCGCGACCCGGCTGACATCGCCCGTGCCATCGCGGCCATCGTGCGCGACCCGACGGCCGCCGCCGAGCTTGCGCGTCGGGGCCGAGCGCGTGTCGAGCGCTTCTCGGTGTCGAAGACGGCAGATCTGACTCTGGAGTTGCTCAACCGAGTGCGTCGCGATGGCCTGGTGCGCCCGCCCGCCACGGGCCGCGAGCTGACATGGCGCCTGAACAGCACGCGGCCTCTCGTCACCATCGTCACCCCGTCCTTCAACCAAGGCCGGTTCATCCGCGAGACCATCGAGAGCGTGCTCACGCAGAGCTATTCGGAAATCGAGTACCTCGTGATGGATGGGGGCTCCACGGACGAGACAATCGACGTCCTCCGAACGTATGGCGACCGGCTCGCCTGGGTCTCGGAGCGCGATCGCGGCCAGGCCGATGCGATCAACAAGGGCTGGCGGCGAACGCGCGGCGCCATCGTCGCCTTTCTGAACTCCGACGACACCTACTTGCCGGGGGCGGTCGAGCACGCGGTGGCATGTCTCGTGGAGCACCCGGAAGCCGGCGCCGTCTACGGCGAGGGCTATCATGTCGACGAGCAGGGGAGAATCATCCGGCGCTATCCCACGGAGCCGTTCAGCATGGCGCGCCTCGAGGAGACGTGCTTCATCTGTCAGCCGACCGTCTTCCTCCGCCGCGAGCTCGTAGAGCGCGTGGGCTACCTCGATGAATCGCTGCGCTATTGCATGGACTACGATTTGTGGATTCGTGCGGCGCGCGTGGCGCAGTTCGTCTTCACTCCGCGGTACTTGGCGGCGACCCGCGTCCACGCCGAGACCAAGACGCTCGGCCAGCGCGTTCCCGCCCACGCGGAGATCATGACGATGGTGCGCCGCCACTTCGGCCACGTGTCGGCGAGCTGGGTATACGCCTATGCGTGCGCGGTTCTCGGACCGCCCCGCCGCGAGAACGCATGGGCGGACGCGCGGTTCGTCGGGCGCCTCGTGGCTGTGAGCCTCATGCAGTTCCTCCGCCAGAACCGGCGTGTCCCCTTGGCGGAGTGGCGGCGCTGGGAGGGCTGGCTTCGCCACGCCTGGCGGCAGCACCGGCAGCGGCGGTCGTGAGGATCGGCCTCGACCTGAGCTTGGTGCCGGGCCAGCGTACGGGCGGAGGTCAGTATGCCTACCAGCTCGCTCGGGGGCTGGCCGCCGTGGACAGTGAGAACACGTATCTCCTGTACCCCACCTTTTACTACCTCGTGCATCCGGAGCACCGCCAGGCGCAGCTCCCGGAGGCCCGCAACATGCGGACCGCGCTGCGCCGGCTCCCGCCGGCGCTCGTCTCCTACCTGTGGCGGGTCGATCGCCCCGAGGCCTTCAAGGAGCGCCTGCTCGGCGGCGTCGACCTCGTGCACAGCACGACCTACTGCGCGCCGCGATTCCGTTCGCGGCGCAAGAGGCTCGTCGTCACGATCTACGATCTGACCTTCGTCACCCACCCCGAGTATCACCTTCCCGCCAACGTCGAGCACTGTCTCGAGGGGACGCGATTGGCGATCGAGCGCGCCGACATGCTGATAGCGATCTCGGAGTCAGCGCGCCGCGATCTCATCGAGCGGATGCGCGCGCCCGCCGAGCGTATCGTGGTCACCCCTTTGGCTGCGGACCCGGAGCTCGGGCGCGTCACGGATGCCACGGTCCTCGACCGAGCCCGGCGACGCTACCGCCTGCCCGAGCGCTTCGTGCTCTTCCTGGGCGCCATGGAGCCGCGCAAGAACTTGCTACGCCTGATCGAGGCATGGGCAACGCTCAAGCCGGCGGTGCGTCGGGAAACCTCGCTCGTGGTGGCGGGCGCCCAGGGTTGGCTGAACGACTCCGTGCGCTCCCGCGTGGAGAGTCTGGGACTCGGAGATCGAGTTCACCTCGCTGGCTACGTCGAAGGCGAGGACCTCGCCGCCCTCTATTCACTTGCGACCGTGTTTGCCTATCCCTCGCTGCGGGAGGGATTCGGCCTCCCCGTGCTCGAGGCCATGGCCTGCGGGACGCCCGTGTTGACCTCGGACGTCTCTTCGCTGCCGGAGGTGGCGGGCGACGCGGCCGTGCTCGTCCCACCCACTGACATCGAGGCGATCGCCGATGGACTCTTGCGGCTTCTCGAGGACGCCGCTCTTCGGGCCGACTTGGGCGAGCGCGGGCGGCGTCAAGCCGCGGGCTTTTCCTGGGAGCGCTGTGCCCGCGAAACCCTCGGTGTCTACAACTCGGTGGTCTGAGATTGCTATCGCAGCGCCGCGAGCGCGTCGTCGAGAAATTGCTCGAGATGAGGCACGTCCGGGCCGATCACCGACTCGTTGATCTCGATGACGGTCACCGCCGCCTGCTCGAGCATCTCACGCCATCTGAGCGTGGCGCGATCGACCGGCTCGCGGCCACCCGGCCACCGGATGCGCCCCAGCGTGTAGTAGAAATAGAGATCCATCTGCTTGAATAACCTGCAGGCGCCGATCGGATCGAGCGCGGTGATGAGGAAGCTGCCGCCCACGGCGATCAAGCTGGCGCTTTGGCCGCGGACGGTCGGTCGGCAAATGGATTCGGCCTCCCCGGTGGGGTAATCGAGCGGTGGCCGCAACAGGTTGAGGATGGCGGCGAGATCGGCATCCGTCCCGACAGGCGCCGCGGTCCATCGCGGATTGCGCAGCGTGAGGCCACCAAGGTCGACCCCGGACAGCGCTGTGATCTCGTCCATGAGGGCGCCGGCTGCTCGACCGCCCGCCAGCCGGCTCCAGTGCACGCTTCCGCGCGGAAAGGGCGGGAGGGGATCCCGGGCCTTCATCGCCAGGGCCATATCGGATCCGTCGATCACCGGGATGCCAGCATCTTGCAGCAACGCGACGAAGAGCTTGCGCAGCCGGTCTGGCGCCGCCGGCCGATCGCAAAGCCCGGCGGGTAGGAATTCCGGCATGATCACGGGCTTGCTCGGTGTCACCATGAACAATAGCGGGCGGCCGCGACGGGCCAAGAGGCTCTGCAGTTCGCGCACCTTGCCGATGAACGACGCGAACGTGTCGGCTCCGGCGCCGTGAGTGGACCGGCAATAGGCACGAAGATAGGTGACCTCGTACAGGTATTCCTCCCGACCGACGACGATGGCCCCGCCCAACATATAGGATCGCCCAAACGCAGAATAGTAGAGCTGGTTGGTCAGCCGCACGATCCAGCCGCGCGGCGCCATGACGGCGGCGAACCAGGGTTCAAAGCCACGCTGGAAGTCGCCGTTCCACCAGGCGGCAGGGCGCAGCGGGGGTCGAATCGGCGCGTCGGCATTGTCGGTCAGCAGGAGGTAGACGGAACCCCGGAACCAGTCGGCCGGGGCACTGCGCACCAGGATGGTGAGAGGCAACGGTAACCCGATCGCCAGCAGCATCACGGCGAGCAACAGCCGTCGGATGGTGGGCATCGGGGCGCGGGTCGGCGGCGCGGTGCCGAGAGCCATTGCTCAGAATCGGAAATAGAGAAACGGGTGGAAGGCCACGGTGGTCGCCTTGCCGATCGCGAGCAGAAGCAAGGCGCAAGCGGCCAGCATCGACCACGTCGCCCAGTGCGGTCGCGCGGTCACGTGCTCACGCAGCTGCTCGACCGGAGGGAACGCCGGCAGGAAGCAGAGCGCCAGGCCCGCGGCCATTGCGAACCAAAGGTCCGGCGTCATGATGAACAACCGTTCCGCGGTTCGACTCGGGTCGGCCATCGCCGTGAGGTAGCCAAGGGCGGAGGGAAAGTCCGGTGCGCGGAACAGGACCCAGCCGATGGTGACGGCGAGGAAGGTGAAGCCGATTCCGATGACGCGCGGGAGTCGAGTCAGCAGCCGCTTGACGAATAGTCGGTCGAGGGTGAGGAACAGCCCGTGGTAGGCACCCCACAGCACAAAAGTCCAGGCGGCACCGTGCCACAGGCCAGAGGCGAGAAAGCAGAGCCACAGATTGAAGTACAGGCGCGGCGCAGACACGCGGTCGCCCCCCAAGGGAATGTACAGATAGTCGCGGATCCAGGTGGACAGCGAGATATGCCAACGGTGCCAGAAATCGCCAAAGCCGATCGCCAGGTAGGGGCGGTTGAAATTCTCCATCAGCCGGAACCCGACCATCCGCGCCAACCCGATTGCCATGTCGGAGTAACCGGAGAAGTCGAAGAAGATCTGCAGCCCGAAGGCGATGGCACCGAGCCAGGCGAGGGAGAAGCCGACCTGACCGCCGGTGGGGGCGAAGGCCGCGTCGGCGAGCTCGCCCATCGGGTCGGCAAGCAGCACCTTCTTGGCCAGCCCGATCGCGAAACGTCGTAGCCCGATGGCGACATCGTCGAGACACTTCGGCCGATCGACGAGCTGCCCGGCGATGTCCCGATACTTGATGATCGGACCCGCCAACAGCTTGGGAAACAGGAAGACGTAGAGGAGATAGTCGGGCACGCTCCGCGCCGGCGGGCCGGCACCGCGGTAGACATCGACGATGTAGGTGATCTTCTCGAAGACGATGAAGGATACCCCGATCGGCAGTGCGATGCCGGCCATTGGCGGCAAGTCGGCGCCCGTCCAGAGCTCGGCCAGTGGTTTGAGGCTGGCAATGGCAAAGTTCGCATACTTGAAATAGGCGAGCAGGCCGAGATTGGCCGCCACGCCAATGGCGACCAGGAGCCGTCGCGTGCCGGGCCGGCGGGCGGCTGTCATCAGCCGGACGATGGCGAGATCGAGCAGAGCCGAGCCGAGCGCGAACAGCACGAACACCGGCTCGCCCCAAGTATAGAAGGCCAGACTGGCGACAAGCGTGGTCACATTCGCCCAGCCCGCTGGTGTCGCGCCGTAGAGCGCTAGAAAGAGTGGACAGAAGCCGAAGAGGAAGAGCGGCGAGGAGAAGACCACGGTTTAGCTCGGAGCTGCTTGCCGTCGCGAGGGCGGCCCGCTGTGGAGCGTCATGCTGGGAGGTCCTCCTACGGCTGCCGGCGGACCAAGATACGGCAGTCATGCAAATCAATTCGGGTGTATTGGTCGCGGGAGGCGAGCGTGAGGTCGACCAATTCAGGCGACGCCTTTCCCCCCGGGCACGCGACGACCGCTCCGGGCTTCACGCCGCCAAGGAACTTCTCGGGTTCGGTCAGGGTCTCGAGGATCCGCGGAAAAAACTCGGGAACGGTGAAACTCTTGCGCTGGGCGTAGTACGCGACCTCGCTGCTCCACTCGAACCCGTAGACGAGAATCGGCGTGCCGACCGGCACAAGCCGGTCGATCTCGCTTGCAATCGCGAGTGTTCGGTTTGTCTTCGCCGACAGGACCTTCTGCATGAGCGACAAGTCGTATCGAGAGAACTGGTAGAGATTGATCGAGACGACCGCCAGGAGCACGGCCACCCACGCGAACCGACTTGGCACGGCAGAAGGGAGCCACTCCCCGATCGCGACCGCGACGGCAGCGATCAGGAAGACGGTACAGGCCACCTGGTAATAGTCGTGCACGATGTGCAGGTTGGTGAATACGAGCAATGCCGCAGAGTAAGCGGCGAGCGCTCCCGCCACGATCCACCGCGTTCGGTTCCTGGTTCGCCAACCGAGCGCGGCTCCGATCAAGACGGCCCCGAGGCCGGCTCCTGCATTCAGGAAGAGGCCCCGGAAGACCACGACATCCATCCACAGGGCCGTCGAAACGCGCTGGTCGGGGGAACCAAAGTTCCAGAGCAGCACGTTCAGAGGGTACGAAGAGCTGGAGAAGACCGCAACGGCATTGTGCACTCTGATCCGGTCCGAATAGGTACTCCACCCCGCGCCGATGACAAGGGACAGTCCCCATGCCATCGAGACCTTGAGCCATTCCCGCCACGCGAAGGACTGGCGCGGCTCCGCGCGGGCCAACCCGACGATCAGCCACGCGGCCATCAGCAAGGCGATGATGGGAAGCGCAGTGGTGACTTTCTGGAGGAGCGCCAGTGTCGACCAGACGAACGCAAGGGCGACCGTGGTCCACGATGCACTTCGCCGGACGACATCCAGACCGTACGCCAGCGCGAATAGCATGAGACAGGTGGCGGTGGTTTCGATCATGAAGGTGCGGCCCCAGAACAGATAGAGCGGGCTACTGAGGAAGAGTGCGGAGAACGCGAACCAGACGCGCCAGGGTAAGCCCAGCCGTCTGACGATCATCGCCGCCGGGATCAGGGAGGCGAGCAGGAAGAGAAAACTGACGCTGCGACCCGTGTCGGTAAGTGAGGTCCCCGCGGCCTGCGCGATCACCGCGACGACCCACTGGTAGATGGGAAACTCATAGGGAATGGACCACGGATAGCCGACGACCGGCGTTTCATACGCCAGGCGAAAGCCGTCGCGCATCATCCAATACGACGTCAATGCCGTCTGGGTCTGGCGGAAGGAGTGCGCTTCGAGGATTGCTTGATCGATGTACGTCACCCAACCCCACGTCGCAACGCTGAGCGCGAGGATGGCGGCGGCGGCCGCTAGGATCGTGTCAGAGGCCGGTGGCCACTTTGCGAGGACGAGACGGGAGAGCAGGGGTGTATCCTTGCTAGCGCCTCTGAGCGTGGGCCATCACACCGCCGCCCAGAGCAACCCTAGCGGTTACGTCTCTGCAGAACGCCGCGGGGGCGAGGAGTCGCCGCGGCGGGCTCGACGATGGGAAGAGCGGGTGAGGATCTCCGATAGTCGCCGCGCGATAGCTTCTTTTCCAGCCAGACGTATAGGACGATGAACAGATACCGGCTGCCCATCTCCTTGATCTTCAGCTTTGAAACACCCGTCGCACGGTTGTACCAGTTGATAGGCACCACGGCATGGGTGTAACCACGGACCTGCGCCTTCAGCGGCAGCTCGACGGTGATGTTGAAATGCGGCGATAGGATCGGCTGGACCCCCTTGATGACTTCTCGACGGTAGCACTTGAACGCATTGGTGGTGTCGCTGTAGTCCAGCCGGAACAGCATCCTGATGAACCAGTTGGCCAATCGATTGAGGAGCAGCTTGTGGCGTGGGTAATCCACCACCCGGCTGGTGCGTGTGAAGCGCGAGCCGAACACACACTCGTATCCTTCTTCGAGCTTCCGGTAGTACTTCACCACATCTTCCGGGTCATCGGAGGCGTCGGCCATGACGATACACACGGCGTCGCCCTCGAACACATCGAGACCGCATTGCAGCGCGTGTCCGAAGCCGCTTGGCCTGGCGGTGTTGTCCACCCACCTCACTCCCGGAAGCTCACGCCCCATATCCTCGAGGACGCCCGCGGTGCCGTCGGTGCTGTGGTCGTTGATCACGACGATCTCGAATGGGACGCTGTTGATCGTCAGGGTCCGGTAGAGGCGCTCCACGGTTCCACGCACACACTCGACCTCATTGTGCGCGGGAATGATGACCGATAGCTTCACGGTTGCCTCTCCCTTCGGACCGGCTCGGCGACGACGAACGTTTGCTGCCCGAAGATGCGCCAGAGCAAAGGGATCTGCAGGTAGAGCCGCACCAGGAAGAGCGAGTTGGGCAGGCGGCTCTTGGTGGTGAACGGCAGGAAGCGCACAATTGTATGCACGACCCGGAAGCCGCTGATTTCCAGCGCCTCGGCGAGGCTGTGCTGATCCAGGGGGGTGATGTGGTCGAAGAACATCCAGAAATCGCGAGCGCAGAAGCGGATATTGGGCTGGAGGATGAGGAAGCGACCCGCCGGCTTGAGGACGCGCGCGACCTCCCGCATGGTGCGGACGATGTCGCCGCGCGTAAGATGCTCGAATAAGTTGCTGGCAAACGCGATGTCCACCGAACCGCTCTCTATGGCGGACAGGTCGGTCGAGGACGCTTCGATCACCCGCACGTTCGGCTCGGCATACAAACGCGTGTCGGGATTCATATCCAAGGCGATCTTGTGACCGGCTGCGATACTGTTGATGAATTCGCAATACCCCGCCCCGACCTCCAGGACGGTGCTCTCGCGCGGCACATAGGGTTGGAAGAACTGCTGGCACAGGACGCGCCACATCCCCCGGCGGAAGACGACATCGGGACCGAACCGGCGTCGGTAGATGGTCGCGGCTGTCTCCACGGGGCTCTCACTACCCACTGAGGGTGCCCGCCCGTCCACCCGCCTCTGCCGGCTCCTCGCTCCAGCGCTCGACATTCTTCGTGTAGATGTCCTCCAGCAGGCCGCGCAGACCGTACCGCTGCCGCCATGTGGGATAGTGCGCCTGAAACTTTCCCGTGTCGCTGATATACCAGATGTGATCGCCGATCCGGTTGGTCTCGCTATAGGTCCAGCGCAACTCCTTGCCGGCGATCTCCTGGCATAGCGCGATCGCCTCGAGCATCGAGCAGTTGCTGTAGCGTGCACCGCCCATGTTGTACACCTCGCCTTCGCGCGGGGCGAGGTAGAACTGATGGAACGCCGTGACCAAGTCGGTGCTGTGGATGTTGTCGCGGACCTGCTTGCCCTTGTAGCCAAAGACCGTGTAGGGCTGGCCGGTGCACACGCATTTCATCAGGTATGCGAGAAATCCGTGGAGCGCCGTCCCCGAGTGATTCGGCCCCGTCAGGCACCCCCCGCGGAAGCAGGCGGTCCGCAAATGGAAGTACCGCCCGTATTCCTGCACGAGGAGGTCGGCCGCCGCCTTGGAAGCGCCGAAAAGCGAATGGATCGACATGTCGATGCTCATGCTCTCGTCGATGCCCGGCCAGAAACGGTGGTCGGCATCGATCTCCCACCGGGTGTCATGCTCGACGAGCGGCAAGGTGTTGGGCGTGTCGCCGTACACCTTGTTGGTTGACGTGAAGATGAACACGGCCTCGGGGCAGAACCGCCGCGTTGCCTCCAGGATCACCAGCGTGCCGTTGGCGTTGACCGTGAAATCGGTCAAGGGCTCGCGGGCCGCCCAATCGTGCGACGGCTGGGCCGCGGTGTGCACCACGAGCTGGATGCTCGGACCGTACTCGCGGAACAGCCGCTCGATCTCCGGCTCGTCGCGAATGTCCAGATCCAGATGACGGTACTGCCTACCGAACCGCGCGAGCAGCGCGTTGCGATTCCACGCGGTGGAGGCCTCCGGGCCGAAGAACACGCGCCGCATGTCATTGTCGATGCCGACCACGTCGAATCCGAGGTCGCAGAAGAACTGGACCGTTTCGGATCCGATCAAGCCGGCCGAGCCGGTGACGAGCGCGACAGGCACCGGGTCTCTCCTGGCTCAGTCCGACCAGAGGTGCCGGACCACCGGTTCCGCTTCGCGAATCCAGTCGTAGATCGCCGTGAGCGTATCGCGTGGATCGTGCCGTGGCGCCCACCCGGTGGCCTCGGTCACCCCGCGAGTGTCCGTGATGTAGAGCTTGAGATCGGCGGGGCGCGTCTCCGCCACCCGGTGAATCGGGACCGTGTGCCCGGTGATCTCCCGACAAAGGGAGGTCGTCTCGAGCAACGAGAGGCTACAGGCGTTCCCTCCGCCGACATTGAAGGTCGAGCCGGCGAGCGTCTCGAAACGCTCGAGCTGCGCGGCGATGAGCTCCGCCAGATCGTCCACGTGTAGAAGGTCGCGCACCTGCTTGCCGTGCCCGCCCCAGCCGATGTAACTCAGCTCACGCGAGAAGTAGTGGTGGGCCATCCACAGCGCGAACACGCCTTGGTCGACCTTGCCCATCTGCCAGGGCCCCGTGATCACGCCGCACCGGTTGATGACGAAGCGGACACCGTACATCGCGCCATATTCCTGGATGAGCAGCTCGGAGCAGAGCTTCGTGGCGCCGTACAAGGAACGCGCGCCTTCCAGCGGAAATGCTTCAGAGATACCGTGCTCGGAGGCTCCGGCCAGCGTCTGATCGGGCGCCAACAGGAAGCGGCTCTCGGCCTCTTCCGTCGCGATGCGGTTCAGCGCGGCAATGGGGTAGACCCGGCTCGTGGAGAGGAAGATCAGGTCTGCGCCGCTGCGACGCGCCAGGTCGAGGCAATTGATGGTCCCGATGAGGTTTGTGTTGATGACGTAGTCGGGTGCCTCGCCGTAGCCCGCCAGCACCGAGGGTTCGGCCGAGCACTCGATGAGCAGGTCGATCGGCCGCTCGTCTTTCTGGGAATCCAGGCGTAGGTCCTCGCGGTTACGAATGTCGCAGTGCAGGAAGTCGATGCCAGCCTCCCGCAGCCGCGACACATTCGTTTCCGATCCGCGCCGCCGCAAGTTATCCGCCGCCGTGATGTGTGCATCGGGCTCGCGGCGCTTCAGCGAGAGCGCCAGGTTGGAGCCGACGAAACCCGCCCCACCGGTGACGAGGACATTGCGATAGCCGGACACGGCCACCCTCTCTCCCCACAGCCCCCTGTTCAGACTTGGAGCGGTTGTATTTTTGCATGCCGGACGACGGCGGCCACGCTACCAGATATGCCGGGCTTGCGCAACGGCGCCGGCCACATTGACGGGCCCTCTCGCGCCGAAAGAGAGGCGGCCCTGCAGAATTGGGCCCTCTCATGGCGCCGCCTCGTAGGTGAGGGTCCATTGGAGGCGGCACCTCCATCGGCGACCGCGGCTTTCTCATTGCTCCTCGGTGAGGAGTCGCGGCATCGCATGCCGCGAGCACGGGAGCGGGCTCGCCGCGTAGCGGGGCGTGCGGACGATCACCGGACAAGGACCGAGATCCGCTCGCTCAGGTCCACGATAGGGTGTGCCTCGATCGTTGCCCACGCGTCGGGCGGGCCTCGGCTCACATCGTTCCAGACGAGGCGGCGAGCTGCGCGGCGTGCCGCTGGACGAAGCCGCGCCCCGTGGCTCCGAGGGCTTGTCGCAGCGGCTCCTCGGTGAGCAGCAGCGCCACGCATTCCGCCAGCTCGTCGTGGTCGGCGTAGACCAGCCCCGCGTTCGACTGCCGGCAGAGCTCCGTCGACTCCCCGGCGGAGTTGCTCACCACGAGGGGGATTTCCCGCTGAAGGGCCTCGAGGCCGAGGCGCAGGGAATCGCCGCCGGGCGCCGGCAGCAGGAGGAGCTTCGCCGCCCGGAAGGTGTCCTCGTCGCAGAGGTCCAGCCGGCACAGCAGGAGCCGCCGCTCGAGCCTCTTCTCGACCCTGGCGAGCTGGCGAAGCATCTCGCCGATGCCCCGGTCCCAGCAGCGGTCCGCGGAGTAGAGCAGGAGGTCGAACGCAGGAGCGTGCCGTGTCGTTGGCTCGGACGACAGAGCGGTGAAGATCTCGAGCAGCCGACCGACCTGACCTCGCACACCCTCCCGGCCGATCTTGGCGCGGGCCCTTCGGCCCATGTCTCTCCTGAGCTCCGAATCCTTCCGGAGGCGCTGGATCAGGTCCGCGAGAGCGCGGGCGTCCCGGGGCGGAGCGAGGAGGCCGGTGACCTGGTGCTCCACCAGCTCGCCGATGCCGCCGATGTCGGAGGCGATGACCGGGATCGCGCTCGCCATCGCCTCGGTGATCGTCACGGGGCTGTTCTCGGGCCAGACGGAGGGGACGATGAGGACGTCGATCTGCTCGTACGTTGCCGCGATGTTCTGGTTCTCGACCCGCCCGCAGAAGGTCACGGGGCGATCAAGACGCAGCTCCCGGCACAGCGCTTTCAGGCTTTCCCGCTGTTCACCGTCGCCCACCACGAGGAGCCGGACACCCTCGGAATCTGGAATGAGGCTGAGGGCGCGGAGGAGCACGTCGAGGCCCTTGTGCTTGCCGAGATAGCCGATGAACCCGAGGGTGAAGGTCTCGCGCTCCCGCGGCACGTTCTTGAATCGCTCGAGGTCGATGCCGTTCCGGATCACCGAGATCCGGTCGCGCGGGATGCCGTTGGCGGCATACCGGTCGGCGAGGTACTGGCTCGGGGAGACGAATCGGTCGACTTTCCCCAACGAGAGGAGCAGGTGAGAGTTGCGGACCGGGGACGGCACCGCGGATTCACCCACGAGCGTGGTCTGGCATCCGAGGCAATCAAACCCGCCTTGTGTGCAGAGAGCGCCGTCGTTCTTCAGCATGGTGTTCTTGAAACAGATGCCCCAGTAGTCGTGCAGCGTCAACACGGTGGGGATGGCGCGCGCCTCGCACTCGTCCACCATCCTGACGGACAGACCGACCAGGTTGTGGAAGTGCACGACGTCCGGAGCGAAGCGGTCCAGCACCGAGGCGAATTGGCGCCGGATCGTGTCGTTGTGAAAGTTCCAGGAGTCTCCGCTGATATCGGCGGGCGAGAAGCTCACCCGCGTCTTCACGAGCTCGTCGTTGTCAGCCTTCGCCTGGTACGACGGGTTCATCCCCGTGTCGAGCCGACCGCAGAAGACCTGTACGTCGACGCCCAGGTCCTGGAGGATGATCGCTTCCTTGCGCGCGACGATCTCGGCGCCGCCCGACGTGTGCGGCGGGAACAGATTGCTGCAGATCAAGACGCGCAGGCGTCCCGGTGTCACGGGCCCCGGGGCATACGCGCGCTTCGCCACGTGGGCGATCTTGTCCCACGTGTAGCGCTCGAGCAGCCGCGCGCGGCCTTTCTGCGCCATCCCACTCGCGAGGTCCGGATCCCCGAGGAGCCGCTGCATCTTGCCCGCCAGGTCGACGGGGTCGCCGAATTCGAAGACGAGGCCGCCGTCGCCGACAATGCCGGGCATGGCCCCGGTGGCGGCGGCGATCACCGGAGTGCCGCAGGCCCAGGCCTCGAGGAGCACGATGCCGAAGGCCTCGAAGCGGGATGGGAGCACCAGGAGGTCGGCGAGGTGGAGGAGATGCACCTTGTCCGCGTGGGAGACGACGCCGAGGTCGATGATCCGCGTGCGGTCCCCGACGGGGAGGCTCGCGTAGAAGTCTTCGAACCAGGGCGAAGAGGGCCCGACGAGGAAGAGGGCGACGTCCTGATGGAGCGGGAGGCGCTTCCAGGCTTCGACGAGCGTGGCGATGCCTTTGTACTCCACCTTTCGCCCGACGAAGACGATGGCCCGGACGTTCGCGGCCAGCCCGTGGGCGCGCAGGAGATCGGCCCTGAAGCGGGCGAGGCCGGTGGCATGGTACGCCTCCACGTCGACCCCGTTGCCGCTGGTCACGATGCTCTCGACACCGACGCCCTTGCCCGCGAGATAGTCCCGCTCGTACTCGCTCACGGTGATGACCGCGTCGCAGTGTTTCAGCAGCCAGTAGTTGCTCCACCGCTCGTAGTGCGGGTGCCCCGGGTGAAAGTGCGGTGTGATGACGACTCGCTTCCCGCGGAGCCGCGCCGCCAGATACCCGACGAGGTTGTGAGGATAGGGAACGGTGTGGAGGTGGACCACGTCCGCGGTCCGCACCTCGGCGAGGAGACGGCCGTACATCTCGACGGAGTGGGGGCCGTAGAAGTAGATCCGCAGCCAGCGATCCAGCACGACCTTCAAGAGGGAATGGTAGAGAGAGTGAACCGGCAAGGATCGCTTGTATCGCCGCACCAGCACCCCGTTGTCCCAGGCGAGTCGCCCGAGGCGGAGCGTGCATTGCTCGACGGGCGGATCCCTCCAGAACTCGTCCTCCTCCACCACGTCGAAGGTAAGGACTGTCATCTCGTGGCCCGCGACGGCCAGACGCTGGGACACCTCTCGGCACCACGTCTCGGACCCGCCGACCGCGGGCGCATAGCGCTGAATGAGGTGTAGAACCTTCACGGCGCCAGCTCCTGATACACGGTGAGGCGCTCCAGGCGCTTGCCGCCCGGATCGAGGAGGACGGCATTCACCGCGTGGCGCGCGGGGCGATCGAGCGCTCCCCTCCGGAGATCATCGGGCGGGTACGGCGTGGCCTCGACGAGGAACCTGGCGGCCGTGCGCCAGTCGTACTGGATGTCCACGCGTGTCGAGCCGCGCGGCCGAGCCGTCAAGCGCCTGGAGAAGTACGCATACTGACCGCCGGGCTGGGCGGGGGAGTCGAGCGCGTAGATGTCGATGACCAGCGTGACGTCCCGCGGCTCGTTGGCCACGCTTGCGATCGTGACGAGGTACCGGTTCGGGCGGCCTCGAACCGCGACCGTCGATTCCGCGGAGAGCTGTCCCAGAGCGACCTCGACACGGTCTCTGGTCAGGAGATACGTGAGGAACGCGACGGAGCCCCCGATGATCCGCCCGAGATCGCGGAGCAATCGCTCCAGCTTCGCCCCCACGCTCCGCTACTTTCGCCCGATGACCGCGTAGTCCTGAAAGCCGAAGAGGAGCGCGTTGAGCCGCTCGATGCCCCCGTTGAAGGACTCGACGTCCGCCCCGGGGGCGTGCAGAGATGGGATCGCGAGAGCAGGGTCGACGGGCGCGAGGAACCTCAGCTCCACCTCGGTGAAGCCCGTGGCCCCGAAGAGGAACTGCATGGTGTCGGGGTGGGCGGGCTGGATGTGGGTCGGGTCCTTGTAGAAGCTCTCGGCGAACACCATGAGGCACTTCGGATTCGGCGTTTCGAGGATGAGCACGCCGCCGGGGCTGAGCTTTCGATGGCAGAGCTTGACGAGCTCGATGATGCGGCGCGGGGGGAGGTGCTCGATGACCTGAGCGGCGAAGACGCCGCCGACGGACTCATCGGGGAGCGACGCCAGGTACGCGAAAGCATCGCCCATGACCACGTCCAGGCCTTTGTCCCGGCACAAGAGGATCATGTCGAGGTCGAGGTCCATGCCGCGGGCCTTGATGCCACGCTCGCGCAGCAGCTCGAGGAACTCGCCTCGCCCGCAGCCGATGTCGACAACGTTGTCGCAGCCCTCGAAGTACGGGACATAGATCCGCTGGTGCTCCCTGATCTCCTCCTCGGTTCCCCGGAACCGCTCTTCGAACTCGACGTGGTCGAAACCCGACTCCAGCTCGGCGATCATCGGCTTCTCATCGCCCGTTTGAGTCTCGGGTGGCCGATGGCCGGGTTGCCTCGTCTCCAGGTCATGGAGCACCCGGCGCAGCTTGCTCTCCGTCGCGGCGAGCCGGTGCCTCGCCGCCGCGCCGGCCTGCCTGGCCTCGTGCAGCGCCTGAGACTGAGCGGCCAGCTCGTCGCCCAGACGGGCCTGGATGGCGAGGATCTCGCGCAGGCGCGACTCGGTCGCGGCAAGCTCCTGCCGAAGCTGTGACTCGCCCTGCCGGAGCTGCGATTCGAATGCGGCGACTCTCTCCTGGAGCGCGGTCTGCCCGTCGCGCAGCGGTGCCTGGGCGCGCTCGATGGCCTCCATGTGGGCGCCGAGCGCGTGACCCATCTGGACCTGGTGATGGCTCAGCGTCGTGACCCAGTCTTTCATGTGCGTCGCGACGCGAGTATTGGCGGCGTTGTAGGTGACCTGCCGTTCCAGGATCGGGGCGAGCAGTCGCACGAGGATCTGCTTGACGGCGCCGACGAGCCGGCCAAGCATTCGGCGGTGGGAAACGAAGGAGCTGGGCCGGATGTCGTAGCCGGAATGGAGGTGGCTGAAATCGACCGTCGCCTGGCCATCCGCGAAGGGGGAGGCGTGCTCCTCGGCCTGGGGATCCTCCTCGGAACCTTTTCGGCGCTTGATGTTTTCCCGGATGCGCTCCATGATCCGCTCGACGTCGATCTTCTGTGCCTCGTGCATCACCGGCTCCTTCCGGGGGGCTTCCTTCGATCGATCGCCGTTGCCGCTCATGATCGCCGCGCCTGGGAATGAGCGAGCGCCTTGGGGAGCGCATCCACGGGTATCTGAGTTGGGGCGAGTATAACGCACGGTTTTGCCCGCCAACAACCCGGTCGTCCCTCAGGCCGCGGTCGTGAAGCTCGGCGCCGGGCGAGCCCTCTCAGCTTGGTCCGCACCGCGTGCCTACGGTAGCCGCCGGCGTTGGCGGCGTCGCGCAGATCATCCGCGCGGGCCTCTGGCCTGACTCGTCACGCCGGAGCACCGTGATCTGCGCCTCAGTTCGCGCCGTGCGCGTCAGTGCGCTCAGCGCTGCGGCACCTTCCCCTGAAGCTCGCCGGACGGTACGAGGACGTCCTCCAAGGTGGCGATCGGCCCGGCGAGGCCGCCACGATCGAGCCGCGTCGCCAGTGGGGCCGGCGCCGACGGATCAGAGTGTCCCGAACGGCTGCTTCGACGATAGCCGCGCGCTCGGGCGCGGCTGCGCGCTCCATTGCGGGAAATGGGGGTCACCGGCCCGGTGGCCCTCTTGTATACTGTTGACCCATGCGGGTGCTGATCACCGGCATCACGGGCTTCGTCGGCAGCTACATGGCGGAGCACGCGCTCTCCCAGGGCGCC
>Ga0068859_100002541_pt1 | contig 18520 bp, 16 predicted proteins | sample KBSSwiS22_FD_66585 | JGI IMG/M metagenome (GOLD analysis project Ga0068859, IMG submission 66585) | Switchgrass rhizosphere microbial communities from Kellogg Biological Station, Michigan, USA - KBS Switchgrass S2-2 | ecosystem: Host-associated > Plants > Roots > Rhizosphere > Soil ...
ATCACGATGCACGATACCGACCGCGTGTGCGGCCTGGACCGCGTCGGCGATCTGCGTGATGATCGCGGCTACCTCGTCGGCGGGCAGCGGCGCGTGTTGCTTGACGTATCGCTCGAGGAGTTCGCCCTTCGCCCACTCGATGGCGAGGAAGTGCAGACCTGGGCCGGCCTCGCCGACCTCGATGGTCCGCACCACGTTCGGGTGTACGACGCGCTCGCCGTAATGAGCCTCGCGGACGAAGCGTGCGACGGCGGTCTTGTCCTGGCGCAGCTTCTCGCGCAGCACCTTCACCGCCACCACACCATGCGTCGCATGCTCGGCGCGAAACACCGCCGATGTCCCACCCTCACCCACTTCGTTGCGAAGGGTGTATCCAGCGATCGTCTGACCAATCAGGTTTTCTTTCGGCACGGCGCGAACGTAACTCCCCGTCGGGGTCGGGAGCAAGCGAAGCGTACTTCCCGGCTGCCCGGCGTTCGCGGCACGGCATTCGTCGGGGCACCCTCCGATTTCTTGACAAAAGTTCAGGGTGTTCCTATATAGGCGCCGCACGCTGAGTGGCGTGCCCAGCACCACGAAGTGCAGGATCGATTCACTCCGTTGGAGGCAGCGCGCAATGGCCAGAGGGAAAGTGAAGTGGTTCAATGACGCGAAGGGGTACGGCTTCATCGAACAGGAGGGGGGCGAGGACGTGTTCGTCCACTTCTCCGCAATCGCGATGGACGGATTCAAGACGCTCGCTGAAGGGCAGGAGGTCGAGTTCGAGATCCAGACGGGCGCCAAAGGACTCCACGCCGCCAACGTGCAGCGCGTCTAGCTATCCGCAGTACCCGGTCCTGCCTCCGCCTGCCCTCGTGGCAGGCGGTGCTGTTTGTGGGAGGCGTTCACGGCGGCACGTGCATGGTCCATGCGGCGCGGCCTCCAGGGTAGTTTGTTGGTGCGTGGGCCACACGTGTCCGCCGCCGCCTTCTGCCTCAATGCGCCGTGACTGACCCGACCTTTTCGACCGCGCCTTCCGTGTCTCCGCCGCCGGCGCCGCGTGTCTTCCTCATCGACGGGTACGCCCTCATCTACCGGGCGTTCTTCGCGCTCATCTCTCGCCCGCTGACGACGGCGCGCGGTGAGAACACATCCGCCGCGTGGGGGATCGTCAACTTCCTGCAACGGCTCCTCGCGAACCATCGCCCGGAGTACCTGGGCTGGGTACACGACTCGGGGCTGAGCTTCCGCCACGAGCGCTATCCTGATTACAAGGCGACGCGCGAAAAGCTGACCGACGAGCTCCAATCGGACTTCGACACCGGGATGGAGCGTATCTGCCAGCTCCTGGACGCGTACCGCATCCCCATCCTCTCTCTACGCGGCTATGAGGCCGACGACGTGATCGGCACGCTCGCACGACAGGCGGCCGACCAGGGGACGAACGTCGTGATCGTCTCGGGTGACAAGGACTTCCAGCAACTGGTACGCCCGAAAGTCTGGCTTCTGAACCCCGGACGCGGCGGTCCGGCCAGCGTCGAGGAGCAATGGGTCTCGGTGGAGAACGGCGCCGAGCGGCTGGGCGTGGAGCCCCAGTACGTCACCGACTACCTCGCGCTGGTCGGCGACTCGTCGGACAACGTACCGGGAGTGAAAGGCATCGGCGACAAGACCGCCCGCGATCTCGTCCACGAGTTCGGCGATCTCGAGGCGATCCTCGCGTCGGCCCCGACGCTCACGAAGAAGCGTCCACGCGAAGCACTCCTCGAGCAGGGCGATCTCGCCCGCCTCTCGAAGGAATTAGTAACGATTCGCGAAGATCTCCCGCTCACGCTGCAGCTCGACGAGCTGCGGGTCCGTGAGCCCGACACCACACGGCTTCGCCAGCTGTTCGTCGAGCTCGAGTTCCACACGCTCGCTCGCTCGCTCGGCGATACCGCGGCGACGATCGCGGCTGCCGCTCCCCTCGGCACGCCGGAGCCGATCGCGGAGGCGACGCGTCCGTCGACGCAGTACGTCACCGTGGACACGATTCCGGCGCTCGAGCGCATGATCGCGCGCGCGCGGAAGGCGCCGTACATCGCCATCGACACCGAGACGGTGATCGAGCCCGACAGCCCGCAGAAGGTCGATCCGCTCCGCTCGATCCTCGTGGGGATTGCCTTCGCAGTCGGTCCGGGCGAGGCATTCTACCTGCCGCTCCGGCATCGCCCCTTCCAGCCCGCACAGGGAGACCTGCTCCTCGGCGACGCGCTCGAGAGCGACCCGGAGCCGGGGAGCGACGCCGACGAGGCGAACGAGGCCAGGTCCAAGCAGCCGCGCGCCAAACGAGCGAGGGCAGCCAAGGCAGCCGAACCCTCGAGCATAGCGGCTCGCGCCCTGGCGGCAGGCGTGCCCCTCGTCAAGAACCTGCCACCGCTCGACGATCCGTCGATGGCGCCGCTCCGAGCGCTGATCGAGGACCCTGACGTTCCGAAGGTGGCGCAGAACGCGAAGTACGACCTGCTGGTGCTCCGACGTGCCGGCGTGACGTTGAGTGGGCTCGTTTCCGACACGATGCTCGCGAGCTACGTGCTCGACCCGGGTCGGCGCTCGCACGGGCTGGACCTCCTCGCGCTCGAGTTTCTGGACCACACGATGACGAGCTACGAGGATCTCTGCGGCAAGGGGAAGCAAGAGCTCCCGTACGACGTGGTGCCGATCTCGTGTGCGCGCGATTACTCGTGCGAGGACACGGACGTGACGTGGCAGCTCGAGCAGCGGTTCCGCCCGCAGCTGGAAGCGCAGCAGATCTACGAGCTCTATCGCGACGTCGAGGTGCCGCTCGTCGGCGTTCTTGCCGATCTCGAATGGGCAGGGGTGGAGATCGACATTTCCTGGTTCGCGTCGCTCAAGGAACGGTTCGAGCGCGAGCGCAGGCGGGTCGAGCAGGAGATCTATGTCTCGGCGGGCGGTGAGTTCAACATCAACTCCAACCCGCGGCTTCGCGAGGTGCTGTTCGAGCGCCTCAAGCTCCCGATTCTCAAGAAGACCGCGACGGGTCCCTCCACGGATGCGACGGTGCTGCAGGAGCTCGCGGAAGCGGGACACGAGCTACCCGTGCTGCTCATGGAGTATCGCGAGCTCTCGAAGCTCGAGAGCACGTACATCGACGCGCTCCCGCAAGCCGTGAACCCCCACACGGGACGGGTGCACACGTCGTTCAACCAGACTGTCGCCGCGACCGGACGGCTCTCGTCCACCGAGCCGAACCTGCAGAACATCCCGATCCGCCGTGAGCTCGGGCGCGACATCCGGCGCGGGTTCATTCCGAGGAAAGGATGGCTCTTCCTTGCGGCCGACTACTCGCAGATCGAGCTCCGACTGCTCGCGCATCTGTCCGGGGATCCGGCGTTCGTGCACGCGTTCAACTCGGGTGGCGACATCCATCGCCAGACAGCGGCGCTCATCTTCGACGTACCGCTCGAGCAGGTCACCTCGGAGATGCGTGGCCGCGCCAAGACGATCAACTTCGCCACGATCTACGGTCAGGGACCACACGCGCTCTCGCGGCAGCTGAAGATCGCGCACGCGGAGGCGAAGGAGTTCATCGAGCGCTACTTCGAGCGGTTCCAGCGCGTACGCGCCTATCTGGACTCGATGGTCGATTACGCCCGTGAGCACGGATACGTAGAGACCATCTTCAGGCGCCGGCGCTATATCCCGGAGTTACGCGATCGCAATTTCAACATTCGTGCGTTCGGCGAGCGAACGGCGGCGAACTCGCCGATCCAGGGTTCTGCGGCCGATCTGATCAAGATCGCCATGATCCGCATCCACGAACGGCTGCAGTCCGAACGGTTCAGCGCGCGAATGTTGTTGCAGGTGCACGACGAACTCGTATTCGAGGTACCAGGGCCCGAGATGGACGCCGTCAGCGCCGTGGTGCGGGCCGAGATGGAAGGCGCCGCGACCCTTGCAGTGCCCCTCGTCGTGGACCTGGGCACTGGCAAGAATTGGCTCGAGACCAAGATGGGCTGAAGAGGACGGACCGGCCCGACCGAGCAGTGGATGCCTTGCAGAGTGCGGTGGTTCTGGCAATTCGAGCCGGGTAATAGCGCGATCGCACCGAGGGGGGCAATAGCCTAAAGCAAGGCAGGACAAGCAGTTGCGGCTGCTGTTCCCGTGGGGCACCGCCCTTGCCTTGCATTGGAGTGCGCGAAGCCTCGTCGCTGTTCCCTCCCCCGTTCGCGCCGTACTTGCGGCATCCCTGCCGCCCTCCCCCAGTTCGTTCAGGACCTTCCGATGCCGCGTACTCGAACCGGCTTCACCCTCATCGAGCTTCTGATCGTGGTCGTGATCATCGGCATTCTCGCCGCGATCGCGATTCCGAAGTTCCAGAATACCAAAGGCCGGGCGAACGCTGCCGCGCTTCGCAGCGACCTTCGGAATCTCACTGTGGCGCAGGAAGCGTACTTCTTCGAAAAGGCCACCTACTCGAGCGACACATCTACACTCAACTTCCGCCCCTCCCCGGGTGTGCAGTTGACGATCACCACGCCGGCGACGGGCGAGTGGATGGCCACCGCAACCCATCCGCTGTCGTATCCGCTGCGGTGCGTGGTGTACTACGGCATGGCGACGCCCCCAGCGCCCGCTCAGACCGAGGGCGTGCCCGCCTGTCAGTGATCGCTCGACGCTGAAGCACGATCCCTGCACGACGCAGCGGCATCGACCTGAGACCAGGGAAGTGCCGCCGACCGCCGACGACACGTTGCCGCCGTTTCGAGAGTTTCGATCACGGCGTGAAGGAATGATCCACGCCATGGAGGGCGGTCTCTGGCTCCATCGGCACGTGTGGAAGGGACGACCGATGGCGCATCTCGTGTCGACCGACCGCGAGCGTCTCCTCCGCTATGGCACCGCGATCGGCATCGCCGCCTCGCGACTCCAGTTCAAGCCACTCAAGGATCCGCGCACCGGCGTGCGCCGCGATGCCTGGCACTGGGACCTGGGCGGCCCGTACCTCCCGCCACCGACCATCGTCGACTAGCCGAGCTCCTCGGCCAAGGGTGATCCCTGCCCGAGCAGCGCTCGCTCCAGCGCGAGTGCCTCTTCGAGCAACGCGTCGACGGCGGACACGAGCCGAGGCTGAAGGCTAGGATCGCCGCGGAAGGCCAGGAAAGACCGCGCGCGGTGCAACGCGCGTAGGAGCCGTCCGCCGCGAAGCCGAAGCGCGTGCGCGGCGAAAAACGTGACGCCGAGCCAGCCGATCGCCACGAGAGGACCAGCGAAGCGAGTCAGCACGGCGAACTGCGCGACGTACCAGAGCACCACGGCCGATAGTCCGAACAGGATCGTGCGCATCGCCGGCTGGTCGCGCGACGGGTTGTGCGCGAGGGAGCGGAGAGCCAGCGCTCGCGCGGCTCGAAGCGGGATCCAGTGCGTCGCCCAGCCCAGCACGACGGCGATCCCTGCCAGAAGGGTGAGCGGACCCTCCCGCAGAACGAACGTCACCGCATCAGGGATGCGGGTCGAGACACGCACGTCCGCCAGGCTGATGCCTCGACGCCGGAGCTCGCGCTCGATCACGTCCAGCCTTGCCACCAAGTCGTCGGCCGCCCGTACGAGGTGCGGAGGAGCATCGGTGAGCGCGGTGACCGCCGCGTCGATGCGGAGCGCCGTCGCCGCCTCCGTGTCGAGTGACTCCGGCTCACCAACGGGTGCCGGCGCCCCTGCGAGCGCGACGAGCACACGCGCGAGACGGACGGCTCGTGCCGCTCGTTCGGACGACGCGAAGTTGAGCGTCACCGCGCGCAGTCGCGTCTCGAGCGCCTCGGTCAGCTCCTGCGCCTCGGCCGTGTGCTGGGCGAGCCAGGGATCGAGGTCGAGCGGGTCGCCGATCCGCACGAGCACGCGGCTGCCGGGTCGCTCCTTCGCCTCGAAGACGAGGCCCACCGGCAGAAGCCTGATCCCTGCGACTCCCTCGCGATGCGCCTGCAGCGCCATGCGTGCGGCACCCGACTTCAGGGGTGCGAGCGCCGCATCGTCGTGGCTGATCCCCTCGGGGAAGACGAGCACCACCTGGCATGCCCGGAGCGCGGACGTCACGAGGGCGAACGCCTGTGCGTTTCGCTCCGGCGTGACGGGAAGCGGGGCGCCATCGCGCAGTTCATCCTTCGCGCGCCGCAACGGAACGACACCAACGGCTCGCAGCAGCCACGCGAGCGCTGGACGCTCGAACAAGGTGGCTTTTGCCGTCAGCAGCACGGGACGAGAGACGGCCGTCCCCACGAGCAGGGGGTCGATCAAGGCGTTGGGATGGTTCGCCAGGATCAGCAGCGGCCCGTCACGCGGAACTCGCTCACCGCCCTGTACGGCGACGTCGGCGTAGTACCAACGCAGCGCGATGGCGGCCGTGCCTCTCAGCAGTCGATAGAGCACGACGCGTCAGTCGCGCGTGGAACGCTCAGGCACGCGGCGCAGCAGCACCAGCGACAGAGCGAACATCACGGCGACCGTCACGACGGCAGCGCGATAGGCGAGGCCCGTTCCGAAGCGCGGCTCCAATCCGTCCACCGTCGCTGCCCAGATGAGCGGGCCGGCGACCGCTGCGGCGCGCGAGGAGAGTAGCATCAAGCTGAAGAAGCGGCCCGCCTCCGCCTCCGGGACGAGCGACAGCAGAAGGGGCCGTTCCGCGGTGGGCACGCCACCGAAGATCAGACCGATGCCGAGGCCGACGAGCCAGAACGCGCTCTGCGTCGGAACCAGGACCATGGCGACGAGCAGCGCGATCCAGGCGACGATGATCGCGATCAGGGTGCGACGGGCGCCGAAGCGATCGACGAGCCGTCCGATTGCGTAGCTGCCGAAGATCGCGGGAATCGTCAGCACGAGAAACAGGGTGATCTCACTGCCCTGCTTGAACCCCATCGCCTTCACGGCGTAGATCGCCATGAACGAGACGATGGTGCCGATCGCGTCCTGATACAGGAACGAGGCGACGATGAAACCGAGCGCCCCCGGGTACCGCCTGGCGTCGCGCAGCGTGTGGCCCACATCGGCGAACGCCGCGCGCCACGCGATGCCTGCGCGCTCGGCTCGCGGATGATGATCGCGACAGAACAGAAACAGGGGCAGCGCGAACAGGAGGAAGAGCAGCGCCGTCGGTACGAAGGTGGACACGCGGCCGGCGTGCGACGAGAAGGGAACGAGCGTACGCAGGAGCGAGATGGCCGCGTCGGGCAGCGCACCGAGCAGTGGGAGCGCACCGCTGAAGAAGGGCGCGACGAGGAGCAGACCCACGATGGTGCCGACGTATCCGACCGCGGTCCCGATTCCCGAGAGCCGGCCTCGCTCCTCCGGTGGCACGAGATCCGGCAGCATGGCGTTATAGAACGGCTGAGCGGCCTGATACGTGTAGTTGGCGACGACGAACGCGACGAGGATCCAGCCGAAGGTGCCGATCGTCGGGTGCCAGTCCGTTGGCAGGCTCGTCCCGCCGATCGTCTGGGCTCCGGCAATCGGCAGGGTGAGCTGGCCGAGGATACCGATCGCGGCACAAGCAACGCACGAGGCGATGGTGAAGCCCACGACCCAGGGCTTGCGTCGCCGCCGCGCATCCGACACGGCCCCGAGCACGGGAACGGAAAGCACCACGAGGAGTGACGAGATGCCATTACCGACCGCATATACCGTGTTGGAGGCCTGCAGGTCGGCAATGAGCCAGACCGAGAAGTACAACGTCGCGACGTTCATCGAGAAGATGGTGTTCGCGAAGTCGTACAGGGCCCAGCTCGCACGCTCGCGCACGGGTGCACGACCGGGTGTGGGTGCGGACATCATCGACCCAGCGGGGGACGTCTCGGTCATGAAAGCTCCCATTCGTGTTGACGGCCAAGTTCGGCGGCCCAAATTACCTCGCATGATTGCTCGCCGCCTCCGTTGCACAGCATCTTTCCGACTCGTCGCGGTGTCGGCGACGATCGCGCTCGGCTGGGGATGCCGAAACGACAAGCCCGCGGCGCGCATCGACACGAGCTTCACCGCGGTGCCTGGTCGCCTCGACTCCACGAGCGCACCGACGATCAGCAATGGGTGGGAGGTCGCCGCCGGACCGGTGCTACTGGTAACCGGGCCGTCACCCGACGAGGCGCTCGTCTTCTTCGGGGCCGGCGGCGGTGCCAACGCGCCGCTCGACACCGGAGCGGTGGATCAGGCTACTGCGACGCTGTTCGGGCGTGATACGTCACGCTTCACCGCCACGCTCGAGCTGCCGGCGGGCAACGACAACGCGGAGTGTCGAGTGTGGCCGTTGCGCAACCTTCGCGCGAGAGGTGCAGGCGGCGCATGGTCGGTCGGCTTCGTGAGCCCCAATGTCACACCGATCCCTCTCGATTCGGTGGATGCCCTTCCGGCGCGCGACAGCATGGCGCTCGCCGCGGAAGCCTCGCGGCTTGCGTCGACCGTGACGGCGAACACGTCGCCAGCCTTTCAAGGGCTGCGATTCACCGCGCACGACATCCGACGCTTCGAGGTCGCACCCGGTGTGCAGGCGCTGGCCGCGCACCTGATTCGTCGCGTGAATCAGGAGGCGAATCCACAGGAGGAGCAGACGCTGCTCGTCGCCGAGCGTGACAGCAGCGCCCCCGCCGGCCGCTATCAGCTCGCGTACGCCGAGCGATCGTTCGGAAAGGAGGAACAGGTGACCACGAGCGAACTGGTCGCGGCGGTTCGGCTCGGGTCGAACGCTCCTCCCACGCTGGTCGTTGCCCGGGATGGCGAGAACGGGCTCGCGTACGCCCTGCTCGAGCGCACCGGCCCGCATCAATGGCGCGTCGTGTGGACGAGCGAGCTCGCGAAGTGCGGCGGGTGACGTCCGCTGCACGTCGCCGCGTTCACGACTAGCGTCCCGGCTCCAGCGTTCGCCCCAGCGCCGCCGGCGCGCGCGCGCGTCCGAGCGCACCGGCGAGTGCCGCGAGTGTGAGCAGATACGGCACGACCAGGAAGACCTGGTAAGGCACGTTCCACCCCATCGCCTGAAAGACGTACTGCAGCGCGCTCGCGGCACCGAAGAGCAAGGCACCCGCCGCGACGCCATGAGGCGTCCAGCGGCCGAGCACGACGATGGCGATGGCGATGAACCCGCGACCTGCTGACATCCCCTCGGCGAACGTACCGGCCTGCGCCAGCACCAGCGTGCCACCGGCAATGCCCCCGAGCATTCCGCCCGCCAGGATGGCAATGACGCGCATACGATCCACGGCGATTCCCGCCGCCTCCGCCGCTTCGGGGCGCTCGCCGATGGCACGAAGCGCGAGTCCGGCGTGCGTTCGAGCGAGCCACCAGGCGAGCGCCGGCGCCATCACGTACAGGAGATAGGTGATCGGCGGTTGAGCGAAGAGCGCGGTCCCGACGACCGGCAGCGATGCCAGGCCGGGAATGGCCAGCGGCTCACTCGTCGGCGTTCGGAGCGCCGCGCCAGTGCTTCCGAAGAGGGCGCGATAGAGTGTACCCGTCGCGCCGACGCTCAGCAGCGTCAGCGCCGTTCCCGCGATGATCTGGTCGGCACGAATCCAGATCACGCAGAGCGCGAACAACACTGCGATCAGGAGACCGGCCAGCGCGGCCACCGCGAAGCCCGCGCCGACGCCGCCGGCCGTCGAGGCGCCGACGAGCGCGCCGAACGCCCCCGCGAGGATGGCGCCTTCGAGCCCGATGTTGATGAGGCCTGCACGCTCGACGAGCAGCTCGCCGAGTGCCGCCAATCCGAGCGGCACGGCAGTGCGGATGGTGGCCGCGAGGAATGGTGTGAGCGCGTCGCTCACGCGTCGACCGGAAGTGTGTACGAATCGCCGTCGGCCGCCTGCCGCCGCGACCGGATCGACTGTGCGGCGACGACGGCGAGGATGAGTGCGGCTTCGATCACCGCGACCATCGTCGCGGGCACACCGGCGTCGCGCTGCATCGCGCCGGCGCCTGCTTCGAGCGCGCCGAACAACACGCCCGTGACCACGACGAGCCATGGGTCGAGCCGAGCGAGCAGCGCCACCGCGATGGCGGTGTAGCCGTAGCCGGGCGAGATGTTCTCGTACAACGCGAAGGTCACGCCCAGCACTTCCACACCTCCCGCGAGCCCTGCGAGAGCGCCACTCACCAGGAACACTCGCGTCGTCGTCGAGCGGACATCGATGCCACCGGCACTCGCGGCTGCCGCGGGACTTTCACCCGTCGCCACGAGTCGGAACCCCGCAGCGGTATGGCGGAGCATCCATCCGGCGACGAGGGCAAGCACGAGTGCCAAAACGAAGCCCGAGTGTAGCCGTCCTGCGCCGAGGATCCTGGGCAGGTGCAATGCGTCGGCGATGGTCGCACTCTGCGGATAGACGCGAGTCGGCTCCTGCAGCGGCCCTCGGACGAGGTACGACACCACGTGAAGGGCGACGAAGTTCAGCATGATCGTGCTGATCACTTCGAGCACGCCGTAGCGCACCCGCAGGTGGGCCGCCACGGCTGCCCAGAGCGCGCCACCGATCGCCGCCGCCGACAATGCGGCCGCGATCCCGACGGGGATGGCCAGCCCGGCGGCAGCGGGCATGGTGAGCGCGACACCCGCCGCCGCCGCCGCGCCCACGAGCAACTGCCCTTCTCCGCCGATGTTCAGCACTCCTCCGCGAAAGGCGAGCGCGACGGCGCTCCCGGTCAGCATGAGCGGGACGGCACGTACCAGCGTAGCCGACGTGAACGCGTACCAGGAGCCGAACGAGCCCGTCCATAGCGCCGCCAGGCCGGGGCCGACCGGGAACCCGATGGCGACGAGCAGCGCGGCCGTCGCTCCTCCGATGGCCGCCACGACGACGGCCGCGAGCGCCAATTCCCGGGACGCGGCACGCATCGCAGCCCGCGCGCGGTGACGCCTGATCTCAGCGGCGGCCACGGGGCTCCGCGCCGAGCATGAGCCGTCCCACGACGTCGCGGTCGACGGCCGCCTCGCGCACGCTGCCGGCGTAGACGACGAGCATCCGGCTCGCCAGCTCGAGCACCTCGTCGATGTCGCTTGAGTACAGCGCCACTGCAGCGCCAGTATCGCGTATAGAGCGGAGACGGGCGTGCACTTGAGCCGCAGCGCGGACGTCGAGGCCGCGGGTGGGGTTCTCCACCACGATCGCGCGCGGGCCGGTCGCACCGTCTGCGTCGAGCTCTCGGGCGAGTACCAGCTTCTGCTGATTGCCACCCGATACCGTCCGCATCGGCGCACGCGGTCCCGCCGCCCGTACGTCGAACGAGCGCATGAGCGACTCGGTGTGCGTGCGGATCGCGCCCCAGTCGATGATGCCATGGCGCACCGCGGCGCCGCGGAGCGCGATGTTCTCGACCAGCGGGCGGTCGAGAAGCACCGCATCGCGGTGGCGGTCCTCCGGAACGAATCCGACGGCCTTCGGGCGTTCCAGAATTCCCGAGGCGATGGGAAGGCGACCAGCCAGGGCGCGAAGCAGCTCCCGTTGTCCACTGCCTTCCACGCCGGCGATGCCGACGATCTCCCCCGCCCCGATGACGAAGCTCGCCTCCCGCACCCGCATCACGCCGGCCGCATCCACGACCGTGACCCGCTCGGCACGAAAGACCGGCGGCATCGCCGGACCCCCTTCGGCGCGGCTGCCCGCCGGCGCGCGGGTGGATTGCTCGCCGGCATCCGCGGAGCCGAGCATCGCGTCGGTCAGCGACGCCGTGGTCGCGTTCGCGGCCGGCGTGGCAAGCACGGTCCGGCCCCGACGCAGTACCGTGACGTCATCCGCGACGCTCAACGCCTCACCAAGCTTGTGGGTGATGAGCACCACGGCGTTGCCCTGGTCGGCGAAGCTGCGAAGCCACCGGAGAAGCGTCGCGCTCTCGGACGGAGGCAACACGGCGGTCGGCTCGTCGAGCACGAGGATGCGCGCACGTCGCATCAGCGCCTTCGCGATCTCGACGCGCTGTTGTGCGGCGACCGAGAGATGCTCGACTCGCACCTGGGGATCGAGCGCGAAGCCCGTTCGGTCGGAGAGCTCACGAAGTTCCGCGCTCGTGCGCTGCAGGTCCAGCGCGCCGTGATCGCCGAGCGCGACGTTCTCGGCGACGGTCATCACCGGCACGAGGGTGAAATGCTGGTGCACCATCCCGATGCCGAGGGCGATCGCGTCGGCCGGAGTGTTCAACCGTACGGCGGCTCCTCGCACCCGGATCATGCCCGCATCGGGGCGTTCCATGCCGTACGCGACGCGCATGAGCGTGGATTTCCCAGCGCCGTTCTCGCCCAGCAACGCATGCACGGTACCGGGGCGTACGCGCAACGAAGCCGAGGTCAGCGCGCGCGTCGCACCGAATCGCTTGTCGATGTCCTGTAGCGCGAGCGCGGGGGGTTCGTCACCCCTCGAGGACTCGGTCATGGTCTGCGGATCAGAGACCGGTCGGTGCCGGGACGAAGCTCCAAGGGATGCCGAAGGTGCGTTCGATCTCTTCGCCGAGCGCACGCACACCGAATGTCTCCGTGGCGTAGTGTCCGACGTAGAGCACCGCGATCCCGAGCTCGGACGCTTCCACGGCGGTATGGTGTGGGCCTTCGCCGACGATGAGCGTATCGACGCCCGCGCTCGACGCTTCGCGGAGCGTGTCGCTCGACGCACCGGCACCGGTGCACAACGCCCAGCGGCGTGTACGGCGCTGCGGCGTCACCCCCAGCGCCACGAGCCGTCCGCCTTCGCGGCGGGCCAGTGCGTCGCAGCGTGCGGCCAGCGTCGAAGTCTCGACGTCCGCGTCACCCATCACGCCGATCGCGACCGACTGAAAGTGGGCGAACCCCGCACTGGGCGTGAGCTCGAGCGTGCGCGCCATGATCGCGTTGTTCCCGAGCGTTGGATGGAGATCGAGCGGCAAGTGCGAAGCGTAGACCGCGACGTCGTGCGCGAGTAGACGACGCACGCGCTGAAAGGTTCGGCCGCGAAGCGGCTGCGAGCCACCCCAGAACAATCCGTGATGCACGACGAGCAGATTCGCATTGGAAGCCACCGCCGCATCGATCGTCTGCAACGACGCGTCGACAGCGACGGCGCAGCGCATCACCGGACCATCGTGCTCGACCTGCACCCCGTTCATCGCGCCGGGATAGTCGGGCACCTCGCTCGTGCGCAACACGGTATCGAGATGTCGAGCAACGTCGTCGAGCGACACCTGTGCAGGACCGTGCATGGTCTACGGTGTCGCCGCGAGCGGATCGAAGCGCCGCGCGGCGAGTTCCGTGCGGACCGAATCGACGGCATGCATCGTCACAGGCGGGATGTGCGAGCGGAAGGCGGGGTTGATCACGAGTGTGACGACGTCGCTCTCCGTTCCGAGCTTGATGACGCGTGGCTTGAAGGTGCGCGCGCGTACCTCGCGGGCGACGGTGAGGAATGCGTGTGGAAGATCGATGACGACGCTCGCGATGGTGATCTCGGGGGCGACGTTGTTCTGATCCGAATTCGAGCCGACGACGAGTGCCTTCTTCGTTTCTCGCGCGGCGCGGAAGACGCCGAGACCGGCCGCGTCGGCGTTCTGGAAGATGACGTCGGCGTTTCGGCCGATCTGGGCCAGCGCTTGCTCGCGACCCGCGCTCACGTCGTCCCAGTTGCCGATGTACGACGTCAGCACGGCGACCTTCGGGTTCACTGCTTTCGCACCACGGGTGAACGCCGCGAAGCTCTCTCGTACGGGTGGCAGCTCGGTTCCGCCGATGACACCGATCACGTTGGACTTCGTCATCGCGCCGGCGAGCATCCCGGCAAGGTAGGACGCGTCGGCGAAGGCGAACTCGATGCCGGCGACGTTCGCGCCGACGCTCGAGCCCGAGGTGACGACGTAGATGGTGCGGGGATGATCGGGGCCGACCCGCTTGGCCGCATCCTGAAACTCGAAGCCATGGCCGAAGACCAGGTCGTAGCCCTGTGAGCCGTACTGGCGGAACTGCTCTTCGAATTCGGCAGGGGTCTTCGTCTGGATGTGGCTGATGGAAGCGCCCAGGCTGTCCCGAATCCGCAGGAGGCCCTGGTAGGCACCCCCGTTCCAGGACTGATCGCTGATTGGTCCCGGGGTAAGCAGGGCAACACGGAATGATGACGCTTTGCTGTCGCCTAGATGTGCCGACGAATCACGTTTTGCGTCCGTTTGCGCACACGCCAAGGCTGCCCCGATCAGGCCGGCCGTGCAGAGGGCAAGGGCGGAGCGGGCGGCGATGTGGCCAACTGTGGAAACCCTATGTTTGCGGGCTGTCGTCGACACCATAAGTGCTGTAAGGACTTACACTTACTTCCGTGTGGAGAAGTCTGGTCCGGCTGGTGAAAACATTTGATCGATCAGTCGAAGTCGCTTCGGACGGGCCCGAGGACGAGATCGAGCAGGCGCTCGAGGTCGTCGGCGCTGTAGAAGCTGATGCGCACGACGCCACGCTCGTTCCCGAGCGTCTGGACGTGCACATCGGTCTGCAGATGCTTTCGAAGTAGTTCCTCGATGCGCTTCGTTGCCGGATCGGCGGAAGTGCCTGCGGGCTCAACAGGGGACATCGCCGTCGGGACGCGCGCTGGAACCGCGGGCTGCGCGGTCATGGTTCGGGCTCTCGCCTCGACCTCACGGACGGACAACTGACGGGCCACGATCTCGTTCGCCAGCTCCAACTGACGGCGCTCGTCCTTGATCGGGAGGAGGGCACGCGCGTGACCGGCTGAGATATGTCCGCGCTCAACCAATTGTCGCACAGCAGGTTGCAACGTCAACACACGCAGCAGATTTGTGATCGATGTGCGATCCTTCCCGACTGCATCGGCCACTTGCTGCTGGGTCAGGCCGAACTCGTCGATGAGCCGTTGGTAGCCCTCCGCCTCCTCGAGCGGATTGAGGTCGGACCGTTGGAGATTCTCGACGAGCGCGAGTGTGAGCATCGCCCGGTCATCGAAGTCACGGACTACGGCGGGGATCTCCGACCAGCCGAGTCGGCTGACGGCGCGCAGGCGACGCTCACCTGCGACGAGCTCCCACTTGCCATCGCCTCGTGCACGGACGACCACCGGCTGCAGCAGACCGCTGGCCTTGATCGAGGCCTCCAGTTCAGCGAGTTCTGGCTCCGTAAACGTTCGGCGCGGCTGGAACCGGTTCGGCGAGATGTCCGCAACCTGAATCTGCTGCAGATCGGACCCTGGCGGCGCTTCGCTTTGAACCGGATTGGATCCCGTGTCGCGCTGCTGCTTGGCGGTGGAGATCAACGCCTCGAGCCCTCGGCCCAGCCTGCGCGGCGTATCGGCGCTCATGCGGATGCCTCATGGGTCTGGCTGTCGGCGACAGCGAGCTCCTGGTGGAGCGACTTCGCCATCGCCGACTCGCGAGCGATCAACTCATGTGCGACGGCGATGTAAGCCTGTGCACCGATGCTCTGCACGTCATACAGGACGATGGGCTTTCCAAAACTGGGTGCTTCGGCGAGCCGGACGTTGCGCGGAACGACCGTATCGAACACCTGGGTGCCGAAGTACTCGCGAGCATCTGCTGCCACCTGGCGAGAGAGATTGAGCCGGGCGTCGTACATCGTTAACAACACTCCGGCTATTGCGAGCGAAGGATTCACGCTGTGCTGGATGAGGTGCACGGTGTTGAGGAGCTGGCTCAGTCCCTCGAGGGCGTAATACTCACACTGAACGGGGATCAACAGTGCGTCCGCGGCCGCCAGCATATTGAGCGTCAGGAGACCCAGCGACGGAGGGCAGTCGATGAGGATGAAGTCGTACTGATCGCGTACCGCATCCACCGCGAATCGCATCCGTCGCTCTCGGTCTGGCGCGTCGACGAGCTCGACTTCGGCGCCTGCGAGATCTGGAGTGGCGGGAACGACGTCGAGATGCTGGAACTGGACGCCTCTGACGCGAGTGTTCTGGATGTCGGCGGCACCGATGAGAACGTCGTAGGTCGTCCGCTCGAAGGAGCCACGTTCGATCCCGGTTCCGCTCGTCGCGTTACCCTGCGGATCGCCATCGATCAGCAGGGTGCGTCGCTCGGCGACCGCGAGGCTCGTGGCGAGGTTGACGGCGGTCGTGGTCTTCCCCACCCCGCCCTTCTGGTTGGCGATCGCGATGACTCGGGCCACTAGACTCCCCTAACGTTCGGTGTCGCTGAAGGACTCCGGTGGGGCGGCTGCGCCCCGATCGAGAGCAAAGAAGTCGGAATGCTGGACCAACCACCGCTCGAACTGCTCGCGCTTCCAGCTCTCCGGCAGGTAGGTGCGAAAGATGGGAACGGCAGCTTTGAGGGCTGGGCCACGGAGAAGCCAGGTATAATAGTGCCGAGTCTTGTGGCGATACGGACCATAGACCCGCCCCCCAAGGCGGTCGGCGAGGTGGCGCAGCGGGAAAGGGTCGCGCACATGCAGCTTGACCTGCAGGAATGGCTGGCGACGGTCGGCAGTGAACGATCCTTCGCCGACGACGAGCCCCATAATGTACCCGATGTCGAACTCTCGCACGGGGCAATATTAGCAGGTTGTTCCAATGTGGAACAGAGCCACGTGGCACGTGCTCGGAGGGCATTCACAGGATGAGCCACGTGGCACATATAGGCAGAAGAGCCCGCATTCGCGGGCTCTTCAACCTCAAAGGCAGGCTCGACCGAGCAAACTACACCCCTACCGGACGGAAGAATACCGCTATTGTCGCGGCACAAAGCTCCAGCGTGCCGTGACGAAGACATTGACGGTCTGCTGTCCAGGATTGATTGGAGTCTGCTCGGCCATCGCCATCTTCCCCCGCGCGGCGACATCGAACATCGGGCGAGGCGGCACGGTCGGACCCTGAGTGGATAGTTCCTGGAGCGCGCCGAGCCGCCCACCGGCCGCCTGAGCCATCGCTTCGGCGTCCGCGCGCGCGCTCGCTACGGCCAATGCGATTGCCTGACGCCGTGGCTCGTCGATCGAGGAGGCGTAGAAAGAGAGGGAATTGATCAGATTGGCGCCCGCCCCGAGCGCAGCGTCGATGATCGCGCCAGCCTGCTCGACCCGCTTCGACTCCGCCCGCACCGAGTTAGTGACCACATACCCGGTAACCCGAGGCGTTCCACCGGCGCGGTCATAACTCATCTCCGGGTACGCCGAGTAGCCCTCGGTAGAGAGCTGATCCTTCGGAAGTCCAAGAGCTCCGAGCGCGTCGAGCACCGCCTTGGTGCGCTGCGCGTTGGTCGCCGCCGCAGCTGCGGCGGTCGACGCTCTGGTTTGAACGTTCACCAGCACCGACACGCGATCCGGCGTCACCTTGGCTTCGCCCTGCCCGGACGTGACGAGCGACGGCGACAAGACGGTGCCCGCCGGAGCCGGGGACTGCGCGGCAAGCGCTGGCGGCGCCAGCACTCGCACTCCCATCAGCGTGCTGACGATAACGAGACCTGACCACATCGAACGAATCATCGTGCACCTCGAGAAGAATGGAGAATGGAGGATATTAATTATCAATATGATACTTATTACGCCGATGTACCGAACGACACGATGGGCATTCGTCCGGCCTTGGACGGACACGCTTGCGCACGCTCACCGACACTCTGAGGAGACGCCGGTCGAGGCGCCGATTGCACACGATGTACAGCGATGGAGCGCATGCAACACGATGAAGCTGACGCAGGTCAGGGAGATTCCCGTTGTGCCCACGCAGCGCGCAACGAATCGCGCGACAGTGGCCAGAATCGCGGCAGTGCGCCCTCGCTGTCGGACGACGGGCGCACGAGGTATACCGCACGCGACGGGTACCGCGCCAACAACATCGTATCGCGCGCGTGGAGATCGCGCGCGTACACGACGTTGTCTCCATCGGCGACGAGGAAGGGCAGATACACCGTGAACCCACCTCGATCTTCCTGCACGCGACGCACACAACGTGGTCCGTACGGCGCGCCGGGAAGAAAGCGCTCGGTCGAATCAACGGAGAAGGGCGATCGAACCACGCGCGTCGAATCATTCAACAGTGGAAGCATCACCACACGCGCGACCGAGTCACGACCACCAGTGCGCTCGAGCGAGTCGAGCCCACGCTCGAGTGCGCACGCATCCACGAAGTGATAGAGTGCCTGGGCTTCGGCGTGTGAGAGCCCGCGGGCCCAGAGCCGCACCATGAGCTGCGCGCCCCAGCTCTCGCGAACGAAGACGACAGCATCGCGAACGCCCGCACGCCGTGCAGCGGCGGTGACGTCCCACCGCATCGTCCGCAAGCCGCCGCGATACTCGCGAGCACGCAGCGGCGCCATGATGATCAGCGCGATGAGCAGGCTCACCGCCGCGGTCGACGTGACGATTCGATACGATGCGCCGCGACCCCAGCGCGCGCGCCATTCGGCGAAGATGCGCGCGCTCCAAAGCGCGAGCGCTGGCAGCAAGCAGAGATAGAAGCGCGGGCCGAGGTAGAAGCCATCGTGCCAGTACGCGAAGTAGAGCGCCACCAGCATCGCCGATCCCGCGAGCAGCACGCCGTCGAGGCGCCGCAGTGTGGGCACCAGCAGCAACGCGACGATTGCAGCGGCGAGC
>Ga0068859_100002542_pt1 | contig 18520 bp, 8 predicted proteins | sample KBSSwiS22_FD_66585 | JGI IMG/M metagenome (GOLD analysis project Ga0068859, IMG submission 66585) | Switchgrass rhizosphere microbial communities from Kellogg Biological Station, Michigan, USA - KBS Switchgrass S2-2 | ecosystem: Host-associated > Plants > Roots > Rhizosphere > Soil ...
CTGAACGGAAGAGTTATCGAGCTCGGCGCAAGAGCGGCTTTGGCATTGGGTTTGGAGATACAGGAGACATCCATATTTGCACGAAAAAACTATTTTTACCCCGACCTGCCAAAGGGTTATCAGATCTCGCAATACGATCGCCCTTTTTCGGCGAATGGCAAGCTGACGATCATGACCTCCGAACGCGACGAACACGGCCGCGCGCACGAGTGGAAGCCAATGACGATTCAAATTCAGCGGATGCACCTGGAAGAAGACGCTGGGAAGAACGTGCACGAGGGTTTGCCTGAAACGGATAGATTCTCGTATATCGATCTTAATCGCGCCGGGACACCGCTGGGTGAGATCGTAACAATGCCGGATTTCAGAAGTTCGTGGCAGGCTTACGATTACGTAAATCATGTTCGTCATGCCCTGCAGTGGGTGGGAGCAAGCGACGCGGATATGGAAAAAGGGAATCTTCGCTGTGAAGCCAATGTCTCCGTCCGAAAGATCGGTGATACCGCCTTTAACAATAAGGTCGAATTGAAAAACCTCAACTCCGTTCGTTTCATGCAGAAGGCGATCGAATATGAGATCGAGCGTCAGATCATCGCGCATGAGAATGGTGAGGGTGTTAGCCAGGAAACCAGACTTTGGGATGAGAAGAACAATAAGACCCGCGTGATGCGTTCAAAAGAAGACGCGCACGACTATCGCTACTTTCCGGAACCGGACCTCCAGCCGCTGGCAATTTCGGCGGAATTCATCGAACGGATAAGACGCGAAATGCCCGAATTGCCTGATGCGATGCGAAACCGTTTTATGGAGGTTTACGGCCTTGGATATTCGGACGCATCACAGCTTACGGGCAGTAGCGATCTGGCGGAGTATTTCGAAACCACCGCGCGCATAACGGCGAATCCCAAACTCTCCACCAACTGGATACTTGGGGAGCTTACAAAGGAATTGAACAATTCTGGAAAGACGTTGGGTGAAGGTTTGGTTACGGCCGAGGACCTTGCCGAGCTGATCGTAATTGTTGAATCGGGCAAGATCAACAATAATCAGGCAAAGGAAGTCTTGTCGGAAATGTTTGCTAGCGGTCAGGCGGCGGATCTGGTAATAAAGGAGAAAGGCTTCGAACAGGTCTCCGATACCGGCGCGATCGAGAGAATTGTCGATGAGGTAATTGCAGGGAATCAACCGAATGCCGAAGCTTATCGCGCCGGCAATGAAAAATTGTTCGGATTTTTTGTCGGACAGGTGATGAAGGCTTCTGGCGGAAAGGCCAATCCTAAGGTAGTAAACGAAATACTCAAACAGAAACTCTAGATTCTCGTCCGATACCGGTATAGAATGCCGCGATCGGTGCATTATGAAAACGAGCGTTTTACTTTTACTCGTGTTTTTGTCGTCGATTCCGGTTGCGTATGCGCGGCAGACGCCAACCGGAACTCCTACTGCCGGTTCCACCCCCGTGCCGCAGCCAACGCCAAATTTTCCGCGCGGAGGCCGCGGAGGCACGACGCCGAGTATTCCGGTCCAGGACATTGTGATCCCTGCACAAGGTTCGGCACCGGAAGGGCTTGCGCTGCAACAACTGATCGTGCATACCTATGCGCAGCCACTTTATCGAAGGCCAACCGAGAAAGAACTTCTCGACATAGCTCCACCCCCCGGCATTGCGAACAGATATAGAGAATTTCTCAAAAGGCCGAATACGGGAATTTTCAGGCTTGCGGCGGATAGTGGCTGCTCGGAAAATTCAAAGGTCGTGAACGTGAACGACAATTGTCTCAAGTACACGATGCCCGGCTCAGGTAATTCCTATTCGTTTCGAGCTGGAACCTACAGAATAAAAGATCTGGCTGACCTGAACTATTCGAATAACGTGCTTGGTGTAAGCGGTATGATGATGAACGGCATTCTGGCTAACCTGGGCGACCTGCCGGTCGAAAACGTTAGCTTGCAGACCAGGGGCGTTGAGTACATTGCCAAATTTCAACCACCAGCAGATTTTACGGCGGCGAGTGCAGTTAACGATCAACTTGTCGCGGGGATTCAAAAAGAAGGATTTCTTTACAGACGGTTCTTGCCGGCTGTTGAAAATTCAACTTATGTGCTTCGCGCTGTTGCATATCACGGTAAACTTTTCCGGTCGATCCATGGCGTCCCTTACAATGAATTTGATTTTGACAAGCGCCGTGACGTGATCGTCGCATTCCGGGTGGCCTATAGAGACGCTGACGGAAGTTTGATAATTGTCTGGTCACAGCTTAGTAATGTTGATTCGCCGAAACTGAAATTGCCCCCGGTCAGTGACGGCAAGAAAACGAATTCAAGGTATCCGTCAAAGTCCTAAGAAGAAACTATTTATTATTTGTCAGCCGAGCCCTGACGCTCTTCATTTCGCTTCTATTGTGTTCTGCGCGCACGCGGAGGTGTAATTTTTGGTAAGTGACAAAATAACGGATAAGGTTGCCGTCATAACAGGCGGCACCAAAGGGATCGGATTCGCTATTGCTGAAATACTGGTTAAAAGCGGCGCGAAGGTATTTGTATGTGGAAGGTCCAAAAAGGATCTGCGTTTTGCGTTGGAGGACCTTTCCGCGTATGGACAGGCTGCTGGTGAGATCTGCGATGTTCGCAGTGAGGAACAGGTGCGGATAATGCTGGAAGAGTGCGAACGGGTTTATGGGGGTCTTGATATTCTGATCAACAATGCCGGAATGGGCATATTTGGAAAGACGGTTGAGGAATTGTCCGGCGAACAATTCAGGCAAACGTTGGAAACGAATCTTTTCGGCGTGTTCTACGCTTGTCACTTCGCGCTGCCAATGATGAAGAAACGGGGTGGCGGCTACGTTATCAATATTTCTTCTCTTGCCGGCCAAAACGCACACCCGCGAATGGCCGCCTACAACGCTTCAAAATTTGGCCTAAATGGCTTTACGGAATCTCTGATGCAGGAAGTGCGGCAGGACAACATTAAGGTGAGTTATATTTGTCCCGGAAGCGTTAACACGTCCTTTGGTGGCGATATCGCGGACGAAAGTAAATCCTGGCAGCTGCAGCCACGCGATATTGCTGAAATGATCTTGAATCTGTTGGACATGGATCCCAGAGCTTTGCCAAGCAAAGTCGAGATCAGACCCAGCAAGCCTCCCGCAAAATAAAAAAGAGGATGTCCGAAAAGTCGAAAGGTCAGTGTCGCTCGTCATCGGCTCGCTTTACGGTACCCGATTGAATATGTCCCTTTTCGGGACCTCTCTGATGACCTTTCAGACATTCCTCTTCGCGTTTACGGCGATTTTCCACATCCGGAAGATCATTTTACCCCAAGCGGAAAATCGTCTACCCCAAGCGGAAAATCATCGACCCAAAGCGGAAACCTATCTACGCCAAGCGGAGAATCATTTACCCCAAGCGGAAGCCCATCCACCCCAAGCGGAAAATCATCTACCCCAAGCGGAAAATCATCTACCCCAAGCGGAAAACCATCTACCTCAAGCGGAAAACGATTTACTCCAAGCAGAAAATCGTCTACCCAAAGCGGAGAATCGTCTACCCCAGGCGGAAAGTCATCTACCTCAAGCGGGAAATCATTTTAAGCAACGCGGACAAAGACTGCCGCCGGAGGAAATCAACAAAACTCGTTAAACCACAAAAAAAGGCCGCCTGAGAACTTAGTTCTCAGACAGCCTCAAAATATAATTCACTCAATCTAACTTAGTGAGCCGCCTGTGACGGAAGGTAAGTGTCAAGTGCCTTCATCAACGTTTCGGGTCCAAAGGGCTTGGAAATGAAGGACGATGTCCCCGCCTTCTGTCCCCGTTCCTCGTCAAAATATCCGTCTTTTCCCGATATCATCACAACCGGAATATCACGAGTTGATTCATTACCGCGTATCTTTTCGCAAACCTGATAGCCGTCCATTTTTGGCATAGCGATGTCCAGCAGAACGAGATCCGGCCGTGAAGTTGACATGACGGCGAGAGCTTCGACGCCGCTGCCTGCGGAGATGACGTTATAGCCTGATTCCTCGAGTTTACCAGCGATCAATTTTCGGACAACCGCACTGTCGTCGACGACAAGAATAGTCTGTGCGGAATTTGCCGGTGCATCCTCGACAATATAAGTATCAGAATCTTCCACGACCCAAGTGTCGGCGTGTCCGTTCGTGACACTTGTTGTCTCGATCGTTTCATCCTGCCAGGATTGGGGAGCCGGTTCATATTCGCGATTAGATTCGTATTGCGGCAAAAAAGGCTCTTCGAGATAAGCGGATGTTGATACCTCCTGCACTTCCGGTGCCGACGGCTCGGGGGTAGCTTCGACGTAGGACACAGAGTTGCTTTCAAGGACAAAATTTGACGGCGGTTCGATCGGAAGGTCTTCGGGCTGTTCGCTGCCGGCAAAATGCAGTGATTCAGCGTATTCGCTGAACGGCACCTCGATAGTCGGGTAATCGTCTGCCGAAACAAGATCTTCGTCTATGTTCGGCTCATCAGTATTCAATTCCACCACAGTCCCGCGGGCCCATACGTCTGCTGATATTTCGTACGTTTCCTGCGCGACAAACGGGTTGTGTTGGAGGATCGATTCCGGGAGTTTCAGCTCCCCTGTGGGTGAATGGTCATCGACCGGGGCGATTGTTTCCGCGAGCGAGTCGAAAGGCGACTGCACATATACTTCAGTAGCGGCAGCCGATTGCATGGGTTTATCCGGGGCAACCGTTTCAACCATCGCAACCAAAGTTTCGAGGGCCGCGCGGGCAGTGCTGTTTTCGGGGTTTATGGTAACTACGCGTTCCAGGGAGAGTCGTTTTTCTTCGAAGTCATCAACTAGGTGTGACCTGAGAGCCCATGCCTTTTCACACTCGGAATTCTCGTCAATCGCTTCATCTACAAGTTTCAGAGCAAGGTGACGGTCGGAGCCGGCGAGAGCGTCTTCTGCCTGATCGAGTTTTGACGGAGATACGGTCGATTCAACATGCGGCGGCGGCTCGAGAGTGACAAGCTGCTGGACAACAGGTTCGACGTTTAGGCTTTCAACCGCATCACTTTCCGGCTGTTTAGTAAGCGAATCCTTCCAGAACCAAGCGAGCTGATTCTGAGCATCGTAGGAAAGGGCGGTGTCAAAACATGAGACTGCCTCGGCGTTTCGTTCCTCATTGGCGGCATCTATTCCGCGTTGTACGAAGGTTTTGGCGAGAAGCTGCTTAGTAGCGGTTTTCCATTCAAGGGCCCGGGAATTTTTTGAATTGATCTCCAAAACGCGGTCAAGAAAGACGAGCAATTCCTCGGGATATTCGCTGATCGAAGCGAGCCAAAGCCATGCCGCTTCGCTTTTCGGGTCAAGCTCAACCGCGTACTGGAGTAGTATGCGGGCCTGTGCCCGGTGGCCGGTTTGGGCGGCCGTTATGCCGTTGGAAAGCACCTCATCGAAATGGGTTTTTGTCGAGCCATTTGACCCAACCAGCGCACTGCGCTCAACTTGAGCTACAGTTGACGCGTTTTGGTCCAATTCTAATCTCATAGTGTTTGTGTTAAAACGAATGGTCGGAGCGTTTCTGATCTTGGTCGAGAGAAATGCACACAATTGCGCACGCGCGCAACGAAACCCTTGCAACTAAGATGCCAAACCGACGGAAGTTTCTTCCATTTTGACGAGCCGCATAACCATTGTATTGTCAATAGATTAGACCGACAACACTGATAGGGAAGATTGGAAAAGCGGTCGATTTGACTAATCGAAGTGACATAAAACGGCAATCCGTTGACAAATAATCGCACCGGCCGCTGATTGATAGTGTACAAAGATGAGCATTTCGGAACAAAGATATGACGTGATAGTTCTCGGGGGTGGACCTGCCGGTTTATCGGCCGCGCTTTGGTGTTCAGAGCTCGGACTCACCTCGGTGATTTTGGACAAGCAAGCACGGCTTGGCGGACAGCTGCATTGGATCCACGTCCCGATCAAAAACTATCCTGGCATCGAATTGGCAAATGGTGCGGAGTATCTGGAAAGGCTTACCACCCAGCTTCACAGCCGAAAATTTGAAGCGAGGACCAGTATCGAGATCGATCAAGTCGACGTTAACCAAAAAAGAGTGGTCCTAAGGAGCGGGGAAGTGTTTGCGGGCCGTGCGATGATAATTGCAACCGGCGTTCGACGAAGGAAACTCGGCGTCGAAGGCGAAGACAAATTCCTTGGCCGTGGAATTCTCCAAACCGGACAGACGGGGCGCGAAGAGTTGAGGAACAAGAATTTGCTGATTGTTGGCGGTGGTGATGCGGCCTTCGAGAATGCGTCAGCCCTTAGCTCCTATGCGGCGAAAACGTACATTGTCCACCGCCGCGAATCGTTCTCAGCAAGGCCCGCATTCCTCGAGAGAGTGATCAAAGATCCAGGTATCGAGATCATTACCAACTCGACCGTAACAAGTATCTCCGGCGGCGATCGAATCGAAAGCGTCGAATATGTAAATAACAAAACAGGCGACTTGAAATTCTTGAGTATTGACGCCCTTCTCGTCAGAATCGGCGTCCTTCCCAACACTGAGTTGTTTCGTGATGAGCTTGATTTGGATGAAAAAAGCTATCTAAGGATCGATCATACCGGCAAAACGTCGGTCGATGACGTCTTTGCAATAGGCGACGTAGCCAACCCAATATCCCCAACCATCAGCACAGCGATCGGCACCGCGGCAACCGTAGCAAAATCCATATCCTCACCTTTGAAAATCCGCTAACGGCCAAGTTCGCCGGTCAATTTCCACAATTGGGCAAGCCAAGCAGAGAACCCGGACAAATGCGATAGTCAATTGTGGAAATCCTGCGATCACCCTCTTTCTCCAACAATCGCAGAACTTGCGCAAAAAATTACTGTTTTCGCGCGTGTTTGCCGCTCTCCGCGCAAAAGGCCTACTTTTATGGTCCTTGACGCTGTTTTTCGCCCAATCTTCACATAGTTTCGCATAGATATTTGGGCTTCGACTCGACCAAAAATTTGAATTTCATCCAGAATATCTAACAGGCTTTCCCGAAATAGTGGGAATAAATCACTCTTATTACGCCGAAATTGCTAGATTCTGGGCTTCGAACACTTTCGGCACAAGAAGTGCCTGAATTCTAATTATTGAGGTTTGCTTATAATTCGAGCTATTTCTAGCTTTTGTCCAAACTACAGCTTTTTGTCCAAACTACAGCTAAGGAGGAAATATGACTTTACGGAGAAGTGGATCCAGTGTACTACTGGCTCTTTTCGGGGCACTATTGTGTGCGTTTCTGGCGGCGACTATAAGCGCCCAGTCGGGCACATCGTCTATTCGCGGCACCGTTCGCGACCCTCAGGGCAATGTCGTTGCCGGAGCAAATGTTTTGCTCATTAGCGAAACTAAGAACTTTTCGCGCAAGCAGGTGACAAATCAAGACGGAAATTACGTATTTACATCTGTTCCGCCAGATAAATACAAAATGGATGTGGAGGCGACAGGTTTCAAGAAATCCGTCTTGACGAGTGTGACGGCGTTGGTAGATACGCCCAATGATGTCGACATCACCCTCGAAGTTGGAAACGTGAGTGAGACGGTCACGGTTGCGTCGAACGACGCTCAGATAAACACCACTGATGCGAGTATTGGAAACACCTTGACATCTCGACAGATTATTCAATTGCCACTTTCCGGTCGAAATACTCCCGGTTTACTTTCACTGCAACCTGGTGTAACCACGGCTGGTTCTGTGAACGGTGGTCGTTCAGACCAGGCAAATGTGACTCTTGATGGAGTTGATGTAAATGAGCAACAGGGCGGCCAGGCATTCTTTAGTGTTTTGAGGGTGACTCCCGAGGCACTGCAGGAATTCCGTGTCCAAACTACGAACGCCGACGCCAGTTTTGGACGGTCGTCGGGCGCGCAGGTTTCGCTGGTCACGCGTTCGGGTAGTAACGATTTCCATGGTTCGGGTTATTTATACTATCGGCCTAGCAAATGGCTTCAGGCGAATGATTTTTTCAATAATCTTAATGGTGTAGGTCAGCAGGGACGGGAACGAAGGAACTACGGAGGTTCGCTTTTAGGACCGATCATTAAAGACAAGCTGTTCTTCGCAGTATTTTATGAGAGGTTTGAAGAGAATTCTGATACGCCAGTTTCCCGTGAAGTCCCGTTGCCGAGTTTGGGTCAGGGCGTTGTAAAGTATTTCGCCGATGGCCCGGGAAGCATCGGTGGTTGCACGCCGAGTTTCGCGAATGGAGTCGCTTCATTAAGCATAACTCAAATAAACGACTGCTATAACAGTGGAAATGGTGTCACACCTGGCGTAAATTCCGCGGCGTTGACTCTCTTAGCATCCGCAGCAGCCCGTTATCCTGCTAACGACTCTACTTTGGGTGACGGATTGAATACTTCCGGATTCAGGTTCAATGCCAAGACTCCGATTAGAAATAACGTGGCCACGGCTAGATTCGATTGGAAAGCGACAAATTCGCAAGACGTTTTCGTTAGACTAACGTACCAGCAGGACAATTCGAATACCGCGTCCCGTTTTCCCGACACGCCGTCCCCGAACACCTGGGTACATCCTTATGGTCTAGCGGCAGGTCATACGTGGACCCTCAACAGTGATATGGTGAATCGGTTCACGTATGGATTTACTCGAGACGCTTTCACGGTTGGCGGTGATTCAACGCAGAACTTTTTTAGTTTTAGATTCATCTTCCAGCCTTCAAGTTTTTCGCGGTCGGTGAGTCGTGTCACTCCGGTCCACAACTTTGTTGACGACTTTACATGGGTAGTAGGTAACCACACGATAAGCACGGGTGCAAATGTCCGACTTATCAGTAATAACCGGGTATCGTTCGGCTCGTCTTTTGATGTCGCGACTACCAATCCGTCGTTCTACGATTGTTCAGGAGACGTCGTTTTATTCACGACTGATAGCGATTGTACCGAGTCGATTTTTCCAAATATATCAGATGGTGCGGATACTGATCTACGTGATGCCTTAACGGCGGTAATCGGGCGGTTTTCGCAGTACGAGGTAGATCTTCAATACGGTAAAAACGGTTCCTTATTGCCTGCCGGGACGGGAGTGGGGCGTGATTTCAAGACCACCGAATTCGAGGCGTACGCACAGGACAGTTTTCGAATGTTCCGAAATCTCACGGTTAACTACGGATTGCGATGGTCAACTTCCACGCCCGTTTACGAGGCCAATGGTTTACAGGTCAAACCGACCCCGAGTCTTAGTGATTTCTTCGACAGCCGGGTGGCGGGTATGCAGAGTGGGCAGCCGTACAACGGTTTGATCAGCGTCGATCTTGCGGGTAAGGCGAATAAACGCGACGGTTATTACAAGCAGGATTGGAATAATTTCGCACCAAGCGTCTCGGCAGCATGGTCGCCAAACTTTAAGAAGGGCTTTCTAAGGACAATCTTTGGCGGCGATAACAAGAGCACGATTCGAGGCGGCTTCAGAATGACCTACGATCGCATCGGGAGCGCCTTGGCCGTGGCGTTCGATCTGAACTCAACGCTCGGATTCAGCTCGTCCAACGGCGTATCTGCGAATACGTTTAATGTAAGCGATCGGCTTGCTCCGCTGTTTACGGGTCTCGGACAAGACTATCGTGGGCTTCCGGGAGTTTCGGTGACGCCAACTATCTCTTTTCCGCTACAAACACCGGCGGATGAAGATCAAAGAATCGAGCAATCGCTTGATGATAGGCTGACCACCCCGTATAACTATAACTACAATGTGACTTATGGACGCGAAATATGGAAGGGCATTTCATTTGAAGCCAGCTATGTCGGCCGAATAGCGAAGAGCCTGCTCGTTATCAGAGATATGGCTCATTTCAATGACCTAAAGGATCCGGCCTCCGGTCAGGACTTCTATGGGGTGATGAACACGCTACTGGATTATCGGGCAGCGAACACACCGATCAGTGCAATTCCGAATATTGCGTGGTTCGATAAGTTTGTTCCAGGTTTAGCGGGTGTTTTTAACGTTTGCGGGGTCAATACGGCGCTAACCGCTACGCAAGCCGCATATCGCAGAGTAGCTCGGGCGTCGGCAAACAGTGCCGGTACGACATGTATTGGTGGCCGAAACACCAACGATTACACGTTTGTTCAGTTGTTATGGGATGACGGACTAGGTTTTGGCAACAATATTTTTATCCACCCACAATATGCTACTTTCGCGGCATACTCGACTGTCGGCGACTCCTGGTATAATGCATTTCAATTCAGTCTCCGAAAGCGGTTCTCTCAGGGGCTTTCGTTTGATGTGAACTATACATATTCGCATTCGATCGACACGGCTTCTGGCAATGAATCGGCCGGATCGCTAACGGGAGTTAACTTTCTGAATCCGCTTACACCTGCGGAAAACAAAGGAAGCTCCGACTTTGACGTTCGACATCTTATTAATGCGAATTTCATCTACGAACTTCCATTCGGAAAAGGTCGGATGTTCGCGCGCGATCTCAATAAATGGGCAAACCTCTTTGTTGGGGGGTGGACATTCACTGGAATTTATAGATGGAACACCGGGCTCCCGTCTGGGGAACCATTTGATGATGCTCGCTGGGCGACGAACTGGAATGTTCAGTCGAACGCAGTGAGGCTCACGACGCTAGAGAGTTCGCCGACAAAGAACAGCCCAGACGGATTGCCGAATATTTTCGCTGATCCGACAGCTGCTTATCAATCCTTCCGCAATGCCCGTCCGGGGGAGCCGGGAGACCGAAACGTATTGCGCGATCCGAATTATATTACGTTCGATGCGGGGTTGTATAAGTCTTTCGCCATACGTGAAGGTCAGAAACTTACATTCCGCTTTGAGGTGTTCAACGTTACAAATACGCAACGATTGACAAGCATTGGAACATTCGGGGTTGCACTCGATCCGTCGCTTAAGACGCCACCCTCGGACTGGGGCCGGCTTACGGCGATACAGGGTGAGCCAAGAGTGGTTCAGTTCGCCTTACGGTACGACTTCTGATTACTTAGAAGTTAGAACATTCAAGCGGGTCGGGGAATTATTCCCGTCCCGCTTTCTTAGTTCTGGTTTGAGTTTTCGGTGATGTACTTTTCCAATCGAGCCTTCTCCGGCGTGTCAGGGATCTTTTGAATATATAATCTATATTCAGTTGCCGCCCTGTCCCTGAGCCCGGCGGCATCGTAAAGTGCCGCAAGGCGCAGGTGGATATCAGCTTTCTCAATGGGCGCAAGCCGAATCGCTTCATTAAGATAAACAACTGCTTTTGAGCCTTTCTTTGCAATTAAATAGGCTTCGCCGAGCATCTGCTGGGCATCCGGCGAAGTCGGGTCGCTATCGACCGCCTTAGCCAGAATTGGGATGGCTTTTTCGGTCTCTTTCAGCGCGATATAGAGCCTTCCCAAATTGATCAGAGCCAACATATAATCAGCTTTCAACTCGATAGCCCTACTGTAGAAGCTTTCAGCCTCGGGAAATTTCTCATCCAGAAAGTAAATGTTTGCGAGCTGGGTAAGGGAGATAAAATCCTTCGGATCGGACTTTATGATGTCCAGGAAGAGTGACCTCGCCTTGTTGTTACTCTTTTCATTAAGGGCGGACAGAGCTTTTTCAAACAGTTTCTGATTTTCCTGACTTCGCTTATAAAAGTTCTTCGCAGAAACCACTTCGGCCCGCGCCTTGGTGTCTCGTAGTTGGAGCCAATTTACGGCAATCTCCTGATAGATCACGGATGCCGCGCTGGGAATTATCTGACGACTCGTAATCTCAATTCCTTCGATTTCGACCGTTATCGTAGAACCGTCTCGCGGAACATCGCTCAGGCTATACGACCCATCGTTCGATGTTTGCCGCCTATCGACGAAGCGCCCAAAAGAATATACGGCAACATAAATTGGAGGTTTTGGAATAGATGCTGGAAATCCATCAATAATAATCTTACCCGTAACCGTGACCGCATCAACTTTTTGGTTGCCTTCGTTTCGACCACCAATCATTTTCGGCAGGTGATTCGGGTCACCTGGGATCTCCTGCGAAAGGACCCGGTCACTAAACATGTTTATTGTGACAAACAGAATGGCCAGGGATAACCAGGAATTCATCGTTAGGGCCTCCGTTTAAGCGATTCAATGGGGTCAGTATAAGACAATCGAACAAAACCGCAAAAAGGCACCCTGTGTTTGCAAACAAGGTCATTTTCTCAATATCCAGCGTTTGTCTAAATTGGACGAAGTCATTTGGTTCAGCGATTGGCTGCCGATGAGTGATCCGCCTCGCGCCCATGATTCAGCCACGGGAATTGGAATGTCCAGTCGGCTGGTACGAATCAATTCGTTGGCCTTCACGGCTCTCAGATGGACACGCCGCCGGCGGTTCTCAGGCTCTAAACTCAATCCAATACGCCCGACTCGACGCCCGACTCGGTGAAACAGGCTAGTGAAACATATTTCGCTTACCGGGGTACCGACCTCAATCATGAGCTTTCTAAGACCTTCGCCATACCGTGGACCGAAAGGCACAAATTGTAGGTGTGATGGGAGGTGTCATCGTAATAAATTAATAAATTATCAATACTTGTTCGCCGACACGTTTACCCGCGAAAGCTACGGGCCGCGTGAGGACTCGCAGCGTAGTAGCACCGCTGCAGCTCCAAGCTTTGGTCAGATCTTCTCCAGGATCCAGGGCACTCCGCGAAGGATGCAGTTCGGATTGCGGTATTCGTTCTCGGATTGGTCGAAACTAGAAACCTTTCATGGCTGAGGCTTCGTGCCCCGGTCTTTTTTTTTTCCTTAAGAAATACGTGCCGCTCAGTCTCCATCGACAAAGGGGCGAAATCGCCTTTTCATTGGCAGGAGCCCGATAAATGGGTCATGGAAAGGGGTTTAAGCAAGGGGCAAAGCACAACCGTAATTTTGGATTTTATTCAAATATTCGAATTCGGACGCCTCCGCGAAGAGCTAAAACACCGCTAAAACAGGGTAAAGGAGCGTGGAACACTGTTTGCTTTAATTAGTAACAAGTAGGAATTTGTCTGACTTTTCAGTCATACCCGCAAGTAGCTAATTTGAACATTCAAAGAAAGGGAGTGAATTATGCAAAAACTTTCAAGCCTTATGTCTTCGACCTCTCCTCGAAACAGAGCAAAGTTTCGGAATAATATCGGGGCTTTTTTGGTTCTCGTTGCTTTAACTTTTTTAGTTTTACCAAGTTTTGTTTCCGCTCAAGCGGTGTCGGGAGTTACAGGAATCGTCTCGGACGCCAATGGAGCCCCGATACCGGGGGTTGAGGTAAAACTGACGAATACGAAAACCGGAAGTGAATTGACAACGAAAACCAATGGTGAAGGTGCTTATCAATTCACAAACGTACCGCCCGGATCGGATTACAAACTTACGTTTGCTATCGTGAACTTTCAGTCGTTGTCACTGAACAGTGTTACCTTGGGTGTCGGGCGGACCGAAACCCACGATGCTGTGTTGACAGCGGGAAATGTATCGGCTGTGGTTGAAGTAACGTCATCCGGTGAGGTGACGCTTAATACCACAGATCCCTCGATCGGAAACGTTATTTCGACTCGACAGCTACGCGAACTGCCGATCCAGATCCGCAGTTCGCCGGCCGCTCTGATCGGACTGCAGCCGGGAGTAGTTGGTAACAACGTCGGCACCGGCTCGACGAATCGTGTAGGTTCGGTAATCGGATCACGTGCTGACCAGGGCAACATTACCGTTGACGGCATCGACGCAAATGACCAGGCAACCGGTCAGTTTGCAGCAACTGTAGGTAATGCTCCGATCGATGCCATCCAGGAATTCCGGGCCGTGACGGTCAATCCTGCTGCATCGGAAGGACGCAGCTCAGGCGGCCAAGTCCAACTCGTAACAAAGAGCGGTACGAATAGCTACCATGGTTCGCTTCGTGAATACAACCGAAATGAAAAGTTTGCCGCGAATAGCTTCTTTAACAATAGATCCGGAATCGCTCGTCCGAAATTGAACCGTAATCAATTTGGCGGCAATCTCGGTGGCCCGTTGCCTTTACTGAATTTCGGGGAACATGATCCCAAGGATCCATGGTTCAAGAGCGGAAAGGACAGGTTGTTCTTCTTTTTTGACTACGAAGGACGCCGCGACGCTCAAGAAGTCAGCTACACGCGCACTGTGCCTCTGCAGCACTTCAGAAATGGTGGATTAGCTTATATCAGCGGAGCGAATTGTGCCGGGGCAAGGCTAAACACTAATCCCGGATGTATTACGATACTGACGCCAGCACAGGTTGCTTCGCTTGATCCGCTAGGCATCGGGCCAAATGCGGCCCTACTGAGTTTTATCAACAGCCGCTACCCCCTTCCAAATGATCTTACGGGAGGTGATGGATTGAACACTGGGGGTTTTCGCTTCAACGCTCCGTCCAGCCGTAAAGACAACACGATTACTACCCGATTTGATGCGAACATCAATAGCCGACAGAAGGCGTTTGTTCGTTTTAACATAGCTCGAAGAAATCAAACTGACACGGTCAACTCCGTTGCGGCTCAATTCCCCGGTGATCCGGCAAGTGCTTTGATCGTTGTCAAGGATTACTCGATAGCCGGCGGCCACAGTTGGTCGATCACAAATAATCTGTTCAATCAGGTCACGATAGGAAACAGTCACTCAGGCCTGGATTTTCCGAATGATTTTCACCCAAGTTTTCCAAACGAATTCACGTTTGGAACGCTTAGCGCTCCTTTCGCTGGTATTGATACGCAAAGTCGAACTGTCGACACTCCGACGATTCGGGACGACGCAACGTGGAACTGGCGTTCGCATACGTTTTTCTTTGGAGTTCAATGGAAGCCGATCAAGTCGGTTTCGGGACTTGTCAACGATTTGAATTTTGCAACGTTCGGTCTCGGCGGTAATCTCGACGCTCTCGACGCATCGGTCGAACCGGGAAACATTACATCTGGGGTTACCAACTATGACGCGTCGTTCGCGTTTCTGCTTGGCAGGATGGCACAACTCGATACGAACTATACGTACGATGTTAATGGGGTCGCAAATATACCCGGCACGGGTAAGATCCGAGATTTTCGTTACAACGAGTACGAATACTACATTCAGGATAACTGGAAGATCAGAAATGATCTGACACTCAATCTTGGGTTGCGGTACCAATACTATTCGCCGCCGTATGAGGCCAATGGATTTCAAGCTGGAAACGACGTTGATATCGCGCAACTGTTCCCGCTTAGAGTTCGAAACGGCGCGGCGGGGATCGGTGGCGATTCGGCCGAGCCCTTCTTGACCTATTCTCTTATCGGAAAAGCAAACAATGCGCGTCCGTACTACAAAGGCGATAAAAACAATTTTGCGCCGCGTGTTGGATTTGCATATTCGCCGGCTTTTTCCAATGGCTTTATGAAGAGTGTCTTCGGCGATCGTAAAACTTCCATTCGGGGCGGTGCGGCTATTGTTTACGAACGTACGGCTGGAGCTCTGACTTTCATTCAGGACCAGCTGTCGTATCTTTTCGACAATAGCACAGGTACGGTCTTAGGTACTGGAGATGCTTTTACTGATCTACAGAACGATCCGCGGTTCACCGGGATTAATTCTCTCCCGATCAGCAATACGGCTCCGGTCATCACGAATCCAAACACCCCTTTCGTCGACGGCGGTTTTCCGTTCGGGAATGCAATCGGAGCATTCAACTACGCAATTGCGCAGAATTACCAGACCCCGTACTCCTATCAGTTCAGTTTGGGATTCCAACGTGAATTGCCGGGTAATTTTCTGCTGGACGTCTCGTACGCGGGCCGTATCGGCAAGAAGCTATTTACGCAGGCTGATGCATCTCAGGTCGTAGACTTCAGGGACCCGGTATCGGGACAAACATTGCTAGAAGCCCTGAATGATATTCAGACTCAGTTGAACGCTGGTAGAACGTCCTCCCAGGTCACGCTACAGCCCTTCTTTCAAAACCAAAGCCCGCTCGGGCTAGGCGCTCCTTGTGAGGCGTTTCTTGGCTTGAATCGGACTTGTACACGCCTGGTCGCCGGATTTTTCGGTTCGCTCATAAGCCGAGGAGATTCCGGAGATACTGTTCAGGCGCTGTTTGCCAATAGCCTATTAAGGCCTAATGTAGGTATTAGCGGACAATTCTCGGATAATCTCTACATTACGAACCTAGGCAAGTCACGGTACGACGGTCTATTAATCAGCCTGCAGAAGCGATTCTCTCAGGGGCTCCAGTTTGACTTTAATTACACGTATTCTTTCTCGAAGGACAACAACTCCAGCGTGGGGAATACTGTGATTGGCGGTCTGGTATACGACCTTAGGAATCCTGATGCCGGTTACGGACCCTCGGATTTCGATATTCGCCATTTGATGAATGCCAACGCCATCTGGGAGCTCCCATTCGGTCGTGGCAAATGGATCGGCAAAGATGCCAACAGTTTTGCCAACATCTTTATTGGCGGCTGGCAACTGTCTGGCATCTTTACTTACCGCTCGGGTCTTCCGTTCCAAGTTGGAACGAATTCGTTCCCACTCGCATTTACACTTGAGAGTCCGGCAGTACTGGTCGGTGACACAAGCGCGCTGATCGGAAAAATCAACACAACGGGTCCGAACATCAACTTCTTTGGTGATCCGGCTGCTGCTGCTGCTGCACTCGGTGCTTTCAGAAATGTGCGAAATGGCGAGACTGGAAGTCGTAATGTTCTTCGCGGGCCGAGTTTCTGGAATGCTGACATCAGCTTGGCGAAGAATTTCTCACTTCCCTGGGAAGGCCAGCGCATTCAGCTACGGATGGACGCATTCAATGCGTTCAATCACAACGTCTTTGCGAATCCGGCAGTTTCACTTAGTGGAACACTGAATTTTATTAGCGGCAGGGGTCTCGTACCAAGTTGTACAGCAACGAGTCCGAGTTGTGCATTTGGTCAGATCACGACAACGGCTAGTGCTCCACGCGAGATCCAATTCGCTGTCCGTTATGATTTTTAGTAAAAAACTATTGGCTTAATTGCCATTTGGCCTTCCGGGAGATCGGAAGGCCTTTTTTCTTGTTCAATCGGTCCTGATCGGCCCAGTCACTGCCCATTGGCAGCGATATATTGCTCAAGCTTTTGTTTTTCGGGATGATTCGGCTTCGCTTTGAGCAACAGTCTGTACTCCTCGGCAGCAAGATTTTTGGCTCCGGCTGCGTTATATAGCCAGGCTATTCGAAGGTGAAGGTCGGCTTTTTCAGCGGGCGCAAGCTCTATTGCTCGCCGTATATGTTGAATTGCAAGAGTGCCCTGTCTGTTTTGTAGATAGGCCTCGCCTAAGTAATGATTAACGTCCGCTGAATCAGGGTTTTGCTTACGAGCCTGAGATAAGACGTCGATTGCCCGATCCAACTTCTTTAGCGCAAGATCTGCCCGGCCAACACCAAATAAAGCATTGATGAAGTCGCTTTTCAAAACGAGGGCTCGTTCAAAAATTAACTCTCCCTCGGCGTAGTGACCATTATTGCAGTAGATGTTTCCAATTTCAGTCAAGGCCACAAAGTCGCTGGGATCTAGCTTCACTAGATCATCCAGCATCTTGGCAGTAGTTTCACCATTCTTTTCCCGGAGCTTTTCCATGGCCTTTTCGAACCGTTTCTGATTTTCCTTCGTTCTCGTATATAAATTCCTGGCCGAGATGACCTCATTACGACGCTTGATCGCATCGCGGGAAGCCGACCAGGTAATATATATGTCCTGAAAGTTCGTTTGGGGTGGACTTGCAAGTGAATTAACGGAATAATTCCACACTTCCGTCGAATTCACCTCGGCAATAATGAATATACTCTGATTGGGAACACAATAAAAATAAAAAGTGCCGCCATTCTTGACACGCTGGCGTGAAATGAAGGCCCCGCCTGCGTAAAGTGCTACCGAAAATAACGGCGGCGTTTCGGAATTTTGCATTCCGGTAACATTAAATGTACCCTGAAGCGTAGCCGTGGCGCCGCGTGGCGCTGACTCGCATCGATTGCCTCCGATCCTCGACGGTAACCCGGATTCTCGCCCTAAATCCTCCTGGGCAAATGACGAACAGGTGAGAGCGATGAACATCGCGACCACACAAACGATCCGACCGATAATAGTCATACAACTCCCGTCGATACCGTGACCAGAAACCCTCAATACTTAAAGCTTATCAGCCTTGTCAATTGGTGCCTATCTGGCTCCAAATGAATCGTTGCCAGTGATGTCGGCTAGGTGGCGGGTATCGTTTAGGGCTAGGACGCGGATGTTTTGGGGGCCGCGGAATTCAAAGCGGTTTATGCCGCAATTGGACGTGACGATCCACGGTGGGCGTTTGGTGGTGCGGTTGATCGCGCCCATTAGATTAAGAGTTAGAAAACAGATCGCTCCGGTATGCGAGAAAACAGCGATCTTACCGCCCAAATTTTTTGCGATTATCGACCGGAGTTCGGAAGTCGTGCGGCGGAGCAGTTGCCGATAGCTTTCGCCCTCTGTGATCACGTGGTGAATGTTGCGATTGACGAGG
>Ga0068859_100002543_pt1 | contig 18515 bp, 18 predicted proteins | sample KBSSwiS22_FD_66585 | JGI IMG/M metagenome (GOLD analysis project Ga0068859, IMG submission 66585) | Switchgrass rhizosphere microbial communities from Kellogg Biological Station, Michigan, USA - KBS Switchgrass S2-2 | ecosystem: Host-associated > Plants > Roots > Rhizosphere > Soil ...
CAATCGGCAATGTTTTTATGTCGCAGCTTAAGATCGTCGTAGTTTTATTAGTCTCGATACTGCTACAGCTTTCGCTGCGCGAAGTTTGGCGGCCGCTCTCTTATATCGATTTTCCGCTTGTCGTCGTTGTTTACATCGCTTTGCAGCGTGATGCGTGGCAGGCGTTGCTCGTGGGAACGCTTGCAGGACTGATCGTTGACGCAGCCAGCGGCGGTTTGGTTGGGGCGGGCGGTTTTTCGAAGACGTTGACCGCGTACATCATCTATTTCGCGGCCACGCGCGTAAATCTCGAGAACCCGCTGTTGAGAATTCCAGTGCTCGCAGCTGGTTCGCTGCTCGACTCGGCAATTTACGTTTTTTGGCACAGGGTGTTGGGCTCTCCGCCCGTGGCTCCCTTCATGCAGACGATGTCCTATAAACTAATAGCGACGACCGTGGCGGGAACCATCGCGCTTTATTTGCTCGACGCTCTGGTCGCGGAGCGTTCAGCACAACGGCGACAATTCGCGACACGCCGTCGGGTAGCTCGACGTTCGACGGGACCGCTGAGAAGAAGATGAATACAACTCAGCGCAACAAACAACGCACTAAGTAGCAGGCACAAAAGCTATGAAATTCGAAGATTCATCGCAAAATCTCCGGGCACGCCTCCGGTTCGTTCAGGTACTCGTGATCGTCATGCTCGGCCTGCTCAGTGTGCGGCTCTACATCTTGCAGGTCGTCAGAGGCGACCGTTACGCCGAGATCGCCGTAAACCAGCGCCGTCGCCGTCTGCCAATCCCGGCGCCACGCGGTATGATTTTCGATCGCGAAGGGCGCGTGCTCGTCGATTCGCGTCCCATCTACAACGTCATCCTCTCGCGTGAAGACGTAAAGGGTAAGGATCTCAACACACTTGTCGAACCACTTTCCGAAGGGCTGAACGTCGACAAAGACATCCTGCGCGATTATTTCGAAGTGGTGAAGACGATGCCTGCGTTTGAGTCAATCCAGGTCAAGCAGGACGCATCACCGGGCGACATTGCGTGGGTTGAAGCACACAATCTCGAACATCCTGAGTTGCGCGTTGAACAACAGCCGCAACGTCGCTATCCCGACAATGGTTCGCTCGCTCACGTCCTTGGCTACGTCGGCGAGATCAGTCCGGAGCAGCTCAAGCAACAAGCGTCAAAAGATAAAGGTCTCAAACCGGGCGACATCATCGGTCTCAGTGGTCTCGAACAGATTTACGACGATTATCTGCGCGGTCGTGATGGTTATCGCGAAGTGGTAGTCGATAGCCGCGGGCGCATTCAGGACGAACTCGAAACAGTTCCGCCGGTTCCGGGACGTGACCTCGTCACCACGATCGATCTCGATCTCCAGCTCGCAGCCGAAGAGCAATTGAAAAATTCCGCCACACAGCGCGGCGTGATCATTTCCATGGATCCCAACAATGGCGAGATCATGGCGCTGGCGTCGTATCCCACGTTCGATCCGAATCTCTTCTCACAACGCATCACGACTAAAGAAGGGCGTGCTGAATACGCAGCGCTCCTGAACGACCCCGAAACACCACTGCTCAACCGCGCCATTCAGAGCCGTTATCCACCGGGATCGACATGGAAAATCCCGATGGCTATCGCCGGACTCAAGCAGGGCGCCATCACGTTGCAAAAATCGAATCTGGTCTGCGGTGGTGGCATTCAGGTCGGAAACAAGTTCACGCGCTGCATGGGCAACCACGGTTCGCCTGACATCAAAACCGCGATCACGCATTCATGTGACGGCTACTTCTATCGCCTCGGTTTGAAAATGGGCATCGACGGCATCGTCGAGATGGTGAACGAGTTTGATCTGAACAAGCGCACCGGCATCGATCTTCCTAACGAAGTGGTGAGCTGGACGCCTTCGCGCGAGTTCAAACGACGCATGCAACCACGCGACCCGGAATGGCGCGACATCGACACGGTCTATTCATCATTCGGTCAGGTCTACGACATCATCACGCCAATCTCGTTACTCAGAACAGTGGCCGGCATTAGTATGGATGGGCGCTTGTACATTCCACACTTGTTTAAGGAGGTCAAGGCAGTCGGTACACCGGGCACGCCGGACTATCATGGTCCGGTGGCGTTCCAGCCGCTCGACTCAAACCGGCCGAATCCGAAAGTCGTTCCGATTCCGGAAGACATCGATCACGCTGTCGTGGAAGGCATGTGGCGAGTGGTGAACGCCGGCGGCACCGGTGCGGCCATTCAGATGGCGGGATTCGATATTGCGGGAAAGACCGGTACGGCGCAGGTGGTCGGACTCGGCAAAGACACCGGCAAAAACAAAGACCACGCATGGTTTGTTAGTTATGCCCCGGCTTACCAACCGGAGATCGCGATGGTCGCGTTAATCGAGAATTCCGGCTTTGGCGGACGGAATGCGGCCCCCGCGGTTCGCGGCGTTTACGACGCTTACTATCGCAAGACTCGACATGAAGAACCGCCGGGCGCAGCTGCCAAGCAAATCGCTAAAGACCAGGCTCCCAAAGCAGAACCAACTCCAGCCACACGGCCGAAGCCGACAGCAGCGGCGCGAACTGCCGGTGCAAATCGGCAATTGGCAATCGGCAATCGGCAATAAGAAGTAATGGTCGCGATTATTCATAAACGTAGTTGGCGTGATTTCGACTGGATCCTGACCCTGCTCGCCATTGGCATCGTTCTCTTCGGCACGGTCCAGATTCGCAACGCGCAGCCAACTGAGACTTACTGGGTCAAACAGCTCATCGGTCTCGCAATTGGTCTCGTCGTGATGCTCGCGATCGCTTTCACAGATTACCGCCGAATACTCAACCTTGCGCCTGCGTTCTATATCTTTGGTTTGATCCTGCTGGTGATCGTGCTTGTGCCTGGCATCGGACTGAAGATCAACGGACAGCGCGCGTGGATCAAGGTGCCGGGCATCGGGCAGTTTCAGCCTTCGGAGTTTGTGAAGGTAACGACGGCGATGATGCTCGCGCGGTATTTCGGTAAAAACCGCGTGCAGGTGTTGACGATTAAAGAGATAGTTGTCGGTGGCTTGATTCTCGCGTTGCCGTGCGGGCTGATCCTGCTCGAGCCTGACGTTGGTTCAGTGCTGACTTATATGCCGATTCTCGCCGTGGTGCTTTTTTTGTCTGCGATTCGGTTACGACTCGTGGTGGCAAGCGTGTTGCTCGCAGTGATCCTGATTCCGGTGGCTTATGTAGTCGGCGTCAAGACGGGCGCGGTGAAGGGGTATCAGCAGGAACGTATCAACGTCATTCTCGATCCGGAGAACGCTGACCGGCGTGGCATCGGTTATCACACCTGGCAATCAATTTTGACGGTGGGCGAAGGCGGGTTGTTTGGGTCGCGTTCTGCGGCGGAATTTTCGCAGAGTGGATTGAAATTCCTGCCCGAGCCACACACCGATTTTATTTATGCAGTGACTGCCGAGAACTCGGGCTTCGTGGGCTGCGTCCTGGTTTTGGTGGCTTACGTGATTTTGCTATCGCGTCTGATCACCGGCGCCCGGCGTTCTTCCGACCGCATGGGCATGCTCTTCATCATGGCCTTCGTCGGCGGCCTGACCTTTCAGATCTTCATCAACATGGGCATGGCTCTCGGTATCTCCCCCGTGATCGGCGTCCCCTTACCTCTAATGAGCGCCGGCCTCGCCTCCCTCATCGCCACCTTCATCGCCATCGGCTTCGCGATCAGCGTGCAACTGCGCCGGTTTGTGAACTGATTACGTGAGCAATACGCGAGTGTGGGACTTCTTCGGGGCAGATTCCTTCGCAGAGATGCGAACTTCGACACTGTGACCCAGACGATTCAAAATTGAGAACAGACGATCGACTGAGAAACCGGACAGACCGCCGTTTAAAAGACGTGAGATTTTCGGCTGGTCCAATCCTGTTCGCTTGGCAACTTCCACCTGCGTCAGCCCCTTCTTCTCAATCAATTGCGCGAGCTCGGAAACTAGCTTAGCTTTAAGAAGTAACTCTTCAGCATCCTCCAACCCAAGATCAGCAAAAACATTTCCACTGCTAAGTTCGACCTTGGGCCGCCTTACTCGCGCTCTTTTACGTTTCGCTGGCGCGCCCTTTGTTCTCGTTTTTGTCATCTCAACCTGCACGATACTTGTAATCTTCTTGCGCGTTATTTAGCCTCGTTCTGATCAGAGCGACATCAGGTTTTGGGGTGGTGCCACCTCTCTTCGACTTCTTTTGAAAAGCATGCAGAACATATATGAAATCGCCGAACCGCACGGTGTAAACGACTCTGTAAGTATCAGTGTTATAGTCCGCAACAATTTCAAGAACGCCTGCACTGCCAAAGCCGGAAAGCGGCTTAGCTGAAGGAGCCTTGCATCCGATTTGGGCCTGATACAGAGCAAACCCGATTGCTCGCTTGACATCACCGGGAAAGGATTTCAAATCCCTTCGAGACGAGCCAATCCAGACGACACGCTTGAGGCGGTGAGGTTCCTCCATCGCCGGCGACTATGCCACATCTGGCATAACGTATTCAACGGATTGGAGCAGTTCTAAGAATTAAATGAGAATTCTCTAAGGACTTTAATTGGAGATTTCCTTAGACTTGCCCCATTGTTTTGCTAATCTTCGCTTTGTGCGCAAGTAGTGGTGAATAGGTTGACTTTTGTCGTACCAAAAAATAATGTTTGCCGTTGTGGCCTTTGAACCAATAGAAACGAGATATCTGGATCGCTTTTACATGCAGTTAGTGACTGCGAAACGTTTCGTGCAGATGTACCAGCACGAGCGAGATAACATAGTATCCGCGCGCCCGGTTCTAGCACCTCTCGGTAGTAAGTTGTTCGGCCACATCCTCGTTAAGACCAAACGTCCTCGCTATCCGCGCTTGCCACCTCGTTCGACTAAATGAGTGATCCTCAAGACCCTCGCTGGCTCGACTTTCTCGATAACCAGGCGAATGACCTTATCAGCCGCCAAACTGAGCAAGAACTAAGGAAGCGAGAACTTGAGACAACTCATGAGTACTCCGTAAGACTTCTCGACGCGGAATTCCTGGACAGACAACGAGAGCGAGAGCATCAGAGATCTACAAGTTTCAACGCCAGCATGCTCATCGCCTTTCTCAGCCTCTTGCTGGCCGCAGGAATTTGCTACGCTCTTTATCTCAATAAAGACCAACTCGTGATGGAATTTCTTAAGGCCATTCTGTTCATTGTGACCGGCGGTGTGGGTGGTTATTCTCTCAAGGCAGTCAGAGATAAGAGTGAAACACCAAAGCCATCAACTCATCCTAGCTTTGAGGTTGGATTAGATACTTGTCGTATCCGGCGCGCACGAGGCCTTCGAATGCTTGCCACACGGGCTCGGGAATTTCTTGCTCAATCTGATAGCCGCGTGCGGGATAGATTTTTATTCTTTGTAAATCGCCGACCATTATGCTGACTACGTCAGCCACCGATAATGAACGATTCGCGTACTCCTCCAGGTAACTCCCAAACGAAACCTGAGGCGACGTAACGATCACTTCTTTCTCAGGCCAGAGCTTGCGAAAGGTCGCATAACTGCGACGTTCCATGTATGGCTTCTGGACGACGATGAATTTGTGCAGGTTAAACCCTTTCTCCTCGAGGAGTCGCTTCGTGAACGCGATGTTCTCACCCGTATTTGTCGACTCCGGCTCGATCAAAATACTTTCACGAGGCACATTCAGACTCATCGCGATACGAGCGAATCGTTCCGCCTCCGGTTCATGCCAAAGCTGACTAGTGATCGCACCGTGGCCTCCGGAAAAAATAATCAACGACGAGAAGCCTTCGAGAAATAATTGCGCCCCTCGTTCAGCAACACGCTCGTCGTGACTGCAAAGCACAAGGATCGCGTCAGCCTTCGCGACCGGTTGCTTCATCCGATGATAGTCCCAGATTGTTTCCGCGAGTGATTGAATGTGAGCGTCCATGCTCGAATCGTTTCAAAAACCTTTCGACTTCACCTCTTGAACGTAACCACACGCTCTGTTTCCCTGCACCACTTTCGCGAAGCAACTTTAGAATTTTAGGCTTGCTCCGGCGCGGATAGTTCCACACCCACAACACAAACTCGAGAGTCAGTTGCTCAGGACAACCTTCAGCCATGTCCGGCCGGCGCCCGTTTCGATATCGCAAACTACGTGTCACGATGCGCCAAAGACACACCCAGCGCGACAGATCGAGAAACACCACCGTGTCGCACTTCTGAATTCTAAGGTTCAACGTGCCGGAGTAGTTGCCGTCAAGAATCCACGAATCGCGGTCAGTTAGCTCTGTAACTGTTTGTAGCCATTCTTCCGGCTCAGGCTTAACCCATCCGGGTCGCCAGAAAAATTGGTCCAGATGACTGACTTCAATATTTAGTAAAGCGCCGAGCCGCGTTGCAAACGTTGACTTCCCTGAACCACCCGAACCAATGACCAAAATCTTTCTCATAAACAACGTTCACGCTGGGCACGAGAAAGTCGACCAATCCGACGGTCCCCATTGAGGATCAACTCACACGCCTTGAAAGCGTACTCTTCGAAGTACTCAAAACGCGACGCAAGAACCACCCACGCATTCCTTCCCGAACGCCACAAATTACGACGCGGCAAGTCCGGAAACTCTCGCGCCAGACTATCAACGTGCTCGGTCGTAGTAAACAACCATAAGCCGTTCGTCGCCGGCAGCTTTTCGCTGTCACGCAGGCAACACAGCAGTTTCTCGTCGAGATAGACGTAAGTTAAACCAAACGCGCGTTTCACAGTCGGACGAATCGGCCGCAACTCATCCAACACAAACGGGAAAGGCTCACGTCTCATCGGCTCTCCGCTGTCTAATCCGTACTCACCTGCGTTAATCTGTGACAAAACTCCGCGAAAGGAACGACGATGGCGCCAACACTCTACCGGATCATTCTCCAGGTCGACAATCTCGACAAAGCTGAAGAGTTCTATGGCACGTTGCTCGGCGATCGCGGCCGGAGGATTCCGCGCGGATCGCGTCATTACATCGATTGTGGTCCGGTAATACTTGCCCTTGTCGATGTCAACGGCGAAGGCATTCCCGGTCTCGAGCCCAAGCCGCTACCCGACTACATCTACTTTTCAGTAAACGATCTCGAAACAGTTCACCAGCGAGCACGCGAGTTGGGATGTCTCTCTACTGAAGACGTTCACGGCAAGAGCGCGGGCGAGATCGTCAAACGCCCCTGGGGCGAGCGATCGTTTTACGCGCACGATCCGTGGGGCAACGGACTTTGCTTCGTTGACGAGAACACACTGTTTACCGGCAAATAGGATTATGAGTACTGACCCAACATATCAAGCCGCGAACATAGTCGCACCGGTAGTTGAAGCGCACTTTACGCGCCATTTGGCAGAGGCACGACGGCTTGGTGAAGACGGACTGGCGCCGCAACCTGACGCGCGTTCGATTGCGGCGATCATCAACGCGACTTTCTGGGCCAGCTTTCGCCCGGAGGAAGGTCGCTTCCCGAAGATCTCGCTCGCGTATTTGCCGCCCGAAGCAGCCGGGCAGCCGATGATGTTTGAACATCCGCTGCCTTTGACCGTTGGTGTTCTCACCAAGCTCGCGCCCGCAGTTGAGCGTCCGGAGATACATCTCGGTGTTTGGAATCACGGTGATGAGCTAAGAGTCTGGGGAACGACCCGAAAAATTCCCAGCTTCTGTTTCGTGATCGAGGATATCGAACCGGGTCTTCTCGTCGTTAAGCACCGGCGTCTCGATGGCTTCGGCAAATATGCGAACGTGGCTGTGCTCAAAGGTGAACAGGTCAAAGTCATCGACGAGAAAGGCACGAGCCTGCCCGACTGTCCTTCGTTACTCAAAGCGCTGCTGGCGTTCACGGCGGCGGCGACCAATGGACCGCATCACTCTCTGAACGTGCTGGTCCAACTGAGCGCGTCGATGCGCGCACAGGGACATGGCGGCACGCTGCTGGTCGTACCCACAGGTACTGAGCGCTGGCGAGAGTCCATCGCGCAACCGATTCTTTATTCGATTACGCCAGCATTCTCAACACTTTCGGAATTAGTGCGCTGCGAAGTTGTCGAGGAAGATAGACGGCAGTGGGAAGGCGCCGTGCGCCGAGCAGTTGATACGATTGGTGGACTAACTGCTGTGGATGGCGCAACTGTTATTAACGATCAATACGAAGTGATGGCGTTTGGCGCCAAGATACGGCGCAGGGAAGGATGTCCGCCGGTTGATAAGTGGGTCATTACTGAGCCGGTGGTCGGAAATCTTCCGGTGGTGGTCCAACCGACAGAGCATGGCGGTACGCGGCATCTTTCGGCAGCGCAGTTTGTCTACGATCAACGAGAGGCGCTGGCGTTGGTTGCGTCGCAGGACGGACGCTTCACAGTGTTTGCGTGGTCACCATGTGAAGAGATGGTCCATGCGCACCGCGTGGAGTCGTTGCTTATGTGAGCCGCCGATTACGCGAATTTACGCGGATCAGGGTGTAAATATGCGGCGGAAGATGATCCCCGAGAAGTTGAGACGCATCGCACGCCCATCAACGATCGTTTCGAAACTGATCCAGTCAGGCCCCTCCGGATCACCGATCCCAAACTTCCCATCGCCACGCGGGACGAGTGGCTGCACACCATCCATGTAGAGCTGTCCGTTGCGCAGAACGATGCGCGCGTCTCCATACCAGGCACTGTCGTTGTAGTAGTGACCGGCGAAACCTTCCCAGTCTTTCTTCGTTGGGAAAGTTTTTGGACCAGTGTACTTCGCGCCCACATACCAGCTAGCGCCGTGAAAGGCCTGCGTCACTTCTTTGTTCTCTCGGACAAAGCCGAGCAGAAAAGTGTCGAAGTCAGGATGCTTGACGATGAAGCGATCCGTTCCGGCGCGTTCGAGGATGATTCTGCGATTCGCGTGCAGCAGGATAAGCTTTTCGCCTGCCGCTGCCAGTTCGAGTTTCTTTCCGTCCGGTGACGTGTAAATTCCGGCGTAGTCAGCAGCGTTCTTCACTTCATCAGGAGGAGACGGTGGCGCCGGTGGATCGGGAAGCGGCTTCCCCGCCAGGGACGCGTTGAACAGCTCAACCGCATACTTCGTCACGGCGACCGGTCGATAACCACGAAGGTTTGCATTCACGGATGCAAAAGCACCGATGCCACCCGTTACATCGACGTCGATTGAAGAACTAAAGGCGACCATCCCGCCGGTGTGACGCAGGCGCGTGTGCCCGCCAATGTCGCTGATCCAGAGACCGTAACCATATGACGCGGGTTCGCCGCGATATGGAGAATCGATCGCCGGCTTCGTGAAGAGTCCAAAACTCTCTTCTGAAATCAGACGGCCTTTCGGCAAGGCGCCGCGATTGAGAAGCATGCGCATGTATTTCGCCATGTCGGAAGGGGTCGAAGCGACGCTGCCGGCGGCAATATCGACTTCGAGCCACTGTGCTTCGGCGAGTGGATCATGCAGCGAGTAAGGCTTGCCTTCGGCGAGTGGCTCGTAGCCGATCGCCATCTGCTTGCGCAAGTCACTGGTAATGATCGGCGCGCTCGCGGTCATTCCGAGCGGCGTGAACAGGCGCGCACGCATCGCCTCCGCGAAAGGTCGTTTATCAATCGCTTCGATCAGGAAGCCGAGAATGTTGTAGCCGGTGTTTGAATACAGAAAACGTTTGCCGGGTTCGTAGGCGGTCCAGAGTTCGGCCAGCAACGCGTCGAGAAGTAGCGGCGCGCCGGGCAGTCCGGCCGTGTGACTGAGAATATGATGCGTAGTGACGGGTGCAAACTTCGAATTGATCTTCAGCCAGGGCAGATACTCGACTATTGGTTTGTTGAGATCGAGTTTGCCTTCGTCTCGCAACTGTAGCAGCGCGAGGCCGACGAACGACTTTGAAATCGAGCCGATCTCGAACATCGTTTCCGGAACGACTTTCAAGCCGGCTTTAGTATCTGCATAGCCGTAAGTCGAGGCGCGGATCAGGCCGTCACGGTTTGCGAGTGCGAGTGTCATGCCCGGCGCACCCGTCTCGCGCATGTGGCGCGCGATGAATTCATCGAGACGCGCGAAGATCGGTTGCACGGCAGCCGATTGGGCTAATGCATTAAGCGGCGTTACTGACTTCAGCACACTGATTGCGAGCGCGGTCCTGGTGCTGATTGATAAAAACTTCCGACGTGAAAGGTTCATAGATAATTTCCTGTAGACCGAGCCTGGCGCGATTGAGCCTTGTGTGCGAGGCGTATTCTAGCCACAAAGAGGCACCAAAGCACAATGTTTCTTTTCTGCTTTTCTGCCTTTTTGCGGCCCATTTTCTGTTAGATTGTATCAATGAGATTTTTTCTTGCATTCACATTGATCACGCTCACGATACCGCATTGGACTATGCAGACGAGTGGCGTTAGCGTGCGACTGCGTGGGGTAAGTGCGGTGAGTGAGAGTGTGGCGTGGGCCAGCGGGGCTGGTGCGACGGTGTTGCGCACAGTTGATGGCGGAATGACGTGGCAGAAACTCGCTGTCACTGACGACGCTCTCGACTTTCGCGACATCGATGCCGTTGACGCGCAAACAGCTTACGCACTTAGTATTGGCAATGGTCCAACTTCACGCATTTACAAAACTACGGACGCCGGCAAGACCTGGCAGTTGCAGTTTAAGAACGACGATCCGAAAGCATTTCTCGATGCGATGTCGTTTTGGGACAAGGATCACGGAATCGTCTTTGGCGATTCGGTGGACTTACAACTTTACATTCTCACAACCTCCGACGGTGGTCGTACGTGGTCACGTGTTCCGACGGGCCACCTGCCGCCCGCGCAAGGCAATGAAGGCGCTTTCGCCGCGAGTGGCACCAACATCGCGGTGATTGGAAAGTCACACGCGTGGATCGGCACCGGCGCGGCAGCAAAATCGCGCGTGCTGCGCACGTCAGATGGCGGGCGCACGTGGGCCATCGCCGATACACCACTCGCTTCCGGTCCATCCACGGGAATATTCTCGATCGCTTTCCGTGACCAGAAGCACGGCGTGGTCGTCGGTGGTGACTATCAAAAAGAAAAAGAAGCCGTGAACAATATGGCAGTGACCAGCGATGGCGGAGTTACGTGGGCACTCGTGAAAGGTTTGTCAGGATTTCGTTCAGTCGTGGCTTACGTTCCAGGTACAAAAACGCTCGTGGCGCTTGGTCCATCCGGGGGCGATTACTCGACAGACGACGGACGAACCTGGACCGCAATCGATGGTCCGGGCTTCGATACGTTCAGTTTTGTTCCGGGGAAACAGATCGGCTGGGGCGCCGGTGATAAAGGAAAGATCGGCCGTCTCAGTTTCGATAAATAATCCGCTCTTTCATCCGCGTAGATCCGTGTTACCGCGCTTCAGTACTCTTCGCGACGATCTTGATTTGCTTGTTGACCGCCTCCGACAGATTCGCCGCGCGCGTCCAACCCGCGCCGATACTCGAGAAGCGCACAATGCCTTCGTGGTCGATCAGGATGTAGGTCGGAAACGCATGAATGCCGAAGGCGCGCTGGATGCGACGATCTTTGTCGCGATACTGCGGCCAGATCATCTTGTTCTTCACCGTAAACTCACGCCACTCTTCTTCATCGCTATCGGAGCTGATCCCGATGATTACAAAATTCGGCTCTTTCGCGTACTTCTTCTGAAGGTTGCGAAGATCCGGCACTGACTCGACACACGGCGGACACCACGTGCCCCAAAAATCCAACAATACCACCTTGCCGCGCAGATCCTCGAGTGTGATGTGCTCGCCTTCTGACGACGTGAACGAAAAGTCCGGGGCAAAGTTTTCACGGGCGCGACGCGGATCCTTAATCATACTGCGCGCCATCTCGAGATAGGCGCCGTTGGGCTGGTCTTTGACGTACTGCTTTAACTCGGTGACGCCTTCTTCATCTCGCTTCATCTGCAAGAGCGCCACACCAAGGTTGTAGCGAAGTATCGCGGGCGCGCCCTCCATCGCCAACGCCTGCTTGAACACAGCTTCGGCCGCCTGAAGCTTCTTCTGGTCCTTGCGTTCGGCCGATTGCTGCAAGGCGAGACCTTTGTTGTTGTAGGCCTTCAACATCAGTTGCCGATCGTCGCCGGCCAGTTCGATAACTTTGTCGGCACACTCGATCGCGTTTTTGTAAGCCTCGAGCGCCATGTACGTCTCGGACATCCAGCCATAGCACTCGGCTGACTTCTTGTCGCGCAGCTCGTTCGCGCGTTTGAAACTCTTCAGCGCTTCTTCAAACTTGCCGCGACGATAGAGATCTCGGCCCTTACTGAACTCTTCGTCGTAGTCGAGGTCCTGGGCCGCGGCAGCACGTACCGGCGCTGGATGGGGTAATGAGGTCAAAATCCCGATTGTCATCAGGATCACGATGGGGATGAATCGGCCAATTTGGCGAGTCAGCAATGGTCGGGTCCTCCGTGGCGCGAATAATATCATTTTTTTCGATCTGCGTAATCGCGAAAAACTGTGTAATCTGTGGCCTATGACTGAGAAAAATCAAACATGTCCGTGTGGTTCCGGTTCCTCTTTTGCCGCCTGCTGCGAGCCGATTATTAATAGCACTCACGCAAGTGAGACTGCGGAAGAGTTGATGCGCGCCCGTTACTCCGCTTTCGTCACTGGCGCTATCGATTTCATCGTCGATTCAACTCATTCGCGCACGCGAAAGGAAGTTGACATCGACTTCGTTCGCGAGTGGTCCCAGACGTCCGAGTGGCGTGGACTACAGATCTTCGAGACCAAGCAGGTGAACGACGACAAAGCGTTCGTCTCTTTCGAAGCGCAGTATACGCAAAACGGGAAAGAGCTTAGTCACCGTGAGAAGAGTCTGTTTGAACGCGAAGAGGGAGAATGGCGCTTCGTCACGGGCGACGAGTTGAAGAATCCGACTGTCAGGTATGAAACGCCGCGGCCCGGCCGCAACGATCCCTGCCCGTGCGGCTCGGGGAAGAAATATAAGAAGTGCCACGGATAACACGGGATAGAAATCCGGATTTTGAATCCGTGTTATCTGTGGCTAAAATAGACGCGATTAATAATCTTCAGGGAGATATAAATGAATTACGCAGTTGCAACGCAAATCAATAATGAAGGAGATGTATTAGACGCTTACTCGCGTGCCGTAATCGAAGCGGCGGAAAAGGTAAGTCCTTCGGTTGTTTACATTCAAGTGACTGGGCGGCCCCAGCGACGACCGGGACCAGAGGAGGTCGGCGGCAGCGGCTCAGGATTTGTCTTTACGCCTGACGGGTTCATTCTCACTAACAGTCACGTGGTACACGGCGCGACGAAGATCGAAGTGACTCTGATGGACGGGCGCAGGTTCCAGGCGCAGTTTATTGGCGATGACCCCGACACGGATCTGGCAGTGATTCGCATCACTGCGCCGAATCTCGTGCCGGCCCAGTTAGGAGAATCACACTCGATCCGCGTGGGCCAGCTCGTGATTGCGATTGGAAATCCTTACGGGTTTCAGTACTCGGTGACTGCCGGCGTGGTCAGCGCGCTCGGACGTTCGCTGCGCGCGCAGTCGGGCAGACAGATGGATGGTGTTATCCAGACTGATGCAGCGCTCAATCCGGGAAACTCAGGTGGACCACTGGTCAACTCGCGCGGTGAAGTGATCGGCGTCAACACCGCCATGATTTTACCGGCGCAAGGGATCTGCTTTGCGACTTCGATCGATACGGCAAAGTTCGTCGCCGGACGTTTGATTCGCGACGGCCGGATCAGTCGCAGCTACATCGGAGTGGCGGGACAGAACGTGCCGATACCGCGGCGCATCGTGCGCTTCTATCAGTTGCCGGTTGATAGTGGTGTGCTGCTCGTTTCGTTTGAAACAAACGGCAAGGCGAGTGCGGCGAAGGAAGCCGGATTACTCGCGGGCGATATCGTGATCGAGTTTGACGGGTATCCGATTCGAGGTATCGACGACCTGCACAAGTTACTCACTGATGAGCGCATCGGACGGGGATGTCCGGTGACGATTATTCGTGGCGTGCAGAAGCTGACGTTTACCGTAACGCCGAGAGAGACAGGCGAGTCCAAATGACCATCAAGCAAGTAACAAGTCAGGAAGAGGGGCTTGCCCCCGCTGTTGCGAGAGCGGGGGCAAGCCACCCTTCCTGACTTGTTCATTCTCGTTGCCGGTCAATTTCTAAATTCCTGGCTGATCATCAGTCCACGCATTCCGCCATCCATCACACCGATGCCAACGCGCCCGAATGCACTTCGCAAAATATTCGCACGATGGCCCGGTGAGTTCATTAGACCACTGTGGGCCACGGGGATGGTGGGCGCTAACGCGAGATTCTCGCCGGCAGTCGTGAAGCTAACGTTCGCAGCGTGCATGCGATCGAATGGTGACAGTCCTTCCGGAGTGTCGTGCGCGAAGTAGCCGCGCGCAAACATGTCGGCCGAATGTCGTCGCGCGACTTCCGTCAGTTCCGGATCGGGCGCCAGTGGATTCAAACCATTAGCCACGCGTTCCTGGTTCACGAGGTCAAGCATCTGTTTTTCCAAGTCCGGACGCGGACGCGAACTTTGAACTGTGAACGGCAAGCTGACGCGTTCGTTTGAATCCGGACGAATCGTCAGCAGGTTCATCGAACGCGCAATCGCGTCGCCGAAGACTGGTCTAAGTTGGCCCTCGAGCCGTTCCGCGTAAATCGCGAGACGATTGACAAACGCACTATCGCGCGTGCGTTCACTCAATCCTTCATTCAGCGGAATTGCGAGCAGCAGCGCCGAGATGATCGCGACGATAATCACGCCGTTCACAAAACCCGGTATCAGACCAAGAACCTGGTTGGCGCGACGCTCCTGTATGTCTCTCGGCAGACGTATGAGCAACCAGTAGCCAATCACCTGAACGATCACGCCGACAACCACTGCGATCAATACAAAAGCGATGGGCCGGTCCCATACTTCGGACCACAAGTCGATACGTGGACCAAGCCACAGCGCCACTGGCTCGTAGTAACGCAAACCAGCAAGCAGACTCAGCACCCAACCAGCGAGATCGAGCACACCATGCACAAAGCCGCGCCGGTAGCCATTGAGCACGCTCAATAGGATCACGATCGCGAGCAGGATGTCGATTGGATTAATCGCCACGGTTACTCCAAAGCCATCCACAGATTACACAGAATTCGTTTTCAAAACATCTGTGCAATCTGCGTAATCTGTGGATTTGTGTCCGATCCAAACTTTCGAAGTTCAAAATCAGCAATGGCAATGAGTTTTTGGACCTGTTCTGTGGAACAAGTCGTTTGCGCAGGTGCTGATTACTGGAATTTTTCTGATGGAAAACTCTTTCAACTGACTGGAACGATAGCTGCATTGTCACAAGTGAAACTTTTGTCTCCCCCGAATGCTGCCCACAGCATTCCAAAAGCTGAACACAACTCCGACATTCCGTTGACAAATTCTCGCGGAGAATTCCAGCGAGTCAAAGCCCGACACAACTATAGGGAAACAGGGAGATGCTTATGAGTAAACTCAGATTCGGAAGTTTTTCTCTAGCTTCGTTTCTTATTCTGACCGTGTTCGCCCTGACTGCTTTCGCCCAGGGCGGCACAACAGTGCGCGGTGTGGTCAAAGATCCGCAAGGCAATCTGGTAAGCGGCGCCACTGTTACTATTACCGACCCTTCTAAGAACTTCACTCGCACTCAACAAACCAATCAGGATGGCGCATATGTCTTCACCGCAGTCCCGCCCGGCACATACAACCTTGAAGTGACCGCACAGGGTTTCAAGACTGCTTCAGCTTCCGGCCTGCAAGCCCTGGTCGATACGCCGACTGTCCGTGACGTGCAACTCGAGATCGGAGCTGTTTCAGAGACAGTAGACGTTACGTCGGCCGCTGAAGCAGCGATCAATACCAGCGACGCAACCATCGGCAATTCATTCGAACGCAAACGCATCGTTGAGTTACCGCTGAACGCAAATAACGTCGTTGGTTTGCTGTCGCTGCAACCGGGCGTCAGTCGTTCCGGTTACGTCAATGGCGGCCGCGCTGACCAGTCAAACATCACGCTCGATGGTGTTGACGTCAACGAGCAGCAGGATGGCCTGGACGTAATCACTGACGAAGCCTTCGCAAGCGTTTTGAGAGTGACACGCGACTCCCTGCAGGAGTTTCGCGTGACCACTACCAATCCAAATGCTGAACAAGGCCGTTCATCCGGCGCGCAGGTTTCACTGGTGACGCGTTCCGGATCAAATCAGTGGCACGGTTCGCTTTTTGAAATCCATCGCAACACCGTCACTACGGCAAACGATTTCTTCAACAACGCCGCAGGTGTCGAACGTCCGCAGTTGTTGAGAAACATCTTCGGCGGTTCAGTCGGTGGTCCAATCAAGAAAGATCGCGCGTTCTTCTTCTTCACTTACGAGGGATTCCGCGAAGCAACCGCGACGTCAGTCGTGCGCGAGGTGCCTTTACCGACATTGGGCCAGGGCATCGTTCGTTTCCGCACCGAAAGCGGTGAGAGCGACCCCGGCTGTCCAGCCGGAACTCCAGCCGGCGTCAACTGCCTTACGCCCGCTGAGATCCAGACCGCATACCAGGACTTCAACGGTGATTCCGGTCCTGGGATCAACCCGGCAACACTCGCCGTCCTCGCTTCCGCCGCACAAAGATATCCGGCTAACGATTCGACTGTCGGCGATGGCCTGAACACGGGTGGCTTTCGCTTCAACGCGCGGACGCCAACGACACTGAACACTTACATTGCCCGCTTCGATTTCAACCTGACCAACAACCAGACGCTGTTCGTGCGTGGCAACTACCAGAACGATCTCGTCACGCGTGCTGTTTACTTCAGTTCGGACTGCAGCGTCCCTGGGGACAATATTCAGTGCTTCCCCGATACTCCACCATTACAGACGTGGAACCATCCCAAGGGATTCGCCGCCGGTCACGTTTGGACCATCAGTCCTTCGGTGGTGAACCGTTTCAACTACGGTTTGACTCGCGCCGCTTTCACGCAGGGCGGTGAGTCAAATGAAAACCGGGTTAACTTCCGGTTCATCTTTTCACCGTCGGGCTTCCGTCGTACGCTCAGCCGAACTACGCCGGTTCACAACTTTGTGGACGATGTTTCCTGGGTGCGCGGCAACCACACCTATGGCTTTGGCGGCAACGTTCGTCTGATCACCAACAATCGCAATTCGTTGGGTGCATCTTTCGACGAAGCGATTATCAATCCGTCGTTCTACAACTTCTCAGGCGACGTGCTGATCGATCCGTTCACCGATTTTGTGAGCGGAAGCGACCTGCGCGACGCCCTCGCGTCAGTGATTGGCCGTTACTCGCAGTACAGCGCCAACCTCGTGTACGACGCTAACGGGCAACTGCAATCGGTCGGTACGCCGACGGATCGTGCATTCGCGACGCAGGAATACGAAGCCTACGTCCAGGATTCCTGGCGTATGCGTCCGAACTTCACGTTCAATTACGGCGTTCGCTGGTCCACTTCGACTCCGGTCTACGAACGAAACGGACTTCAAGTCGTACCGAACGTGAACCTGACCGATTACTTTAATCAACGGAGGGCCAGCGCGGATCAGGGTGTGCCGTTTACCGATCCAATCAGTTTCGTTCTGGGCGGCAAGGTCAACAATGCACCCGGCTATTACAAACAGGATTGGAATAACTTCGCGCCGTCCATTTCATTTGCCTGGTCACCTAATCTGGGCAAGTTCCTCGGGAAAGATGGCAAGGCCGTGATTCGCAGCGGCTTCCGCGTGACTTACGACCGAATTGGCAGCCAACTGGCCGTCAACTTCGATCTCAACAACCTCGCCGGTTTCACTTCGGCGCGTAACATCAACGCCAACACGTTTGACGTAACCGAAGGTGATCTCGGACCCCTGTTCAATGGTTTCAATCCGCCCGTCCGCACGTTGCCGTTCCCGGGTTCAACTGGTCCAATCCCGACCACGTTGCAATTCCCACTGACGGTTCCGGCTGACGAAGATCAACGCATCGAAGTCTCACTGGACCAGGGAATCACCACGCCTTACAACTACAGCTTCAACTTCTCCTACGGCCGTGAAATCGGTAAAGGGTTGTCGTTTGAAGCGAGCTATGTGGGGCGCTGGGCGCGAAACATACTCGCGTCGCGCGACATCATGCAGCTCAACAATATCCGCGATCCACAGTCGGGCTTGAGCTACTACGATGCGGTCAACGCGTTGGTTAATTTCCGGTATGCAAACCGCGAGATCAATTCCATTCCGGACATTCCCTTCTTCAACAACCTGTTCCCCTTCATGCCCGAGTGGTGGGGCGACACTACATTAACGCCTACGCAGGCTGCCTACGCGTTCCTCGCGAAGGAAGCTGTGGGTGGCGCCGACATTGTCGACTACACGTTCCTGCAGTTGCTTTGGGACGACAGTCCAAATTGCACGTCGTGCCCCTTCGAAGGCGGGCCGGCGAAGTTCAACAACATGTTCTATCAACCGCAATTCGGAGCGCTCTCAGCGTTCTCGACTAT
>Ga0068859_100002545_pt1 | contig 18512 bp, 17 predicted proteins | sample KBSSwiS22_FD_66585 | JGI IMG/M metagenome (GOLD analysis project Ga0068859, IMG submission 66585) | Switchgrass rhizosphere microbial communities from Kellogg Biological Station, Michigan, USA - KBS Switchgrass S2-2 | ecosystem: Host-associated > Plants > Roots > Rhizosphere > Soil ...
AGTGCTCCCCGATAACGCACGCGTCGCACTCGGAAGCGGTAATGCCAATGCGACCCTCTTTTGTAAACAGCCATGTTGTTCTCCTTGAGGTTGCAGCCACCAGAGAACGCGCCGCATGGTAGCAGCATCGATCCCTCAAGTCATTAGTTTTTTCGTCGTGTCCACTCAAGGATTTCTTCGAGATCAAAACGAAGAATATTTGTGCCGGGCGGCTTACGATAGGGGATGCGATGTTGGGCCACCATCTCATAGATCGTTCTTGGTTTGACGTTCAGTAGTTGAGCGACGTCGCTAACTTTCAAAAGCTGTGATCGCTTGGCTGCTGTAGCTGAATCTAACTGCGTACTCATTGCTAAACCTCAAATGCTTAGAGTATTTCCTACATCAGAAATGCGGCGAGTTCCTGACCCTCGTTCTCGACGGCGAGTTCTGCAACTTTTGCCTGTGTCGGATCAATCTGTGCTGATTTTTGGTCCATACCGTGATCGTTGTGGGTGTGTTCGTGTGCGGTGAGGTGATCTTTACTTAATCCATCGCGGTCCTGTTGAAGGTCGCGTGATTTATCGTTCGTCGCCTCAAGCGCCATTTCTTTGTTGGTGCCGCGATTAAGAGTCTCGCGCAGATTCTGCGCAGAGTCGGTGTAGATCAGAGCTTCTTCCCTTGCTCTCGAGACGGCCACGTAAGCCATTCTGTCGTTAAGCAGGCGAAATGATTCCTGTGTATCGGCGTTGATCAGTACGCGATCTACAGTTAGCCCCTGAGAAGAGTGGCTCGTGACGGCGTAGCCGTGATCGATGTGCCGGAACGACTCAGGGTTGAAAGTAACTTCGTGGCCGTTGTCCAAGGCAACGCGTACTTGTTCCGGTTCGAGTTTCGTGATCGAACCCAATTCCCCATTGACGATCCGTTTCTCCGAGAATGGAGCGCGAAACTGAATGCGATCTCCTTCGGCGAATGAACGTTGGGCCTCGTTGTAAACGCTCACACCGGAAAGACGCGTTGGGTCGTAAGTGAGCATGCGTCCGTTAGTAAAGCGAACGGTGATCTCGTTTTTCTCGTGATTAGTGGCCGTGACTGTTGCGTAGTCGCCGACCTTCACTTTGTAAACCTTACTGGCGCGGTTGTAGCGGATGATGTCTTCGTTGGGTCGGTAGGAATTGGCAAAAGTGCGCTCGGTACCGGTCATGTCCTGACGATTAACATAGACATTCATCTGGTGGTCGTCGCGGCTCACTTTTCCTTCGCGCTGTAGTTGCTGGTGTATAAGCGAATTTAGTTGAGAGCGTTCGCGGTTGGCTGGCGATATCACTAACGTGTTAGTGGGATTCTTGCAATAGTCCTGGACCATAGCTTGGAGGCGTGCTCGCTCATCAACAATCTCGATTACCTTGCCTCGGCTCTCTAGTTCGGAGACTGCTTCACGGATGTTGCGGACTGACAGCTTCGCCACTGTCTGCTTCAGCTCCGGATCTCGTTGCCTGACGATCTCATTCAGTTCCGCGGTCGTCATTCCGTGCTTTTGCAGCTGCTCAAACGGACTTCCCGCTTCGACCGCCTGATGCTGCCGAACGTCACCAACTAAGAGCAGCTTGTCTTCAGCCTCGAGGCGCCCAAAGAATTTGTGTAGCTGTTTGGTGCTTGCGAGTGAGCTTTCATCGAGGACGAAGAGACGCTTAGAGATTGTGGGCTCCTGTCGCCGGCGCAAGAACTTCTGAAGCGTTTCAGTCTCGATTCCACTTTCGCCAAGCTGTTTCGCGGCGCGCGTGGTCGGCGCAAAGCCGCGCACCTGATAGCCTTCTTGCTCGGCTGCGTCCCTCAGCACAGAAAGAGTAGTTGTTTTGCCAGTGCCCGCGCCGCCTTGCAGACCAAGGATCTGATCATCGGTGGATAGAAGCGTTTCAAGGGCTGAGTGCTGATTCGCATTTAACTTCACGTGGTTGCTTTGGGCGCTGTTCGCAACAACATCCTTGACGCGCGAAGCGCGCACAACCGCGGGAGAAGATCCCTTCCCGTCGATCATGGCCTGTATATTTTCTTTTTCCATCTTCAACATGCGTTGGGTAGTCGCTTCTGGTGACCGTTGCTCGCGCAAAATGTCAATAAACTCGCCGCGCTCCTGACGCATACGCATTTCCTTTGTGACTGCCTCGTAGGTTGTTAAGCCGAGATTGCGTCGCAGTGCGTCAGTCATCACTTGTCGCATATCGGCCACTGCTTCTCGCTCAACTGCATTATCACGAGCAAACGTGACGGCTTCCTGAGCACGGGTAGTAATTTCGTCCTGGGCCAACCGAAGCGACTGGCGTTCGCGTGCTTGGTTGACTAAATGTCGCGCCTGATTGTCGTGCTTTGCGTCCATCGCTAAAGCCCGTTGTCGCACCTCTGCGCGGTCATGTTGCTTAGTGGCGCGATCGTTGTGGGCCGCGGCGTGTTTCAATCCTGCATTGTCGGCAACTGTTATTCCCTCTCGTTCAAGCCGCTCTTTTATGTGTTCGGCTTCTTTGAGCACCTCTTCCCGACGTGGACTGCTCTCCTGTAGGTATGCTTCGCTGAACCCTTTGATTTCCGGTGCACCTGTGCGCGGATCAACGTCAATCTCGTAACCGAGTCCCTGGAGCTTTTCGGCTAGGTGTGCGCGGTAGATCGCGGTTGCGTATCGCTGACTGCGGAACAACTCGAGCGGCTGCACTGAACGCACCTTTCCTTCCTCAGTCTGGGTCATGTTGAAGATCACGGCATGCGTGTGAAGCTGCGGTGCGGCATAGCCGTTGACGCGATCAGGGCGTGATGATGTGTGTTCAAATTGCGCCGCTACCATTTTGCCGGTGGTGATCGATGGCTTATCACCACCGCCACGCGCTTGCAGATACTCCTCGAATCCTTGCAAAGCTTCATTGACGCTCTCGCGATGCGCGTCCCTGACGCGCTCGTCGTCTCCGACGAGCGCGGCTAACGAAACGCTTTTAGGCGCGCTGATGGTTGCATCCCATCCGGCACGATGCTCAGCCGTGGTCACTTGCTCTCCATACGCGTTGACGGTTTCGCGGACTGAAACTGCCTTAACGAGTTGTTCGCCAGTGTGTGGATCTTGACCGGCAACTAATCGTTCATACTGCTCGGTGGATACTTCGCCTTTTAGATTCCACTCGTCCGCCAGGCTGCCACTCCAGCGTCCCCTAACTTCTCCGGCTTCGCTGTAGTAATTTTCTTTGGCATTCGTGAACTCCTGCTGGTAATAGTCCAGTGCTTGTCCTGCTGAAATAGCCCTGCTCATCGTCATCATGGCGCAACCTCAGAACCTCGGATCGAGCTCGCTGGTTTCGTCGGTCAGGATTTCGATTTCGGTAGTGCGCTCTTGTTCGTGACCGTTTCCCATAGCAGTTGTCGACGCCGCTCCTGGTAGTTGTTTTGGCAGTTCGGGTTGACTCAGTTGCCGTGGCTGTCGCGGAATAAAGGCGCGAGCACCCAACACACGATCCTGCGGCTCAATGCGAAATGGCACGATGGCATCGCCATACTTCCAGTAGCCATGCAGATTCGGTAACGCCATTATTTGTTCTTTCGTGACGACCGGATTGCGCTCAAGGCCGGGCGCGTAATTGAGTGAATCTCGGCCATAGGTTTGGACCGACGCAGTAGTCGAAACGCGCGGCCGTTCTATCTCCTGTTCACCGATCATTTCCGACACCCAACGAGCAGATGATGGTTCATTGTTACGGAGCAGAATCTTCGTATGGGAGGCCGATAGCATGGTGGCGGCGCCGCGATCATAGTGCTCTTCGAACTGTGCTTTGTTTTGCGTTCCGAGCACGATCTTGACTCTGTACTTGCGGGCCTCAACCAACGCGGTTTGCATTGCCGGCAATCGCTTAAGCGTGTGGACTTCGTCGATGATCACCCAACACGGGCGAAGCTGTGAGCGGACTACGTTCGCTCCGAGAAGTTTTCCCAACATGATGTTGAACCAGGCGGCATGTAATCGTCTCACTGCTTCTCGGGTGCTTTGGGTAGAGGTGATGAAGATGCGCCGGTTACGGTGTTTTGCCCACTCGCGGAAGGTGAACGTTCGTCCCTGACACTCGTCGAGAGTTGGTAAGAGCTTCAACGACTCGCCCACTTCCGAGAGCGTGGCGAGCACGCCGGCACGTTGCGCTTTGGCGGCTTTATCAATCAGATGCGCGTGCTCTGTTCCGGCTACACAGAAGTCGATGATCGACTCGTCCGCCAACATTTCTATTAACCGTTCTATGGTTGGAGCAAAGGCCAGCAGGCGGGCAAAAATGCTGCGTGCTGCCTTGACAAAAAACTGGTTAGTCGGCGAGGCGTGGGGGTGATCAGGAAAGAAACTCTCTGCGATGAAAAGTCGCTCCGGAGCACTAACCTCGTCGGTAACATTTTCGATTTCTTGCACCGGACTCCAATACCAGGAGCGCGCATCGAGCGGGTTCAAAATGATGTCCGTCTCCGGATTGAAATGTTGCTCAACAAACTCGCCGACTGGGTCATAACAGACCACCGCCTCGAACTGCTCGCGGCTGGTAATCTCGTCCAAAAGCTGGTGCAGGATCTGACTCTTTCCGGTTCCCGGATCGCCGAGTAGGAGCAAGCCTTCGTTCTCTTCCTCACGCGGTACAGTTAACTTGTACGAGCGCAGATTGAAACCGAAATAGTCTTGCAGTCGGGCGAGCAGATTTATTACTTGGGGGTAAACTCTGACTGCGTAGCCGGTGTGTTTGCGATGTTCTTTGCGGTACTCTCGCGGGCTGAGTTCGCGAGTTCCTCTAACCTGTTCTCCCTTGACGTAGCGATGCTGAAAGACTCGGTAGAGAGTCGTTAAACCAACTACGCCAAACAGGAAAATGATAAGTGCACCAAGCCATGCCGGACGCCACAGATCGATGATGCTTTGGTCCTCGTAGATAGCATTCCGAAACCACGCATAAGCATTCTTGTCCGGAATAAGTTGTCGGGTCCAGAAGAATTTTTTGACATTGGGGTCGGCTGCCTTAAGTCGGAAAATCGGGAGTTTGTTATCGACCTTAACACGCCCGTCCTCATCGAGATCAGGCTTAACATGCTCGTCCCTTACAGCAATTTCCACATCCCGTTTTGTCTTCGGGTCGGTAACCACAACTACCATGTACGTGTAGCGAGATTGTGACCGCGGAAGATAACTTTTGAGTGTGCAGTATATGTACTGGCGTAGATAGGTTCGCTGCAACGGAGTGAGATTTGGCGTGACCCAGAAGTAGTGGATGCCGTAAGCAGACGCGAGTGACACCGGAACCATGATGAGGAAAAAGAATCTGACCTGGCGCAGGGTATTTCGAAAGCGAGTCTGGCCTTCTTCGGTAAAAATATTATTCTTCTTCAAGGGCGCACTTTCTCCTTCCCTCAAAAGAGGGTTTTGTTGGTTCGGTTTTTAGTGGCGTGACGGTTGGAACAGAGGGGAGACCAAAGCTCCCGAGTGGGCTTAGATCCAAGTTCGGTCCTGAAGAACTAAACTCAGTTCCTGGATCAGTAGACGCCAAGCGATCGTCGCATCTAGACGATACGACAGCACCACATGCCTCTTGATCGAGCGGGATAGTCTTGTGCGACTCTGCTCAATTGTTGGCCGCTTCAAACAACGTCACGATTAGCTCAACTGTGTGCCTTAGCATTTCGTACGGGTATGACAGTGCATGTCTCATGCCACAACACTCGCTATACATTCTTTGCTGATTGGACCACGCGACCTGCGATCATGAAGAGCGTGTGTTTGGTTGCTTTTGTGAAGAAATATGGGCTTTTTTTGCGTGGGCATTTGAGGGTGGTAAGAAACCTTGCTGATCAGAAAAGGTGCCCTGATTCCTGAGCACTCGTTGCCCGGAATCCCGGCAGCCGTTGTTCGTCGGGTTTTGCATACAATTAGGGAGTTGTATTTTACAACTTTCGTGATCGACGCTTACTTTCGTCGCGATAGTAACTCGGCTGCGATCTCATCGGCTTTCTGATCGGCCTGCGCCGTGTACCTGGTCCATGCTGCGGCCTCACCTTCGTTGCGACTAAATAAGATCCTCAATCCATTGCCGATTAGAAATCTCAGAACGGCGAGTTCTGTGTAGATTAATCGCCCGGTCTTCCCAAAGAGCGGGCCTTCACGAGCTGCCGTAATGGCAAATTGTCGGCACCAATTGTTCGGCTCATCGCCTGCAGCAACGGCCGCTTTTTCAATCTCTCGGTATTCCTCATCTGTAAGTCTGAAACTAACTGATCTGGTCCGCTTTGCTTCACTCATTTCTTTTTCCTTTCGCGTGCACAGTGTGCACACTCTGCATGCGGCAGTGTGGCAAACGTATACGTGTAAATCACTGCAATAGTTGGACCAAGTCGATGTATACGCGCCGCGTAAACGCCACAGCCACGCGACGGGGGGTGACGTGTCTCTCTTAATCAGGTGCGTAGCACCTCCGCTTTATTTCTCGAGGTTCAAGTCGGCTTGTGTATCTGAGAATCTTCGGCTGTGAGGGTTGTGGTGTGAAATCTGGAGGGTGTCACAACCTGTCACAGAGTGTCACACTTCGTCACAATTTGTGACAGGTTGTGACGCGTGGAGCGGTCTAACTTGCGTAACTACAGGGTTGAGTGCTATCAATTAAACGTCGGTAGTTGTTAATATCTACCTACGTTTAATTGATGAGCAAAATAGCGAAACAAGTTAATCCGACTACGCAAAAGAAGGTGCTTGATCTCGCCCGCAAGAGTAGCATTCTGCGTCCACGAGATCTCCAAGAGAAAGGCCTACCGTCAGACTATCTCTGGCGACTTCATAAGCAAGGCAAACTGGAAAAAGTAGGACGCGGGATGTACGCGGCACAAGACGCCAAACTGAGCGAATATCAAACCGTCGTCCAGGCAGCTCTGCGCGTACCGCACGGCGTCGTCTGCCTGCTTTCAGCTCTGCGTTTTCATGACCTGACTACGCAGTCGCCCTTTGAAATTTGGATGGCAATTGATGTGAAAGCGCGTGCTCCAAAAGAAGATATTATTCCACTTCGCATCGTTCGTTTCTCAGGAAAAGCCCTTACCGCCGGTGTTGAGACTCATGCGGTTGAAGGCGTCAATGTAAAGGTTTACAAACCCGCCAAAACGGTAGCGGACTGTTTCAAGTACCGAAACAAAATTGGCCTCGATGTCGCGATTGAAGCTCTCCGTGACTGCTGGCGAAAGAAGCTCGCAACTAGTGATGAGCTTTGGCGCTACGCGAAAGTGTGTCGGGTCGCTCGCGTCATGCGGCCATACCTGGAATCGGTTGTGTGACAGAATCAAAAGTCAAAAACTTGCCGGCTTCCGTGAAAGCTCGCTTGGCAAATCTGGCGCGTGAGCAGAGGGAAGATTTTCAAGAATTGCTGTCGCGTTACAGTCGAGAGCGTCTGTTATATCGATTGAGCGTCTCAGAATTTCAAGAACGTTTTGTCCTCAAAGGAGCGCTCCTGTTTGCCTACTGGACGGGTGCGCCGCACAGGCCAACCCGCGACATGGACTTGCTTGGTTACGGAGATCCTGACATCGCAGTTCTCGAAAAAGTGTTTCGTGACTTGTGTGCTCTAGAGGTCCAGCCGGACGGGTTAGTGTTTCAGACGGATTCCGTAAAGGGAGAACGTATCAAGGACGAGGAAAAGTATGAGGGAGTTCGCTTGCACATGACTGCTCTGCTTGAGAAGTCTCGAATTCGTTTGCAGATCGACGTCGGCTTCGGGGATCCGGTTGTGCCGACTCCGGAGGAGATCGATTTCCCAACATTGCTTGATTTTCCGACGCCGCACCTTAAGAGTTACACCCGTGAAAGCATGGTTGCGGAGAAGTTTGAAGCTATGGTCAAACTCGGAATGCTCAATACCAGGATGAAAGACTTCTTTGATGTGTGGACCATTAGCCAAGAATTTGCATTTGACGGTGCAACGCTCAGCAAAGCCATTAAGGCGACCTTTGAAACTCGTGGCACCGCAGTCCCGAATAAACCTCCATTGGCATTGTCTCCGGAGTTCTATGACGACCGAGACAAGAATGCTCAGTGGAAAGCGTTTCTCAATAAGGCAAAGTTGAACGCGGAAGGAAAGTCATTGGCAGAAATCACGGCAGCCCTACGCGCGTTCATAGTCCCTGTTTCCGAAGCTATGGCTCGCGATAAGATTCTTAAAGGGCATTGGGAACGGGGCGGACCGTGGGTTGTCCATGTTTTGTAGAGTGACGTTCATGGAGTGGGTCTTGATTAGATTCAAGTCTCTTAGATTACGTTGCTGCACGCCTTTGCCGGACTATCCGATGATTGCCATAGGGGTCAATCTTAATTCTATTGAGGGTAATCTCATCAGCACGAAAAACCGCACGATGTGGGAGCTTAGACACGAGCCGTAGGCGAGTGCAAGCGTCAGACAGAAGCGCCAGCCAAGATAGCTGCGAACTGTGGGAATGAAAGAATTGAATAGACGCGAACCGTATGAAAATAGCGTGGCATTCTGTTTAGGAGGGCGGCCCCCGGTGCTTTGGAAGAACAGAATCTGCTTGAAAACAGGAGAAGGAAAGCATCCGGGTAAATAGGTACTGAGCATCCCATTATCTTTGGAGTGCAGGACAGTTTCTACGCGGCACGCTGAACGACCTAACTGAATTCTAGTAGGGCCACCGCCGAGGGCGTCCAGGCAGTTATCCACAGCCAAAGACTGCATGGTATAAATGAAAGCACTGAGTGATGGCAGGCTAACATCTCTTTACCAGAGAGAAGGGTGCCTGAATGACCAAGGTGGCGTCTTGGATAGTGAGCGGCGGGCCATCTTGCCGAATTGTTGCTCGGCGACACCAGGTGCGAAAGTACCTCTCGGAGCCGCGGCGTAAAGATTCCAGGGAATATTTTTACGCGATACAATATCGTGCGAAATTTATCTCCTCTTAATGATTTTTATGAACTTAAGTGACGAAACTTTGCGGATGGCTGAATTCAAATTTCGCCACGCAAAACAAGACATCGTTGAAGAATATACGCAAAGGCGTTATCAGCTTCAGTTCCAATGGACCACGTCCTCGCGATTAGACAGTGAGACTGCCAAGATAGTTCCCTCGGTCCTGCGGAAGATGGGTGAAGCGCTCGTTAACGTCTACCTTGAAGCGTTTGATTTAGAACAGAAAGTTCCTGACCACAGTGACGAGGCTCAACTTGACCGCAAGATTGAACTTCTGTTTGCACGCGATCACGAATTAGCGCTACGCGGACTGCCCTTAGGTGGTAGCGTTCAAGAAACCGAACAAAGAATTCTTCAGTATCTTCACGCTAAAGCGCATGAGATGCGTTTGAGAGCTAAACTACCCAAACAATCAAACGTAACTTTCAGTTTTCAAGGTGATGTTACGGGTGGTGTTGCAATGGGACCTGGAACTACTCAGAACATTGAAATTAACGATGAAGTTAAGCCCCAAAGCAAAAGCTAGGGTTGATGCCCTACTCACAAGGCGGAACTATCAAGAAGCCCTTTGGTCAGAAAAAGAGCACTCTCGTGTTCGTCAAACAGTTACTCAAAGTAACCCTCGTTTCGGAGCGCTGATTGACTTTCATGTCGAGGCAACGCAACGCGGCTTCAAAATGATTATTGAATGCTACTTAGAAGGATATCGAATGGATGGCATTCTCATTGATGAAGAAGACCGAGAAGAGACAATCACCCTGATACGAGAAATGATCGAACGTCGAATACACGACATCATCAATAGAAAAGGAAACTCTGACTTTCTCCATCCCTACACGGGCGAAAGATTTCCAAACCTCGACTCAGAAATAACGATGAGACTGAAACGTGTTATTGGGGAAGGAGCTATGGAGCTAGATGTAGCGAGAACTGAACTCATGATTGAGCTCTCCAAACGATCCAATCAGTCAACATCCTACAACATGACAATTCAAAATCTTCATGGTGGAGTTCAACAGGGACCGAATAATAATCAGAATTTCGGCGGAACTCCGATTCGGAACGGAAAGCCTCACATTCGCTGGAGTCAACTGAAACCAGAATCAGGAGTCCAGCGAGTCAGCCTTGTTGGAGACGTAGAGGTTACCGAAGAGAATGTTCGTGACGCAAAAATCGTCGGCGGAGATCCTTGGGTGGAATTGTGTGATGCAACGACTTTTGGTTCGCCATTGCGAAAGTATGTAATCGGTTTGTTCATTCCTGAATAGACACTCTTAATGTTATCGAGGATCTTCGAAAAGAAGCTCTGTAAGTGAAGCCGGAGAATACCGCAAAGCGCTCACAACCGCTCAAAGGCAACCGCCGAAGCTATTAGAAAAGTAAGGCCAGTTACGTAACCGAGGATTCGAAGGTCAACGAACATTCGCTTTCAATTAGATAACCTGTCGACTGCTACGAACGCACTCACCTCGGTAGGTGCTTTTAGTCTTTTCCATGAGAGCCACAACACGACAGGACGAAAAGGATAAGGGACTTAGCCTTTTCATTTGGGCCAAGATAAAATTTGCACATGGACTTGAGACTAGAAAAGAAACGACGTGAAGACTTTCTGGTAGCTTTGTGGGAGATGCACGCCGGGAATTACGGTGGAGACCGACCAACGAGGGAAGTCTGCGAACGGATTGGGATTGACTACGACACTGACGGTTCAAAAGTTGGTCAGCATCTTCGCGGCGAAGGCTTTGTTACTTGGGGTAGTTTTGATTGGATTTCACTAACCGTTGAAGGCAGACGGGAGGCTGAACGAATTGTGGAAGAACGATACGCCGAAACCGAAATAAAAGTACTCAGAAAAATCTATGACCTAAGCCAACAGAACACGGCGAAGGCGGTTTTTCTACAGCAACTCGAAAGCGAGCTTCGAATTGGGTGGCAAGAAGTTACTGGCTTTGTGAAAGGTCTGGATGAGCGACGTCTAATCAATTGGCCTCCTGATGTTGAAGCATATCTATACATCACAAAAGAGGGTATTGATGCAATTGAGTCTTCCGGTAAGCCTAAGCAATCGGCCGGAGGCGATACTTACAACCTGAACATCCAGAGTATGACCGGAGGCGTTCAGCAAGGTTCCGGTAATAGTCAAAGTATTCAAATCAACCAAGTTAATAATCCAGAATTTGATAAGGCGATCGTCGGCTTGATTGAACTCATTCGCACTTCCGAATTACCTCACGAAGAAATTCAAGAACTGCAAGAAGAAGTAACTAGACTAAACCGTCTCGCGCTCAGTGAAGCGAAGCCGGGACTACTCGAAAAAGCGAAAGCACGAATAGAGGTTATAAAAGTAGGCCTTCAGGGAACAGAGATTTTGATTAAAGCGACTCCTCTTCTCCAAATTGCCTGGGACCACTTCTCAAAGTATTTTCAGTGAAATACTGCTTGTGCCAATGTATGGTAAAGGCAGGAGCAACTTAGTTTCCGCGAAGGTGAAAGCCTTGCGTAACTGTACGGGCTTGGCCTAATGCCTTCGTGACTAGTATATAGTCTCGTCTAGCTCTGAGGGCAGTGGCATCGATCATGCTTAGATATCAACTTCCCACACGAGATGAGCAGAGCTTCCTCATCTCGCGTCTGTTTCAGCTAAAGCCGGCTACAAGATGACCTAGCCTAAGACGTCTACCTACTGTGTATGACACTGAATATGGTAAAGTACGTATACCTTAACCTTTGATTCTGAGGAGAAACCCCAAAGTGGATGAGTTAGAAACACTCGAGATTAGCGAGGTTCAGGAACGGTCCATTGAAGAACTCCATGAGATAGATTTGACTAAGATCCCTAGCCCAGTTATTGCCCGACTAATTGAGGAAGTTCGTAACGAAGAAACTCCACCAATCAACGCCTATAATCGCTACCACAATAGGCATAACCGTTCGCGTTGATTTGGTTCGGATCTAGGGAAGTAGAACGTGATCGAAATAGATACCGTTCTGATTAAAGTTGCCAGCCGCTGCAACATCAACTGTACTTACTGTTATGTCTACAACATGGGAGACAACGGCTGGAAGGGGATGCCTAACCACATCTCCCCTGAGACAACGCACGCAGTCGCTAAGACGCTTAATGAATTAACCCAAATTCAAAATCGCCCTTTTGCGGTCGTTCTCCATGGCGGCGAACCACTTCTTCTTGGCTCAAAGAAATTGGACAGAGTTCTTTCGGACCTAAGAAGCTCTGTTCCTTCACAGTGTTCTTTTGGGCTTCAGACCAATGGGATTTTGATTACCGAAGAAATCCTAGATGTATGTTTCAAAAACAAGACTACGCTTTCGGTCAGTATTGATGGACCAAAGCATGTTCATGATCGTGCACGAGTGGGCCACGACGCGGCCGGAACCTTTGAGAAAGTTATTGAAGGAATTAATCGGCTAAGAAGTCACCCTGATGCGACCTTCCTTTTTTCAGGCCTCTTAGCAGTTATCGACGCTAAATCTGATCCAGCCGAAGTATACGAATTCTTTAAGACGCTGGATCCTCCAGGCGTGGATTTTTTATATCGCGACGGCAATCACACTAGGCTGCCAGAAGGAAAAGAATCACTTCGATCTACCGAGTACGGCCATTGGTTAGCCCGTCTAGTTTATATATACCTTCACGATCAAACCCCTCTTCCGATACGCGTCATCGATGATTTGATAAAGCTGATCCTGGGTGGTAAAGGGACTAAAGACGGAGTCGGGCTAACCGATTTTGGAATTCTTGTAATTGATACCGATGGATCAATTACGAAGAACGATACGCTTAAGAGTTCCTTCAATGGCGCTGATCGATTTCTACAGAAATGGTCAGTTCACAATGGCGTTCTGAGGGACATATTAAGCTCCGACGAGTTCGCTAAGAGTCACGCTCTCCAACGCCCAACATCGAAGACATGTCTTGCGTGTTCGGAATTAAAGGTATGCGGCAGCGGGATGACACTCCATCGTTGGTCTGATACGAATGGTTACGATAACCCTTCCGTCTACTGTGCGGATCAGCTTTTGGTTATTGGACAGATTCGTGACCAAATGGCGGCCATTATAGGCAAATGCGCGTAGACTTCGATAATCTTCTCAACCTTTCTTCTGTAGAAATCTTTGCTAAACCCTTTTTCTATTTTGTCTCACCTCAGGCATTAAGTGACGATCTCAGTACAGAGCTTCTAGGTTGGTTGCAAAGAGACGCTCCGTGGAAATTGGTGGAGACGGACTTCTACGAACAATACGAAATCAGTTTTTGGGATGTAGACGTGCCTCCGCGGATTCTCGTCTTTCGAGATCCTGATTTCCTTAAGGCGTTGAAGATGAGAGTTGGGGATTTGTTTTCGGTGGAGCTTGGTACTGAGATCGATATTGCGGCGCACAAACTTATTCATGGACAGCGTATTCGTATTCACAATGACCTTGTTGCAGGCGAAACCACCTACCGTTTGCTCATTCAATTAAACCGAGGCTATAAGGACGAAAACGGAGGATTACTCCTTCTCTTCAACAGTTCAAACCCGGCAGACATACACAAAGCTTTTCGACCGATTCACAACAGTGCAATCGGCTTTGCCGTTTCGCCCACCTCAAATCATGCCGTTTCCACTATTCATCGGGGCGAGCGGTTCACACTCGTATATTCCTTTTACAGTAAGAGTGAAAATGGGTGATTTGGCAGAAAGGATCAAAGCGTCGCTTAGTAATCGCTATGGCGATCCTTGGTATCCTGAACTCACCATGGATCTTGCAGCTATAGCATGGGACGCCTTGCAGCGAGATATCGGTCTAACACCAGACAACTATGGAACCGAAAGAGTCCTATCGCACAATCTTTCGGCCCCTCGCAAAGTTATTGCATCCCTAAGCACATCGTCTTTGGCTGATACGGCAACCATCTGGATCGAGGCGCTCACACAAAAGTGGATCCTTCACTATCGGCGGAAAGATGTTAACTTTCATTCACGCGCGGAGATTTTAAATACATCAATTCTAGCTTGTGCTAAGGACGCACTGGCAATTATCAATGAAATTCCAAGCCTGACAGAAACTGTTTCTGCTTTGGTTCGGTCCTTGCACCTAATTAAGCCGCAGTATGTCGAATACGATATCAGCTTCAGCGAGCCACACGTTCCACTTTCAATATTTGTGTCTGTTCCAGAAAGGCGAACTACGAATGATGCGCTGCGTGTAGCAGAGGCGATCGTTCATGAAGCGATGCACCTTCAACTTTCGTTGATAGAAAATGTTAGCTGTCTCGTCAACTCAACAAATCCTGGATACTTCTCGCCCTGGAGAAAAGAATATAGGAGAGCAGGGGGCATTCTGCACGGACTGTACGTGTTTTATGTAATTCACAGCTTTCTTGGGCGATTCGCTTGCATTGGTGCATGTCCTAAGAATTGGTTGCGACACATTGGGCAGCGACAGCGAGAAATTCGCACACAATTAAACGAGGTGCGAGCATTTCAGGATTGCAGTGACTTAACTGCCACAGGCTCACTTCTCGTACAAGGATGCTTCAAATACTTGGACATGTCGTCATCTACAACTTATCGATAAGACACTTTCGACCTTTCGACTTTCGTCGTATCAAGGAACTGGTTACGAGCCAGCCGATATTTTAAGTTGAGTTCGACGGCTGTCGCATTAGAAACTTTTGGTCCAAGAATTATTCGTGACCCATTAAAACGAAAAAGAAAGTCAGAAGCTTCCACAAAAACCCGTGAGGGATTTCTGGCATCAAGCGTAAGAAAGTTTGCCGAAATATCAAAGTCAGCTAGCATTCTCGCCTCTTTCTCAGATTTATATTGCTCATGCTTGTATAGGTATAAGATAGGGCTGACAATGAGACGGACTATTTGATCAAGTTTTTCGACGTCGTCGCCCAGTAACGGTCTCTTTTGGACTAGCTTTTCTAATATGCCTTTCAGTCTCCCAAGTGTTTCCTTAATATCTTTGTCTTCGTACCGTATGGCATATAGAGCATCGGGTACCGGATTTGCTGCCTCCTTATTCCCTTCCGATACCATTACAACTTCGCCTCCGTGCCGTGAGCCGGTTTCGCCTGTCAACTCCTGATCAAAAGCTTCAAAGGGCGTTATGATGCAACATCCTTCGCCATCCCGACCATACGCCCGCCAAAGATCAAGATCATCACCTCTTAGCGTAAAGGAACCAATATAAACGGAAGAGTCATGCTCCTCCCACGATAGAGGGTTTTCAGTTTCACCTGCCGTAGGAAAGAAAGTGGTCAGCGGGCCTCCAGCCTCAAACAGTCGTTTCCCTTCCATTGGATCGTTCATATAGGCGAAGTTGTATAGACGAAGACGATTTGTCGCCCGGTCTGAAGTTGGAGACTCCGGGAGCATGTTCGTGAGCGCTTCGAAGGTCGTAAAATGCGCAACGCCTGTCGCCGTGTCCCAATCCTTGACGATGTGCTCGTTCTTAATTTTTATGACCTCGTCGTAGAGCTGATGCAGAAGCTTATCAAGCGCCAATAACGTCTGATTAGTTACCGTACTGTTTTCCTTAAGCTCGGCAAGTCTTGATGGAATAAAAGCGCGGGAATATCCAGCTTCAAGTGCTCGCTTGATCCAAACCGAGAATAGCTTGAAGTCCGCAGTGGTGCCCTTACCGTGCCAATACGCTAATGCCAGTTGATACATTGCAGCTGGGATATCCGCCTTCGCTGCCTTCTCCATCCATCTAAAGAAACGCCGTTTACTAGTAATCACTCCCTCGCCTTGTTGATACGCAATCGCCAAGTGAAACATCGCATCTTTCTGACCTGCATTTGCCGCCCTTTCCAACCACAAAAAGAATGAATTGATACTTCGTCTCGTTACGCCCTGTCCGTCCTTATAGGCAAATGCTAAATGGAGCATCGCATCACTCTGTTCAAGCTCAGCCGCCTTTAGGAGCCAGCGGAACCACGATTTAGGCAAACGTCTTTTAGTTCCGATGCCATCCTTATAAGCGAACGCAAGTTCAACCATTGAATCAGGATCTTTTTTCTCAGCGGCGGATTTCATTAGTCGGAAAAACTCTTGTTTATCCTCCTCTACTCCGACGCCCTCCTTGTAGGCGATTGCTAGATCATATAGCGCTGGTACGTAATCTGCCTTCGCGGCTTCTTGAAGCCATTCGGCGTAATGCGTAAGGTCAGGATTGAGAAGACCGTCAGGGTATTTTGTCACTCCAGAGCCGGTTACTCCGTCCCGGTATGCTAGTGCTAACTCGCGCATTGCTTCTGGATTTCCGGCGTTGGCAGATTTCTTAATCCATCTAAAGAATTCATCGAGATTTGGATCCGTGACTTCGCCATCTCTATTAGCTAGCGCCAACTCGATCATTGCATCCGCATTTCCCGCATTGGCCGATTTGTTAATCCATTCAAGGAACTTTCCGAGATCTCGATCAGTCCCATTGCCCTCTTTGAATGCGAGCGCAATCTCGTACATCGCGTCCGCAACGCCAGCCTCAGCTTTTGTTAATAAGCTTTTAAACTCTGCTGCGTTCATGCTTAGTTCTCGAGAAATCCTGATCATTCATAATGCAAACTGCGCACTTAATCCGATTTAGCTCAGTGTTACGAGCAGGACCCAACTAGCAAACGTTGGGAAGATAGGGCGAAACCAGTGGATGTGTCTAGAAGCCGAACGACTGCCGTCGCGAGCGCAGTTTGCTGACCGGGGGCTCGAAGGCGTCATGTTGTCATCAATGATGGTCCGCTGCGTAAAGAGCGTGCGGTCAACTTGGATCTTCCTTGGTCTTACATTGTCGAGGAAAAAGCAAATGAAAGACCGCAGATTCGGCGGGCTATTCACGTGGAAGCAGCTATAAAAACCCGAAATTTCTAGTAACTCGGCGTAATTTGCGGGTGTCTGAAGCTGCATCCACCGTACTTAGAACTTATAGCACGCTATCCATTATGACTTAGTCGCAGTAAAGGCGCCGTAGTACGCGACCTTTCTGTCGAAGAGTGCTCTTTGATATATAGGTGTAAAGTTAACACGGCCAACACGCAGCCGCGATTTAAGAATTTGGAGAGGATAGGTAACGAGCGCTCGGTAATACAATTTGTGGCTCGATCTCTTTATGTATGAAGTCATATCGTGGAACGCGATCGAGTTAAATCCAGCTTGCTCAAGCGACCATTGAAAATCGTCTTTGGTTGACAAGTTGGGTACTGCGCACCCCTCGATAGTATTCTTGTAGATCTTCATTTCCTGAGCATTCAGATCTTCTTTGGTGAGGAACAAATCAACTACAACAAGTTTTCCTCCTGGAACCATTATTCGGTATGCCTCTTTGAGGAAATCGATTTTTTTGTGAGCGTAGCAAATACTCTCAATACCAAATAGTTTCGAAAATGAGTTGTCCTTAAAATTCGTCTGGCTAAAATCCTGTTTCGAAAAGTTGAGCAAATTACGCGCCGGTGATTTGGAGGCTCTTTTTTTCGCTATCTTTAATTGCACTTCCGACACTGTAATACCGTCAACTTGAGAGCCCGTAGTCTCCGCGATATAAATGCACGTACCTCCCACGCCGCAACCTGCATCAAGAACCTTATCTGTAGAGTCAATAGCCAGACTGTCCACAATAAACCTGTCGGTATTAATAATGGCTTCTGCAAGACTTTTAGTATTCTCTAACCAGAAGCCGCAGTGTAGCGAGGTGCGAGACCAAAAGAGCGTATAAATGATTTGATGCCTGTCGAAGTATCTCGAAATTTCCGCGTTAGAACTGGACATAATAGTTTACGTTAGGTTGTGGCGAACTGGCTGCCGGAAGAGATAGGAAACTTATGAAGCTGAGTATTGAGGATGACTTTAAGCCAAAAGGTAAATGTGTCAGGATGCTGGCTAAGTTCCTCGGTTAGCGCTTTAAAGCTGCTCCGTTTCCAGTCAATGGCTTCGTGGAGATTTAGTATGGGATCTAGCTCCGAGTATCCTATTAATAAGTGATCGAGTTCGTATTCAATTAGGTTCGCACCGACGTCCGCACAATAAATAAAGCTTCCTATCTCCTTTAACTGACAATCCAAACCCATTTCGGTTTTTAGTCGCTGCTTGGCCGCAATTTTAATCTGCTCTCCTGGACGAGGATGACCACAACAAGTATTCGACCATAATCCTGCGGAATGGTACTTGGTTAGCGCGCGACGCTGTAACAGCAATTCACCATGTGAGTTGAGAACAAATATCGAAAAGGCCCGATGTAAGAGTCCTTTTCGGTGAACTAAAAGCTTCTCACCAACACCTACCATCTCGTCATTCTCATTTACAAGGACTAGCTGATCTCTCATGAACCCGCTTTGATTAACCTGACTCAAAATGTGTACATCTGATTCTAATCGCTCTGAAGTATGGCCCTCGTGAGTGAGCCGGATCACAGTTTCGATTCAACACGAATTGAGGTTTGCCGGTAGTGATAACTAGGAGTTATCGTGCTAATTATCCGCGCGGTAATAAAGCTCACACGCTTAGATTCGTCGCTCCTAGGTTTTCTCGCTATTTTTGTTCCTCTATTGGCCAGAACGGGTAACAT
>Ga0068859_100002548_pt1 | contig 18488 bp, 14 predicted proteins | sample KBSSwiS22_FD_66585 | JGI IMG/M metagenome (GOLD analysis project Ga0068859, IMG submission 66585) | Switchgrass rhizosphere microbial communities from Kellogg Biological Station, Michigan, USA - KBS Switchgrass S2-2 | ecosystem: Host-associated > Plants > Roots > Rhizosphere > Soil ...
TCACATCAACCGTAGTCACCTTCAACCCGTTGACGGTTAACGTTTCGGTTTTCGCTTTGTCTTTCGACGAGCTGCCGTCGGGCTGCTGCATCTGACCGATCCACCGATCGATGTTGGCTTGGGCCGTGCCGCCCTGACTCGCTCCGAAGTAATAGAGCACCAGGCTGCCGTCGTCCTTGTCGCCTTCAACCCTGGGCAGTTTGTATTGGGCCACGCGCATTGACGAAGAAGTCTTCTCCGTCACCCAACCTTCCGGGGCCTTGAAACGCAACTCACCGGTCGTATTGGTTTGCGCCGAGTTGGTTTGCGGACCGCCGGTCGTGGTGGATCCCTGTCCCTGGCAGGCAGGGCAGGCTAATGCAGCAACCAGAGGGATTGCCGCCAGCATAAATTTTGTTTTCATTAGTGCAGAATCTCCGCGGAGACTCTACACCGTGCAGTCGGACTTCGGCAACGGTACGCACGCCTCTGGCAGGGCTCGCCATAGCACGCTGGAAGCGTGCGTACCGAACGTTACTCGCCGCCGCCGTGCGCAGCTTTCGCGCGGCGTTGCATCTCTTCGACGGACACATCTTCCTTGTGGGTAGCTACATGCCAGACATGGCCGAAAGGATCGACGACGGTGCCCATGCGATCGCCGTAGAATTTGTCCGTAACCGCATGCTGGACGGTGGCGCCGGCGCCGATCGCCTGATCGAAAGTGGCGTCCACGTCTTCCACGTAGATCATAATGCTTACCGGTGAACCGTTCAGCGTCTGCGGTCCTTTGTACCCCATATCCGGGTGTTCATCGGCCAGCATGATCGGCGAATCGCCAATCTTTATTTCCGCGTGACCAATCTTTCCTCCCGGAGCGGGAAAGCGAAACAATTCTGTTGCGCCAAAAGCCTTTTTGTAGAACTCGATCGCTTCGGTCGCGCCTCCAATGATCAAGTAAGGTGTCACCGAGTGATAGCCTTCGGGAATTGGTTTAACTGACATTTCAAATCTCCTTTTTGCTTTTAATGATCGTGTCAGATCCGGGAGCGGCAGCGACCGGGCGGTACGCACGCCTCCGGCGTGCTCGCGGTGACATTCATCGCTTTTTTTAAAAAGCACGCCAGAGGCGTGCGCACCGCCCGGTCGCTGCCGCTCCCGGTTCTGACAGCTTACTTCCCCGTGAATAGGGTCTTCTCATCGACAAAGCATAGGCCGTTGCCCCACGGATCTTCGACATAGAACGAGAGTTCGCCCCACGGCCGCTTCACAATCTCGCCGGCCTCCTGATCGTGATAACGATCCTGCGCCAGGCAGTTCAGGGCCTTTGCGCGTGCATAAACTTCTTCGAGATTGTTGACCGCGAAATAAATGTAATCCGGAGTTGGTTGCGGTGTTTCGCCGCCTTTCGCGACGTCAACCAGTGCCAGAATCATGCCGCCACAATCGAAGTAATGACGCGATCCGCGCGGGATCGGGATACCCGGATCGTCAAGCAATTTCGTGTAGAAGGCTGCCGCCTGTTCGAGATCCGCCACCTGTAGAGCTATGCGAAACATTTTTGGAGCGCCCATAAGTGTCCTTCCGCTTTCTGTTGATTCTTCTGCCGCCATCTTCGTCTGCGAAGCGATATACCAGACGTTATCGAACGGATCTGTGATCGAGCCGACGCGCGCGCCATACGGTTGCAGCTTCGGCGCATCCTTGGCCACGGCGCCTTCTGCCTTCGTCGCGCGTTCATACCAGGCATCGACATCATCGACATACATCATGAACACCGACGGCTTAGGTTGCCATTGCTCGTGTGCTTCACCCATTTCGATCACGGCCGAGCCCACGCGAATCGATGCGTGCCGTACCACGCCCTCGGGTGAGCGATGCACGTCGATTTCCTCGGCGCCAAATGCCTGCTTCAGGAAATCAATCATCCTTGGCGCACCGACTGGATGCAGAAAAGGCATCAGGTTGTACGCGCCTTCGGGGACGTAACCACCACTCAAATGCTTAGCCAGGTACCATTGATTTCCACCGACATCCTGCACGCCGCATTCGCGATCGCCGTACGGCTGGTCCATCGGAGCGTACAGCGACGTCGCGCCGGCCTGCAGCGCTCGCTCATAGACCGAATCGACATCTTCGACATACAGGTGAATCGTTCCTGGAAACGGGTTACCTTTCCAGGCCGAACCCGCGCCACCACCGCCGACCATGATGGTCGATTCACCAATCTTGTACTCGCCGTGAAAACCTCCCTGGGTCCCGAGTCCATACACGTGCCCTTCAGCTCCCAGAGCGCGGGTGAGAAATTCAACCTCAGCGTGCACGTCCGGCACCACCAGATACGGCGTGATCGTGCGAAAACCTTCTCGCACCGGATTCACTTCTTTCGTGGCTTGTTTAGTTGCGGTACTCACTGCTGCTACCTCCTCTAATTCGTTTTGTAAACGCGCCTTGAATTCTGCGCGCGGCAGATGACGCAACTCGACAGCGACATCGAGCAGATCGCCAATTCGCGGCTCGACATTCGCCGGTATCTCACCACCGGTCGCCATCATCGCGTCAATCGCCTGATCAAGCTGCTGTGTTAGGTCAACTTCACTCATTACTCATTCACTTCGTGTCGAGCTTCGCTCGCAGAGTCTGAAATGCGCGAAACTGCAACTGCTTCACCGCGCCTTCGGTGCGATTCAGCTGGGCAGCGATTTCGCCAATCGATTTCTCTTCGGCGAACCGCATCCGCACCACCCGCCGCTGATCCTCGGGAAGTTCATCAACCAGTCGAATTACATAAGCCCGCCGTTCTGCCGCTTCCAGATCAGACTGCTGAGCCTGACTGGATCTGCCGCGGTCTGCCAATTCACTTGAGTCCGAGTGGCCTTCGCGGGCCACCCGCTTTGCTCGATCCGCGATCAAGTTTGCAGCAATTCTCAACAACCAGGCCCCAAAAGGCGCGCCGGTCCATTTGAATCGCGGCAGGTGCGCCAGCGCTTTCCGAAACACTTCGCTCGTCAGGTCTTCGGTAACGGCGCGGTCGCGCACGCGGCGCGCAACGTATGCATAAACTACCTCGAAATACTTCTCGTACACGGCTCCAAAATGCGCGCGATCCTGTTGCGCCGCTTCGACTAAGCGCCGCTCGTCCGCCTCACTCAACTTCCCAAGGCGCGGTTTCTGTGCAGGTTCACTGCCCGCCATTGCTCCTCACACTAGATAAAACTGTCGAGTGCGCAAAAAGTCACGCAACTGGAGAAAAAAACTCCAGTGCAGGTCCGGTCTGGCAGAGGGCCACCAGCGTTTTGTAATAGCCGTCACTCTCAATGTCCCCATCGCGGGCCCTTTGGAAGTTTCTCAATTTCTCCTGCTCCCGGCACACCCATTGCAATCGATTGAAGCTGCCCGAAAAGTTTCTGCCCTTTAGCCTTAATGGTGAACTAACATGACGCATTATCGCTCCAACTGTTCACGATTTCTGGCGGCAATCTTCTGCCTGCTGACCTTTTCTTCGCTGATAGCGGCCCAGTCGACAGCCGATTCCAACATTCGTATCAGCCAGATTTATACACGTGGCGGCGAACCCGGCGCGACTTTTCAAAACGACTTCATTGAATTGTTCAATCGAGGCAACGTCGACGTCGACATCAGCGGATGGACTCTGATTATTTCGAACTTTTCGGGCACTCCTCCAAACATCCAGATTTCATCTACTGGCATAAAACTATTTTCCGCGATCAGTATCATAAAGCCAGGCGGTCACCTGCTGATCAAATTCGGGGGCAACGGAATTAATGGCCAGCCCATAACCATTTCCGATATTAATTTGAACCCTGTTCCTATCAGTGATACTGGCGGGCAGATTGTCCTGGTAGCTAAGGACAAAACGCTTCCCTTCAGTTATTGTCCGGCGGCCCCGGATCTGACTGGAGTGGTGGTCGACTACGTTGGTTACGGTAGCGCCATCTGTTACGAAGGGACAGTCACCCTCGCGCCGCCACCGGACATGGCGCTCTGGCGGGTGGGCGGAGGCTGTACTGATAATAATGACAACCTCGCTGACTTTTCGTTCGCGACGCCAAACCCGCGCACGCGCCAGGACGGCCTAACGCCTTGTGGCGCGCAAAGCTTTAGCGAAATCAATTTTGGCGCCGTCCAGTTCGACGTGCCTGAAGATCAAGGCGCCGCACAAATCACGGTAACTCGATTTGGTGACGTCTCGAGCCCGGCGACCGTCGACTATTTCATCTCGGACAATAGTGCCAGCGAGCGAACGGATTACACCACGAGCCTGGGTACACTACGCTTCGCGGCCGGCGAAACGACAAAAACGTTCGACATCCTCATCACAGACGATCTGATTCCGGAAGCAAATGAAATGGGCTTTCTCGGTTTGTTGAATGCCACCGGAAACGCGAGTATCGGACCGCGGAACAGCGCTATGCTTTTGATTCATGACAACGATCTTGCGCCGCCAGCAAATGTCAATGTCGTGGACATTTCCAGTTGGTTTGTTCGCCAGCACTATAACGACTTTCTTAATCGAAGGTCTGATCCCGCTGGCGAAGCCTTCTGGATCAATAACATTGAGTCCTGCGGCAGTTCAGCCCAGTGCCGTGAAGTCAAACGCATCGACACTTCGGCGTCGTTCTTTCTTTCCATTGAGTTTCAGACGACCGGTTTTTTAGTCTATCGGCTTTACAAAGCTGCCCTGCCCGAAACAGCTCAACGTCCACGCGCCATGCCACGTTATCGCGAGTTCATTCGTGATACCCAGCGGCTCGCGCAAGGCGTCGTCGTCGGTAACCCCGGCTGGCAGCAGGTGCTCGAAGCGAACACTGTCGCGTTTACCAATGATTTTGTCTATCGGCCGGAGTTCCTGGCGAACTATCCGGAGACGCTATCGGCCGCGGCTTATGTAGACAAACTGCAGGTTCAGGCCGGCAAGGTGCTGACCTTCGACGAATTTTTCCGTTTGGCCAATGGATTGATGGCCGGCCTGGAGACGCGCGGCAGCGTGCTGCGTAAGATTGCCGAGAGTCAGAAACTAACCGATGCGGAATTCAACCGCGCTTTCGTCCTGATGCAATACTTTGGTTACCTGCGTCGTAATCCGGACGATGCGCCTGACAATAACTTTGCCGGCTTTGATTTCTGGCTGGCGAAGCTGAATCAATTCGGCGGCGACTATCGCGCTGCGGAAATGGTGAAGGCCTTTATTAGTTCAACCGAGTATCGCCACCGTTTCGGGCCATAACCCCGTAACGCAAACTGTTAGTTTGCGACCCTCCTTTGTAGCGCAGACTGTCCAGTCTGCGCTCTTTATCGCAAGCTGACAGCTGGCGTTACAAACATCCTGACTACCCTTCCCGTCGATTCCTTTGTTATGTTTGCTTCGTGAAGAGCGAATCCCGAACTGCAGTCATTGCAGCGATCGTCGGTAATCTGGCGATTGCTGCCATCAAGTTTGTTGCCGCGGCGTTTACCGGCAGCTCGGCAATGCTTTCTGAGGCAATTCATTCCCTCGTCGATACCGGCAACGGCGGGCTCCTGTTACTCGGCGCTCACCGCAGCCGCAAGCCTCCGGACGCAACCCACCCTTTCGGCTACAGCACGGAAATCTATTTTTGGTCGCTCGTCGTTGCGATACTGATCTTCGCACTCGGCGGCGGCATGTCGGTCTATGAAGGGGTCCTGCATCTGATGAACCCGCACCACATGGGGAATCCTACCTGGAATTACGTGGTGCTGGGCCTGGCGCTCATCTTCGAAAGCGCGTCATGCTATTTTGCGTTCAAGGCCTTCCGAACCGAAAAGGGTAAGCAGACGGTGGTCCAAACCATCAGGGGAAGCAAAGACCCCACCACGTTTACGGTGCTCTTCGAAGACACGGCCGCCTTGCTTGGTTTGCTAGTTGCACTTGTTGGCGTCTTTCTCGCACATCAGTTCAACCAGCCGCACTTCGACGGTTTGGCTTCGATCGTCATTGGCCTGATTCTCGGGGTTGTTGCTTCAGTGCTCGCTTATGAAAGTCGCAGCCTCCTGATCGGAGAAGGTGTCAGTCCGGAAGTTATGGCGAGCATTCGCGAGATTGTGACTTCAGATCCGGCAGTCTCCGATATCAAACAGTTCCTGACGCTGCACTTTGGCCCGGCAGACGTGTTGCTCACGATGAACCTGCGCTTTCAAAAGGAATTCACCGCATCAGAAGTGGCGGAGGTGATCGTGAGATTGGAAGAGAAGATTCGCAGTCGATTTCCTGAAATCAATCACATCTTTATCGAGACGGAATCGCTGCGGCAACTGTCAGAAGCCCAACCGTGAGGGAGGGCTACCTCTCATTCAGACCGGGCTTCAGCCCGGTCACCCGCGCACGAGGAAGGCGGCCGAACCGTTTTAACGGTTTACTTCTCTTTTGAGCTTGAGAAAAGTAGCCAGGCTAAAGCGAGTGGATGACCTCCACGTGAAAAACCGTTGAAACGGTTAGACTGATTTCGAGACGCGTCGAACACCGGGCTAAAGCCCGGTGTGAATGAGACGGTGCTTTGAACCAAAACCTGTTGCAGCTTAAGCCGTTGTAATACGTGTGGCCGCTCTCAAACCATCAAGGCACCGCCATTGATGTCGATCGACGCGCCATTGATGTACCCAGCCCCACTCGAAGCCAGGAAGCAGATCAAATCAGCAACCTCTTCCGGAGTCCCGAGCCGCGGGACTGGAAAATTTTGCATCAACGTTTGCAAGCGTTCCGGCGTGGCGTTGGCGTGCGTTAGTTCCGTATCGAACAAACCGGGACACACCGCATTGACGGTGATGCCATAACGCCCCAATTCTTTCGCGGCGGCGCGCGTCAATCCCAACAACCCGGCTTTTGAGGCCGTATAGTGCGCGCCTCCGAGCGTACTGACGCTGCGTCCCGCCAGCGACGAGACATTAATAATTCGCCCGAACGACTGGTTCTTCATCACCGGCACAATTTCCTGCATCAGGAGAAAGGCCGCCGTCAGGTTGGTATCGATCGTTCTGCGCCACTCGTCGCCAGTGATTTGTTCGAATCTTGTGCCCGAGACTATTGCGGCGTTGTTCACCAGCACATCGACGCGGCCGAATCGTTCCACGCTACGACTGACAATCGCTTTGACAGTCGCTGGATCGCGAACGTCTCCGCCCACCGGAAATGCTCGATCACCCAACTCGCGAGCGAGGTCCGCGGCGCGCTCGTCAGTTCTGACATTGACCGCGACTTGCGCTCCCTGTTCCAGGAAACGTTTGGCAGTTGCCTTGCCAAAGCCGCGGGCGGCCCCGGTGATCAAAACGACCTGTTCCGAAAATTCGCTGGTCATTCGAAATCAGTTGCAACCAGATTCTTCACAAACTAATTTGCTATTCGATCGGGAACAGCTTGCCGGCCTGTTCCGGTGTCAACGGCACACCCAGCAGGCCGGTGGCGCGGGCCAAAACCGGGTCCTTTCCGGCCAGCATGTCCGCGGGCGAGGGTAATAACAACTCGTCAGGCGTGACGCCAGTTTTTTCCAGACTCTTCCCGTCAGCCATTATCAGATCGGCATCGGTCACCTCCACGGCGTAGGGAATAACATTATTCAGTCCCAACTCGTGCGGATACGTTACCGCTTCCATGACTGCGCCGGCTGAACGATCTCCCAGCACGATCCCGCGCTTTTCGATTTGAATGACCCGGGCAAATACCTCGGCCGCGGATGCTGACTCGCTGTCAATCAGGACGGCTAATTTTCCATGATAGGGGTCACTTACGCGATCTGATTTCATCGGCTTCATCTTTTTGCGGCCTTTGCGCTCGGCCATATTTATTTCCTTATCAAAAAATGAACCCACCAGACGCTCGCAGGTGTCCACGTAACCACCACCGTTGCCGCGCAAATCCAGCACCAGGCTTTTGTACTTGCGTGCCCGACCAATCATCGCATCTATTTCTGATTTATCGACGGCAAAGGAAGGGAGTTTCCACACCAGGACATCTGTTCCGGCGTTCACCGATCGCGATCGCTTCATGCGCTCCGCCTGATCGACTTTGATCTTGTAGTCAGTGATGTCCCTCCCGGTCAGATCCATCACTTGTCTGCCCTGTCTCACCCTGGCGGCCACATCAAGCGCCCGCTCCTTACCGTCCGGACTTCTAACCTCCAAATGCAAACTGAGCTTAGGGCTGATCGAGTTGAACAGGTATTGGATTTTCCAAAGATTGTCTCGCGCCGGCTGGAAGCCGCCAACTGAAATGACCCGATCCCCTTCCCTGAGCCCTTTGGCGTCAGCATCACTACTTGGCTTAACGGTCGAAATAAACACGTCCTCGCCCACGGCCTTCATTTCCCACCCATAATCAGTTTGATTGGAGCGGCCCGGCGGGAGGAAAAACAGGTGCGAGTCGTCAAAGTCCAGCAGCACCTGGGCAATAATCGCCATCATTTGCGAGCCGGAACTGGCCGTTTTGAGTTTATCTTTCGCAGTCTTGAACCGCGCCTCGAGATCGATCCCATGAAATTCAGGGTCATAGTAATTCTTCTTGATGTCGACCTTGATGATTTCCAGAACATATTCCGCATCGGTCCTGCCGAAGTTACTTTGGGCCAGAATGAGCTGCGGAAAGGCGGCGATAACTAACAACGTAAGTGTCAGCCACACCTGGCTCTTGAGAAACGAAGAGACTAGGCGACTAGGCGATTCCATCTGTTTCGTCCTTAGAATATTTTCTAGTGTATACCTTGCTCGGACCTCAGCGTTGAGCAACTACCGGCAACTCGACAAAGCTCGCCTTCCCCGCCCCATGATAGACGCGCTGCGTAGCTTTCTTGAAATCCGCAGGCTTGGCCCAAAAAATATTCGGCACGAATGTCTGAGGGTTGCGATCGTAGAGCGGGAACCAGCTCGATTGTATTTGAATCATGATGCGATGGCCGGGCAGAAAGACATGATTCGCAGTCGGCAAGGACCAGCGATAAAGCAACGGCTCGTTTGCCGCGATCGCTTTTCCGGTTTCGAAGCTTTCGCGGTAGCGTCCGCGGAAAATATCCATCGACACGGCGAGTTGATAACCACCCATCTGCGCGTCACCAGCTACTTCATCCGGGTAGACGTCAATCACTTTCACGACCCAATCGGAATCGGTGCCACTGGTCGAAGCAAACAAATTCACGACTGGCTGTCCGCCTATCTTTACCGCAGAAGTCAGAACGTCTGACGTAAAGGCGAGCACGTCAGGCCGGCCTGAAGCCTCTCTTTGATCGTCAACCAACCAGCACGGCCACTGCGCGCACGAACTGTATCCGGTTGGTGAAATCGGCCGCGCGCGAAACGGGACAGGTTTGGCGGGATCGGAAACGTATTCTTCAAACGGTACGCGGTCCTCCGGACCGCTTTCGAAGTTAGCCTTCATTCCGGAATGAAGATACAGCGGTGTTCCCTTCACCGTGCACCCACCGTCGCATCCGGACGGCCACGATTTCAAGCTTAGCCAACGGTTCGTCCCGGTCTGAAACGCGTTGACCGGAGCGACCTCCATCCTGGGCGCATCGTTCTGCAAATAATGATCGAGAAACGGCCGCAGGATATGCTGGCGGAAATACAGCGCGGTGTCGCTGTGAAAATTTATCGCGCCCAGCTTGCTGCCATCGGCAATCTCCTGACCATGATGCCAGGGCCCCATCACCAGAAAAACTTTATCGTTCGTCGTGTCTTTGGATTCAATCGCGTTGTAGACGGCGATCGCGCCGTAGATATCTTCCTGATCCCAAAGGCTATGAACCAACATGACAGGAACTTTCAAGGGCTCTTTAGCCAAAAGCTTGTCGACGGCTTGGGCTTGCCAGAAAGCGTCATAGTCCGGATGCTCGAGCAGCTTTTTCCAAAATCCTATTTGCTCCATTCCGCGCCGGCGCCCTAATTCGCCCGCTGAACCGGCTTGCAGGTACATGTCGTAATCGTCAGCGTGGGTCATCCACCATTTGTAATCATTGCCGCGCGAACCGACTTGCTCATAAATGTATGGGAGGTTCTGTTGGCGAAACGCGCCGTTGTGAAACCAGTCATCGCCCATCCAGCCGTCGACCATCGGATTCATCGGCACCGAAACCTTCAACGCGGGATGTGGATTCACCAGCGCCATCAACGGCAGAAAGCCATCGTAAGAAATCCCGAGGATGCCAACCTTGCCATTGCTCTCAGGAATATTTTTGACCAGCCAGTCGATCGTGTCGTAAGTGTCCGTCGCATGATCCACTTTCGTCGGGTTCAGTGGTCCGCGCAACGGCCGGTTCATCACATAGTCGCCTTCCGAACCGTACTTGCCTCGGACGTCCTGGACCACGCGGATGTAACCACCTTCGACAATCACCTCGAGCGCATTGTCATATCCGTTCAGGATCGGCCCGAGATGTGAACTGTTGGCGTGACTGGTCAGCGCAGTCGCGTCGTACGGCGTCCGAGTCAAAAGTATCGGCGCATTGCGCGCGCTTTTTGGCACGATGATGACGGTGTGCAGCTTGACGCCGTCACGCATCGGGATCATGACGTCACGACGCGTGTATTCGAAACCGTCGTTGGTCGGCTTGAAGTCTTTGGGTGTTTCACTCGGAAGAGTTTGAGTGAAAGAGTGCGCGGCTATTGCCAAAATCAGAGCGGCTACCCGCATTAAACGTGTTTGAATGGATCTCATGATTAGTATTTGCCGGGACTGTTTGAGTTACGAGAAAGCGCGAGATTTATAACTTAAGATTGGTGAGAAGTGAAGATGAAGGGAGTTTGCAGCTTTTGAGGCCGCACATGGCGGAAAGCCTCTGGCTTTCCGGCGCGTGAGCTATTTTGGTTTGAGGCTACGCCTCGAATTCGCGGCGTAGCCGCAGATCAACCAAACACTTGAATGACCTTTCTGTAGCCCATTTGTTTACGCCTGGGGAACGAAAGGCAGTGGTTTCAAAAGCCCCATTAATGGGGCTTTACTACGCCCGCTGGTTTCTCGACCCAGGCGTAAACGCCTGGGCTACAGAAAACCTCACGATGAAATCAGGTCATTATCACTTTCTCCCACTTCGCCGATCTTCTCAGCAAAAAGTCGCACTCAACACTGAGACAGTGCGCGAAGTGGGAATGAGTGTTACGATGAATAATAAATTCAGAAGAGGTGACGACTATGGCATGGGACGGCGACGCTTTGGCCGGACAAATGGAAGAGGTTCTTGAACGGCAACAATTGGCGGCTGATGCTCGCGCGGTCAGGGGCACGTCCACCGTTAATGAGCGCGCGCGCAGCGCAAAGTTTGAATCACTGCGAGTTTCACGCTCTCGCCTGATGACGCAACTGGAAGCGGCCACGAACCCTGCACACCGCACCGTTCTCGAGCGCGGCCTGAAGTCCATTAATGATCAGATGGCCGAAGACGAAACGAGCTTAGTGACGCCCCGAACAATCAGAGTTGAGCACATTGAGGATTCCGCTACTTAAAAGCCAGTTGATAATCCGAAATGTTCTGGCACGGCTTTAATTCGATTTGAAGTTTCGAGGCCTCGCCCTGACGCCTCAGCTTCTCACGCCAGTCAGTTTCATCCGGCAGACGCAGCTTCGACATCATATTTGAATCACTATCACCGGCTGGCGCCAGCGTCAGCCAGTAACGTCCGGGCGGCAGGTTCGTCAAAGTGAACCCGCCATCCTCGGCCGCTAACGACGCAAAGTACCGCACGATGTCTTCGGCCTTAGCTGGATCAGCCGGCGTTAAGTAAACGAACAGCCGCGACGGCAACTTCTTTCCTTCACCGGCCTGGACTTTTCCGCGCAGCGATGCGGCGCCCTCTGCGAACGTGACGGTCAAACCCGTCAGCCGTTCACCCATGCGCACGTTCGTCCAGTTGCGCGCGGCATCGCGTGGCCGATCAGGCGGAGGGCCCTTTGCTGATGCCGACGTCGCACCAGTGGGCCACAAAATAGATTTCAAATACCAGTACCTGGCGAGTGGTCGCACGTTGAATCGATATTGACCCGGCGCCAGACTGCGCAAAACAAACTTGCCATCGTTGTCGGGCAGCGTCGGCGATCCCAGGCTCCAGACAAATTGCGACTTGTCCTTCGCTACCGTCTTTTCGTTGTGCCAGGGGCCGATGACAGTTTCGCCGAGGATCGGCCGTCGCTTCCCGGCGCATTCAGGAAGTTTCGACTCTTCCAGCACCAGGTTCCCGGCAATTGAAGCGAGTGGCTTCACCACCACCTCCAATCCGGTTAGATCTGCGCCTCTGACTTGAATGCGGCGCGATTCGGAAACGCTCCAACCACCGAGCCCGGAGTACTGTTGAGCGATCAGTTCGTAATCTCCATCGGCCACTCCCGAAAAAGCGAAACCCCGGGCCATTGGCTGCTGGAAGGCAAAATGACTTACTTGTGAGACGCCGTTCGTGATTGATGTCAGCGTCAGATTGAACCTACTGTTCGGCTGATCGGTCGCCAACGTGGAACTCGCGGTTCCGCTCACCGTGTGGCCCGACTCTTCCCGGTAGCGAATGTCAATGTTAGTGATCTCTTCACCAACGTTCACGGAAACCTCTGTCGCGGCGTCGCGTGGCGAAGAAGGAGCATATGTCGGCACATCGCCACCAAACGGATCGATTGTCATTGACTCGGGGGCGGCCGCCCGCCGAAACAATGTAGCGCCCGACGGACGATCGGGGCATCTCCGACAGAGACTTTGTAGCGCCCAGCCGGTAATCCGAAGATGCGATACACGCCGCGATCATCAGTCGCCACGCCGGGAGCGTTAGGCCCTCGCTGACTTCGTTCATCAGCCGGGAGAATCGCGACGAACTGTTCAATCAGAGGCTGACCCTCACTGTCGACAACTCTTCCCGTAATTACGCCCCCGGGGACCAGATCGAAATTTATGCCCTCCACATTTTCACTTTCAGTGATGATCACCGATTGGCCTTGCGGATTGCCGGTGGAATCAGCAATCACCAGGTTAGGCGCAACCGGCGCAACGAGGTAGTTTCCGCTGCCAACCCTGGTGATGCGATAGAGGCCTTCCTGGTCCGTCTTCGCTTTGTAAGTTGCCGAGAACTGGTCGGGTCTGGCCAAACGCATACCGACTACGATTCCAGCGGCAGGTTTGCCCTTGATAGTGACTTTGCCTGAGACAGTAGCCTCGGCAACTTTGCTTTCAGTCTTTGTCTGCGAGTTGGCCCGCTCGGATAGACTGACGACGCAAAGCAGGAGCACCGGAAGAATCCAGGTGTGAGACGGGAGCTTCATAGCTTTCAGAAGCCGAAGGCGCGCTAATCATACTCAACTCGGATCGATTTGTCTTGGGTTTGGGGGGTGTGAAGCTGAACGCAGCCGTCCCTCAACAGGACTTCCTCGACATCGAAGTAGCCGCAATACAAGGAAAGGGAAATCCATTTCGGTTGGCTTTGCCTCAAAAGTCGGCGAAGCCGACGAATGATAATAGCCCACCGATTTATCGGTGGGATTGAGCTGGAAACAATATATGAGTCCGTGAAGCGGACGGCTGAGTCTTAAATGTTGCAGGTCCAGGTTTATTCAGTCGTCCGCTTCACGGACTCCAGGGAACCTACCGCGTCACCCAGCGCTGAAGCGCTGGGCTATTCTCTTTCAGTCCGCTTCGCGGACGATGTCAAAAACACTTTTGAGGCAAACCTGTTTTCCGTTCAAGTTCTGCTTCTTACTTCCTTACCATGTCATTACCTGACTGCAAGATTTGTTACTTGACGCAGCTAATATTCTAAAGCTCGTGGTGTTCAATTAACCGAGAAATCCGCGCCGGCGGACGAATGAGAATAACCCACCGATTTATCGGTGGGTTTGCGCCGGTAATAATCGCGTAGTCCGTGAAGCGGACGACTGAAGAAAGGAAGATCAAATGTCCCACTCTTTTGTCAGTAACTTTATGCATTGCACCTTCAGCACCAAGGAACGTTACCCACTCATCGATTCGGAGCTTGAAGCACGGCTTTGGCCTTACGTCGGCGGCATCGCTAAGGAAAATCGAATGACGCCGTTAGCGATTGGCGGCACGGCGGATCACCTTCACGCCTTATTATCGCTCCCAGGAATGATGAGCTTCGCCAAGGCCGTGCAGTTGATAAAAGGAGGTTCCTCCAAGTGGATTCACGATACGTTTGCGAGACAGAAGAAATTTGGCTGGCAAGAAGGATATGGGGCTTTTAGCGTCAGCTTTTCACAAGTCCCGAAGACAATTGCTTACATAAACAATCAGAAAGAGCATCACCGCAGAAAAACGTTCGAGGAGGAGTTTATCGAGTTATTGAAGCGGCACAACCTCGACTATGATTCGCGATACATGTTTTGATTTCAGTCGTCCGCTTCACGGACTTACGAATCATTTGTCACTTGAACCCACCGATGAATCGGTGGGCTATTTTCAATCGTCCTAACGGACTCAATACTTCACGAACTCAAATTTGAGCCGTAGGTTTATGCCCGGACTGTTATAGAAGCCTCCGAACTGCGGGCTCGCCAGGTTAGTTTGCACGTCGCGCGGGTTGAAATGATTTGTGAGATTGAAGAAAGTTATGCCGGCGCGTCCCCGGTAAGTTTTGCCTCGAAAAGGTATTTTCAATCCTTTCATCACCAGCAAATCGAGCGTGAACAAATGCGGAAAGCGGCCCGCGCCGTTTCGCGGCCCCACAAAATCCTGTTGCTGATTCACAGCTGAGAACGGAAAGCCACTGCGCCAATCAACCACCGGCGTCACCACGATGTTATGCGGCAGAGCAAAATCACCCCAGAACAAAACACGATTCGGCGCGTCGAACGGTTGGCGACCGTACTCGTTCGGCCTGATCACGGGATGGCGCAGATTCCCAAAATAGGTGTTGTAATCGTTCAGATCTCCCCGAGCCTGTGATCGCACGTACGAGACAAAGATGTTCCGCCCTTCCTGAAAGCGAAACCGTGCCAACGCCTGAAACTCGCGATAGAACGAACGGCCTTCGTTCAGCTGACGCAGTTCATTCTGCTGGCTCGCCGGCTGAATCAGAAAATCACGATGCGAGTGCCTTTCTTCATATCCCAGGCGGAACATCAGCCGCTCTGTCACTTGATGATCGACCTGCATATTCCAGGCGAGACTGTAAGGGTTCCGGAGATCGTTGGGAGACGTATTGCGGAACAGCCGCGGGCCGTCCGTCACGGTCAGGCCATTGGCCGCAAAAGTCGTAACACGCTGGCTCGGGTACTGAGTGAACGCTCCGATGTTCAGCGGAAGCTTGTCATAAAAGAGGCCGGCGCCACCGCGCACTACGGTGCGTCCCGACTCTGTTGGCAGGAAGACGATTCCAATTCGCGGGGCGAAGTTATTCTGGCGGCCAAGCTGATCGCGATCAAAACGCAGGCCTGCATCCAGCGTGACGCGGCCGTTCAGTTCCCACTTGTCCTGAAGGAACGCCGAATACTCATTCTGGCTCTGCGTTAGAGCGCGGCCGTCAACGAATTCAATCAGCTGATACCTCGTTCCATCCGCGCGCACGATGGTTACGGGCTGACTCGTGTCGGTCCCGGAGAATGATGTGTGACTGTAGTTGATTCCCGCTTTCAGCGAATGGGTGCCCTGCCACTTTTTCGGCGCAAAGCTGTAGACCTCGAGTAATTCATAACGGCGACTGTCCCGGTGCTGGCGGTCGTACCAACCGCCGAAGTTGCGTTCAGGGGCGATCCGGTACGGGTTTCCGCTGTTGCCAAAAATATCGCCGTCATACTGCTTGACGCTGAAGCTGGATTGGAGCAACGAGCCGGATTTGAACGCCGCCTGTTCGTTGAGCGCCAGGAACCATCCGCGTTGATGAGCATTGGCCGTCGTTTCGATCGGATTGAAGGTGTTCAGGTTGAAGTAATCAAACTTCTGCGGAAAGAGTGAAAAGCTGACCGTCAGCCGATTCTCGGGATTGATGACATAGTCGAGCCGCGAAAACGAGTCGAAGCTTTCGCGCTTGATATCGCTCGGTTGATTCCGATCTTCCAGGCTGGGAACGTTCGTCCGCACAAAGCGGTATTCAAGACTTTGAAAGAAAAAGAGCTTGTCCTTCTTGATCGCCCCGCCGACAGCGACGCGCGGCGTCGCGGCGGCGATGCCGTAGATATGGCCTTCGCGCACGCGCGGCCGCGGCAAGGTCCCGGTTAACAGGTAACGCAGCTTGTTGGTGCCGGACCGTGTTTCGATCGCCGTAACCGCACCCGTGAATTTGCCATATTCTGCGGAGTAAGGATTCGAGTACACGTGGACGGTCTCGACGGCTTCGAGCGGCAGTTCGATCGCGGGATTACCTGTCACCGGATCGGTCACGTTCAGACTCGAGACCAGGATGCCGCTCTGGCTGGGCCGAGTTCCCTTGATGTTCAAGGTGCCGTCCGGCCCCCGCACAACGCCGGGAAGCAGCGGCAGAGCATCCTGAAATTTCTGATCGATGAGAGGCGCGTCCCGGAGCGCCGCCGAAGTGAGCACACCTGGAGCGGTTGTGTCGGTTTTACTTACGTCAGTCGGATCCTGCTTCACCGTAACGGTGGCGCTTACTGAAGTCGGTTGTAGCAGGAGGTCCTGCTCGACGGTCGCGTCGATTTGGACACTGATCTTCTGTTCGTACGCTTTGAACCCCGTCAGCTCAACTGAGGCTGAATAATCGCCAGCTATCAGGCCGGCAAATTCGTAGCGCCCTTCTTCATCGCTAATCGATTGCAGTTTTTTACCTGCCAACCGGTCGCCACTCAAAGAGACTATGACGCCGCCGAGTGCCTTGCGCCTGACCGGGATGTCTGCAACGACTTTGCCCTTAATGTTGCTGCTCTGGGCAGCAGCGTTAAAAGATGAACTGAGAGTAAAGACGACAAATACAGCCGCCATCGCAGCGAAATGTCGTAGAGAGGATCCCGCCGGAATAGTGACACGGCGAGCACGAAGCAAACCCATTTGATCGACCCTTTGATTATGAAACCGGAACATTCGAAGTTGCCATTAGATGCGTCAGAGTCCCAAACGTTCCGGTACAAGTGTGCAAGGAATGTTCCAGCGAGGCAAATGCCGTCAGCGTCCAGATGTTTGGGGTCAGACCCAATTGCAAAATGTCAGGTTTCTGCAACAACAGTCAGCGAGGCACGGCATGGCTTCGGTACGCACGCCTCCGGCGTGCTATCTCCGAGATCCGCTCTTTGCTCCGCACTCCAAGCCCGCCGGAGGCGTGCGTACCGATTTCAATCCCGCCAGGCCTTCGGCGGAGCGGACGCCGGCGCGTGGAGAGCGGCCACCGCGGTAAGCCTGTGGCTTACCGGACATCCTACAAATTGATTTTGCGGCTACGCCGCCCTCCGAGGCGTAGCCTGGAAAGAATAACCCGCTCGCCGGAAAGGCAGAGCCTTTCCACCATGTGCTGCGGCGAAGCCGCAAGATGGGTTGGCATGAACTTCTACTGCGTCTTTCGCACGACCCAATTCGACATCGCCCGCTGATGCTGCACGACCACGGTCTTGAATGGTTCGATCCATTCGCCGCCCAGAGCTGCGGTGGTGGTCAAAAGCATTTGCTCGTCAACCAGGAAGCGGGTGCTGCCGTCGGGAAGAAGATAGCGCCGGCCTTCCAAATATTCGGCTTCCTCCTCGATTCCAATCGTGGAAGCCAGACGCGCAAAAAAGATTCCGCCCGGCTTCAAAACGCGCCACATTTCGCGCACCATTTCATGCCAGTGGTCCTCATCCCTGGCAAAGTGGAGTACCGCACTGCTGATGACCACGTCAAAGTCGTCATCCGCAAACGACATCGATTCAACCAACTCCACGCGAAAATTGTTAAGGGAAAGATCGGGCGCGAGCGACATTGCTAAGGCCTGGACCCGGGCAATCGGTTCCGGCATTTTATCGATCCCGCAAACGTCGAATCCGCTTTTCAGGAGGTAATTCAGATTGCGCCCGCCGCCACACCCGGCGTCAAGCACACGCATCCCGGCCACGAAGCGACCCTTCAGCAGTTGATCGAACAAATAAATGTCGAGGTCGCCGAACCAGTTATGGAGATCTAAATGAGATGCCATATTTGCAAGCCTGTCGGCTCGGTGTTTACCTAGTTCATCGTAAGGTGTTTTTCTCTAGCCCAGGCGTTTACGCTGGGTAGGAAACAGCGCGCCTGTTAAAGCCCCATTAATGGGGCTTTTGAAATTAACGCCCTTTCATTCCCCAGGCGTAAACGCCTGGGCTACGGAAAAGTTGTTCATTGAAGCACTACACTCAACAAGAAACGTGTCTCGATTCGCAACAAGTATCGCACAAAACATTACAACGAAATTTGCAGTTTTGCTCGACCTCCCTCCCGATCAGGATGCAAACGGCCCGGATTTTTACCTTCTGCTGGCATACGAGTTGTACTTGAAGATTCCGCCACTCGAGCAAAGAGGCGGCCGATTATCCGAGAAGGAGGGCTTAAAGACATGGCCAGCAAAGCAAGTATCGGTGGACATCCGCTTCATCCGATGCTCATTCC
>Ga0068859_100002549_pt1 | contig 18487 bp, 16 predicted proteins | sample KBSSwiS22_FD_66585 | JGI IMG/M metagenome (GOLD analysis project Ga0068859, IMG submission 66585) | Switchgrass rhizosphere microbial communities from Kellogg Biological Station, Michigan, USA - KBS Switchgrass S2-2 | ecosystem: Host-associated > Plants > Roots > Rhizosphere > Soil ...
ACCTCGGGGAGCGCCTTGAGGTTCTTGAGGTGGATGCGGGGATCGTCGTTGAGGAGGACGCCCGGGCTCAAGAGGCCGTCCGGATCGACGAGGCGCTTGATCCGCCGCATGACGTCGTACAGCGGCGCGCCCCATTCCTGCTCGACGAACGGCGCCATGTTGCGTCCGGTGCCGTGCTCGGCCTTGAGCGCGCCGTCGTAGCGCGCGACGACCAGGTCCACGAGGTCGGCGGTGAAGTCCTCGTACTGCGCGATCGAGCGCGCGTCGTGGAACGACTGGCTCAGCAGGAAGTGCACGTTCCCGTCCTTCGCGTGTCCGAACACGACCGCGTCCGGGTAGGCGTGCTTCGCGAAGAGCGCTTGAAGCGCCACGACGCCCGCCGCGAGATGCCGGACCGGGAAGCACACGTCCTCGAAGATCATGCTGGTGCCGCGGGGCCGCATCCCGCCGATCGTCGCGGTCAGCCCCCGTCGCGCCGCCCACAGCTCCGCCTGCCGCGCGGCATCGCGCGTGAACTCAGTCGCGAAGGAGAGCGGAAGGCGCGACGCCCGTTCGCGGTGAGCCTCTTCGCGCTCCGTGAGCCGGGCCTCGCCCTCCTCTTGATACTCGACCAGAAGCGCGGCGGCCGTGGGTCCGAGCGTGGAGAAGAACGCCGGTGTTCCGGGGCGCCCCTCCGTCGAGCGCATCGAGGCCCGGTCCATCAGCTCCAGCGCGCGCGCCCCCGCGTCGCGCAGCGGCTCGATCGCCTCGCACGCCCGGGGCACGTCGTCGAAGACGAGGAGGCCGGTGGACTTGGCCGGCAGGTCGGGCACCGTGCGGAAGACCGCCTCCGCGATGAACGCGAGCGTCCCCTCGGAGCCGACGAGGAGGTGCCACAGGATCGACAGCGGCGTCGCGTGGTCGAGAAACGCGTTGAGCGAGTACCCCATCGTGTTCTTGATCGCGTACTTGCTTCGGATGCGGGCGACGAGGGCCGGATCCGCCTCGATGCGCGCCTTCAGCTCCATGAGCCCTCGCGCGATGCCGGGCTCTCGCGCCGCGAGCCGCTCCTCGGCGCCGGGCGCGGCCGTGTCGATCTCCGTCCCGCTCGGGAGCACGAACCGCAGGGCATCGAGCGTGCGGTAAGCGTTCTGCTCCGTACCGCAGCACATCCCCGACGAGTTGTTGGCGACGATGCCGCCGATCATGCAGGCGCCGATCGACGCCGGGTCGGGGCCGAGCTTGCGGCCGTGGCGCGCGAGGTGCGCGTTGACGAAGCCTCCGACGACCCCCGGCCCGACGCGCACGCGGGCGCCGCCGTCCTCCACCTCGAGCGCGCGCCAGTGACGCGACACGTCCACGAGCACGCCGTCCGTTACGGCCTGTCCCGAAAGCGACGTCCCCGCCGCGCGGAAGGTGAGCGGCACGCCGCTCCTCCGGCTCCACGCGAACAGCGCCTGGACCTCCGCGGTGTCCACGGGTCGCACGACCGCCCGCGGCGTCAGCGAGTAGAAGCTGGCGTCGACCGCATACGCCGCGCGCTCCCAAGGGCGGGTGAGGACGCGGGAGGCCGGAAGCGGGATGTCCACGGCGTGCCGAGTGTAGAGTACCGGCGTGGATACGCTCCTCTCCGTCGTGCTGGGCGTGGGCCTTTCGGCGGCGTGCGGGTTCCGCATCTTCGTTCCGTTCTTCCTCGTCGGCATCGCGGCGCGCACGGGACACCTCGCGCTCGGCGACTCGTTCGCGTGGATGGCGGGGACCCCCGCGCTCGTCGTCTTCGCGGTCGCGACGGTCCTCGAGATCGGCGCGTACTACGTCCCCTGGCTCGACCACGCGCTCGACGTGCTCGCCTCGCCGTCGGCCGTCGTGGCCGGCGTCGTGATGACCGCGTCGGTCGTGACCGGCCTCGATCCGATGCTGAAGTGGACGCTCGCGCTGATCGCCGGCGGCGGCATTGCGGCGACGGTCCAGGCGGTGACGGTCGGGACGCGCAAGGTGTCGCTCCTGACGACGGGCGGCCTCGGCAATCCCGTCGTGTCCACGATGGAGCTGTTCGGCGCCGTGCTGCTCGCGGTCCTCGCGATCGCGGTTCCGCTCCTCGCGTTCGCGGTCGTCGTCTGGGGGCTCTTCTTCGGAGTTCGCCGCATGCTGCGTTTCTTGAAAGGTCCGAGAGCCGCATGACGTCGCTCAAGCCGCTCCTGATGATCCCGGGGCCGATCGAGGTCTCGCCCGCCGTGCGCGCGGCGTTCGCGGACCCTCCGCCCGGGCATCTCGAGCCGCGCTTGATCGAGGCGTTCGGCGCCTCGCTCGAGATGATGCGCCGCGTGTGGAGGTCCGGCGCCTCCGCGCAGCCGTTCCTCGTGCCCGGCTCCGGCACCACCGCGATGGACATGGCGGTCGCGAACCTCATCGAGCCGGGGGACGCGGTCATCGTCGTCAATACTGGCTACTTCTCCGACCGCATGGTCGAGATGCTGCGCCGCGCGGGGGCCGACGTCATCGACCTCGGCGTCGTCCCCGGCGACGTGCCGCACGTCAGCCGCGCGGAGGGGGCGTTCGACGACGTCGAGCGCACCGGGCGCCGCGTGAAGGCGCTCTTCGCGACCCACGTCGATACCTCGACCGCGGCGCGCGTGGACCCGCAGCTCCTCGCGGCGCTCGCGCGGGCGCGCGGATGCCTCGCGGTCTTCGACGGCGTGTGCGCGACCGGGGCCGAGCCCTTCGAGATGGACGCGTGGGGGGCGGACGTCTACTTGACCGCGTCGCAGAAAGCGATCGGCGTGCCGCCGGGGCTCGCGCTGCTCGTCGTGAGCGAAGGCGCGCTCGAAGCCCGCGAGCGCCGCGCGTCGGCTCCGCCCCTGGCGTGGGACTTCCGCTCGTGGCGGCCGGTGATGGAAGCGTACGAGGCCCGCAAGCCCGCGTACTTCGCGACGCCGCCCACGAATCTCGTCATGGGGCTCGCCGTGTCGCTCCGCGAGATCCTGGAGGACGGCATCGAAGCGCGCTGGGCGGCGCATGCGCGGGCGGCGCGCGCTCTGTCCAGGGCCTGGGAGGTTCTCGGCCTCTCGCACGTCCCGCAGCGGGAAGCGCACCGGGCGACGACGCTCTCGGCGCTGCGCTATCCGGCGCGCGTGGACGCGTCGCTCGTCTCACGGATCGCGGAGCGTGGCGTCATCGTCGCCGGCGGCCTCCATCCGCGCATCCGCACCGAGTACTTCCGCGTGGGGCACATGGGGTACGCGATCGGGCGCACGGATCTCCTGATGCGCACGATCGAGGCGATCGCCTACGGCCTCACCGCGTCGGGCGTGGAGGCGGACGGCGCCACCGCCGTGCGCACGTTCCTCGAAGGTCTCCAGTCGGAGGCGGTCACGGGCGCGTGATGGACGTGAAGAAGCTCCGTGACGGACTCTGGCGGTGGCTCCTGCCGCACCCCGCGTGGACGCCCGACCGGGACCGGCCCGGCGGGTGGGGACAGTTCGTCGGGAGCGTGTACTTCGAAGCGCCCGACGCGCTCGTGCTCATCGACCCCCTGATCCCCGCGCAGGCGAAGGACGTCGCGACGTTCTGGAAGGCCCTCGACGCGGACGTGGAGAAGCTCGACCTTCCGATCGTCGTCCTGATCGGCTCCGTCGATCACGGGCGCGCGGCCGACCGGATCGCGAAGCGTTACGACCTCGTCGCCGTGCTGGGCTCCAAGAGGATCGAGGGCAAGGTCTCGTGCCGGTTGACCGGGACGCTGGAGGGCTCGAAGCTCCCCTCCGGCGTCGAGGCGCATCCGATCGCCGGGATGATGCCGGGGGAGAACGCGTTCTTCCTGAAGAAGCCGAAGGCGCTCGTCTTCGCCGACGCGGTCATCGGGGCGGGGAAGGGGAGGCTCGCCGTGGCGCCGATCTCGTGGGGGGTGAGGACGCCCGCGGGGCGGGCGGCCTACACCCGGGGCTTTCGCCCTTCGATCGCGGCGCTCGCCGACCTGAAGCCGTCGATCGTCCTCCCGTCCCACGGCGAGCCGATCCTGTCCCGCGGGACTTTCGCCCTCCGCCGCGCCCTCGAGTCCCCCGCCTGGGGCGAATGAGAAAGGGGACAGTCCCCTTTTCCGTTCTTGCCGCCGGTTGCTAGACTATTGCGTTCGCAAGGGGTTAAACCGGCAAGAGGGAGTCATGGCGATCAGCGATCTGACACGGGTGCGGAACATCGGCATCAGCGCCCACATCGACTCGGGCAAGACGACGCTCACCGAGCGCATCCTCTTCTACACGCAGCGGATCCGCGTCATCCACGACGTCAAGGGGAAGGACGGCGTCGGGGCGAAGATGGACTCGATGGATCTCGAGCGCGAGCGCGGGATCACGATCCAGTCGGCGGCCACGCACTGCGAGTGGGCGGGATACCACATCAACATCATCGATACCCCGGGCCACGTCGACTTCACCATCGAGGTCGAGCGGTCCCTGCGGGTGCTCGACGGCGCCGTTCTCGTGCTCTGCGCGGTCGCCGGGGTCCAGTCTCAGTCGATGACCGTGGACCGTCAGATGCGGCGCTACAACGTCCCCCGCCTGGCCTTCGTCAACAAGTCGGACCGCTCGGGCGCGAACCCGTACCGAGTGACCGAGCAGCTCCGCGAGAAGCTCAAGCACAACGCGGTCCTCATGCAGATCCCGATCGGGCTCGAGGCGGATTTCCAGGGCGTCGTGGACCTCATCGAGATGAAGGCGCTCTACTTCGACGGCGACAACGGCGAGATCCGGCGCGTCGAGGAGATCCCCGAGAACATGAAGGCCGAGGCGGCCCACCGCCGCGCCCAGATGCTCGACGCCGTGTCGATGTTCTCCGACGAGCTCATGGAGGCGGTTCTCGAGGAGCGCGCCACCCCCGAGCTCATCCGCGAGGCCGTCCGCAAGGGGACGCTCTCCCTCGCGCTGACGCCGGTGTTCATCGGCTCCGCCTACAAGAACAAGGGCGTCCAGGCGCTGCTCGACGCGGTGACCCACTTCCTCCCCGACCCGACCGAGGTCGAAAACGTCGCCCTCGACCTCAGGAAGGACGAGGAGAAGGTCGTCCTGCAGGCCGACCCGGATCTACCGCTCGTCGCGCTCGCCTTCAAGCTTGAGGAGGGACGCTTCGGACAGCTCACCTACCTGCGCATCTATCAGGGGAAGCTCAAGAAGGGCGACACGATCGTCAACGCCCGCACGGGCCGCGACGTCCGCGTCGGCCGGCTCGTCCGGATGCACGCCGACGAGATGGAGGACATCAACGAGTCGTCCACGGGGGACATCGTCGCGCTGTTCGGCGTCGATTGCGCCTCGGGCGACACGTTCACCTCCGACAAGATCAGCTACGCGATGACCTCGATGCACGTGCCCGCGCCGGTCATCCACATCACGATCAAGCCGAAGGACAAGAAGGCGCAGGCGAACGTCGGCAAGGCGCTTCAGCGCTTCACCAAGGAAGACCCCACCTTCCACGCCCGCGTGGACGAGGAGTCGGGCGAGACCGTCATCTCGGGGATGGGCGAGCTGCACCTCGACGTCTACGTCGAGCGCATGAAGCGCGAGTACAACGCCGAGGTCGAGACGGGCGCCCCGCAAGTCGCGTACCGCGAGGCGATCACGCGCAAGGCCGAGTTCAACTACCTCCACAAGAAGCAGACCGGAGGCTCCGGCCAGTACGGCCGCGTCGCCGGCTACGTCGAGCCCTACCCCGAGGGCGAGTTCGAGTTCGTCAACGACATCTTCGGCGGCTCGATCCCGCAGGAGTTCATCCCGTCGGTCGAGAAGGGCTTCCGCTCGATGCTCAAGAAGGGACGCCTCATCGGCTTCCCGCTGACGAACTTCCGCGTCGTCATCAACGACGGCGCGGCCCACGCGGTGGACTCGTCGGACAACGCGTTCCAGGCCGCCGCCCGGGGCGCGTTCCGCGAGGTCTACGATCGCGCGAAGCCCGCGATCCTCGAGCCGATCATGAAGGTCGCGGTCGAGGGGCCGACGGAGTTCCAGGGCGCCTTCGTCCGCACGATCATGCAGCGGCGCGGCATCATCGTCGGCACGACCGAGCAGGAAGGATTCGTCCGCGTGGACGCCGACGTGCCGCTCGCCGAGATGTTCGGGTACTCCACCGACCTCCGCTCCTCCTCGCAGGGGAAGGCGGAGTACACGATGGAGTTCGCGCGCTACGCCCCCGTGCCGGGCGAGGTGTCGCAGGAGCTCGTGAAGAAGTACGGGACCGCCAAGAAGGACGACGAGGAGTAAACGCGATGCTGCTGAAGGAATTGACCGACCGCAGCCCGATGCGGGTCTTCGAGAACTCGATCCACGGCGGCCTCGGCGCGGGGAACATCGGCGTCGTCGTCGCGCGCCACGGCGTCGGGAAGACCGCCTTCCTCGTCGACATCGCGCTGGACGACCTCATGCGCGGCCGGCGTGTGCTCCACGTGACGATCGGCCGCACGATCGAGCACACGCGCGAGTTCTACGACGAGATCTTCCTCGACCTCGCCCGGGCGACCGACCTCGAGGACCAGCCCGAGATCCGGCGCGAGATCGAGACGCACCGGCACATCAAGGCGTACCTGAAGGACACGTTCTCGGTGGAGCACCTCCGCGCGCACATCGCGATGCTGCGCGAGGTCATGGGCTTCGTGCCGGTCGCGATCGTGATGGACGGCTACGACTTCTCGATCGCGTCCCTCGAGGACGTCGAGGCGCTGAAGGCGATCGCCGTCCAGCTCAAGGCCGAGTTCTGGACCGCAGCCCACACGCACCGCACGGATCCGCGCGACGCGAGCGGGATTCCGGAGCCGGTCGCGCACCTGGCGGGGGTCTTCGACGTGATCGTGCACATGGCCCACGACGGGAAGGCCGTGCACCTGAACGTGCTGAAGGACCACGACAACCCGCAGGTCAAGCACCTCTCGCTGGCGCTCGACCCCACGACGATGCTCATCCGCCAGGACGGCTAAGGAGCGGGGTCAGGTCTCCCATTGCATCATTGTGTTTTTCGGTCTTGGAAATCGTCCCCAGATTGGGAATCATGGATCGCAACGGAAATGGAGTTCGTGGTTTCCATGGCGATCCACGATTCCCAATCTGGGGACGATTTCCAAGACCGAAAAACACAATGATGCAATGGGAGACCTGACCCCGGCGCCTTACGGCTTGGGCGCGGTCGCGCCGGCCTCCGGCTTGACGATCTCCACGAGCTCGATGTCGAACAGCAGCGTCGATCCCGGCGGGATCGCTCCCATGGGACGATCGCCGTACGCGGTCTCGGCCGGGCAGACGAACTTCGCCTTGCCGCCGACCTTCATGTAGGTCACGCCTTCCTGCCAGCACTTGACGACCTGGTCGAGGCGCATGGTCTGCGGACCGCCGCGCTTCTCCGAGGAGTCGAAAACCGTGCCGTCGAGCAGCGTGCCCTTGTAGCCGATCTTCACGACGTCGGTCGGCGACGGCGAAGCGCCCGTGCCTTCGCTCACCGTCTCGACGAGGGCGCCGCTTCCGAGCTTCTTGATGCCGGGCTTGGCGGCCGCCTTGGCGACGTACTCCTGGCCCTTCTTCTTCGACTCCGCGAGACCCGCTTCGACGCGCGCCTGCCCGAACGCCTGGATCTTCGGTCCGTAGGTATCGAGGTCCACCTTCGGCGTCTTCCCGGTCGTCGAGCCGTCCGTCAGGCCGGCCTGGATCATGGTCAGCTCGGCGGGCGTGAGATGGAACGCGGCGAGCTGCTTCGAGATGACGAGCCCGAGCGCGTAGAGGGTCTTCTCGTCCTCGGTCTTCGGCTCGGCCTCGGCCCGAACGGGGCCCGAGGCACAGGCGAACAGCGCGAGCACGACGAGGCAGGCAAAACGCTTCATGGAAATCTCCTAGTTGATCGCGTACGGCTCGTGGAGCGAGAAGGGCGCGATCGCGATTTCGAAGTGGTCCCCGTCGGGGGTGACCATCTGATACGTCCCCTGCATGACGCCGAAGGACGTCGCGAGCGGGCAGGCCGAGGTGTACTCGAACGATTGGCCGGGCTGCAGGATCGGCTGCTGGCCGACCACGCCGGGGCCGCGGACCTCTTCCACCTTTCCGTCGGCGTCGGTGATGACCCAGTGGCGCGAGAGGAGCTGCACGACCTTGTCGCTCTGGTTCGCGATCGTGATCGTGTAGGCGAAGAACCACTCGTGGTCGGTGGGGTTCGAGCGCTCGGGGATGAAGCGCGCGGACACGTCCACGCGTATCCCGGAGGTCACCGCGCTGGAGGTCGATTCCGTGGCGTCGCTCATCGTTCTCCCGATCCCGGCCGAAGGCGCGGCATTATAGCGGGCCATGGCCGGACCAACGACCTCGGGATTCCGGCGAGCGCTGCTCGTCGTCTTCCTCGTCGCCCTCGCGGTGCGCGTTCTCCACGTTTCCCGGGTCGAGCGCTCCCCCTTCGCGCGCCTCCTCGTGGGGGACGCGCGGTCGTACGACGCGTGGGCCCAGCGGATCGCGGCGGGCGACGGGGCCGGGACCGGCACGTTTTACCAAGCTCCCCTGTATCCCTACGCGCTCGCGGCGCTGTACCGGACCGTGGGGCGCGACCCGATGACGGTTCGATGGACGCAGGCGGCGCTCGGTGCCGCGGCCTGCGTGCTCTTGGCCCTCGCGGGGCGCTTCTGGCTCGGCGCCTCCGAGGGGATCGTCGCGGGATCGATCCTGGCGCTCTACCCGCCCGCGATCTTCTTCGACGGGCTCATCCAGAAGGCGGCGCTCGACGGCTTCTTCGTGTGCGCGCTGCTGGCGCTCCTGGGGGCGTACGCGGCTCGGGAGGGGCGTGCCGTGCTCCTCGCGGCGGGAGCCGCGACGGGGGCGCTCGCGCTCACGCGCGAGAACGCGCTGGTGTTCGCCGTCATCGTCGCGGCGTGGTTGGCGGTGCGCGCGACGCAGGAGCGCGCGAAGAGCGTCGGCATCTACGTCGCCGGGCTCGCGCTCGTCCTCCTGCCGGTGGGGCTACGCAACCTCGCCGTGGGCGGAGAGTTCACCCTCACCACGTCGCAGTCCGGCCCGAACTTCTACATGGGCAATCACGAGGGCGCGACCGGACACTACGTGCCGCTCAAGCCGGGCCGCGAGATGCCGGAGTTCGAGCGCGTGGACGCGACCGACATCGCGCAACGGGCCATGGGGCGGCCGCTGACGCCGCGCGAGGTGTCCGCGTACTGGTGGCGATCCTCGCTGGCGTGGATGCGCCAAGAGCCCGGCGCGTGGCTCGCGCTGCTCGGGCACAAGGTTCTCCTCACGTGGAACCGGATCGAGCTGCCGGACACGGAGAGCTTCGCCGTCTACGCGGAATACTCGTTCGTGCTGCGCGTGCTGGGAGCCGTCCTGGGCTTCGGTGTGGTGGCGCCGCTCGGGATCGCGGGGATCTTCCTGGCCGTGAAGCGGCGCGGAGCACCGCTCCTGCTCGTCGCGATGCTCCTCGGATTCTCCGCGGCCGTCGCGATCTTCTACGTCTTCGCGCGCTACCGATTCCCGATGGTGCCGCTCCTGATCCTCTTCGCGGCGCACGCGCTGGTGGTCGCTTGGGATCGGGTGCGGAGCGGAAACGCGCGTGCGCTCCTGCCCGTGGCCGCGGTCGCCGCGCTCGCCGCGATCGTCGTCAACTGGCCGCTCGAGTCGATGGCGGGGGAGCGCGGCCGCTCCTTCGTCAACCTCGGCATCGCGCTCGCCACCGAGGGGAAGCTCGACCAGGCCGTCGCCGCGTATCGGCGCGGGATCGAGGACGCGCCCGACGACCCGCTCGCCTACGCCAACCTCGGAGCGGCGCTCGCGGCGCAGGGGCGCACCCAGGACGCGGGCGACGCGCTCGTGACCGCGCTGCGCCTCGATCCCGCCATGCCGGAGGCGCACCGCTCGCTCGCGATGCTCTTGGCGCAGCGCGGGGATTTCGCCGGCGCGGAGCGTCACTTCCGCGAGATCGTCGCGCGCGATCCGGGCGCGCTGCGCGACCGCACGGACCTCGGCAACGCGATCCTGGAGCAGGGGAGGACCGACGAGGCGATCGCGACGTACCGGGAGGTGCTCTCTCGCGACCCTCGCTTCCTCGACGCTCGCCTGAACCTCGCGAACGCTCTCCTGCGCGCGGGACGCCGGGACGACGCGATCGCGGAAGTGCGGGAGGCCGCGCGCTTGGATCCCGGCAGCGCCGATGCGAGGCAAGCGCTGGAGCAGCTGGTCCAGGAGCCCTAGAAGTCGTAGGCGGGGTTCTTCGGATCGAAGTCGGCGCCGGTGAGCGGAACGTCGATCTTCAGATCGTGATGCTCGTAGTGCTCGTACAGGCGCCCGTCGTGGTCGTAGATGTCGGCCTGCACGGGCAGGTGGAGCTTCTCGTCGATCCACAGCGTCATGCGTCCGGCGTAGAAGTCGGGGACGATCACCGCGTCGCCCGGCTGCGCATGGTCGGCCTGCGTCCAGCCCCGCCGCTCGTTCGCGTGCAGGATCACGTACATCGACTGCCCGGACGAGTCGGCGAGGTCCCACAGCGTCTGGCCCTTCGCCAGCGTGGGCGACGTCCCCGTCGGCGGGGTCGTCAGCTCGAGCTTCACGACCGGAGCGCCGAAGAGCTCTTCGCGTCCGACGAGCTCGATCCTCCCCACGCCCTTCTCACGCATGCGCGCGACGTTGCCGGCGACGAGCTCGATGAAGCGGGGGATGCTCACGTCGGGGACCGGGTGGTGCGCGTGCCCCATCGCCAGCCGCCCGCGCGGATCCAGGTTCACGGTGACGTCGGGGAACGTCCCCTTGTGCACCTTGATCCGTCCCTTGTTGGCGCCCTCGACGTAGAGCACCTCCTGCCCTTCGCGCAGCCCCGCGACCTCCTTGAGATAGATCGTCCGGGGCCGCCGCCACTTCACGAGGAAGCGCTCCTCGGGCTCCAGCTCCTTCGCGATGAGCTCGCGCTTCACGAGCGTCATCGTGTACGACCGAAGCGCGGCGCCCGACTTCGTCATCGCGTCGATCAGGCCGAGCGCGATCGGATCGTACCGATCCGCGGAGGGCGGCGCCGCCGCGAGGAGCGCCGCCGCGAGCAGCAGCGCCCTCACCGCAGCTCCGCGACGATCTTTTCGAGGTGCGGCGCGACGGTCTTCGCGACGACCCGCTGCCCTTCGGCATTCGGGTGGATCCCGTCGTCCTGGTTGAGGTCCGCGTGCCCGCCGACGCCTTCGAGCAGGAACGGCACGAGCGGCACCTTCTGCTCGTTCGCGACCTTCGCGTAGATGTCGCCGTACCCGCGCGCGAACACCTGGCCGTAGCTCGGCGGGATCTTCATCCCGAGCAGGAGCACCCGCGCGCCCGTCGCCTTCGCGCGGCTCACGATCTCCCGGAGGTTCCGCTCCGCCTCACCCGGGTCTTGTCCGCGAAACGCGTCGTTCGCCCCGAGCCCGACGACCATCACCCGCGGCGCCTGCTTGAGCAGCCAGTCGAGCCGTCCGAGCCCGTCGGCCGTCGTGTCGCCCGACACGCCCGCGTTGACCACGCGCACCGGATGCCCCGAGGCCGCGAGCATCTCGCCGACGATCGCCGGAAACGCCTCGTCCTGGGCGAGCCCGAACCCCGCGGTCAGGCTGTCCCCGAGGAAGATCACCAGCGGCGCGTCCGCCGCGACGGGGACGGTCCCTTTCTTCGCCGGCGCCCGCTCCTCCGAGTTGGCGCAGGCGCACGTGGTGAGATACACCACCACCATGACCACCGCTGCGCCCCGCATCCAGCTCCAAGGCCTCACGCGGCGTCTCCCTTCCGGAGAACGCATGCTCACGATCCTCGATCGCATCGACCTCTCGATCGCCCCCGGTGAGTTCGTCGCGGTGCTGGGACCTTCGGGAAGCGGCAAGTCCACCCTCCTCGCCCTCATGGCCGGCCTGGACCGCCCGAGCGACGGGGCGGTCCTCCTCGACGGCCTTCCCATCCAGGATCTCTCCGAGGACGTGCTCGCGCGACTGCGCCGGGACAAGGTCGGATTCGTCTTCCAGTCGTTCCAGCTCTTGGGCAATCTGACCGCTCAGGAAAACGTCCTCCTGCCCCTCGAGCTCGCCGGACGCCCCGATGCGCGCTCGCGCGCCGACGCGCTGCTCGCGGCGGTCGGTCTTTCCGCGCGCGGTCATCACTATCCGTCGCAGCTCTCCGGCGGCGAGCAGCAGAGAGTGGCGTTGGCGAGGGCGTTCGGTCCAAGGCCGCCGATCCTACTGGCCGACGAGCCCACCGGCAACCTCGATCGCGCGACCGGCAAGATCGTCCTCGACACGCTCGAGCAGCTCCGCATCGAGAACGGCACGACGCTCGTGCTCGTCACCCACGATCCCGACGTCGCGCGCCTCGCCGACCGCCGCATCCATCTCGTGGACGGCCGCATCGACCGCGAGGAGCGCACGGTCGCCGAGCACGTGAAGTGAGGCCGTCGCTCGCGCTGACGCTGATGGCGCGCGAATCGCGCGGATCGGCCGGCAAGGTCGTCTTCTTCCTGGCGTGCCTTTCGGTCGGCGTCGCCGCGGTGGTCGCGGTCGCCGGCCTCGCGAGCGGCGTGGATCGCGGCCTGCATCGCGAGGCGCGCTCGCTCCTCGCGGGCGACGTGGTCGTCCGGTCGATGAAGCCGTTCCCCGAGGACGTGAAGGCGTCCATCGACCGCTGGGTCGGCGCGCACCCCGGCTCTGCGTCGGCGGAGCTCTTCGAGATGGCGACCGTCGTGACGACCCCGCGCGGAGACGCCGTCACCTCGTCCCTCGTCGAGCTCAAGGCGGTGGGTCCCGGCTGGCCCTTCTACGGCGAGGTCGAGACCGAGCCCGAGCGACCGCTCGCCGACCTGCTCGCCGGCGACGGCGTGCTCGTCGCGCCGGACCTCGCGAAGAAGCTCGATCTGAAAGAAGGATCGCGACTCGACATCGGCGGGAAACCGTTCACGGTGCGGGGCGAGATCCTCTCGGAGCCCGACCGCCTCGGCGTCGGCATCGATCTGGGCCCACGGCTGCTCGTCTCCCGCGCGACGCTCGTCGCGACCGGCCTCGACACCTTCGGCTCGCGCATCGACCGCCGGGTCCTGCTCAAGCTCCCGGAGGGCGCGCGGCCCGAGGACGCCGAGGACCTCGAGAAGTCGCTCGAGGCGGATCTCAAACCGGACTCGGCCGTGCGCGTCGAGACGTACGTGGACGCGCAGCCCGGCCTCCGGGACCGCTTCCGCAACGCCACGCGATTCCTCGGTCTGGTCGCGCTCGTCTCGCTCGTCCTCGGCGGCATCGGCGTCGCGGAGACCGTGCGCGCCTGGCTCGCCTCGCGGCTCGACGCGATCGCGGTGCTGAAGTGTCTGGGCCTCCGCCCCAAGGAGGTCGTCGCGCTTTACGCCGGCGAGACCGCGATCCTCGGATTCCTCGGGAGTGCCCTGGGCGCGCTGATGGGCACCGCGGTCCTCGCCGTGGCCCCGCGCATCCTCGCCGACGTCCTCCCCGCCGTTCCCATCGACGCGTTCTCGCCGGTGGCGATCCTGCGCGGACTCTTTCTCGGCACCGGCATCGCCCTTCTGTTCAGCATCGCGCCGCTGTCCTCGCTGCGCCTCGTCCCGCCGATGCGCGTCCTGCGCCGCGACGCGGAGCCGCTCAAGGCCGGGAAGCTGGCGCGTGCCTCGGTCGCAGGCGTTCTCATCGCCGGCGTCTTCGCGGCGGCCTGGCTGCAATCGGGATCGCCGCGCCTCGCGGCGGGCTTTACCGGCGGCATGATCGCAGCGACCGCGATCCTCGCCGGCGCCGCGTGGCTCACGACCCGCACCGTGGAGCGCGTCGCACGCGGCCGCCTCAGGGTCACCCTGCGCCAGGGGTTGGCCGCGGCCGCGCGTCCCGGCGCGGGCACGCTCCCCGCTATCACGGCGCTCGGGCTCGGCGTGCTCGTCGTCGTCGGCATGCTCCTCGTCCAGCGGGGCGTCATGGCGAGCCTCAGCGCCGACCGGCCCGAGGCGGCGCCCAACCTGTTCCTCGTGGACCTGAAGGCGGCCGACTGGCCGCGCGTCGCGTCGATCCTCCGCGACGGGGGCGCCACGAGCGTGCGATTCGCCCCGATCGTGACCGCGCGCCTGTCCTCGGTGGATGGCGTGAGCGCCGCGGAGCTGGCTTCGCGGAACATGAAGGAAGGGCGCAGCCGCTGGATCCTCACGCGCGAGCAGAACATCACCTACATGCAGGAGCTTCCGAAGGACAACGAGATCGTCGCCGGATCGCTGTGGAGCGATCCCGCCAAGAACGAGATCTCGATCGAGGAGGAGTACGCGCGCGACCTGGGCGCGAAGGTCGGCTCGACGGTCGTGTTCGACGTCCAGGGGGTGCCGATCGAGATGACGGTGACGAGCCTCCGCAAGGTCGGATGGCGGAGCTTCGGGATCAACTTCTTCCTCGTCGCCGAGCCCGGCGTGCTCGACGAAGCGCCGCAGCGCCGCGTCGCCGCCGCGAAGCTCCCCGACGGCAACGAACAGGCGGTGCAGGACCGCATCGCCGCCGAGTTTCCGACCGTCGTCGTCCTCCGTGTGCGCGACATCATCGAGAAGGTCGCGAAGCTCCTCGACCGCATCGGTCTGGGCATCCGCATCCTGGGCGGCTTCGCGATCGCCGCGGGCATCGCGATCCTCGCGGGCGCCGTCGGAGCGTCGGCATCGCGCCGCGGCCGCGAAGTGGCGCTGCTCAAGACGCTCGGCGCGACCCGCGCCGTCGTCGTCGGCATCTTCTCGGTCGAGTTCGCGCTGCTCGGTCTCGTCGCCGGGATCATCGGCACCGCCGGTGGCGGCCTGCTCGCGTGGGCCGTGATCACGAAGGGCATGGAGCTGCCGTGGGCCTGGCAACCCGCGGTCATGCTGCTCGCGCCGGTCGGCGCCGTGGTCCTCGCGGTCCTCGCCGGCATCGCCGCGAGCGCCGGTGCCCTGCGAAAACGGCCGATCGAGGTGCTGCGGGCGGAGTAAACTGAGCCGAGCCATGAATGACACGAGTCCAGAAGCGGAAGCTCTTCAGGATGAGTTGATCCAAGCGATGAGCCCCGCGGAGCGTATGCGCCGCGTGCTCGAGCTGAATCGGGCCGTCGAGACGATCGCCATCGCCGGGATACGTTCTCTCTACCCGAACGCATCGCCTCGAGAAGTCTTTCTCCGACTCGCGGAGCGAAAGCTCGGGCGGGAGCTCGCGAGGCGGGTCTATCCGGAGCTCGAGGCGCTCGAAGCTTGAACCCCGACGGTCTCGAAGTCGCCCGCAAAGTCGCTCGCGCTTTGGAGTCCGTCGGCATCGACTATCTGATCGGCGGATCGATGGCGAGCTCTTTCGTCGGGAAGCCCCGCTCGACCATGGACGTGGACTTCGTCGTTCGGATGACGCAGGCACAGATTCAACCCTTGGTCGAAGCGCTCGGCGACGACTTCTTCGTCGATCCGTCGTCTCTCGCCCGGGCGGTGCGTGAGCGATCGAGCGCAAATCTGATTCACAGCCACTCCGCCATCAAGGCCGATCTCTTCATTCTCGGGTCCCTCCCGCACGAACAGGCTCAGATGGACCGCCGCCGGCGCATGCAAGTGTCGGACGATCCCGCGGACCTGCTCTACATCAGCTCGCCCGAGGACACGGTCATTCAGAAACTGCGCTGGTTTCGGCTGGGCGGCGAGGTCTCCGACCATCAATGGAAGGATGTCCTCGCGGTGCTTCGCTACAACAGGACGGCCCTCGATCGCGGCTACCTCGCGTCCGGCGCCAAGGCGTTCGGAGTCGACGATCTCTTGAAGCGAGCCGATTCCGAGGCGACCTGAGTCACTCCGCCGAAGCCGGCAGCGTCCGCGCCTCGTCCATCCACGCCTGCACGGCGGGTACGGTGAAGACCGCGTCCATCCACGCCGACGCTCGCGGGAAATCCGCCGTCGGAACTTTGAAAGCTTTTAGACGCGCCGCCAAAGTCGCGAACATGACGTCGGCCGCGGAGAAGGCGCCGCAGAGGTACGGGCCGCCGGCTCGGTCGGGCCGCGCGAGGGTCTCCTCCCACAGGGAGAGGACCTCTTGCGCTTCGGCCAAGGCGTCGGGGTGGGCGCGGGGGACCTCCGGAAGAAAGCAAAGATTGAAGCTCATGTGCGTGCGGATCGCACCGTAACCGGAGTGCATCGCGGCCGCGAGCCAGCGCGCGCGGGCGCGCTCGGCGCGGGCCTGCGGCCACAGCGCGGGGTACGTCGGAGGGGGGTACGTCTCCTCCAAGTACTCGATGATCGCGAGCGAATCGGGGATGACGACGGCACCGTGGTGGAGCACCGGAACCTTGCCGGTCGGTGATACCTTGCGCCGTTGGACCCGGTTCTTGTCGTCGATGAGCCGGATGAGCCGTTCGTCGAAGGGGACGCCCTTGTGCTTCAGCGCGACCCAGGCGCGCATCGACCAGGACGACCGGTTCTTCTCGCCGATGTAAAGAATTGGTAATTCGTTCATGCGGGGATTATCGCCTGAAACCACGCGGCGGCCCTGGGCGTACCCTAAGCGGAGTCGGTGTCTTCGGGCCGGAGAGGGCCATCCATGAAGCGGAAGATCATCTGGGGCATCGTCATCCTCGCGGTCGTCGGCGGGATCGGCGCGTACGCGGTGAGCAAGCGCGGGCCGAAACCGAAGGGCGTCCAGATCGCCAAGGTCGAAAGGCAGGACCTCCAGGCGAAGGTCAGCGCCAACGGCAAGATCCAGGCGACGAAGAAGGTGGACATCTCCGCGACCGTCCCCGGCCAGGTCGTGCAGCTCGCGGTCGAAGAAGGGGACATGGTCAAGAAGGGCCAGTTCCTGCTCCAGCTCGACTCGGCCAACTTCCGCGCCGGTGCTAGAAGCTCGGAGTCTTCGATGCAGGCCCTGTTGAAGGACCTCGACTCGGCGCGCTTCAACGCCGAGCAGGCGAGGGCCGATCTTCGCCGCGCCGAGACGAACAACAAGTCGGGGATTCTCGCGGAGGCCGATCTGCAGAAGGCGCGGACGACGTCTTCGACGGCCGATTCCGCTCTGCTGGCTTCCGAGCAGCGCGTGGAGCAAGCCCGCGCGATGCTCGAGGGCGCGAAGGACACGCTCAGCAAGACGACGATCCGCTCGCCGATGGACGGCGTGGTCACCGCGAAGCGCATCGAAGAGGGCGAGGTCGCGGTCATCGGCGTGCAGAACCAACCGGGCACCGTGCTGCTGACCATCTCCGACATGTCGGTGGTCGAGGCGGAGATGGAGATCGACGAGACGTCGATCCCCTCGGTCGCGCTGAAGCAGAACGCGCGGGTCCACATCGACGCCTATCCCAACCAGACGTTCGACGGCGTGGTCACGGAGGTCGGGAACTCGCCGATCGTCGCCGCCCCCGGCAACGTCAACAACGAGGCGATCAAGTTCAAGGTGAAGGTGCAGCTCACGAACCCGCCGCCGGGGATCAAGCCCGGGCTTTCGGTTCAGGCCGATATCTTGACGGGATTCCGGCCGAAGGTGCTGACGGTGCCGCTCCAGGCGCTGGTCGTGCGCGATGCCGAGCGGAAGCCGGAGGACAAGGCGGCGCCCGAGGCGGGTCCGCCGAAGGAAGAGGAAGGCGTCTTCCTCATGGTGGGCGGGAAGGCGGAGTTCAAGCCGATCAAGACCGGTTTGCTCGGCGAGCTCGCGGTCGAGGTGACCGAGGGGCTCAAGGAAGGGGACACGCTGATCTCGGGTCCCTTCCGCGAGCTGCGCACGTTGAAGCCCGGCGACATGGTCCGCGAGCAGAAGCCCGAGGAAGCCGGATCGCCGCAGGGGCGGGCGAGCGCCAACGGAGGTTGATGTGAGCCTGTCGGAGCTGTTCCGCGCCGCCGTCGCGTCGATCCGGGCGCACGCGCTGCGCAGCTTCCTCACGCTCCTCGGCATCATCATCGGCGTCACGACGGTCGTCGGCGTCGCAGCGATCATCTCGGGGCTCAACCGGTACGTCGCGGAGCGGATCATTCGCCTCGCCCCCGACGTCTTCGTCATCACCAAGTTCGGCATCATCCAGAGCCGGGAAGAGTTCCTCGACGCGCTCAAGCGCCAAGACTTCACGCCGCGCGACTACGCGAAGCTCGAAGCGACGCTCACCAAGATCGACGAGATCGGCGCCGACGTGCAGACGCGCTCGGCGGTGAAGTTCCGGGACCGCCGGCTCGCCAACATTCAGGTCCACGGGTGCACGCCGAACTATGCGGAGCTCATCGGCAAGGACATGGAGATCGGCCGCTGGCTCGTGGAAGCGGACGATCGCGGCTCACAGAACGTCGCGGTCATCGGTTGGGACGTGAAGGACGAGCTGTTCCCGCGACAGGACCCGATCGGTCGCACCATGACGGTGGGGGGGATCCCCTTCCGGGTCGTCGGCGTCGCGGTGCAGGAGGGGAGCACGCTCGGGAACACCGAGGACAACCACGTCTACGTGCCGCTCTCGACGTTCCGCAAGACGTGGGGGACGCGGGACTCCCTCGATCTCTTCCTGCGCGCGTCCGGCGGCGTCCTCGGCGTCGAGCCCGC
>Ga0068859_100002551_pt1 | contig 18483 bp, 17 predicted proteins | sample KBSSwiS22_FD_66585 | JGI IMG/M metagenome (GOLD analysis project Ga0068859, IMG submission 66585) | Switchgrass rhizosphere microbial communities from Kellogg Biological Station, Michigan, USA - KBS Switchgrass S2-2 | ecosystem: Host-associated > Plants > Roots > Rhizosphere > Soil ...
CCATCCAGAGTTGAGTCCGCAGGATCGCCATCGGCAAGACGGCCTCGTCCAGCGTGACGATGCTGGGGATCGTGTTGATATTGCCGTAGTTGGCCGCGTCGTAGACCCGGCCCATCTCGAGCTCGTTCAGCCCGACGAGCATGAGAATCCCGACCAGCCCCGAAATCACCAGCAGACTCATCTTCTTTGCAATCGTCATGGCACGTCCTCGTTTGCTCCCGCGTTCACGGATGTTGCGAATCCCTCGTCCGACAGCACCCGCGTAGCGTCTAGGATGATCACGAACCGGCCGTCGACCTTCCCCATGCCTCGGATGAAGTCACTCTGAATCAGCCCGCCCATGGCGGGTGGGGGCTCGATGTCTCGGGCGGCGATGTCTTGCACGGCGCTGACCGCGTCGACGACCACGCCCACGTCGCGGCGCTCGCCTTCGGTGACGATCTCGACCACCACGATGCAGGTCCGCCGCGTCAAGGTCGCCGCCGGGCGGCCGAAGCGCGCCGCCAGGTCCATCACCGGCACGACGGCGCCCCGCAGGTTGATGACGCCGCGAATCCAGGCCGGCATCATCGGTACCGGCGCCACCCGCCCATACTCGATGATCTCCTTGACGTGGATGATCGCGACGGCGAACTGCTCGCCGCCCAAGAGGAAGGTCAGGTACTGCGACGAGCCCTCGAGCGCCGCCGCCCGCGGCGCCGAACGTGAGCCGCCTCCCACCTCGGTCATACCGGTCGCCGTCATGCGTGCACTCCCCTGTCTGCGCTCCGCTCGCGCCGGACCGCCGCGCGCCGGGACTGCTCGAGCAGCGCCGGCACGTCCACGATCAACGCCACGTCACCCGTGCCCAGGATCGTCGCGCCCCCGATGCAGCGCACGTGCTGGAACGACCGCCCGAGCGGCTTGATGACGGTCTGGAACTCGCCGAGCAGTGTGTCGACGACCAGGCCCGCGCGCCGGCCGGCGTAGTTGACGACGACGATGCTCTCGCGTCGCGCCCGCGCCCCCTCGACCGCGAACACGTCGCGCAGGCGCACGAACGGCAGGACCTGGCCGCGCACGTTGGTGTAGTCGTGCCCCGGTTCGGCCGACAGCTCGAGGCACTCGTCGATCATGTCGAGCGGGATGACGAACACCGAATTGCCGAGGCCCACCAGGAAACCGTTGATCATGGCCAGCGTCAGCGGCATGCGGACCGTGACGGTGGTGCCCACGCCTTCCTCGCTCCGCACGTCGACGCTGCCCCGCAGCGCGACGATGTTGCGCTTGACCACGTCCATGCCCACACCCCGGCCCGACAGGTTCGTGACCGTCTCGGCCGTCGAGAACCCGGGCTCGAAGATGAGCGCGTAGATCTCGCGGTCGCTCAGCTTGCGCCCCGCCTCGATCAGCCCACGCTCGGTGGCCTTGGCCACGATGCGGTCCTTGCGCAGGCCCCCGCCGTCGTCGGACACCTCGATGACGATGCTGCCCGAGTCGTGAAAGGCGTTCAGCTTGACCGTGCCGCGCGCCGGCTTGCCGCGCGCCGCGCGCACGTCGGCCGGCTCGATGCCGTGATCGATGGCGTTGCGGACCAGATGCATCAGCGGGTCGGAGATCTTCTCGACGACCGTCTTGTCGAGCTCGGTCTCCTCACCCGCCACCACCAGGCCGATGTCCTTGCCCAGCTCGCGCGACACGTCGTGGACCACCCGCTGAAAGCGGTTGAAGGTGGCGGCGATCTTCACCATGCGCAGCTGCAGCGCGCTGTCGCGCACGTGCTGGACCAGGGTGGACAGGCTCGACGTACACTCCTGCAGCTCCGTGCTGCGCGCCCGACGGCCCACCATGTCGGTCCGCGCCGCCGCGATGATCAGCTCTCCGACCAGGTTGATCAGGTTGTCCAGCTTCTCGGCGTCGACGCGGATCGAGCGACCGTCCTGCGAACGGGCCTCGCGGAGCTGGGCCTGCTTCGCCACGGCGGCGTCGACCAACCCAGGGCTGACGGCCTCCTGCTGGACCAGGATGGCGCCCACCTTCTGCTCGGGCGCGCTCGACTGGACCTTCAGCGCCGCCTCCAGCTCGCGCTCGGTGATGCTGCCGCAGCGGACCAGGATCTGTCCCAAGGCAGGGACGCCGTCCGGCTGATCGTGGATGAGGCGCAGGTACTCGGCGACCCGGCTGCGCGGCGGAATGATGTTCAGCCGGCAGTCGTCGCGCACGAACTCGAACGCGCCCTCGATGGCGGCCTTGTCGGCCGTCGACTCGAACGCGATCTCGAAGCCGAGATAGCACGACTCCGGATCCATCGTCTCGACCAGGCCGGCCGGGTCGGGGATGGTGACCAGCTTCCGGATCGTCCCGACCTTGCCCAGGTAGTTGAGGATGGACAGCGGCTCCATCCCGTTCCTGAGCACGTTGCGGCCGAAACGGATCGACAGGTGCCAGCGGTCGTGATCGGCGATGGCGTCGCTGCCGGGCGTAGACGCGGCGGCGACGCCGGGCGCCGGAGAGGCCGCCGAGCGTTCGTCCCAGAGCTGGAACTCGGGGGCCCCTTCGCTCGGGGCGGCCGGCGTGGCCCGCTCTACGGCGGGGGGGGCCGCGGCCTTGGCGGCGGGCGCCGAGAAGCGCGCGAGGCGCTCGAGGAGCGGCCCCTGCTGCGCGCCGAGCGCCTCGTTCAGCGTCCGGCGACCGGCGGCGATCTCCTCTACCATGGCGCGGATGTGGTCCACGCAGAGAAGCAGGAGGCTGATCAGGTCGCTCGACATCTCCACGCGGCCCTGCCGCGCGCCGTCCAGGACCGTCTCGACCACGTGGGTGAACTTGACGATGTCGGCCAGGTCGAAGAGCCCCGCCGATCCTTTGATCGTGTGCGCCGCGCGGAAGATCGCGTTGATCGTCTCCGCCAGGTCGGGGCTCTGGCCAACCGCCAGCAGCCCGTCTTCCATCTCCTGCAGCACCTCCCGGCTCTCCGCCAGGAAGGTGGGGAGAACCCGATCCGTGATGCTCGCGCTCACGGAGTCTCCGAGCGCCGCTGGGCAGGCGGCTGGGCAGGCGGCTGGAATCGAATCCGGGCGCTATAGGTGGTTTGTCGCATCATCGGGTGCACCCGGGAGCGCAAATGAGGGGGACCCGCGCTGCCGGGTACGTCTTTCCTCCAGGTTTCTCGACCACTCGGCCGCAAGCTTGAGAAGATCGATGTAAATCGCCGCGCTCGGCGCCGAATGAGCCTCGCAAACCGTTGACGCGGCGGGAGCTCGGAGGCCGGCGGGGCCGGGCCGGCCTCCCGGGCTGGGGCTCAGCCGCCCTTCGCCTGGCCGGCCGGCGCCGCCAGCTTCCGGACGAAGCTTCGAACGTCGTCGGCGAAGATCTCCGGCACCTCCCAGGACGAGTGATGACCGCCCCGCGCCGGCTCGCTCCAGTAGACCAGGTTGACCCGGCGGTCGGCCCAGGCGCGGGGGACCGGCGCGTCGAGGGGCATGCGCGCCATGCCGGCCGGGACCTGGCTGCGCCCGGGCTTCGGGGCGCCCGGGTTGCCGTAGATGGCGCGCGCCGTCTCGAGGTACGAGCGCATGGCGGAACCGATGCTGCCCGACACCCAGTAGATCATGGCGTTCGTGATCAGCTCGTCCAGGCTGAACCGCTCCTCGATCTTGTCGGGCGCGCCGCTCGCGAACAGGATCATCAGCCAGGCGGCCAGGCCGGTCGGCGAGTCGTTGAGGGCGAACGCCAGGCTCTGCGGCTTCGTCGACTGAATCATGTTGAACGCGCCCTCGCGCATCCACCAGCCCTGGATCCACTGGGCGAACTCGCGCTCCTCGGGCGAGAGCGCGGCGAAGTCGGTCGTCCCGTCGGGGTAGCCGACGTCCACCATGTAGATCCCCTTCATCGCGTCGGGATGACGCTGGGCCATGGCCATCGGGATGGGCCCGTCTCCGCCGCCCGCGACGTAGCCGCGATAGCCGAGCCCCTCCATGAGGAGCGCCAGCTTGTCGGCGGTCGCGTCGACGTTCATCGCGGTCGGGGCCGAGAACCCGAACCCGGGGAGGCTCGGGATGACCACGTCGAAGGACAGGTCGGGATCACCGCCGTGCGCGCCGGGATCGGTGAGCAGGGGGATGACCTTCTGGAACCGGTAGAAGGAGTCGGGGAACGCGTGGATCAGCAAGAGCGGGATGCGGTTCTTGCCCTTGCCGCGCACGTGGACGAAGTGCAGCTCGGTCCCGTCCACGTCGGCCTTGAACTGCGGGTAGGCGTTGAGCGCGGCCTCCTGCGCTCGCCAGTCGTAGTGGTTCAGCCAGCGGTCCACCAGGCGCCGCATGAAGTTGGCGTCGGTGCCCAGGTCCCAGCCGGCGCCGTCCGGCTGCTGTGGCCAGCGCGTGGCACGCAGGCGCTGCGCGAGGTCGTCGAGGGTGGTCTGCGGGATTTCGATGCGAAAGGGCGTTGTTTTCATGCCCCCAAGCTACCGGGCGGCCCCCCGGGCGGGCTTGAACAAAAACGACAAACGTTCCTGTCTTTACCGTGACGGCGTCGGCCGGCGCGCGATCTCACCAGGCGTGCGGCCCATGATCGCTCGAAGGGCGCGCGTCAGGTGCGACTGATCGGCGTACCCCAGCTCGAGGGCGACGTCGACGGCGCGTCGGCCCTGTTCGAGGAGCTCCACGGCCCGGCAGGCGCGCTGGATCTGCTCCAGCCGCTTCGCCGTCACCCCGAGCGCGTTCAGGAAGTGGCGCTGGACCGATCGCGGCGTGATCGCGCGCGGGTGCCGATCGACCACGCCTTCCACGATCTCGTCGCGCTCGAGCAGCCCGCGACGCACCAGCCGACTCACCAGGCCTTCGGCGTTGTCGAACGTGGGGATCTCGAGCTGCTCCTGATCCAGCCAGAACGAGCGCGGCGAGGGCGTCGGACGCTCGAGCCCGCGGTCGACCATGCGCTGGCCGGGTAGGCGGGGCATGAAGACCCCCGGCTTGAAGGAGATGCTCAGGTATTCGTCGCCGGCCGCGTAGGCCAGCGCGACGGGCTTCGTGATGATGCCCGTTTGCAGGACGTGCACGCGTCCGGCCACCTTGCGGACGATCAGGTCCCAGCAACCGTCCGGCGTGGTCCACCCGCGCCAGTCGCCCTGGTAGGTGACGCGGCTGATGCGCGCCACCAGCGGCGATTCCGACGGACGCTCCTCGCGCCGCACGCTCATGCGGCGGAGCATAGCGTGGCGGCCAAAGGACGCGATCACAGCCGGAAGGCGTGAAGGGCCAGGGGCCAGACCACGGGGCGCGACGGTGCCGCGCCCCAGGCGCGTTCGAGCGCCGGCAGCGCGGACGCGAGCGGATTGTCGCCGCCCGGGTGCTTCCCGAGGTAAGTGCGGAGCGACGACCACGTCCCCAGGTACCCGACCAGGTGCTCGAGCGTCCAGTCGAGGCGCATCTCGAAGGCTGGCGCCTCGATGGCTCGAAACGGAAAGCTCAGCGTCCGATAGCCGGCGTCGACCAGCTTGCGCTCGGGCTCCCAGTATGGGCCGAGGCGCGCGTGCGCCAGGTCGTCGGTCACGGCGTCGACCTCCGGCGTGATGCGCGCGAAGCCGTAGCCCCACGCCGCGAACACGCCGCCCGGACGAACGACCCGCCTGACCTCGGCGAAGAAGCGCGGATGATCCAGCCAGTGCAGCGCCTGCGCGACCGTCAGCAGATCGGCGATCCCGTCGGCGAGGCCGGTGGCCTCGGCCGGCGCGCAGCGATACTCGACGCGCGGGTGCGTGGACGCGCTGGCCAGCTGCGCGGCGCTGGGATCGACGGCGAGCACGCGGCCGAAGTGGGCGGCCAGCGCCACCGCGGCCTGCCCGTTGCCCGTTCCGACGTCGACCGCCGTGTCACGAGCCGGAGCCTGCCCCGCCAACCACTCGAAGAGCGCGGGTGGATACGTCGGACGGAAGCGCGCGTAGTCGGACGACTGGGTCGAGAAGAGGTCTTTCATGGCTGACCGGAAGCCTACGCGACCCGCCCCGCGCCACCATCGAGCGAGGCGACGCGGTCACTCCGTCCACGGAGTCGACGTCCCCCGTCGACGTGCTGTAACCGCCGGTGCGCCTGCGGCGTTCCGTGATCGAACGCCGCGCATTCAGCTCGCGGCGAACCTCGAGAGTCTCAACGGAAAGGCGACTTCATGAAACGACAAGCTTCGAAGGTAGTCATATGCATGGCGCTGGCCGGCGCCGTTTCCCTCATGGCCGCGGCGGCTGGCTGTGACGATTCGAACAGCGAGAAGTCCGGCGCTGGCGGCGCGGCCGCAAACGGCGCCGCCGGCAAGGCCGGGACCGGCGCGGGGGGCGCGGCCGGAACCGCCGGCTCATTCGGGCAGAGAGACCTCGTCGACACCGCGGTGGCCGCCGGCAGCTTCACCAAGCTGGTCGCGGCGGTGCAAGCCGCCGACCTGGTCGCGACGCTCAAAGGCGCCGGACCGTTCACCGTGTTCGCTCCGACGGACGCCGCGTTCGCGAAGCTGCCGGCCGGCACGCTCGACGACCTGCTCGCCCCCGCCAACAAGCCCAAGCTACAAGCGGTCCTCACGTATCACGTCGTCGCCGGCAAGGTGCTGGCCGCCGATGTCGTCAAGTTGACCGAGGCCACGACCGTTCAGGGCTCGGACCTCACCGTCTCGGTGACCGGGTCGACCGTCAAGATCAACGACGCGACTGTGACGGCGACTGACGTGCTCGCTTCGAACGGCGTCATCCACGTGATCGACACCGTACTGATCCCGCCCTCGCCCTAGTCGAGTCGCACGCCGTCGAGACGACCCTTGCGATCCCCGTCACTCGAATCAGCGGTCGGCGCGTGCTCTGGACGTGTTTCCTCGTTCTCGACGGCAATTCCGATGGCGATGTCGTTTGCCACCGCGGTATATCGAAGCAGGTGGCGCGTTGTTGCAAATCCAGCCACCGACATCACCTACGGAAGGTCGAAAACGATGGGAATCCAGCTCATTCCAGCACCGGTCAAGGTTTCACAAGGGACCACGCCGACGTGTTGGGCCGCCTGCACGACGTCCTGGCTCACGGTGAACAAGGACCGCCCCCAGATGAACATGAAGCAGCTGGTCGATCGTTACGGCGATCCCAAGAAGAAGGGTGGCATCACCTTCCAGGATCCCGGGTGGAAAGAGCTGATGAAAGCCATGCGCTGGACCAACACCCTGATCGTCCAGGTCGTCGGAACCAAGGCCGCCGGCCACGCAGGTAGTCAGCTCACGCTGATCGAGTTGGCCGACACCATCGAAGAGACGCTGTTCACCCGCGGCTACATCCTGCTGGTGGACAATCACACCTCCGGAACCCCGCTGTCGCAGCCCATTTCACACATGTATGTCGTGTACGGGATCACCCAGACCGGCGATGGAGGCTACGAGATGCTGGTGATGGATCCCTCGCCGTCGCATCAGGCGCGGGTCACGGTCGGTAGCTTCTTGAATCACCACATCGCGCTGATCGGGGCCCTCGAGAAGAAGGCGGTGGCAAGCAAATCACTGCCTTGAGCGTGGCGGCAGCCAGTCCCGCCTGATCAAGCCCCACGCCGTGCGGTCGCGCCCGGCCTGACGATCGGGCGATCGAGCGCGGCGCGCAGCCCGCCGGCGGCGCGCTCGATCGCTTGACGGCCACGATCGAGGCGAAGCGGGTCCACGCGCGGCAGACCGCTGATGGCGACGGGCTGGATCTCCGCCCAGGCGCGCAAGTCGGGCAGACGCAACGCCTGATCCGGCGCCGGCGATCGCGGCAAGTGATGAAGCAGGACGCGGTCGGTACGAGAGGCCCCGGCGAGCCCAGGCCGATCGAGGATTCCGCCGTCCAGGTAGAGGCGCCCCTCGATGCGCACCGGCTGGAACATGAAGGGCAGCGCGCACGAGGCACGCAAGGCGGGCGCCACCGCTCCGCTGCGGAGCACGACGGTTTGCCGGATCCGCAGGTCGAACGCCGAGACGGCCAGCGGAACGCGGCACGTGGCGAAATCACGCACGGGAACGATGGCCTCGAGGAGGGATTGAAAGCGCGCGCCACGCAAGAGCCCGAGGCCGAAGCCGACGTCCCAGAACTGCTCGCGGCGAAGCGCGACGAGGCGCTCGCAGATCCTTCCCGATGACAGCCCGCTCGCCCACAGCCCGGCCACCAGCGCCCCTGCGCTCGATCCGCAGGCGCGAGCGGGCAAGAGCCCCTCCTCTTCCAGCACCGACAAGAACCCGGCGTGGGCATAGAAGCCGAAGAACCCCGACGACATGGCCAGCGTGAACGGCCCCGCCCGCAGCCAGTCACGCAGGGTGGTCACGGTGTCTTCGAGCATGCGGGGAAGCCGGTAGACCCGCAAGCGAGCCGCTCAGCGCGGCGTCTCGGCGCCCAGCAGCCGCTCCATCGCGCGATCGTGGACGCGGCGAAGCAGCAAGAGCCCCAGCGCGCCGCCGACCAGGCCGAGGAACATGTCCCACTGGGCGTCCCAGGAATCGCCTTGCGACCCGAGGAAAGCCTGGCCGACGTCGGGGGCGACCAGGTAGGTCGACCACCACTCGACGAGCTCGTACGCGGCGGCGATCGCGAGCACCACGCTGAGCACGAGGAAGGTCAGCCAGCCGCCGCGCCGGAGCGGCGTCACCCGAAGGAGCACCTCTCGGATGACGAACACCGGGAAAAAGCCGAGGGCGAGGTGCCCGACGCGATCGTAGTGGTTGCGCGCCAGGTGGAACGTGTCGCGCGCCCAGTTGCCGAGCGGCGCCTCCGCGTAGGTGTAGTACCCGCCGTAGATCAGGATGAGCGCGTGCAGGAACACGCAGACGTAGCAAAAGTTCGTCAGGCGCAGGCGGCGATAGGTGGCCCCCAACGCGACGAACCCGATCAGCGCCGGCGCCACCTCGAGCAGCCAGTTGAGGCGGCCCGCGCGACAGAAGACGAGCGTGAGCAGCAGGATGGGCACCATGGCGGCGAGCAGCGCCAGCGGCAGGCGCGCGCTCGGCGCCGCGGCGACGGCGGCTCGGGGCGACGTGGGCATCGCCTCACGATACCAGCGTCAGCGGTAGGGGTTCGCCCTGTCGAAGATCGGGCGGGTGGCGGGCGCGGAATTTCCGCGGGCGCGCGCCTTGTGCGAGCCGCGCTTCGGTGACGAGGCGCTGGGCTCGGGACGCTCGGCCGACGACGTCGCCGGTGAGACGTCCGCGGGACGAGCGCCCGCGGTGGCGGCGGCACCGTCGTGCGCGCCGGAAGGGACCGGCGCGGGCGACGGCGGCGGCGCCTTCGGTTCGCTCGGGGACGGGAGAGTTCCCCCCGGCGACGCGTGACCGGGCGGCGGTGGCGAGGTCGTGCGAGAGGCCGCCTGCCAGACCGCGAGCGACACACCGACGGCGACGAGCCCCGCCGCCGCCAGCCCGACGCGTCCGAAGCGTCGCCGCAGCTTCAACGTGGTGTCCGCCGGGATTCCGGGGGGCTCCGTGCTGGTGAGGGGCACCGTCCACCCGGCTCGTACGGCAGCGTCAGCCGACGCGGGATCCGGCGGAGAGGTGGGCGCCGACGGGCGCGTGATGGCGCGCAGCTCGAACTGCGACCGCATGGGCGTGATCTCCCGCCCGGCGTGGGCCGCCAGCGCCCGGGCCAGCTCCACCGCCGACCCCGGACGATCGGAGGGATCGAAGGCGAGCGCGCGGTGAACCACGTCCGTCAAATCGGGAGCGAGGCCCCTGCGCAACGAGCCGAGCGGCACGACCGGCTGAGTGAGGATGTGATAGAGGATGCCGTTGTACGAATCGCCCGGGTGAGGCCGCTGTCCCGACAGCGCCTCGTAGAGGATGACCCCCAGGGCGTAGATGTCGGCGCGGTGGTCGAGGTCCTTGGCCCCTTTCGCCTGCTCCGGCGGCATGTAGTACGGAGTTCCCATGGCGGTGCCGCTGCGGGTCACCGACGGCGGCGGACCTTCAAAGGCTGCACCGGCTGCCCCGCCTGCCGCGCTCGGTCTCGCCAGCTTGGCGATGCCGAAGTCGAGCAGCTTGAGCAGATCGGAGCCGTCGCCTCGCTTGCAGACGAACAGGTTCTCGGGCTTCAAGTCGCGGTGGATGACGCCGGCCGCGTGCGCGGCGTCCAGCCCCCGGCACGCCTGCACGATCATGTTCACCGCTCGCGGCACCGGCAGCTGCCCTTCCCGGGCCAGCAGCTTCGCCAGATCCTCGCCGACCAGATACTCCATGACGATGTAGGGGACTCCGTCGCCGGTGTGGCCGAAGTCGATCACCGAGGCGATGTTCTCGTTCTCCAGGGCGCCCGCCGCTCGCGCCTCGCGCGTGAACCGCTCGAGCATTTCATCGGCGCGGGTCAGCTCCGTGTGCAGGATCTTCACCGCGAAACGCCGGCCCACGAACGCGTGCTGCGCTTCGTAGACGGTCCCCATCCCCCCTTCGCCCAGGTAGCGAACGATCCGGTACTTGTCGGCCAGGATCTCGCCCACGCGCGACGGCCGTTCGGTTGGCTCCGTCATGGGGTGCGGCTTCGCGGGTCGTCGTCAGAGTCACGCAAGCCGGCCAGGTCGACCTCGGGCCGCGCCTTCAGCAACCGGTAGGCGCGCTGCCGCGACAGCCCCACGGTGGCGGCCGCCCGCGATACGTTGCCCGACTCGCGGCGCAGCTCCTCCATCAGGCGCGTGAAGTCGGCCGCGTCGCGCTCCGCTTGCTCGCCGGGATCGAGCCGCGGGGCCGGCGCGGGCCGGGGATCGACGGCGCCCGTCCCGGCCGGCCCGGCGCGCCCGGCGGTGGCCGCCGCGATCCGCGGGGGCAGGTGGCGCAGCTTCAGGCTCGGCTCGTTGCCGTGCATGACCAGCAGGCGCCGCACCAGGGTGACGAGCTCGCGTACATTCAGCGGCCAATCGTACAGGCAAAGCCGCTCGACCAGCAGGGGATCGACGGACGGGGGACGGCCACCGCTCAGCTCGTGAAGGTGGCGAGAGAAGAGGTAAGGGACGTCCTCGATGCGCTCGCGGAGCGGCGGCAGTCGAACGCAGATGCCCTCCAGGCGCGCGAACAGATCGGCGCGGAAGGTCTTCGCGGCGACCGCGTCCACCAGAGGATGCTGCGCCGCCGCGACCACGCGCGTGTTCACCGGCACCGCGTGCGATTCGCCCAGTGGAACGATCTCCCGTTGCTCCAGCACCCGCAGGATCTTGGCCTGCAGGCCCGGCGGGAAGTCGGTGATCTCGTCGAGCAACAAGGTCCCGTCGTGGGCGGCGCGGAAGTGGCCGGGGTTCGCCCGATCCGCGCCCGTGAACGCCCCCCGCCGATATCCGAACAGCTCCCCCTCGGCCAGGTGCTCGGGCAGGGCGGCGCAGTTCACGGCCACGAAGCGCCCCTGCCGGCCGCTGGCCGCGTGAATGGCGCGCGCGACGACCTCCTTGCCGGTGCCGGTCTCTCCCTCGATGAGCACTGGCAGATCGCTCGAGGCCGCGCGCAGGACCGGCGCCAGCAGCGCCTTCAAGACCGACCCGCCCAACACCCCGGGGGCAATGGTCGAGGGCCCGACCGGGAATCCCTGGAGCTCCGGATCGATCGCGATCACCACCCCGATCCATTCACCCAGTCGAATCACGTCGCCGCGGTCGAGCGGCCCTTCGTGCGCCCGGACGCCGTTGATGTAAGAGCCGTTGCGGCTGTTCAGGTCGCGCAGGATGGCGAGCGGCCCGTTCTGGACGATCTCCGCGTGATATCGAGACACCTCGGCGCCCGGCAGCACCGTCCCGCAGTCGTCCCCCCGCCCGAGCACCACGCGTCCCTCGCTCCGTCCATCGAAGAGCGGGGTGACGGGCCCGTCCGTCGCTGGAAACAACCAGCAGACGGCCAGGCCCTGCCCTGCGCTGCCGGTCCTGCGTCCGTCCGACGCCTGCAGCGTCGTCTGGCCGACGCCGCGCGACCTCTGAGCCATGTCGAGGACGAAGTAGACACCGACACCTCGGCTGCTGCAAGCCGTCAGCTGGCCGCGGACGCAAACCGGCTGGCGATGAACGCGAGCGTCGTCGAAGATGCCAGCGGTGAATTCGAGGCTGCTCGGACAAGGCTGCGGACGTTCGCGTGGACAGTGTTTCCGCGCACCTTCCGTAAGAAGGGACGCGGCGGGCGCGTGGTTTGATGGGCTCGCGCCCCTTGGCCACGCGGCGGGCGCCGGCTCGGTCGCTGGCACGTCGCCTGCTTGGCAAGGCCGCGACCGGCGACCGGCGGCGGCGCCGCCCTCCGAGAGCGCCGAATCATGACCCTCGCGAAACGCTGGTGCGCCACCGCCATGATCATCTCTGCCTGCAGCTCGCTCCTGCTCGCCGCCCCGGCCCGGGCCGATCGGGCGGTCGCGACCGACGACCAGGCACGGGCCAAGGCAGAAGCTCTCGTCCATTTCGAGCAGGGAGTGCGCCTCGGGGAGTCGGGCTCTTACCGAGAAGCCGCCGCCGAGTTCGAGCGCGCCTACCGGCTGTCGCCCCACTACGCCGTCCTCTACAACCTGGGGCAAGCGTACATGGCCCTCGGCCAGCCGGTCGAGGCGGCCGAAGCGTTGCAGCGCTACCTGACCGAGGGCGCGACCCAGGTTCCGGCCGCGCGACGATCCGAAGTGCAGGCCGCCCTCAAGCAACAGCGAGCGCGCATCGGCAGCGTCGTCATCGAAGCCAACGTCGATGGTGCGGTCCTGCTGGTCGACGGTGTGACCGTGGGGAGAAGCCCTCTGCCGTCTCCCCTGCCCGTCGCGCGCGGCGAGCACCAGATCACCGCCGTCCTCGACGGATACCGGGCCAAGCCCCGCACCCTCACGGTGAGCGGCGACGGAACGCGGGTGGCCATGGTCCTGGAGCGTGTGGCGCCGAGCGATGCGGGCGTCCCGCCGGCGATCATCCACACCGCGTCGCCGGCCGGCGCGCCCGCGTCAGCGGGCGTCGCGCTCGCCGCGCCGCTGCCGAGCGCGGCCGTCTCTTCCCGGCCGTTGGTGGCGCCGCCCGTCGGCGCCGAGCCCGGGCCCCCGGACCCATCCAGAGGCCGTCACCTCGCGGGTTGGATCGCCGGCGCCGTCGGGCTGGCGGTGGGAGGCGTGGCCGTCGGCCACTACTTCTGGAACAGATCCCGCTACGAGAGCTACGAGAAGGCGATGGTGGACGATCCCGCCAAGGCCTCGTCGATCCGCAGCGCCAACACCGTCACGGCGGGACTGGCCATCACGAGCGGCGTGCTCCTGACGACGGGCATCGTGCTCGTCGTGTGGTGATCATCGGAACCTGATCGAGACGACCACCGGAACTTCCCCATGAAAAAACGAGCTCCCGTCGATCGTGACCGCCTGTCTCGCCTGGCCGTGGCGCCATCCCTCCTAGCGATGCTGTCGCTCGTCGGCACATGGGGAGCAGGCTGCTTCGAGCCCAGCAAATTTGGAGGTGACGGAGGCGGCGGCAAAGGCTCGGGCGGCGTGGGTGCGCAGGCCGGAGGCGGCGGAAGTGCCGGCACGGCCGCCGGGGGCGGACGGACAGGGACCGGCGGAGCGCCGATGTCGGGATCCGGCGGTGGAAGCGCCGGAGCACCAAGCGGAAGCGGTGGTTCAGCCGGAGCGGGCACTGCGGGCGCGAACGGCGGAGCCCGAGGGCTCGGCGGTGCCGGAGGTGCCCCTTCGAGCGGAGGCACGGCCGGTGGCGGAACCAGCACCGGCGGCGCGGAGAGCGGCGGCCGGAGCGGTGGCGGAGGCAGGAGCGCCGGCGGCGCCGGAGGCGGAACGAGCACCGGCGGTGCCGGACCCGACGGCGGCGCGAGCGACGCGGCGGTCGACATGTCCCCACCGCCGACCTGCCCGTCCGGCTTCGCGGATTGCAACGGAAACACCGCGGACGGCTGCGAGCAGCGCATCGACACCGACATGCGATGCGGCGCCTGCAACGTGAGCTGCAGCGGGCTGACGCCCTTCTGCTCGACGGGGGCGGGCGCCCCTCGCTGCGTGAACCCCGCGTCCGCGCTCGACCAGCAGCGCCTCGAGACCCCTTGCGTGTCGATCCCGAATGCGCAGACGCCCGACCTGTGCACCTGGCGTCCCCTTGGCACCGACTGCCCGACCGCCGGCCTGTTCCTCGACAAGATGGTGGCCTTCGGAGGCCGCGCCGGCGCCCCCTACGACGTGACCATTCGCGTGCGCGGCGTCGTCGAGCCCAAGGCCTACACCGGCGGCCGCGACGGCGGCGACCACTTCTACGTCGGTGGTCAGCCGACCAGCACCGGCTACGACGTCCTGCGCCTGACCGTCTCGTCGCCGCCGCAGGTCTTCTACCTGAACTCCGACCAAGGCGACGGCGAGTCCCATCGCGTGTTCACGGTCGACTACATGAAGACGATCCGCATCAACGGCGGCGCCGGCTTGACCCTCGAGGTGGGCGACACCGACTGCGCGCTCGTCCGCAACTGCCAGTCCTTCGCCACCTCCGCCTGCACCCCCCTCGTGGTCCCCGGCATCCCCCCCGCCCCCATGGGCTTCAACGGCCAGTTCCTCCAGTTCGACGTCGTCGCCATCGCGAACGCCGCCCCCGGCAGCGCGCCTCCGTGAGGTCGCGCCACGAGATAGCCCAACGAATGTAAGTGATATCGTTTCACCTCGGTGCCGACCTACGCGGATAGGTCCCCCGACGACGCGCGGGCGCGACAGCGCCGCGGGGGTGAGTCTCCCGCGGCGCGGCTGCGCCGCGTTCGGGACAACTTGGGGCTGTCGCAGAGGGACATGGCGCTGGAGCTCGACGTCACGCACGGCGCGATCGGGTTGTGGGAGTCGGGCGCCCGGCCGGTGCCGGGGCCCGTCCTCCGCCTCCTCTCCCTCTACGAGCAGGATCTCGGGCTCCCGGTGGCGCCGACCGAACGCCGATCCAGCCGGCTCGACAAGCTGTCCGTGTCGCGAATCTCCCGAAGCGCGAAGCTCTCGCGCACGGGGGCCGGCGTGGCGGCGCGAGCGACCGTTCTCGCGTTCCAGCGCATGTTCGTGGACCGCGAGCGTGCACGCGTGCTCACCGCAGGGGTCCATGCCGCCATCGCGAGTCGCGTGGCCGAGGCGCTGGGCGAGATGAAGGGCCTTGCGATGAAGCTCGGCCAGACCGCGAGCTACCTCGACTTTGCCCTCCCGGAAGAGGCACGCGCGGCCCTCGCCTCCCTGTGTTCGCGCAGCCGCCCCATGGCACCCTCCGTCGTCACGCAGATCTTCTTGCGAGAGCTGGGGGCCACCCCGCGCCGGCTCTTCGCTGAGTGGTCACCACAGCCTTTTGCGGCCGCGAGTATCGGTCAGGTACACCGCGCCCGGCTCAGATCCGGAGAATTGGTCGCGGTGAAAGTGCAGTATCCCCGGATCCGCCAGTCGATAGAGGCCGACCTGAAGAATGCGCTCCTCGCCGAGCAGGCCAGCGCGCTTGTCTTCCGCGGGCTCGATCCGGGCGTCTTCACGGCCGAGCTGCGCGAGCGCTTCCTCGAAGAATGCGACTACAGGAACGAGGCAGCGAATCAGCGGGAGCTCGGGCGCCTGTGGGCGGGTCGCGCTGGTGTCTTCATTCCGCGCGTGTTCGACGAGCTCACGACCGGCTGCATCCTCGTGACCGAGCTGGCGTCGGGGGACGACTTCGAGACCTTCTGCGGGCGCGCGTCCCAAAGCGAAAAGGATCGCGCGGGCGACACGATCTATCGATTCGCTTACGAATCCATATTCCGTCACGGGCTTTTCAACGCCGACCCGAATCCCGGCAACTACGTCTTCGACGAGCGTGGGGTGACGTTCCTGGACTTTGGTTGCGTGAAACGGTTCCCGACCGATCACCTCGCCCGCTGGCGGTCCCTGGTACGCGCGATCCTCGAGCGCGATTTCGCGCGCGCCGCCGACCTGTGGATCGAAAGCGGCTATGTCGCGGATCCCGAAGGCTTCGATTTCGCGTTCGCCCACCGGCTGTCGCTGCACCTGCACCAGCCCTGGCTGTCAGAGCGACCTTTCACCTTCACGAGCGAGTTCATCGAGCGGACCTGGCGCATGTCCTGGCCGGAGAACCGAAATCGCTTCAGGCTCACGACGCCCAAGCACTGGGTGTTCACCTACCGTCTGAACTGGGGCCTCCATGCGATCCTGGCCAGGCTCGGGGCCCGGGGGGACTGGAGGTCGACGATATTGGATCTGCTTTACCGGGAAGGCGAAGAGCGTCCCCTTCCCTACTCGGACTCCGAGCTTGCCGTGCTGGCAGGTTTGCCGAGCTGATACAGCGGCGGCCCTTCTGCTCACGCTGTGAGCAAATTACGACCAGCCTGGCCTGACCCGACGTCGCTCGCCATGGTGAAAACCATCGACGAGGTGATGAATGGGTCTGGACTTCTACACCGGGCGTCTATCCGATCTCCTGAACTGGGCGCGGAAGTTCTCGCTGTTTCAATATCCTTTCGTAACTGCCTGCTGTGGCATGGAGTACATGTCCACGGCTGGTCCGAAATACGACATCGCCCGCTTCGGCGCCGAGGTCCCGCGCTTTTCTCCGCGCCAGGCGGACGTCCTCATCATAGTTGGAACGATCACGGAACGGATGGGACCCGTGTTGCGCCGGATATACGACCAAATTTGCGAACCGAAATGGGTGGTCGCCTTTGGCGTATGTGCGTCGACCGGAGGCTTCTATCAAAACTATTCGACGATGCCGGGAGCTGATCAAGTCGTCCCCGTGGACGTATACATTCCGGGGTGCCCGCCGCGCCCAGAACAGGTGTTGGACGCCCTGATCTTGCTCCAGGAGCGAGTCCAGCGCGGGGAAGGACACAGTCAGATTTACTTGAAGGCCGAGCACGAGAACGCCCCGGCTCCGCTGGTCTGCATTCGGTCATTGAAACGGGCCGATGGCGAGGATCCGCCATAGCCTTGCGCCACGCGGATCACGGCGTCTTCGGTGGCTCCCGAGCGCCAGGCGTGAGCCCGGCGAGGACCCGCCCAAGCCCCCTCACGAAGCGAGAGTCGCGGTCACCTCCCGGTCGGATGCAGCGTTGCTCTGAACAGCGCGACCAGCTCGTGAAAGTGTCTCTCGGCGGCGGCCTCGTCGTAGACGGGGAAGTCTTTCATGGTCCAGCCGTGCGCGGCGCCCTGCCAGATCTCGACGCGGTGATCGACGCCGGCGGCGGCGAAGGCGGCGGCGAGGCGGGCGGCTTGCTCCGGGGGGAAGCTGGGATCCCTGTCGGCGCCGGCGACGAGGACCTGGGCCTTGATGCGGGCGGCGACCTTGTGAGGGCTGTCGTCGGCGTCGGTGGCCAGCGAGGCGCCGTGGAAGGTCGCGGCGGCGGCGAACCGCTCGGGGTACTGGGCGGCGGCGGTGAGGGCCATGCCGCCGCCGGTGCAGTAGCCGACCACGCCCAGCGTCTCGCTCGCGAGATCGCCCTGCCTGTCGAGGAACTGGAGGAAGGCCCGGGTGTCGTGGGCCGCCTTGGTGTTGTCGGTGCTCTTGAAATACCTGGCGTGCGCGGCGCGCGTCTCTGGATCCGAGAAGAGCGTCTTGGCGTCGACGGGTTGGTAAGGCCCCGCCCGGTAGAACAGGTCGGGCAAGAGGACGAGGAAGCCTTCATCCGCGAGGCGCTGGGCCATCTCGAACAGGACGGGGCGGATACCGGCGCCATCCATGTAGACGATCACGCCCGGCCACGGCCCGGCGCCGACCGCCGCGCGGAACACGCTCGCCGGGCAAATGCCGTCGTCGGTCCTGAGCTCGACCTGCCTGCGTGCCATGCGCCCCCTCCCTTTTGAGATGGCGACTCCATGTCGCCATCTCGACGCCATGTTGCCATCTCCCCGGCGGCGCCGCTAGCGTGCTCCCCCATGCCACGCTCGACTGCACGTGCGACCGCGCCACCGCGTCGGACCAAAGGGGTCCTGGGAGGCCGCAGCGACGAGGTGGTCCGGCTGGTGCTCGAGGCCGGGCTCGCCGAGCTCGCGCGCTCGGGCTACACGGGGTTTCGAATGGACGAGGTCGCGGCTCGCGCCGGGGTGAATCGGACGACGATCTACCGGCGCTGGCCGAGCCGAAGAGCGCTGGTGACGGCCGTCGTCGATCTCCTCCGGGCGTCCCTCCGCCACAGCCCGTTGCCTGACAGTGGCGCGCTCGAGCGCGACCTCGTGGAGGCGTTCGTGAGGCGATGGACGCACGGACGGAAGGTCGAGGGGAAGGCCTGGGCGCGGCTGCTCGAAGAGCGGCACGACCCCGACGTCGCGAAGATCGTCGGCCCCGCCGTCGACGCGCGCCGCGCCGAATGGAGGCACATGGTCACGCGCGCGATCGAGCGGCGGGAGTTGCCGGCGGGGACCGACGAGCAGCTGCTCCTCGACTTCGTGCATGCGATCGTCGACTCCCGTGGGGCGCAGCCGTTGGATGCGAAGTGGCTGCGCGCCGCCGTCCGAACGGTGGTGGCGGGCGCCGGCGCGGGCACATTGGTCCCAGGCGCCACGCGATCTGGCCCGGCGCGCCACTAGGCTGCCCCCCC
>Ga0068859_100002552_pt1 | contig 18483 bp, 15 predicted proteins | sample KBSSwiS22_FD_66585 | JGI IMG/M metagenome (GOLD analysis project Ga0068859, IMG submission 66585) | Switchgrass rhizosphere microbial communities from Kellogg Biological Station, Michigan, USA - KBS Switchgrass S2-2 | ecosystem: Host-associated > Plants > Roots > Rhizosphere > Soil ...
ACCACTTCAACCGGCAAATCATATTTTTTCGCAACTTCTTTCAAACCGTTTACTTTCTGAGGATTGATCCACGCGTCGCGCTCGCCGGCGATGAATAGCGTCGGCACTTTCAACTGCTTCAAAACGTCTTCCTGAGGAATGTCGCCATAGAATGGCGCCGCAGCTTTGAGTTCCGGTATTTCGCAGGCAGCGCGCAAGGCGAAAGTCCCACCCATGCAGAATCCGATAATGGCGAACTCTTCAATCCGGTAATTTTCTTTGACGGCGTCCATCGCCTTCCGGATTGTTTCCATGCCGTCTTCGATGGGCAGTGCCTGCATCAGCGTCGCTGCTTCGTCTTTGTCGGCGGCCATACGGCCGCGGTAAAGATCGGGTGCGACGCATAAGTAACCTTCGCTGGCGAACCGGCCGGCAAGATCGCGGATGTGCTCATTGATGCCCCAGTATTCCTGAATCAGTAAGACGCCGGTGGCCACATCTTTTTCCGGACGCGCAACATAGGCCGTGGTCGCGCCCCGAGACGTCGTTAAGTTCAAAGACTCCGCGTTCATTCGTAACTCCCTATTGAATTTTCTTTGATCCGATTATAGACCGTTGGGTCATGAAGTATGTAACCAGGTGGAGACCTAATTTCATTGTGACGTTTTCTCTAGCCCAGGCGTTTGGAGGCCGTGTCAGAACCGCGAGCGGTAGCGACCGGATCAGGAGGATTCGCGAAATTCATCTCAGCCCGGTTCGCTGTAATCCTTTTCCGCAAGGTTTCGTTTTTGATTCGAGGAGACTTCCTGATCCGGTCGCTACCGCTCGCGGTTCTGACACGCCCTGTTTACGCCGGGGTAAGAAGTAGGATGCATTATCAAGCCCCATTAATGGGACTTTTGAAACCAACCGCCTTTCATTCCCAGGGTTGAACCCCTGGGCTACTGAAAAGTCATTCACGTCGTGGACTACCTCGCCGAAATAGCGATTGGCTTGCACACGCAACATGACTTCACCTCCGCCGAAACTCGCTTGGCGTTGTACCCGTCCAGCGCTTGAAAGCGCGATGAAAGGCGCTGCTCTCAGAAAAGCCAAGCAGATAGGCGACCTCGCACACCGCCATGCCCGGCTCTCGCAAGTAGCGCACTGCCAGATCACGGCGCATTTCGTCGAGCAGTTCCTGATGCGACGTTCCCGACGCGTGCAGCTTTCGTTGTAGAGTCCGGGCGCTCATCCCCAATCTTTCAGCCACCACATCCAGCGAGGCATCGCCACCTTTCAATTCATCTTTCATCAGGGTTCTGATTCGCTCGATCAGAGAATCTTCGCGAGGGTAGCGCGCCAGTAATTCGCGGGCGTGCCGATCGAGCAACGCGCACAAGCTGGGGTCAGCCTTCACAATAGGCAAACTCGAATAGACTGAATCGAAGACAACTTCGTTGGTGGCCGCTGCGAAACAAATCGGGCACTGAAAAATCCGTTCGTGCTCGGTCGTTTCGCGCGGCCGCTCATGTTGGAACCGTATTTCGCTCGGCGACCAGTCAACGTTCGTGACGCGGCGCCCCAGGACCACCAGCGCCGCGAAGGTCATCTCGGCATCCTGCCGGCGCTCGCGGATCGCCTCATCGAGATAGAGATAGACGACCCTGGTTTGACCGTTGACCGTTTCTACTGTGAAGCACGAACCGTTGGTCCAGATAGAGTTGTACCGCACAACTCGATCAAGCGCGTCTCCGAAAGTGGGACTATTGATTACCGAATAGCCGAGCACGTCAAAGGCCGTCGGGTCGGCGTGCTCACCCACGTGCAAGCCAAACGCATCGTCGCCGGTCAGCCTCGCCGCGTGCTCGTAAAGGGCAACGATCTGTGCGAACGGAATGCGCGAGTCGGGATCGTTCAACACCTCCGGGTCCATTCCCACAGCCCGGTACAGAGCCGCGGCTGGTACGCCCCGGCCAGCCGCCGCGCGTATGATCTTCTCGGCAGCTTTCGCCTGAATTGTTCGAACCTTGTTCAACAGGCTTTCAGTTAACAACCGGCTGGCGCACGGCGTCAATTTGTTGACGTCGTAAGTCATCCGTAAGGAAGTACAATCGCACTCCTGGAACGTCTTAGTCCGTGACATCAGACTGGAGCGCGACCGGCTAGGTCGCACAGGCTTTTCAAGCGAGACGCTTGCGCTCCCGTCTCGTCACTTCAGTCAGTTCCACGTGAGGTTACTATGAAAAGAAAAGCCGGCGTTGTAATTACACTTCTGACCGCTCTGACTCTCGCCGTTCCGGTTACAGCCCAAACTGTAAACCTCATGCTTTCGACGCTGCCTGCCGGGAAAGATCCGCAACGTTACAAAGGTTACGTCGAGCCGAAATACAAAGAGTTCGACCAACGTTCAACCTATTTGACGATGCGCGACGGCGTCAGGATTGCCGTCGACATTGTCTTGCCGAAACCTCTTCCGGTTGACGAGAAGTTGCCGGCGATCATGAGCATGACGCGCTACTGGCGCGCACGCCAGGGCGATAAGCCGGGCACCTGGTTTCCCTCGCACGGATATGCGCATGTATCGGTTGACGCGCGTGGCACGGGCGCGTCGTATGGAATCTGGCGCGCGCCATTCTCTCAGGACGAGATCAAAGACTACGGTGAAGTAGTGAATTGGATCGTGAAACAGCCCTGGTCGAACGGGAAGGTCGGGGCGTTTGGCAATTCCTATGAAGGCAACACGGCACTCTGGCTGGCGACTACCATGAATCCGGCGGTGAAGGCCGTCATTCCGCGCCATTTCGAATTCGATGAATTCTCTGAGACGCCTTATCCCGGCGGTGTGCTCAGCGAGTGGATGATCAAGGCCTGGAGCGATGGAAACCGCCAGCTTGATACAAACCCCGGCGTGAAACTTGTCGATGAAGATACCGATCAGAGTCTTTATCGTGAAGCGACAAAAGGTCGCGCTCAGAATATCGACGTCTACTCGGCAGCCGTGAAGACGACCTTTCGCGACGATCGGGAGTTTGGCGTTTCGATCGATGAGATCAGCCTGCATAGCTATCTGCCGCAAATTGAAAAATCCCGCGTGGCCATGAACAGTTGGGGCGGTTGGTTCGATGCCAGCACGGCGGATGCGGTCATCAGGAGTTTTCTCTCGCTGGACAATTACCAACGTGCGGTCGTCGGCCCCTGGAATCACGGCGGCGGTCAGAATGCGAGTCCTTACCAAACAGCCGAATCAGCACGGGTGATGCAGGCTTACGAGTGGCTGCGTTTCTTCGATCATCACCTGAAGGGCATCGATACCGGATTAGATTCCCAAAAGCTTTTCTACTATTTCACTCTGGGTGAAGAGCGTTGGAAGGTAACAAAAACCTGGCCGATTACCGGGACTACGATGGTTCGGTGGTATCTGGATGACGGCAACACGTTGTCCATGAATACGCCCTCTGCAGCGACGGGAGCCGATACTTACACCGTCAACTTTGAGGCGACCACCGGTGAGAAGAACCGCTGGCACACACAGGTCGGCGGCCAGGTCTTCTATCCGGACCGTGCCGAGGAAGACCGAAAGCTCCTTGTGTACACCTCTGCCCCATTCGATACGGATACAGAAGTCACCGGCTATCCGCTTATCGATCTCTTCGTGACTTCCACTGCCAGCGACGGCGCGTTCTTTGTGTACCTCGAAGATGTTAACGAAAAGGGAGTGGTGACTTATGTCACGGAAGGGGCTCTGCGGGCTTTGCACCGAAAGATTTCTGCCGAGACCCCTTCTTACAAGCTGCTGGTCCCCTTCCATTCATTCAAGAAAAAGGACGCCATGCCGCTGGTGCCGGGTCAAATCGCCGAATTGAAGTTTGGGCTACAACCAACTTCGATTCTGATCAGGAAGGGACATCGACTGCGCATCGCGATTGCCGGCGCCGACAAAAACAGCTTCACGCGGATCCCGGCCCAGGGCACACCGACAATCTCCGTGGCTCGAAATCAGAAGCATGCTTCGTGGATTGAATTGCCGGTGGTCCGTCGTTAAGAGACTGGAGCGCAAGCGTCCTCGCTTGCATTTGAGGCAACCGGGACGAGATTAATACAGCTGCGGAGCAGCGATCAGAGTTAAGCCCAGGGTGAGGACTTGCGAGCCTTGGGTAATGGTCAGTTAGATTTGGAGAGCCGCGAAGCGGCGACAGAGAATGAGCAACCCGTGATCGCTGTCGCCCCTTCGGGGCTCGATTACTTTAGATGGATCGTACCCAAGGCTCGCAAGGCCTCGCCTTGGGCTTAACTCTGACCGCTGCTCCGCAGCTTGGTGAATGTTAACGTCTCATGTCGTGGCTGCCATTGAATCGGTACCACAGGCGTTAACTATTCTAACCCCACCGTGTCGGTTGCGCTCCGGTCGATTACTCAACCGCCGCCTTCGCGAAATACTCCGGTTCATTTCCACTCTTCCACTTGATGTTGCAGCCGATACTGGCGCGCTGATCCGGGTTGACTGCTTCGTCACTGAGAACAGCGTCGATGGCCGCGCGCAAGTCCTTGCCGGTGACGGGAATTCTGCTCTCCGGACGACTGTCATCAAGATCCAACAAATCTTCATGGTGGTAACCTAAACTTCGCCGTGAGGTTTTCTGTAGCCCAGGCGTTTACGCCTGGGTGAGAAACAGGGTGATATCAAAGCCCCATTAATGGGGCTTTTTAAAACTAATCGTCTTTTATTCCCAGGCGTAAACGCCTGGGCTACAGAAAAGTCATTTCAAATTGGCGCCCTATCCTCTTGAAGTCAAAGCTATTCGACGCTATCACAAATCTGTAAAATGAGGGCCATGTTCGCGTTTGTCTTATTGCTGTTCATAACCACTCGGTTTGCAACTCAGACTCCGGATAATCAAAGCGTGGTCCCTCTGGGTCAGATCGTCGAGAAGGTCGTCTGCGCTCAGGACGTGAACCAAAGCTACGCGTTGTATCTCCCTTCGAATTACGTCAGCACGCGAAAGTGGCCGATCCTTTATGCGTTTGACCCCGGCGCCCGCGGCAAAATCCCCGTCGAGCGTTTCCGCGAGGCGGCAGAAAGGTTTGGCTGGATTATCGTCGGATCGAACAACTCGCGAAATGCATCCATCCAGGCATCACTCGATTCGTGGAATGCGATAACGCGTGACACAGCCGCACGTTTCTCGCTCGACGATGGCCGGGATTACGCGGCGGGTTTCTCGGGCGGTGCGCGGGTGGCGATTTTGTTTGCGACCCAGTGCAATGATTGTCTCACCGGAGTGATTGCCAGCGGCGCCGGCTTCCCCGAAGGAATCGAGCCGTCAGCAAAAATCCACTTCGCAGTGTTTGCCGCGGCCGGAATCGAAGACTTTAATTTTCCCGAAATGAAATTGCTTGATGAGAAGCTGGCGGGAGCCGGCATCACTCACCGCCTTGAGACCTTCGCGGGGCGACATGAGTGGCCGCCATCATCGATGGCCATCGATGCGCTCGCCTGGATGGAATTATTGGCGATGAAATCGGCGCTGCGCCAGCGAGACGATACGTTGATCGAGACACTGTGGAATGAAAGACTCAAACGAGCACAAGACGCTGAGAGTGCGGGCCAGGTTTTCCAAGCCTATCAAATTTATCTGGAGATGAGTGCCACCTTCAAGACCCTGCGCGACGTTGCCGAGATCGAAAAGAAACCGGAGCAACTGCGTAACACGCGCGAGGTGCGCGACGCGCTGCGAGACGAGCAGCAGCAGATCAAAAAGCAGAAAGAACTCGAAGGTCAGATCATGGGGTTAATTGTCGCAACTCAGCGTACGAAACTGCCGGACGCAGGCTCAGATCGAAACGCACAGGCGAATAACGAAACGCTCGATGCACATACTCGCCTCCAGGGAATCCTGGCGACGCTCCGTCGCCAGGCCAAAGCTGAAGAGGACTCGGCAACGCGGCGAGTGGCCCGGCGCGCTGTCAGCGGTCAATATTCCGGACTGTTCGAGCGCGGCTCGAATTCTCTGCAAACTCAGAAGCGTTATGACGAAGCCGTATACTATTTCACGCTGGCGACTGAAATCGATCCGGAACGCGCCGGGGCTTTCTATTATTTGGCCTGGGCTTACAACTCGAAAGGTGACCGGAAGAAATCGCTAAAGGCTTTGCAGACTGCCGTTGACAAAGGTTTCTCAGACGTAGCCGGTCTCGAAAGTAACAAAGCATTCGACTCGCTGCGCGATGATCCGCAATATCAAAAAATTATTGATGCCCTGAAAGCGAGACGGTGAATGCGGTACGCACTCCTCCGGAGTGCTGTCACAGTATGGCCTGGGCGTCCGCCGGTGAAATCAAGCGCGCGCCACCTGCACGCCAGAGGCGTGCGTACCGGTTACTGTGATATAAATCAAGATCTTCAGTTAATCGACAATCAACTTAGAGGTAACCAATGAAGGTCCTTTCAATTCTTTTGGGAGTTTTGCTACTCGGTCTGACTCCTTCGTCTCGCCCGGCCGATCCGGCCACGATCGTATTCATAAACGGCAACATTTACACCGCCAACGCCAAACGACCGCAGGCCGAAGCGATTGCCGTTAAAGACGACCGCATCGTTTTTGTCGGCTCAAACGCCGATGCGAAAAAATTTCAGGGCGCGAACACCCGGACCGTCGATTTGCATGGCGCGACTGTGGTTCCGGGCCTGACGGATGCGCACTATCACTTCATTGGCGTCGGCCAGCGCGAGATGAATCTGAATCTGGAAGGCATCACCAACCTCGAAGATTTTCTCGCCAAAGTTAAAGCGCGTGTCGATCAGGCCAAACCCGGCGAATGGGTGACCGGTCGCGGTTGGATCGAGACCTTCTGGACGCCCCCGGTGTTTCCGACCCGTTGGGACCTCGATAAAATCTCACCGAATAATCCCGTGTATCTCACGCGGGCGGACGGCCATGGCGCCGTCGCCAACAGCGCTGCGCTAAAACTTGGCAACGTTACCAAAGACACTAAGGATCCCTTCGGCGGTCAAGTCCTGCGCGATAAAGAAACGGGAGAACCCGTCGGTATGCTGCTGGATAGGGCACAGGGATTGGTCACGCGTCAGATTCCGGCCCGTACGGATGGCGATAATGATCAGGCCGCTATGCTCGCGGACAAGCGCAGCATCCAACTCGGTTGGACGCAGGTGCATGACGCCGGTGGCGGGTTTGATGACGTTGAGCGTTACAAAAGACTCTATGGTGAAGGCAAGTTAAGGATTCGGATTTACAAGGCGGTCCATGGGCCGGGTCCCGGTTCGCAAAAACTTCTGCATGATGGACCAATCATCGGAGCATTCGGCAATCGCTTGAACGTGCGCGCGATCAAAGTTGTTTCCGACGGCGCGCTGGGTTCGCGTGGCGCCGCCTTACTCGCGCCCTACAGCGATCGCGCCGACAGCAAAGGATTCCTGACAGTCAAGGATGAAGAATTAACGCCGATGCTGAAAGAGGCTCTGGAGAAAGGCATTCAGGTCGAGACGCACGCGATCGGAGATTACGCCAATCGTTTCACACTTGATGAGTATGAAAAGGCCCTGGGCGCAGTGCCAAAGTCAAAGCGTAAAATTGCTGATCCGCGCTGGCGCATCGAGCACTCACAGATCGTTAACCCGTCGGACATTCCCCGTTTCAAACAACTGGGAATCATTCCGTCGATGCAGCCTTCGCACGCAATTGGCGATTTACATTTCGCGCCGAGTCGTCTGGGGCTGGAACGTTTGCAAGGCGCCTACGCCTGGAACACCTTTATCAAATCAGGAGTAATTATTCCGGGAGGATCGGATGCGCCGGTGGAACGCGGCGAACCGATGATTGAGTTCTATGCCGCGGTCGCGCGCAAGGACATTCGCGGATTTACCGGCGCCGGTTGGCATCCGGAAGAAAAGGTCACCCGCGAGGAAGCTTTGAAGATGTTCACGATCTGGCCGGCGTATGTTGCGTTCGAAGAGAAAGTGCGTGGCTCGATCGAAGTGGGCAAGCTCGCCGATCTAACGGTCTTCTCAGCCGACATCATGAAGATTCCCGAGATGGAAATCCTCAAGACGCGTTGCGTGATGACGGTGATTAACGGCGAGATTGTGTATGCATCCGTGCCGGGAACAGCCGGAATCGAAACAAACTTCAGCGTGCTGCCGGCGACCGATCTCTGGTGGCGCAGCGATGTTGACGACGAGTGAAACAATCCTGCCGCATAGTGTTTTCGCGGTTACCGATGGCTGATTTAGATGACTTTGACCTAAAGGCTTTTTTCTTATTCACACCGGGCTTTAGCCCGGTGGTCGGCGGTGCGGAGATCCCGGGGAACCGTTTCAACGGTTTCCATGTGCATGTCCCCAACTCGTACTTGCTTCAACGACATTCCCCCACCCAGCGGCAGAGTAAACCGTTAAAACGGTTCTGCTGCTTCTTTAGTGCGAGGCGTGACCGGGCTAAAGCCCGGTCTGAATGAGAGCAGACCAGACTCTTGGCGCAAGCTGAGTTAGACTAAACGAACAAGGTCTCGACCAGGGAAGAACCGCTATCAATCCAATCACCTTCAAAATCCTAATCAGCGCCGCCATCATCGTCATCGCGACGGTGCACGGTTATGGCGCCGCCTGGCTGGCGATTTGGATGCTCTTTCATCCTTATCGTCCGTTGAAACTGTTCGGAATTACCATTTGGCCGCAGGGCATGATCCCACGACACCGCGCGCGCCTGGCGCAATCGATCGGCAACGCCGTCGGCAACGAACTGGTTTCCCAGGACACAGTCTTTGACGCGCTGTTTGAAACCGGATTTTTCCACCGCAAGGTCGAAAGCTTTGTCACTTCATACACGCAGGAAATGCTTTCAACTGCGTATCCGTCCTTGCTGGACGCAATCCCTCGGGAAGCGCGAGCGCCGGTGTTGGACACGATTTCTGCTTTGCAGTTACGCCTGGCCGAACATATCGCCTCAGTTCTGAAAAGCGATCAGACCTCGCAGGCGATCGAGACCTTTGTCAATCGACAAGTGGATAAGTTGCTCGAGCGGAAGCTAAACGAAACAATCAGCGAAGACACGTTCGCGTTGATTCTGAACTTTGCTGAAGAACGCTACCAGGCCTTTGTCAACGCGGAACAATTCGAAGCGAAAGTCACCTCGTTCATCGGCGAACGCATCGATGACCTGGCCCACACCGATGCGACTCTGGCCGAGATGTTTTCACCGGAAACAGTGGCCTTGATTAAACAGCGCATCGACGAGCAGGTGCCGCCGATCGTCCACCACCTGGCTGACCTGGCAGCGAGTCAGGGCACGCGCCAGCGCATTGGCGCGCTGATCAAGCGCGAGGTTGACGAGTATTACGATCGACTCTCGTTCTTCAAAAAGATCTTCATCTCGCGCGAGCGAATCTATTACGAGGTCGATGACCTGATGAATCATCATCTGCCACGCCGGGTTGAGGAATACCTGCGCGGCGATGCCTTCGCTCAGGATGCAACGTTGTTTCTGAACGAGACGGTCGATGGTTTCATGCAGCGGCCCCTGAAAGATCTGGCGGGTCAAATTCCTTCGGAAAGCTTCGCTTTCATCAAGCAACAAGCCGCCGCGCGATTCATCGACATGCTGCGCACGCCCGAACTGGCCGGCTCTATCAACGCCTATATGATTGACGCGCTCGGACGTTTACAGCCCCGCCCGCTGCGCGAACTGCTCGAGACCATCAACCCCGATTCAGCCGAGCGCGTCAAGGTGTTTCTGACAAACAGCCTGCTCACGGTGCTGGGACGGGACGACACTGCGCGCACCATCAATTCACTTCTGAGTTCGCAAATCGACAAATTTCTGGTGGCGCCGATCGGCCGGCTCGCCGATCACATGCCGGCCGGCGCAATTGAGAAGGCTTCATCCGCGCTGACGGAAAAAATTGTCCTCGCGGCTCGCGAGCGTCTGCCGGCCGCGATCGCCGAGTTTGACGTCGGTGGTCTGGTACGACAGAAGGTTTCAGATTATCCGATCGCGAAATTGGAAGCGCTGGTATTGTCAGTTGCGCAGCATCACCTGAAGACGATCGAATTGTTCGGAGCGCTGATTGGATTCTGGATTGGGGTGGCCCAGGCAATTTATTTTTGGTTTACTTACGTACCGAAGTGAACAGTGTCAGAACCGGGAGCGACAGCGACCGGATCATCACGTGCGTCAGTCTTCATCGTTACTTTGCGATCCGGTCGCTATCGCTCCCGGTTCTGACACAATAATTTTCCTGTTGACAATCCGGTAATTAGATAATAAACATTTGTTTCGAGTTTGAAAGGAGTCATTCACGAATGACCTACGTCGTTACTGAACCGTGCGTTGATTGTAAATACACCGACTGCGCTGCGGTTTGTCCTGTCGAAGCTTTCCACGAATTGACTGACCGTCTTTATATCAACGCCGATACCTGCATCGATTGCGACGCGTGCGTTCCTGAATGTCCCGTCGAAGCGATCTTCGCCGACAACAACGTGCCTGAAGATCAGGCCCACTGGACCCAGATCAATATCGACGAAGCTCCGGGCTATCCGGTGATCAGCCAGAAGATCCCGGCGCTGTTCGGTCCAAACTGCAAGGGCCAACCTGAAGGGTAATTGAGTTAACTAACGGAAAAGTCCGCAGCGATTGGATCAAATCTCATCCAGGGCATAGGGCTCAAATTCATTCAAGACTTGTTGCGCTTCTAACGAAGCGAACTCGGTAGCTTGCCGCTCGAGCGCCTGCCGCGCAACGGATGCGTCTACCGGATCGCGCAGCAATGCCGCCAACAATGACGTGGGCAACTGCGTGAGCGCTTCCTGGGCCAGGGCCCGCACCACCACATTGTTGGCTCGGCCCAACTCGGCCATCTCGCTGGGCGCAAGCCGCTCGGGCAACAACCCGGCTAACGCATCAACCTTCGCATAATCCTTCCGCTGGTGCGCGCGTTCAATCAATTGCGCAAAAACTTCGGCAGATTGAGTTTGCTGAGAAAGAACGTTGGCGCAGGCATCTGCCAGCCGCCTCGCCTCGCGCGCGCCTTCGCGGCCTGAAGCCTGCTCAACCTGGCCGGCGTGCTCATCCAGCGCAGCCAGGAGCTGGCTCAACTCCTGATCCGCCCGGGGATCGTAAGGTGTAGCCCTCTGCACCTGGGCCGCTCCGGCGGCCGGCGATTGCCAGGCTCGCTCAACCAAATTCCGTGTGGTGGTCCGCAAGTGGTTCCAAACATTCGCAACTCGCGGTCCAAAATCTTCAATCATCATTTAATAATTTAGTTCGTCTTACTGCTAACTAATATCAGTAGATCGCTTCCGGCGGGGATTGTACTACATGCGCTACTAGAAATCTGACAATGCTGCTAAGCTTAGTCAATTCTGCGCCCGTATTATTGTGCGCGTATTTCAATCCTTGAGGAAATAAGTGATGCCGATCAACGAGCAATTATTGGAGATTTTGGTTTGTCCGGCCGACCGCGCAAAGGTTGAGTTAAAGCCCGACGGCAGCGGTTTGAAGTGCGTCGAATGCAGGCGGGTCTATCCGATCCGCAACGACATTCCCGTAATGCTAATCGACGAAGCCAAAATCGAAGAAGAATAGGTACGCACGCCTCTGGCGTGCTATCCGCCACGATGCACGCCAGAGGCGTGAGTACCGGATGAACAGGCTGCGCCAAATAATTGAATCGTCGCCGAGCATTGGCCACCTGGGAAACGCCGGCGTGACTGACGAAACGGCACCGCAGCCATTGGCGCCTCCGCGTTGGGATTGGTCCACCGTTCGCCGGGTGCTGGTCATTCGGTTGCGCTCGATCGGAGATACGGTTCTGGCCACGCCTGCGCTGCTGACACTGCGCCGATTCTTGCCGCAAGCGAAGATCGCGATTCTTTTGGAAGATTGGGTCGCGCCCGTACTCGAGAGATCGCCGCTCGTCGATCGCGTCATCACCATTCCCAAACAGAGCAATACGGCGCGCGCTCGCCTGGCCCGTGAGCTCCACCGCACAAAATACGATGTCGTTTACAATTTGCATGGTGGCACGACTGCGACGTTTCTGACACGCGCCACCGGTGCGCCGTACCGGGTTGGGTTCGGGCATTATCAATATGCGCGACTGCACAATCACGTCGCACCTTCGCCGCAGGAAATTTGGCACCGCCAGGATTTACATTCGGTCGAGCAGCAACTGGCTCTTATCGGCTGGACCGGCGTGCCCGTGACTGATCGACCGGGCACCCAACTCGCAGTCAGCGAGCCAGCTGCGAGATCAATCGCTGAGAAGCTTGCCGCGGGAAACATCAAAGAACATCAGGCGCTGGCTTTGATTCATCCGGTGGCCGCTTTGGAAACCAAGCAGTGGTCCACAGAAAGTTTCGCGCGCGTTGCTGAAGCAGTCGCGGAACGCGGTCTGACACCAGTTGCGATCGTTTCGCCGGGCGAAAGGCCGGTCCTCGAAGCGCTGCGAAAACAATCAAACAGGTCCGTCGCCGGGTTCGCCGATCTTTCGTTGCCCGAAGTAACTGCGCTGGCCGCGCGCGCGCGTCTGTTCATCGGTAACGATAGCGGCATTGCGCACATCGCGGCCGCCACCGGCACGCCGTGTGTGGTTATTTTCGGATCATCGAATGTTACGCACTGGCGGCCATGGACCGCCGGCCCAGGCGAAGTTGTTCGTGAAGAGCTGGCGTGCCAACCTTGTCACGGGTATTTTTGCGCGGAATTCGAACAGCCGCAGTGCATCCTGCGGGTCCCCGTCGAACGCGTCGTCGCAGCGATCGATCGAATACTTAGATCAAGTGAATTCAATTAAGGCCGTGAGCGAAACTTGGCTAATCTGACGAAAACACGAGCCTCGGAAATTCTCAGCCGCGCGCGCGAATGTCGCATCGTGGTGCTGGGCGACGTGATGCTGGACGAATTCATTTGGGGCGACGTGACGCGCATCTCGCCGGAAGCTCCGGTGCCGGTCGTCAACATTCGCCGTGAATCGACGCGTCTGGGCGGCGCCGCGAACGTAGTCGCCAACGTGTCCGCGCTGGGAGCGAACGCCAACGTTATCGGCGTAGTGGGCGCCGACACCGCGGCCGAGAAGCTGCGCGATGGCCTGCGCCGGACCGGCGGCGTGCAAACCGATGCGATGTTGATTGAAGATGACAACCGGCCCACCACAATCAAGCTGCGCATTATCGCTCACAATCAAATGGTCGTCCGCGCGGATCGAGAGCTCAGCGCTCACGTGAACGGTCAGGTGGAAGCGCGCATTATCAGCGCGGCCCGGGAAGCGATTACCAATGCTCAGGCCCTCGTTGTTTCGGATTACGATAAGGGCGTGATTACTCCGAAGATCCTTGCTGAGGTGCTGCCGCTCGCGTATGGGCGCATTCCAGTGCTCGTCGATCCCAAGATCAGAAACTTTGAAAGTTACCAGCCGGCAAATTTGGTTACTCCCAATCATCACGAAGCATTGAGAGTTTCCAACCTGGAAGAAGATAACGACGAAACCCTGGAACAGGCTGCGCGCCTGATTAGAAATCGGCTCCGTTGCGATGCCGTGCTGATCACCCGCGGAGAGTGCGGCATGATGCTGGTCGAAGGGGACGCGCTGCCGGTTTACGTCGAGACGGCCGCCCGCGAAGTATTCGACGTCACGGGCGCCGGCGACACTGTAATTGCAACCCTGGCAGCCGCCCTGGCGGCCGGCGCATCAATGACAGAAGCCGCGGTGTTAGCAAACCAGGCCGCCGGAATCGTCGTGGGTAAAGTCGGCACGGCGACGGCCAGCGCCGAAGAAATTCTGAATTCTCTGGAATAGAAGAAAATGAAAAGTATTAAACGCGAATCAATCTCAGCCCTTCTCGCCGTCCTGCTTATTTCATTCGTAACCGGGGTCAGGCCGTCGAGTGTGCAGGTCCAGGCACAAACTTACCCTCCCGATACACCGCTGCAAAGTACTTCCAACCTCAGCAGGGGGGCTTCGTCGAAACCGGCGACGCTGGCCGAATTAAAGGGTCGCATCGATGAAATTGTGCGACAGCCGGCGCTCGAGCCAGGATTCTTTGCCGTAAAGATTGTTTCGCTGGACAGCGGTCAGCTGATTTACGAACATAATGCGAACAAGTTTGTGCGGCCCGCGTCGAACATGAAACTTTACACAGTCGCGGCTGCCTTCGATCGACTCACTCCGGATTTTCATTTCGTAACTTCGGTCTATGCGAAAGAAAAGTTGGAGGATGGAAAGGTCAAGGGCGATTTGATCGTTTATGGTCGCGGCGATCCTTCAATCGCCGCGCGCTTTAACAACGGCGACTACTTTAAAGGCATCAATGATCTCGCCGATCGCATCGTGGCCGCGGGTGTAAAACGGATCAAGGGCGATCTGGTCGGCGATGAAAGTTACTTCACTGGCGCGCCCGTCGGCAGCGGCTGGGAATGGGAAGACCTGACCTGGTCGTACGGCGCCCAGGTCAGCGCGTTGACAATTAACGACAACGCAATCGACCTGAACATCAGGCCCGGCGATCGACCTGGCGCGCCGGTATCGATCACCACCGGGCCACCCTCATCGTCATTCATGACGATTGTTAATCGCGCCACAACTACCGCTAAAGGAACGCGCGGTGATCTGCGCATCTATCGCGGGCTGGGCGCGAACTCGCTCGAGATTACCGGAACGCTGCCAATAGGCGACGCCGGCTTTGTAGGCGGCGTGTCGATTCCCGACCCGGCGTTGGCTTTCGTCTCAATGCTGCGTGATGCGCTCATCAAGCGTGACGTGAAGATTGATGGGCGGGTGCGAACCGTTACCGCGAGCTCGGGCGGAAGCATCGTTCCGGGCGTTTCGTCAGCGGCAACGGCTCAACCTCAGAATATGCCCGCCCAACCACCGGTGGAAATCGCCAGCCTGCCCTCGCCGGCTTTCAATGCAATCGCGGCGCAAACACTCAAGCCCAGCCAAAATCAATACACCGAAATCATCCTGCGAACGCTGGGCCGGACGCAGCCGCCGGTATCAACCGAAACCGGTCGCATGAGAGACGACGAGGAAAAAGGGCTCGAAGTGGTGAAAAATCTCCTGCGGCAGGCTGGGGTGAATGACAACGAAGTCGCGCTAAACGACGGCTCAGGCTTGTCACGCAACGATTTGATTTCGGCCAACACCACGATTCAACTGCTCACGTTCATGTCAAAGCACAAGTACTTTGCACAGTTTCGCGAGGCTTTGCCGATCGCCGGAGTGGACGGGACTTTGCGCACGCGCATGCGCGGCACTCCGGCAGAAGGTAATGTGCGCGCCAAGACCGGTTCCCTCAGTTCAGTCGCGTCTCTGTCGGGCTATGTCACCACAGCCGGCGGCGAGCATCTGGTTTTTTCAATGATGCTCAACAACTATCCGGACGCGGCGGCCGTGCGGCGGGATTCGATTGATGCGATTGCCGTGCTGTTGGCATCGTTTGCGGGTAAGACGCAATAATTTGGAGTGCGGCGGCTTGACGCCGCTTTTCATTTCGTTGGAATCCATCTGGATCCTGTTCACCGCGCAGAAAAGCGCCGTCAAGCCGGGCAGTCCAAAATATGCGTTTCACAAAGTTTCAGGGGTTTGGTAACGACTATATTGTTTTCGAAGCCGATGAACTGACCGCGGTCAAGGATCTCGGAAGCTTTGCCCGGCGCATTTGTAATCGTCATTACGGCGCCGGCAGCGACGGCATTGCCGTCGTGTCAGTACCACCGGGTGGGCAACTGAACGAGGCTGATTTTCAGGTGCGCATCTTCAATCCCGACGGCAGCGAAGCCGGCATGTCGGGCAACGGCACGCGCTGCGCCGCGTCTTATCTTTTCTTCCACGCGTTGTGGTCAGACGATTTGGTCCGGCTGCAGACGCGGAACGGCATTAAGCGATACACCTTGCTGGAGCGTTCGAACCAGGGCTCCTTTTTGTTTAGATCGGAACTCGGCGAGCCGAGATTAGACAGCGCTTCCGTTCCGCTGACTGCCGGCGAACCACTCGACCGCGTGATTGATTATCCACTCGTAGTCGATAAGGAAACTCTTGCGGTGACGGCGCTGCAAATGGGTAACCCTAATTGCTGTGTCTTCGTTGATGATTTTGACGCGATCGACTGGCGCCGGCTCGGGCCTTTGATTGAGAACCATCCGCAGTTCCCGGAACGCACCAACGTTATCTTTGTGCGCGTGCGCGACCGCCGGAACATCGAAGAGCGAATCTGGGAGCGCGGCGTCGGCGAGACGGAAAGCTCGGGTACATGCTCCTGCGCGGCAGTGGTGGCGTCAGTCATCAACGGCAAAACGGATCGTACAGTCGATGTCCATGCACCCGGCGGTTTAATTCCAATCGAATGGCGGGATGATGGCCAGGTTGTGCTCACGGGAACGGCCAGTGTCGTCTATAGCGGCGAATGGCCGGAATAACAGTTGAACCTAACCATTCCAGAGAGTCCGTACGGAGGCACCGTAATCAAGGCCCGAGAATTTTCCGGGCTGCGTCTGGTGGACGGCGTTTATTCCGCCGGGGCCAAGGTTCCGAATCACGCACATGAACAAGCTGTCTTTTGCGTTGCTTTGAAGGGCGCCTGCAACGAAAGTTATGCCGGCAACGTCCGCAGTTATGAAGGATTCACGATCGAGTTCCTGCCTTCGAATCACTGCCACGCACTGGATTTCCCGTTCGTTGATACGCGCGCGTTCAGCATTGACATTGCGCCATTCTGGTTGGAACGCGCCCGTGAATATTCGCTAAATCTCGATCATTGCATTTACACGCACGGCGGACTGTTGAGCGGCTTGCTGATGAAAGTCTATCGTGAATTCCTCGAACAGGATTGCGCTTCGTCTTTGGCTATTGAAGGTCTCACGTTGGAGATGCTGGCAGAAGTTTCTCGCCGGCCGCTTCACGCTTCAGACCGTAAGCCTCCGCGTTGGCTGCTAACCGCAGAGGAACTCTTGGGCGCTGGATTCTCTGAACAGGTAACGATCACCGAACTTGCCGCCAAAGTTGGCGTTCACCCCGTGCACCTGGCCCGCGAGTTTCGTCGCTTTCATCAATGCACTATCGGAGAGTTCGTTCGTTGTTTGCGTATCGAACGCGCCTGCAGGCAGTTGCGCGACTCAAACGAATCGCTCGCGGCGATTGCCTGCGGCGCTGGGTTTTCCGATCAAAGCCATTTCTCTCGCACGTTCAAACGCCTCATTGGCATGACTCCCTCTGCCTACCGCGCCACTCTTTCGTCACACTAATCCTGTTCTAAAACGTTTCGACTGTTCAATACACTTTCACGACATTGGTCCAGACTCCTGAGATAAGTCTCTCTATCGGATCGAAATCCTGGAAACCTACGTGAGGAGAACATGAAATCCAAACTTCGTGGCATCGGGGTATTGACGATGGTTCTGCTGGCTGTTTCGCCCGCGGGGACCCAAACACCGGGCCCACTGTCGGCCGAGAGGATCGCAAAGCTGGAAACTACCATCTCGTCTTTTATGTCACAACAAAACATTCCGGGGATGACGGTTGCCGTCGTCATGGACAACCAAATTCGTTTTCAGCGCGGGTACGGAATGGCCGATGTCGAAAACTTCGTTCCCGCGAAAGTTCTGACTGTCTATCGAATCGCGTCAGTCTCAAAGGCTCTGACCGCCGTCGCGGCGATGCAGCTGGTCGAAAAAGGAAAGCTTGACCTTGATGCGCCCATTCAAAAATATGTTGCGAGTTTTCCCACCAAGACATTTCCCATCACCACCCGCCAACTGCTCGCGCATTTGAGCGGCATCCGTAATTACCGGGCGGGTGAAGCCGAGCGCACTAATCGTTATGCAACCCTGACCGACGCGCTTAGCATTTTCAAAGACGATCAGCTCGAATCCGAACCGGGAACACGATTCAACTACACCACGTTCGGCTATACGCTTTTGGGCGTGACGATTGAAGGAGCGTCGGGAATGACGTTTGAAGATTACCTGCAGAAGAATATCTTTGCGCCCGCCGGCATGCAGCACACCTACGTCGATGATCTCTATGCGATCATCCCGAACCGCGCCCACGGAAACACGCCCCGGGTCTTTGGTCAACTGGACGGCAATTATAGAAATCCAGTTTTGATGGATTCGAGCTACAAGGTTCCTGGCGGCGGATTGCTTTCAACGGCTGAGGATCTGGCGCGGTTTGCGATCGCGGCGCAAAACGGTGTTCTGATCAAGCCGGAAACGTTTGCCGAGATGTCCAGGAGTCAAAAGACTCGTGACGGCAGGGACACCGGCTACGGCTTTGGCTGGTACCTTGGCGGGACCGGGGGATTTGCCAACGACACGGAAGTAGTTTGGCACGGCGGCGTGCAACCGGGCTTTACCAGCGACCTTGTCTTGCTGCCAAAGAAACGCTTTGGCGTAGTCATCCTGACCAATCTTGAGGCCGGCGGCAGACTCGAGTTAGGACGACTGGCGAAACAAGTCGCTGACGTCGCGCTTCAGTGAGCCGGAACAAACCGAGGCCGGCCTCGAAACAAAA
>Ga0068859_100002553_pt1 | contig 18480 bp, 12 predicted proteins | sample KBSSwiS22_FD_66585 | JGI IMG/M metagenome (GOLD analysis project Ga0068859, IMG submission 66585) | Switchgrass rhizosphere microbial communities from Kellogg Biological Station, Michigan, USA - KBS Switchgrass S2-2 | ecosystem: Host-associated > Plants > Roots > Rhizosphere > Soil ...
CGGCGGTGGAGGAAGCAGGAACCGCGACGCGTACAAGACCGCAAATGAAAGTAGAAATGCTATGAGTATTCTCTTTTCCATAATTTCGGCGACTTAACTAGACAGGATCCCAGCCTCCTCGACAAAAGGGATGGCAGCGAAGGAGACGCATCAGAGCTTTGCCCACACCGCGAAGAACCCCGTATCGCTTGATGGCCTCGCCGGCATAATCCGAACAGGTGGGCGTGAATCGGCAGGCCGGCCCGAGCCATGGCGAAACGATAGCCTTATAAGCCTTCAGGATTACCAGTGCCACGCTCTGGCAAAACCGCCCTATCATGCGGGAACTCCCAGGAGAGACAGCAGTTCGGTTTTCAAATCGGAAAACTCTCGCTCACATGCTGACCGGCGTGGATTGACGACGATGTCGAATCCCTGAGGAACCAATGGCCATGCCACCCGCAAGATCTCCCTGACTCGTCGTCGAATCCGGTTTCTACTGACGGCCATTCCTAGTTTGCGAGGCGTGGTCAGCCCGACGCGGCTTTGATCGAGTCCGTTGGCGAGCAAGAAGACAGCAAAGGAGCGCGAATCCTTCCTTGCGCCCCTCTTGTAGACCGACTGGAATTCAGCGGAGTTCTTGAGCTTGAGAAACCCCGGGAACTTAGTAGTGCTCAACCGAAACGCGTTTGCGTCCCTTGTCACGCCGAGCTTTCAAAACCAACCGGCCACCCTTGGTCTTCATCCGCGCACGAAAGCCGTGCGTCTTGGCGCGATGCCGGTTGTTGGGTTGGTACGTTCTCTTTGGCATTTCAGTGATGCTCCCAAAAAGATTTCACTGTAGCATCGCGCGGAGAAGCCCGTCAATTCTGGCGTTCATCAAACTCACTTTTGTCGGTTGAAATGGAAAAATGAAAGTGCTACTTTGTCGCGTCTCCCACGCCGTTTCTGGCAGTTTTGGATTTCCACAGCACGTGGAAATCTTTGTGGAAATCGTGTCTCTTCATCTAATGGCACTTTCATGGATACCTGGGAAAAAGTTCTTAATAAAGTTGAAGAAAACGTCAGTGCTCAGAGTTTCAGTACCTGGTTCAAGCCGACTCAGTTTGTTCGACGGGAAGGCACCGCACTCTATATTCGCGTACCTAACTCCTTCTTCAGAGATTGGCTCAATGAACATATCGACGTTGTCCTGAACGCAGCAAAGTCTGCGGGTGTCGGGGACATCACCGTCGTGTACATGATTGAGGAGTCGCCGGTGAAGCCGGGGCCACCCTCACAAGGAAGTCTGGATTTTGAATCAATCGACAACACGCTGAATCCTAAGTACATGTTTGATACTTTTGTTGTCGGCTCTTCCAATCAGTTCGCCCATGCTGCGGCCGTGGCCGTCGCAGAACGTCCCTCAAAGGCATATAACCCGCTATTTATGTATGGTGGTGTCGGACTGGGCAAGACCCATCTGATGCACGCAATCGGTCAGGAGATCAAGCGACGTAACCGGAGCCTCCGGCTCACCTATATCTCGACCGAAAAGTTCACTAACGATCTGATAAGCGCGATCCGATACGACAAGCTTCTAAGCTTCCGAGAACGCTACCGCAACAATGATGTTCTTCTCATTGACGATATCCAGTTCATCGCCGCCAAAGAAAGAACTCAGGAAGAATTCTTTCACACCTTCAATGCGCTCTATGACAACCACAAACAACTGGTCTTTTCAGCGGACTGCCCTCCGCGGGACATTCCAACTCTGGAGGAGCGGCTGCATTCAAGGTTCGAGTGGGGTCTGATTGCCGATATCCAGCCTCCGGACCTGGAAACGAAGATTGCAATTCTCACCAAGAAGGCGGAGCGCCACAACATTTCGCTTCCCGATAATGTGTCTCTTTACATCGCTAGCAAGATCAAGTCCAACATTCGAGAGCTTGAGGGAGCTCTGGTACGTCTTGTTGCTTATGCCTCGCTGCACGAAACCGAAATCACTCTGGCGCTTGCCCAGGACACTCTCAGTGAAATCCTACACAGCGACGAAAAAGCGATAACAATCGAAATGATTCAAAAAACAATCGCGGACTATTACGGGATGCGCGTACAGGATCTGAAGTCACGGAACAACTCAAAATCCGTGGCTATGCCTCGACAGATCTGCATGTACCTATGCAAGAAGATCACCGGGATGTCTTTGCCTCAAATCGGACGTGAGTTTGGAAACAAACACCATACGACCGTGCTGCACTCGATCAACAAGATCGAACAGAATCGTCAAGCCGATCGAGAACTCAACCGCCTGTTGCAGACGTTTATTGATTCGTTCAAATAGTTGTTAATTCCGGTTGTGAACCGGATGTGGAAAACGATGGGAATAGATTATTGAACAACATATTCACAGGAGGGTATCCTCTGACTGAACAGGTTTCGGTTTAGTAAGACGCTTTCATTCCCATCAGTTAGAGAGATACTCACAGAATTCAGAGGAACTACTACTATTAGTTAGTTAACTAGAATGGAATTTACAGTTAGAAAGTTTGATCTCTTACAGGAACTGACCCTGATTCAGGGGGTCGTCGAGCGGAAAACAACAATTCCCATTCTGGCTAATGTCCTCGTCCGCGCTTCGGATGGGGACCTCGGAATTCTAGCCACCGATCTTGAGATCGGTCTCCGATCCGTATGCCCGATCAAAATAACCACATCAGGCTCAATGACCCTTCCAGCAAAGCGCCTGTATGAGATTGTTCGTGCCCTTCCCGACAAGGAAATCAAATTCAAGAGAGGCGATGGAAACTGGGTAACTGTAACGTGTGGAACAAGTCGGTTTCGCATCGCTGGACTTCCTCAAGAGGACTTTCCAGCAATCGCGGAGCCGAAAGGCAAGGCCGTCAAGATCGATCCGGCAGTTCTCTCCAAGCTTATAACTCGAACGGTGTTTTCCATTAGTACGGAGGATTCGAAGTACACCCTCAGCGGAGCTCTAATGGTGATTAAGCCTGGCGCGATCACCATGGTTGCCACCGATGGCCACCGTCTCGCACACATTGAGAAGACCGAAGCTTTCGAAGATGTTTCCGAGGAGATCCGGGTCCTGGTTCCCAAGAAAGCGATGGGGGAACTGGTCAAGATGATTTCGGAGGGCGGCGAAACTGAGAAGATCGATTTCTCACGAGACGATAATCATCTGTTCTTCGATATGGGGAAGCGCTTGCTCGTCGCTAGGATGCTGACCGGGCAATTCCCTAATTTTGAAGCTGTTCTGCCTCGCAACAACGATCGAATCGTCACAATCGATCGGGAGGAGATCACCGCTGCGATCCGGCGTGTCGCGATCCTCTCGGATGAACGTTCCCGAACTGTAAGGCTTTCCCTTGGCAAGGGGACTCTGGAGGTTACGGCGAGCCATTCAGATCTCGGCGAGGCTCACGAAACACTAGAAGTGAACTATTCGAAGGAAGAACTCCAGGTTGGATTCAACTATCAGTATCTCCTTGATTTTCTTACAACTGCTGACGAGGCTCAGATCAATTTTGAATTCAAGGATAGCGAAAGCGCGGCGCAACTGCGCACTGCCTCAGGGACCGACTACAATTACCGATATGTTGTGATGCCAATGCGGATCTAGACCCCAACATATTGTTGGTTGTCAACATCAGACCCCAAAACTTTTTACTCGATAAAGCAACTTTCCTGTCTGAATCTGGCCGGCAATTTGATAAAATCGAGCTCGTCATTTCACTGGGGTAGGCGTCGCATTACCCTTTATTTCTCTAAACTTTAGCGACAAACCGGATAATACAAAAATCATGGCGGAACGAGCTGATTCTGCGGGTTCCGAAAAGACCCCGCAGCCACCCCGCGAGACTTCCTACGGCGCGGATCAAATTAAAGTTTTAGAAGGGCTTGAAGCTGTGCGCAAGCGTCCGGCCATGTACATTGGGTCGACGGGCATTGACGGGCTTCATCACTTGGTCTACGAAGTTGTCGACAACTCCATTGACGAAGCACTGGCCGGCTACTGCACCGAAGTGCATGTCAGCATCCACGTAGATGGATCCGTGACAGTAACTGACAACGGTCGCGGTATTCCCACAGACATCATGCCGAAGGAAGGAAAGCCGGCGGCTGAAGTTGTTCTCACGAAACTCCATGCCGGCGGAAAGTTCGATAACGACGCCTATAAGGTTTCGGGCGGACTCCATGGCGTCGGTGTTTCTGTGGTTAATGCTCTCTCGGAGTGGTTGAAGCTCGAGATCTGGCGCGGAGGAAAGGTTTGGGTTCAGAGCTATGAGCGGGGCACGCCCAACGCTGATCTAAAAAGTATTGCGCAGACAGACAAGCGCGGCACCCGGGTTAACTTTAAACCGGACACCAGGATATTCGAGACGACAGAGTTCAGTTTCGAAACACTTTCGCAGCGTCTTCGAGAACTTGCTTTTCTTAACAAAGGCTTGCTCATCACCATCGAGGACGAGCGCACGGAGAAGAGACACGACTTCCACTACACAGGCGGAATCATTTCTTTTGTGGAGCATCTCAACAAGAATAAAACCCCGCTCCACGACAAGGTTGTCTACTTCCAGGGCGTAAAGGAAGGTATCGATCTTGAGATCGCCCTTCAGTACAACGACGGTTATCAGGAACAGATTTTTACCTTCGCCAACAACATCAATACTCATGAGGGTGGTACACATCTCATTGGTTTCAAAGCGGCACTGACGCGAACGGTAAACAATTACGCCGTTTCCAATAATCTCTTCAAAGAACTGAAAGACAATCTGTCGGGTGACGATGTCCGTGAAGGCCTGGTCACTGTTATCAGCGTGAAGCTTCCTCAGCCTCAGTTCGAAGGCCAAACCAAAACGAAGCTTGGCAACAGCGAAGTCAAAGGTATCGTTGAGGCACTGGTGAACGACGGGTTGGGGAAGTTCCTGGAAGAAAGCCCAGCGGTCGCGAAACGAATTATCGGGAAAGCTGTGGAGGCTGCGCGAGCCCGCGAGGCAGCCCGCCGCGCCCGCGAGCTGGTTCGCCGTAAAGGCGCCCTGGACAGTATGTCGCTGCCCGGGAAGCTCGCCGACTGCCAGGAACGCTCACCGGAACTGTCCGAGATCTTCATCGTGGAAGGAGACTCGGCTGGCGGTTCTGCGAAACAGGGGCGTGATCGCCGAACTCAGGCGATTCTTCCGATTAAGGGAAAGATTCTCAACGTCGAGAAAGCCCGCTACGACAAGATGCTCACTCACACGGAAATCGCCGCCATGATCACCGCGTTGGGCACGGGCATCGGAACTGACGATTTCGACGTCACTAAGCTTCGGTATCACAAGATCATCATCATGACCGACGCGGACGTGGATGGTTCACACATCCGAACTCTCTTGCTGACGTTCTTCTATAGGCAAATGGTCGAACTCATTGAGAGAGGCCACGTTTACATCGCCCAGCCGCCGCTGTTCAAAGTCAAGAAGGGCAAGTCCGAGCAGTACATCAAAGACGAGCGCCATATGGCCCAGTTCCTGCTAAGGAAAGCGACCGAGGGCCTCACCGTCCAGACAGCAGGCGGACAAACTCTGAGCGGTCGCGATCTGACAACGTTTATCGAAAAGCTGATCGAGCTCAACGTGGCCTTCTCCAAGATAGACAGGCACCTTCAGGATGCGCGAGTCCTCGAGTATCTCCTCAGTGTTAATGCCGCCGCCAAGGGGTATCTGGCGGATGAAACGAGCGTCTCAGCTCTTGTCGAGAAACTCAGGACCTTCGGATACAGCCCCGATGTGTCGGCAGATGTCGAGCATAGCGAGCAAAAGATCACCTATCGAGAAGGCAGCCAGACCCCGCGTACGATCAACCATCAACTGCTCTCCGGAGGAGAGTACCAGCGCCTTACTGCACTGCACCGGGCCTTGCATGAAAAAGATCAGGCTCCGTTCCTGGTGCGGGTTGAAGGCCAAGCTGGGAACCATACCGAAAGCAACCTCGAGAGCCGTCAGAAACTTATCGACCACCTGATGGAGCTGGGTAAGAAAGATTTGCAGATCCAGCGATACAAGGGTCTTGGTGAAATGAACCCCGAGCAACTCTGGGAAACAACCATGGATCTGGAAAAGCGGACGCTCCTGCAGGTTCGGATCAACGATAAAGTCTTTACCGACGATATCTTCACGATCCTCATGGGAGATGCGGTGGAACCGCGCCGGCAGTTCATCGAAGAGAACGCGCTGGAAGTGAAGAATCTGGACATCTAAAGGAAACGAATGGCAGAAGATCCCGTAACACCGCCTACCCCTCCTGTACCGCCGTCTAATCTGCTTCCTATCAACATCGAAGACGAGATGCGGCGTTCGTATGTGGACTACGCGATGAGTGTCATCATCGGTCGCGCTCTTCCCGATGTTCGCGACGGGCTGAAACCGGTTCACCGCCGGATCCTCTATGGCATGCGGGAGATGGGCCTCGCCTCCAATCGCGGGTACCGTAAATGCGCAAAGATCGTGGGAGAAGTGATGGGCAACTACCATCCCCACGGCGACGGTCCAATCTACGACACACTCGTCCGCATGGCCCAGGACTTCTCCTATCGGTACACGCTCGTCGACGGTCAGGGAAACTTCGGTTCGATTGACGGTGACCCGCCCGCGGCGATGCGCTACACGGAGGCGCGTATGGCGCCTCTTGCGGAAGCTCTGCTCGAGGACATTGACCGAGAGACAGTTGACTTTGTTCCGAACTACGACGAAGAACGGGAAGAGCCCTCCTACCTCCCCAGCAAGATTCCGAACCTGCTCGTCAATGGTAGCGGCGGAATCGCCGTGGGTATGGCCACGAACATGCCTCCGCACAATCTCACCGAGATCTGCGAAGCGGTCGTGCATTTGATCGAAAATCCGGCGGCAAGCCTCAAGGACATCGTCGAGAGGGTTCCCGGGCCGGACTTTCCTACAGGCGGCTACATCTATGGCCGCGCAGGAATCCGGCAGGCCTACCTCAGCGGACGCGGCCAGATCACCATGCGCGCCAAGGCCGAGATCGAACGGATGTCGAAGGATCGGGACGCTATTATCATCACCGAGATCCCATATCAGGTGAATAAGGCGCGTCTGATCGAGAAGATTGCCGAGCTGGTAACCGACAAAAGGATCGAAGGCATCTCCGACATCCGCGATGAGAGCGATCGGCACGGAATGCGCATCGTCGTCGAGCTGAAGCGGGGAGAGCAGTCGTCCATCGTTCTGAACAACCTCTTCAAGCTGACAGCGATGCAGTCCACGTTCGGGGTCATCAATCTTTCCATCGTCAACGGCCAGCCGCGAGTTCTCAACTTGATGGAGTTGCTCCGCAACTTCATCGAGCACCGCGTGGACGTGGTGCGCCGCCGCACGCAGTACGAACTGAGGCAAGCGGAGGCCCGGGCGCACATTCTGGAAGGCCTCCACAAGGCTCTGGACCACATTGATGCCATCATCACCATGATCCGCGCGGCCAAGACGGCAGCCGAAGCTCGCGAAGGCTTGATAAAGCAATTCGAGTTCACCGAGATTCAAGCCAAGGCCATTCTCGAGATGCAACTCCAGCGCCTGACAGGCCTCGAGCGTCAGAAGATCCTCGACGAACTCGCGGAATTGCGGACCCGGATCGCCGAACTTAAGGAAATCCTGGCAAGTGATGCCAAGCTGCGCGAGGTCATCATCAGGGAGCTCCGTGAGGTCCAGAAGAAGTACGGCGATGAGCGCCGCACCCAGATTCTGGACGAAGAAGGCGAGATCAACATCGAGGATCTCATCGCCGAGGAAGATGTCGTCATTACGGTCAGCCGAAGCGGCTATCTCAAACGGACACCGCTCTCCATCTATCGCAACCAGGGCCGCGGTGGTAAAGGCCGAATCGGCATGCGTACTCGGGATGAAGATGCCGTAACCAAGGTGTTCGTAGCCAATACGCATAGCTACATGCTCGTCTTCACGGATCGTGGACGACTGTACTGGCTGAAGGTGTACGAGATCCCCGATGTCGGCTCTGCCGGCAAAGGAAAGGCTATCGTCAATCTCGCGAATCTCCTGCCCGGAGAAGAAGTTCGCGCCTTGCTGTCGGTCAAGGAATTCGCCGCAAATGTTTCTGTCGTCATGGCGACCCGCAACGGAACCGTGAAGAAGACATCGCTGGAGAATTTCAGCAACCCGACGGCGCGCGGCATTATCGCAATGGGCGTTCCCGATGACGACCAACTGATTGCCGCCGAGATGCTGTCCGGTGATGAAACGGTCTTTATCGGAACTCATGACGGTATGTGCATACGGTTCCATCACTCCGATGTTCGCGAGATGGGTCGCCAGGCCTATGGCGTTATCGGCATCCGACTGGATGAAGGGGATTATGTAGTCGCGATGATCGCGTGCACCTCCGAAGAGGAAATGGTTCTGACCGTTACCGAAGGCGGATTTGGAAAGCGAACAAGCGTGGAGGAATACCGACCCCAGGGCCGCGGAGGTAAAGGCATTATCAATGTACGGACCACGGACAAGAACGGCAAAGTGGTCGCCATCATGCCTGTCAATGAGGACTCCGACGTTCTCGTCATGACAGCCAACGGTAAACTCATTCGCGTTCGCTCCACACACATTCGCGCTGTCGGGCGAGCGACTCAGGGCGTGCGCCTGATTCAACTGGACGACGACGATAAGGTAACCGCCGCTACCTTGACGGAAAGTGAAGGCGAAAACGGAAACGGCAATGGCACTGTTAATGGCGGTGAAGCGGAAACGCCTCCGACCGTAAACTGAGGCGTTGGTGGACGGCCTTCCTCCATTCCATCTTGCGATCCGTGTCCGAGATCTGTCGGAAGCTCGGAGATTCTACGGCCAGTTATTGGGTTGTGAAGAAGGACGCAGTTCCGAGAGTTGGGTGGATTTCAATTTCTTCGGACATCAACTCGTATGTCACGTCGCGGAGAATTATCCCTCTGTTTCTGAAGGCGCCTCAAATGCTGTAGATGGACATGACGTCCCAGTTCCACACTTCGGCGCAGTCCTGGAAATACCTCATTTCGAAAAGCTTTCAAGAAACCTGAAAGACGCTGGGGTTCATTTTGTGATCGAACCGCACGTGCGTTTCAAGGGAGCGGTGGGTGAGCAGGCTACGATGTTCTTTCTTGACCCCAGTGGTAACGCCATCGAGTTCAAGGCATTCCGAAACATTCGAGACCAACTCTTCGCGAAATGAGTCGGCCTGAAACTATTGCCGGCCGCTGACCAGGTCCCAGGCTACCGAAGGAACGGAATAGAAAAGTTTCTTTTTTAGACTCATGTAAGGCTGTCTTCCCTGGATACAGGTTTCCATTAGCTGCCGAATAGTCCGGCTTCGCCGCGCCAGTTGCACAGCGCGTTTCCTGAGATCTGCGCCGAGGAACTGGCCGCTATAGAACCTTCCGTACATGCGGGAAGCTCTCGCGAGTTCTACACCCATATCCCGCCAGATCGCCTTGGCGTATTCCCCTGGCCATTCAAGTGTTTCGGCGAGAATCTCAGCGGACCGGAATGCGAAATATATTCCCTCTCCCGTGATTGGATCGGTCAAGCCAGCTGCGTCGCCCACAAGTGCCCAATGGTCGCCGCCAATGACATTAGTCTTCCAGGATTCAGGAGTCAGGCACGGAACGGGAGCGCTGTAAAACTCCGCGTCCTGCAGAGCTTCGGATCCAAGATCCGCCGCAATGAAATTCGACAGGAGTTCTTTGGCTCGCGCCGTCCGTCCCGGGCCGCTGCGGCTTATGAGGCCGTAGGAAATGTGGTTCGGCCTGGGAAAAGACCAGATGTAGCCTTCCAACGAAGAAACGAAGAAGATTTTCATCGTCGGAGGGCCCTCTCCGGGAATGTAATAACCCAGCGTGATGCACAGATCCTGAGGGGTTAAAGGTGTACCGAGCGATTTACGGACAAAACTGGTTGCTCCGTCTGCTCCTACGACGAAGTCGGATTCCACAGTTCGTGTCTTCGTCGACAGGCACCATCGCCCCTTGTCTCGCTGAAGACCGGTGACCCGCTCTTGAAGCACTTGCACCCCACACCGCTTGGCCTCGTTAAGCAGGGATTCGCCCAGTTCCTTGCGGGAAACAATAACCAGAGGCCGTTCAGGAACAACCTTCACGGAATTCTGATCGCCGAAAAAGAGCGTGATTTCCTCGATCTTTTTGCGGGGAAGATCACCTGAAAAGATATCGAATCTCTCAAGCGCGCGCGAAGTCACTCCACCCCCGCAGGGCTTTTCCCATGGCGCCTGAGGATCGAAGAGCGTCACCGTATGCCCACGCCTGGCCAGAAGAATTGCCGCCCAACTCCCTCCAGGTCCTCCGCCCACGACAGAAACTTCCATCAAACAACTCCTCCAGTCCGCGCCATCTTACCAGACGTGACATGCTAGAATTTTCGGCTGTGGCAAAGACAAAAATCTCAATCGTGAAGTACCTGAATGCGGTCCCCCTCGCCTGGGGAATTCTTGAGGGCCGCCATCCGGATTTGTTCGATCCGGTGCTCCACACTCCTTCCGAGTGTGCGGATCAGCTTCAGCAGGGCAAAGTCGATATCGGCTTGATTCCGTCAATCGAGTTTCAGCGCATTCCAGGGGCAAAAGTCGTTCCTGGACCGGTAGTTGCGTCTCGCCACCGGGTTCGCAGCGTGCTTCTCATCAGCTTGAAGCCGTTGTGGCAGGTGAAGACTGTGGGGGTCGATACGGGCTCGCGGACTTCAGCAGTACTTGCGCGGATTGTCTTCGACCAGTTCTTTCACACACGCCCGGACTTCCGTCCCGCTGCACCGGACCTGGCAGCGATGCTGGCTCAGAACGATGCGGCAGTGCTCATTGGCGATGCCGCCTTGAAATTCATCGAAGTGAACGAGCGCCCCAATGCTGAAAAGCAGAAGGCCTGGCTAAAGTTAGGCCCCGAGCCTTTGCAGGTATTTGATTTGGCTGAACGTTGGAAGTTTCTCACCGGGCTGCCATTTGTCTTTGCCTTCTGGGCCGTTCGTCCAGGGGTGCCAGCGGACGGAATCGTCGAAGCCCTGAAGGAGTCTCGGGAGTATGGCGTTCAAAACATTCCTGCAATCGCCAAACGGTATTCCGAGGAGCTTTCTCTAAAGGAAGAGTTTCTGCGAGAATACCTGACTGATAACGTCCACTATTACATGGACGAAGCCTGCACAGAGGGCCTCCGTCAGTTCTACGACATGGCAGTTCGAGTCGGAGCCATCAAGACTGCAAGGCCGCTGGAGTTTCTATGAGAGACGTTCGAACGATCCTCGATTCCGTTGAAGGAACACGAGTGTCGCCTGAGGAGGCAATCGTGCTCTTTGAGCACGCAGATCTTCTCGATCTGGCCGAAGCCGCGGATAAGATTCGAATTCGTCGGCATCCGGACAATGTGATCAGCTACATCATTGATCGGAATATCAACTATACGAACGTCTGCAAAGAGTTCTGCACATTCTGTGCCTTCTATCGGGTGAAGGGAGACGCCGAAGCCTACGTCCTCCCGGATCACGTGATCTACAAGAAGATCGAAGAAACCCTGGCGCTCGGCGGCACCGGAATACTTATGCAGGGGGGCGTTCATCCCGATCTCAAGATCGATTACTACGAAAAGCTCCTGTCCGGAATAAAGCAGCGCTTTACGATCCACTGCCATTGCTTTTCCCCTTCGGAGATCCTCAATATCGCCAAGGTTTCACGACTGACCGTGGCCCAAACTTTCGAACGGCTGAAAGCTGCTGGGTTGGATTCCATGCCCGGAGGCGGCGGTGAGATTCTCGACGATGAAGTTCGTAGCGATATCAGCCCTCTTAAATGCACGAGCGAGGAATGGCTGATGGTTCATCGAGAAGCGCACAAACTGGGCCTGCGCACAACCGGCACGATGATGACCGGCGTGGGCGAGACCATTCGTCATCGCATCAATCATCTCGAAAAGCTCCGCGCGCTCCAGGACGAGACTGGCGGTTTCACGGCGTTCATTCCCTGGACATTTCAGCCTGAACATACCGAACTGGCGAAGCGTAACCTTCCGGAGGTTACCGCTGCGGAGTATCTGCGGATGCTCTCTCTAAGCCGCATTTACCTCGATAACATCGACAACATTCAGGTGTCGTGGCTAACAGTCGGACTGAAAGTGGGGCAAGTGGGTCTCCGGTTTGGCGTAAATGACATGGGCAGCATCATGATCGAAGAGAATGTCATCAGTGCCGCCGGTGCACGCAATCGAGCCAACGACGGTGAGCTTCGCCGTATTATCGCCGACGCGGGTTTCGTTCCACGGCAACGTACGAGTCTTTACGAACGCTACATCAACTAGCGTCCCACGGAACCCAGCAGCGCACCTAACGCCGCCGCTCCAAAAATCATCGCATTGTAAGCCGTGTGAATGATCACGGAAGGAATAACCGAGTGCGTGCGCTGGCGGACGATCGTCAACACGTAACCAACAAGCAGAATTACAGCCACAGCCGGCCAGTTGCCGCGAAGCTGCGTGAGATGAAGCGCAGCGAATAACACCGTTGTAATCGGAACAGCCACTCTCCATCCAAGAAGATCCGACAGCGCAGAGAAAATGAAGCCCCTGAAAATAATTTCTTCAAAAAGCGGTGCCATCGCTATGCCGAAAACGACGAACAGCACGATGGACGGTGTTGTCGTCAGTAGTTTTTCCAGAGGCGATTCCGAAGGTGTGGGGAAAAACAAAGAGATAGCCAGCACGGTCACCGCAAGAAAGAAGCCGCTGAAGATCAGTCTTCCAATTCGCAGGTGTTCATTGCGAACAAAACAAAGTGTGCGGAGAATTGGCATCCTGTGGACCGCTGCGACGAGGAACATAATGAAACCCACGAGCACCATGTCCATCAACGCCTGGATGAGAATCTGCTGCACGCCAGAAAGATTCTCTACCTGCAGGCCTGGATGAAATAGACGCAGCACCAGAAAGACAGCGCCGGGCAGAAAGAAGACTGTCGCCACGGAGAACGCGAAAAAGGCGACGAGGTCGTGACTCTCCCAATGAAAGGACGCCTCCCGTTGCGGAACCGGGGATTCCTCCATCTATAACGACGCCTTGAGGGCCGCGGCGATAAGGGGAACCATGATCTCGTGGTGACCGGTGAGAGCGATGGACTGCCCGCTGTTTTGCGTGGGGCGCTTCAGCACGTTCTGCGTCGGACGATAATGTTGAATGAAATCCAGGTTTGCTGTGGTGAATTCCTCAAGGTTGTGGCCGAGGTTTCTTACGACCGAAACAGCTTTAAGGAATACTTCTGGCATGAGAACAGCTGAGCCCACGTTAAGGTAAACTCCGCCGCCATCAAGCCCTCTCACCACGGAACTGAACAGCCTGAAGTCGTGGAAGCTCGCCGCACCAAGCGCTTCACCCGACGCTGATGGATGCGCGTGAATCGTATCCGTTCCTACGGCAACGTGAACAGTCACGGGAATCTTTTGCTTCCATGCTTCGGAGAGGATGCTGATATTTGCGTAAGGAAATGTCGCTGCGCCCTCAACGATCGCCTGGCCGAGGGCTTCGCCCAGACCGACTCCGCTCTCAAGGGTCTTGTTGATGGCGCCATTCATGTGCTCGGCGGTCTCGCGCACCATGCCGAATTTTCCGGAACCCAGGACGTCCCCGACTTCCTCGGACGTGGCACCGCCCATCGCGACTTCAAAGTCGTGGATGGCGGCGGAACCGTTCATCGCAACCGCCGTAACAAATCCATGCTGCATGAGGTCATTAATGATTGGCCCGAGGCCAACCTTGATGACGTGGCCTCCCATTCCCCAGATGATGGCTTTGTTGGAAGCGCGTGCGTAATTGATAGCGCGAACCAGGTTGCGAAGACTTTCCCCCGCCAGGATTCGAGGCAGCCTGGAAATAAACCCAAGGACGTTGTCTGAACCGTCAGGTGCTTTCCCAAACATCTCTGCGGTAACTTTGTTTTTGCGTTCAGCAAGGGGATAAGTCGAGACCCCATCAAGAGGCAACGGTGGAATCGAGTAACGGGAGTTCACTTTAGTCCTGCGGGTACGCCTCTGGAAAGAGTTCCCGATCAATAAGCTCGCAGAGTACGTGCCCAAGGGTGATGTGGGTTTCCTGAATTCGTGGAGTCATCCGGCTGGGGACACGAAACAGAATATCGGTGCGACCGTTCATCTTGCCGCCGTCCTGACCAGTGAAGCCGATGGTCAGCAGCGACTTGGCACGCGCGCTATCGAAGGCTTCCAGAACATTTGGGGAATTCCCGCTGGTTGAAATTCCGATTGCGATATCGCCCGGATTGCCCAGGGCCTGCACCTGGCGTGAGAAGACGGCGTTGTAACCGTAATCATTGCCCAGGGCCGTCAGTGCCGAGGTGTCGGTCGCAAGGGAAATGGCGGGGAGCGGTATTCGGTCAGGAATGAACCGTCCCACAAATTCCGCAGCAATATGCTGGGCATCGGCAGCGCTGCCACCGTTTCCGAAGAGCAACACTTTTCGCCCTTCCTTCAGAGCCCGAGCCATTCGTTCCGCGGTGTCTGCGATCAGAGTTGCATTCGAGTCAAAGAACTCGGACTTAACGCGGACACTCTCAGCGACGAAATGTTCGATAAGACGTTTGGAATCCTTCATAAGATTTGCGTCAGTGCCTGGCCTGTATAAGACGCTATACTCCGGGCCACCTGCTCCGGGGTACCCGCGGCCATAATCTTGCCACCCTGAACACCGCCGTCAGGCCCGAGATCAATAACCCAGTCGGCGGTCTTAATGACGTCCAGATGGTGCTCGATAATAATTACCGTGTTGCCAAGGTCTGTCAATCGATTGAGGACATCGAGCAGCTTTTTCACATCATCGAAATGCAGACCGGTCGTCGGTTCATCAAGGATATACAGAGTCTTGCCGGTGGCACGTTTGCTGAGCTCCTTGGCAAGTTTGATACGTTGAGCCTCTCCGCCGGAAAGCGTGGTAGCCGGTTGTCCCAACCCGATATACCCAAGGCCAACGTCAACCAGCGTTTGCAGCCTGGAATAAACCTGCGGGATCGAAGAGAGCACGGGCAATGCTTCGGCAACAGTGGAATTCAGCAGATCGGAGATGGATAGTCCCTTGTAGAGAATCGAGAGCGTCTCGCTGTTGTACCGCTTTCCCCGGCAGACTTCGCAAGACACGTAGACGTTGGGAAGGAAACTCATTTCGATCTTTCTCAAGCCGTCCCCCTGACACGCCTCGCACCTCCCTCCCTTCACATTGAAACTGAACCGGCCGGGTTTGTAACCGCGTGCGCGAGACTCCGGGAGCATGGCGTATAACTCGCGGATCGGCGTGAAGACGCCGGTATACGTCGCCGGGTTCGACCGGGGCGTCCTTCCAATCGGGGATTGATCGATTTCGATAACCTTGTCGATGAGCTCCAGTCCCTCAATCCTGGCATGTGCACCTGGTTCGTCCAGCGCGCGATAGAGGTTTCGTGCAAGAGATTTGTAAAGGATTTCATTGACGAGGGTGGACTTGCCCGAACCTGACACTCCGGTGACAACCGTCATCAATCCGATCGGGAATGAGACGTCGATTCCCTGCAGGTTATGTTCTGTCGCGCCACGAATCACGAGAGCCTTGTGATTCGGCTGGCGTCTTTTTGCAGGCACAGGAATCTCAAGTCTGCCGGACAGGTACTGAGCCGTCAGGCTGTTCTCCGTTGACGCAATCTCATCCGGATTGCCGGCGGCCACGACGCGCCCGCCTTCAGTTCCGGCGCCGGGTCCGAGGTCGATGACGTAGTCTGCGCGGCGAATCGTTTCCTCGTCATGTTCGACAACAACGACGGTGTTGCCGAGATCGCGGAGTTCCTGCAGTGTTGCCAGAAGGCGCGCATTATCCTTGTGGTGGAGACCGATGGAAGGTTCATCGAGAACATAAAGAACACCACGAAGCCGCGATCCAATTTGAGTTGCAAGGCGAATACGCTGGCTTTCGCCTCCTGACAGTGTATTTGCAGCGCGGTCGAGGCTCAGATAGTTCAAACCGACGGCGTCAAGGAACTCAAGGCGGTCACGAATTTCTCGAACGATTCTGTCCGCAATCAGTCTTTCGCGTACGCCCAGTTTCAAATCCGTGAAAAATCGAATTGTTTCCGAGATCGACCCGGACACAACCTCCGCGATGGATCTTCCGCCTACTCGCACAGCCAGGCTTTCCGGTTTCAGGCGTGTTCCCTTACACGTCACGCAGGGCCGCGTCACCATGAAACCAGCCAGGTCTTCAGCAAGAGGATTCTCGCGGTCGTTCTGAGAGTTGAGGAAGTCGATGATTCCCGTCACGGCCTTGCCTCGTTCTTTGCTGCCGTAGAAGAAAGCGTCCTGAACCTTTCGGGGAAGTTGGTCAAAGGGGGTTGAGGCATCGATTCCGAGTTGATCTGCAATTCGTCGCGCGTGCCCTTCGAGTTCGTCGTCGAGCCATGTATTGGTGGACGCAAGCCCGCCCTGAAGCAACGGTCGGGAAGTATCCACCACGATCCGCGCAGGATCGAAGTCGAAGCGAACTCCTAGCCCATGGCAGGTCTCGCACGCGCCATACATGCTGTTGAAGGAAAACGTGCGGGGCTCTATCGCGGGGATGTTGACGCCACAATCCATGCAGGCCATCTTCTCGGAGTAGAGTCTTTCTTCTCCGTCGACGATCGCCACCAGAACAATCCCTTTCGTCAGCTTTATCGCCTGCTCAACGGATGCTTCCAGCCGCCGCTCAATGTTGTTCTTGATCAAAAGGCGGTCTACGAGAATCTCGATCGTGTGATTCCTCTTTTTATCGAGCTCGATGGGTTCATCGAGACTGTGAAGAACTCCGTCGATCCGAGCGCGGACGAAACCGCTTCTCGCCAATCCCTGAAGCTGTTTCTTAAACTCTCCTTTGCGGCCCCGCACGATGGGCGCGAGAATCATTACCCTCTCGCCCTCCGGCAAGCTCTTCAGATGGCGGACGATCTGATCCGGCGTTTGCTTTGAAATGGGCTTACCACACTGATAGCAATGAGGTATTCCAACCGATGAGAACAACAGGCGGAGATAGTCGTAGATCTCCGTGACCGTTCCCACGGTGGAGCGGGGACTCCGCGATGCGGTCTTCTGTTCGATCGAGATTGCCGGTGAGAGGCCCTCAATGGAGTCCACATCCGGCGGTTCCAGCCGATCAAGGAACTGGCGCGCATACGCTGACAGAGACTCGACATAGCGGCGTTGTCCCTCCGCGTAAATCGTGTCGAAAGCGAGGCTCGACTTCCCGGAGCCGCTTAACCCCGTGATAACAGTGAGCTGATTCCGCGGAATCTCGACATCGACGCTCTTCAGATTGTGTTGCCGAGCTCCACGCACGGTGATGTTTCGAATGTTGGCCATAGACAGCGATTCAAACGGCAAGAGAGCCTGTCATTTTAACTCAAAATCGGATCACCCCAGCAATTCCGAGAGTTGAGCAAGTTGTAAATACAAGCCATCAAGGGACTTCTGAATCTCGGCGTGTCTTCGATGGAGGTCGGCCCAGTCCCTGCCTGGATCAGGGTTGCTGAAACTCGATTCAATGGAAGCTAACTCCGTCTCCAGCGCTCGGATCTGCTCCTCCGTTCCCGAAATCTCTCCTGCAAGCTTCTCGCGCCGGTTCTTGCTCATTGCAGTTACTGAAGCTGGCTGTGAGGCCGAAGTTGCCTCAGCCGGCACTGAGCTTCCTCCATCCGAAGGCTTTTCCGAGTCGCGCTCAAGCCATTCTTCAAAGGCGGTGAGGCGGTCAAAGAGGTAAGCGGCTTGATTCTCGATGTAAAGCAGATGGGTCGCCAGCTTCTGTGCCAGATAGCGATCGTGAGTCACAAAGAGGATGGTGCCCGGATAGTCCATCAACGCGGTTTCAAGAGCTTCACGTGAGGCAATGTCAAGATGGTTCGTCGGTTCATCCAGAGCGAGAATCGTGGGAGCCTGATAAATGATCTTCGCCAGCGCGACGCGAGACTTCTCGCCTCCGCTGAGATTACCCACCTTGTTGAAAACATCTTCCCCACCGAAGAGAAACTGAGCGAGATAGGAGCGCAGTTCGCCATCAGACGCCGTGCTGTCGAGCGACCGGATCTCATCGATCACCGTGGAGTCTTTCTCAAGGTCCGACAATTGTTGGTCGTAATACCCAAGACCGACGTTTTCGCTCCAGTCGATCTCTCCCGAAAGGGGAGGTATTGCTCCGACCAGCGTCTTCAGGAGAGTTGTCTTGCCCGCGCCATTTCCTCCAAGGATGGCCCAGCGTGAGCCGCGTTCAACTTCCAGCCGCAAATTCTTCACGAGAGACACCCCGTACCCCACGTTCAAATTGCGTGCCTGGACTACAAACCGACTCCCTCGTTCGGCTGGAAGAAAACGAAATTTGACTTCAGAGGATGTGGATTTTGGCTTCTCGATACGCTGGACGCGAGCGAGCATTTTGCGGCGGGATTGCGCCTGTTTCGTCTTTTGCCCGGCGATGTT
>Ga0068859_100002554_pt1 | contig 18479 bp, 19 predicted proteins | sample KBSSwiS22_FD_66585 | JGI IMG/M metagenome (GOLD analysis project Ga0068859, IMG submission 66585) | Switchgrass rhizosphere microbial communities from Kellogg Biological Station, Michigan, USA - KBS Switchgrass S2-2 | ecosystem: Host-associated > Plants > Roots > Rhizosphere > Soil ...
ATAAAATTAATAATGTGGAATACGATCAAACCTTGTGGGGAAGAATTTTTGGCTATGGTGATGTGGATATACAAACCGCTGCCGAACTGGGCGAAACCAAATACCAGCTCATCCATCATCCTAAATTATTGAAAGATACCATCACCCATGCGCAGGAGGAATACAAACGCATGCAGATCACCAGCCAGGCCACGCAGTTAGCACAGGCTATTGCGGCACAAAAGCCTGCGGCTTCGGCATCACAACAAATGATAGCTGATGAATTAAACAAACTGTTTGACCTGTTACAAAAAGGCGCTATTACCAATGAAGAATATGTAGCGCAGAAGAATAAGTTGATGGGGAGTTGATTTTGTCTATTGATGCTTTCATGCAATACAATTTTCCTTAGCAATAAATTATTATATTGTCAGATGTTCCTTGAAGAAAAAATAGAATTACTTAAACTTAAATTTTCTTCAGCAGACTTCAACGTTCCATTTACGAACGGGCCTGCTATTATAAAGTCAATTGAAAAAAAGTTTATTACCCGCAAAAAATTAATGACTGAATCAGGTAACTGGACAGATAATATTAAAAACAAGATTAAAATTAAATCAACAGATATAGCGAACTACCCGGAATGGCTTAATAAACTCGACGTTAATACCAACTATTGGCTTGTTTTCCCCCGTTCAAATTCATCTCCATCAATTCATTTTGTTTATGATTGCAAACCCGTTGCTTTGATGGCATTATTATCTATTGTGCAAACTGATTTTTTTATAGTTGACAAAAAGTATAAGTGGCTTTCATATTTTAAACTGGAGCAACAAAATAGAACGACATCCATCTTTAAAAGCGGTGAACAAATAACTCCTTTTGAAACATGATACTGCACCATGCTTTAAAAGAACAACCATTATAAAACAATACATAAACTTCACACCATGTCATTTCAAGCCTACATCGATAACATCAAAACAAAAACCGGCAAAGGCCCGGATGATTTTAAAAAATTAGCCACTAAAAAAGGATTCTTAGAAAAAGGACAATTAAAACCCGGTGTAAAAGCTGGTGATATTGTAAAATGGTTAAAAGAAGATTTTGATCTTGGTCACGGACATGCCATGGCTATTTATGCTTTATTCAAAGGCATAAAAAGTGAAGGGGACAAATAAATCAATCAGCACAGAACGTTAATGAAGCCTTAAATCCATTCATCTCCGGGATCAAACTATTAAACATGGATTTATTACAGTAACTTGTTTACGCTTCATTTATGTAGCAACGATAGCATGAAATACACTTTACTTCTTTTCATTGCGTTCATATTTTCATCTACACATTGTACAAAGCAAGTTGTTTTATCTTTAAACAATCATCCCGAACAAATTATCGGGTTACAGCCACTGGATAATTTTACAAAACCTGAAACAGATTCCATCATAAAAGCGTTGAGTAATTTTTTTGGCAAACGGGTAATGCTTTTAAAACCAATCAGCATTCCAGAGAATTATTTTAATTCTTCCATAAATCAATATACTGCAGATTCAATCTTGCTTTTATTATCAAAGCAACTAAATGACTCATTGATAGAAATTGTTGGTCTTACACACCAGCCGATTTTCACAATAAAAAAAACGGGTGCTCTGCCCTACTACGATAAAAACTTATTTGGTTTTGGCTATCAACCGGGCAATACCAGTATCGTGTCTGATTTTAAATTCAGAACTACCAATAATTTTTATTTTAACCGCAGGATGAGGAATGTTGCCATTCATGAAATTGGCCACAACCTTGGCCTTTCACATTGCCCCGATGATAAATGCATCATGTCGAAAAACAATGGTGATATCCTCACCTTAGATAATTGCAGTGATGATTATTGCAGTGCCTGCAGAAAAAAATTGCGCTGGCCTGCACTATTGCACTAAAACCCCCAACCCCTCTTTTTGCAAAAATTCCGCTGACACATATAACAATTCATCCTTTATTTTTTTCAGTTCGTTACTATTATGTCTTAACCTGACCAACAAAAAAATAAACTTGCACAAAAAGGAAGATATCCAGGGGTTATGAAAGTAATAATAGTTGAGCCGGAAAAGCAGGTGATAAGGAAACTGGTACGTGTATTGCATGCTATTGATAGCAGCATAGAAATTCTTGCTGTGGTAAAGAATGTGGACGCATTACAGAAAAGGGCTACCATTGAGCCGCATTCCGACCTCGTGCTTATCAACCGACAGTTGCTCAGCGACGAGCGTCAGACTATTGAAGCAAAACTTATTATCACTTTTAGCAAAAACCACCTGGTATACCTTGCCTTTAGAATAAACAACCTGAAGTACCTGCACAATTATTTACCAAAAACAAAGCCTGGTATCTCCAATGTGCAATCACAGCAAAACAACAGTGCCGGCTTTTCCAATCCCGGCAAGGATATCTCAATGCCCGTTTTACAACAGTCCGTTAAAAAAAGATTTTTGGTAACCTACCAGCAAAAACTTTTGTCTGTTGCTGTAGAAGAAATTGCTTACTTTTTTTCTGATAATCGTTTTATCTTTTTTAAAACATTCGACAACCGGAAATTTTTAATTGAATACAGGATGGATGAACTGGAAACCATTCTTGATCCGCAATTCTTCTTTCGTATCAACAGGTCGTATATTATTTCCATTAATGCTATCGCAGTAATTTATGCATACCCCGGCAACCGGTTCAAATTAAATTTGATTCCTGCGGTTGACAAAGAAATGATCGTTAGCCGTGAACGTATTGCTAATTTTAAAAAATGGCTGGGCGAATAATATTTACCTTTTTAGATTGGGGTACGGATTTTAACAACTAATGCAGCAATTACTTCAACTGCTGCAGCTTCATTACACTTTTACTGGTTAACTCATTAGGTTTACTATGCAACAGTAGCTACAGGGCAGGTATCGTTACAGGCCAGGTAAATAAGCGGCTTTGCATCCAAACATATTCATTATCCTAAAAAATCATTTTATGAAGTTCTTCTTAAAAGTGCTTTTTATTGTCTTTCTCCTCATCAGCATCCTGTCCATCACATTATGTGCCCAGTGCCTGGTTGCTCCCACTGCAACCTGTACCAATACAGAACCACTGGCCACCGATGGCGAAACATTAAATGCAGGTATTACCAAATGGTATTACGGGCCTGTCACCACTTTTAATTTATACAAACTCAATGGTGGTACTTTAATAGTTTGCGGCAACCTTACAATTGATAAATTTTATATGGACTCGGGTAAGATATTTGTACAGCCAGGTGGCCGGCTGGTAATTGGCAGTGGTATCGGCTCGGGTCTTCCATTAAAAGGCAATTGTTATTTGTACAACTATGGCACGCTTGAAGTTCAAAGAAATCTTTCTTTAGAAAATGGCTGGGCCACACCCGCAAAACCTAATGTACTAATTAATGCAACAACTGCATCGGTATTAAAAATGAGCAATCAATATTTTGTTATCAATAATGCCAACTCCTGGTTTGTAAATAAAGGAAGGGCAGATTTTCATGGCCTCATTACTGATCCGCAGGCAGGTGTTGGCAGTGTATGCCTGGGCAAGAACAGTGAAACAGTAATGACAGTGCTGTACAACAAAGTTAAAAACAGTTACATTGCACCAGAACCTTATGCCTGTGTATCGGTATCCGAATTTTCGCAGTTGTGGGATACATTGGTTACCAATAATCCTTACATTCATTTGTGCCTGGGGCCAACACATCATTTAGATTCCAGTTGCATACCCTGGGGATGCAAACCCGCCTGGGGCATGGCTGATGTTTTCAGAAATTGCAGCAGTTGCAAATCCATCCAGGTTTTATCCAACAATTTTATTTCGTTTGCAGCAACAGCATATCCTGCTGGTAATATGCTATACTGGCAAATGGAAAATTATGGCCCTGCCGGTATCTTTTATATTGAAACTTCTGCCGATGGTTTGCAATTCCAATCCGTACATTCCCTTAAAGCTGCAGAACAAAATTTCACCACAAAATATACCTACTTTAATGAAAGCGCTTTTACAGGCCTGCAGTATTGCAGGATAAAATATGTGGATACGCTTTCAAAATTCATCACTTATTCTTCAGTAATAACAATTAAACCAAAGCAACAGGCCCAGGTATTGATCTATCCCAATCCTTTCACCAACCAGTTACAGGTAGCCTTACCCGAAAAATATGCTTCAGTTATTGTTACTATTGAAAATGTTTATGGCAGCAGGATCTGCCGGCAGCAATTGACGGGAACAGGCGGCAAATGGCAACTGCAATTACCGCCGCAATATCCTGCGGGGATTTATATTGTAACTATAACAGCAGGTGAACAAAGCTGGAAACAGAAGGTACTGAAGCAATAGTGTTTCGCCAATATTACGGATAACTTTTTACTGCCTGTACATGCAAGTGTTATAGCAGGACTTTACGTGTATATACCAAAATTGATTACTGATACTAAATCCAATATCCATGCACTTTAATGCGATGCAGCTTTATTCACAGATGCAGGAGGAGATGAATGAATTAGTGGTTAATTGCAAAAATGAAATGACAATGATTGAGGGATGTTTTACCATTGCCGTACAATATTGTAACAGGATAAAGAAACATGCAGAGTCTCATATCTTCAGCAATGAATCAGAAGAAGTATATTTCTTTAAAAATATCAACCCGTTATTTATTGCTGCAATAGAGTATTATAAGCTGTATTACCAGGCTGTTTTATTTAAACCTTCCAATGATAAAATTGCACTTGCAGCATACTGGTTACATCAATTAAAGCGGGTAGAAATATTTTATACCCGGCACAAAGAATTTTATGAGTATTATACCAGTGGCCAAACCGGCAGAGACAATGTTTATTTTGTCCGTTCCGGCATTACCGGAAATTCACCAGGTAACTCACATCCGTATTGCAAAGCAGCTACATCACATGATCATATTGCAGCCCGTATCCTGGGATACAAGAAATACCTTGAGCACGTGGAGTTTGAATTGGGGCTGCTTATGCCAGGGAGTATAGCGGATGAGTTCAGGGATCAAAATACCGTTCATAACAAACTAGTGTTTGTTTATATAAAACGGGCCGAAAAAATATTTTCGGCGTACTAAAAAGTTTAAATTGCGTTTCACCTAAATAATTTTATACATGAAAAAGATAGCAACCTTTGCACTGCTGTTAACCGGTTTGGTAATGAGCAGCCAAACCCATGCACAAACGGATAAGGATAAAGCAAAGCCCGCCAGTCCGCCGGCTTCGGTAATGCAAACCACCACTTCGGGCACAGCAATCAGTATCAAATACTGTCAGCCATCTGTAAGGGGCAGAACCATTGGTAAAGACCTTGAACCCATGGAAGGCCAGGTATGGCGTACCGGTGCCAATGAGGCCACTGTTTTTGAGATCAGTAAGGCCGTAAAAATAAATGGCAAAGATCTGCCTGCAGGCAAATACGGTTTGTTCTCCTTATCTGGTAAGGATAACTGGACCATAATTTTTAACAAGACCTGGAAGCAATGGGGCGCTTTTAACTATAAAGAAGCTGATGATGCACTAAGAATACAGGTGCCTGTGAAAAAGGCCGAACCCTTTGCAGAGCAAATGACTTTTACGATTGATAAAAGCGGTGTGGTAACCCTGGTGTGGGGCGATAACAAGGTGAGTTTTACAGTACAATAATTTTCTTACGATTCAATAAAAGGAGCTGCGTTATTGCGCAGCTCTTTTTTATTGCCCTACTGTTTCACCTGCATACCAGCCGATAGCAGCCTTTATAACAGCTTAATTCCCCTAATGTTTTCCTGATTAACACTTGCTTAACCACAGCCTGCAATTGTATTTATTCTCTTTGTCGTTAGAGAAAAAGAATAGTTTTAGCAACATGAGACAAAAGCTTATCTATTTATTTATTGCTGTCACCTGTTCATTAACCAGCTATGCACAAAAAAATCCTGACGCCATCCTGGGCCAATGGATGAGTGAAGATGATAATCTTAAAGTGGAAGTGTATAAAGAAGGCACCCAGTTTAAAGCCAAAGTGCTTTGGTTTGATGATAGCGACGACAAAACCAAACCCTGGAATAGCAGGACGGATGAAAAAAATCCGAAGGCAGCATTACGCAGCCGCAAGATTGTTGGTATGGAAGTGCTGAGTGGCCTCACCTATGATGCGGATGATGATGAGTGGGTGGATGGTGTTATCTACGACAGCAAGTCGGGCAAGGAATGGAGTTCAAAAGTGTGGATCAACAAAAACAACCAGCTTAAAGTAAGAGGTTACTGGCTGGTAACCTGGTTTGGAGAAACCATGACCTTTAAAAAAGTTTAAACCATATATGCACCGCCTTATCCATTTTTTAGTGTACGCCTCATCGGAAGTACAGTTTTTTCTCATCACCGGTATGTTATTACTGTGCTGGAATATTGAATTGCTGGCCGGCTTAAATGTAAACTACAAAAAATGGAAACATGCTTTTGTAAATGCCGGCTTCATCTTCAGTAATTTTCCTTTGCAGGTTTTGGTGGGCATCACCTTCGCCGCCACCATGCAATGGACTGCCAAACATCATTTCGGTTTTTTCTATGAACTCCCTTTTTTAAAAAATAACTGGTTGCTTTTTATCGCCACGTTTATCTTTCTCGATTTTGGCGAATACATTTATCACGTGATCATGCACCGCATCAAACGCCTGTGGATGTTTCATGTGGTACATCACAGCGATCTGCATTTAGATACGTCCACATCGCTTCGTGAACATCCGGGAGAAAATTTTATCCGCAATTGTTTCACTTTATTGTGGGTGTTTATCAGCGGTACAGTTTTCTGGGCTCTGGTATTGCGTCAGATCATTCAAATTGCCAGCAATGTTTTTGCACACGTCAATTACAGGCTACCCGAAAAAATTGATAAGGTCGCCGGCATTATTTTTATTACACCTAACCTGCATCATGTGCATCATCATTATGCACAACCGTATACCGATTGTAACTACGGCGATGTACTCAGCATCTGGGATCATCTCTTCGGCACTTTCAAACGCCTCCACCCTTCCAAAATTATTTTTGGTGTGGATACTTTTATGGATGAACCTGATAAAAGGAAGTATTTGCATTTATTAAAATTGCCTTTTGGGAAGTACAGGAAAAGCCCGGGGGTTGTTAGTGAAGAATTACCACAGAGCTAACCACAGGGTTGTCAACCTTTGAAAGGTTGCCAACCCTTGCGAAAAGTATTTGCATAGTAGAAAAACTCCCAGCATAAAACTGCGTTTTATTTTTCTTTGTGGACGAACATTTGTTTTTCATGGCAGCATCGTTGTGTCACTCACTTGTACGGCATACCTTTATTGAACTTTTATTGAAGCGTAGGTTGCAAGCAGAAATTGCATTATTTTTAGTAGCGCTTGCTGATATATGATTAAACCGCTTTAAAATGTCTAATTTTTCAGAAATAGAAAACAACCAAAATTCCCGTCGCAATTTTATTAAAACCACGTCGGTACTCGCTGGTTTTTGCCTGCTCAATTGCGATACACTTGCACTGCCGGCGAAAGCTCCAAAAATAGACAGGGCACTGGATGATGAAAATATTATTTCAGGAAAAGTAAAATTTAAAAGCGGCGATGGTGAGATAGACGCCTTTCTTTCCAGGCCCTCAAAAAAAGGACGTTACCCTATAGTGATCGTTGTAAGCGGCAATACGTATGATGAAGAATACATTCAAAATATGACAGCTAAGCTTGCGCAGGAAAATTTCATTGGCATTTCTCCCAATATCTTTTCATTGCAAAAAGATACGATGACCCCGGATGAAAAAAGAAAAGTATTTGTTGAACAAATTACCGATGAAAGAATTTTCCAGGATCTGCAGGCGGCAATCAATTATTTATTGGAGCAAAATTTTTCAAAAAAGAAAAAGATAGGTATAACCGGGTTTTGTTTTGGAGGAAGATGTGCCTTAATGTTTGCTGCACAGAATAAACAGATTGCCGCAGTAGTGCCTTTTTATGGTAATCTAAAAACGCCGGAGTTTGCCAATAGAAAACAAGATCCTGTAGATATAGTCAGTAAAATAAAGGTTCCTGTGCAGGGGCATTATGCGCTGAACGATAATGAAATCCCGTTTGCACAACTCAAAAAATTTGAAGCCGATCTGCTAAAACAAGGAACAGCCGCAGAAATGTTTACCTACGATGCGCCGCATGGCTTTTTTGCCTACACAAGGAAATCATACAATGCAGCAGCGGCGCAACTTTCCTGGCAAAGGACAGCAGTGTTTTTCAAAAAAGTATTAAAAAACTAGTTACTGCTTCGTCGCTGTATCCATCTTCTTCCTCAGCAAATTATTCATCAGTCCTTTTAAAGATTCCCCACCTTAGAAACAAACCATGGCTTCTTATCTCTTTTATAAAAGCAACCGGTAGCAAAATGCAAAAGCACGGCGTTTGTAGCCGCTGTATGTGGTACCCGGGAGGTTAACCTCGTAGTAAAACGAAAAGCGGCTGCGCTTAAACGTTAGTGCCAGATTCGGAAAGAGTGCATCGCCGGATCGGTAGCCGATTCCGCCAGTAATTTTATAGTCAGCACTGTCATCCAGGTTACGGGTGTAGAAAGCCCCAAAGAAATATTCATGATCACCAGCCTGCCAGCTGAGATTGGTATACCCGCCGATGGCACTGGTATTGCTGACCGCTGTTGTATAACCAGCCTGTATACCATTATTGCTCTCCAGCCTGAACGAACGGTTCCACTCCGTATAGGGATGATTGAAATGCCGGATGGAGCCACCTGCATACCACTGGTTACTTTCGCCATTATGAAAGACCGCAGCGCCGGCGCCGGCAGTAAAATAACCGAAAGAGTAACCTGATTGATAGGGATCGAGTCTTGTTGCTGCCCCAACTGCACCATGCTCGTCAAACCATTCAGGAAAATAACCAAAGGTCCCTTGTCCGATACGATTGAAGCTGTAATTCGCCTGGAAGCCGGCTGCGAAGTAAGTATTATCTCCATTCAGCGGTAGCGCATAGGAGAACCCAAGCATTGCTGTCGATGCGGACAATGATCCATCTTTTGAATTATCTGCGTAAATTCCTGCTGCAAGGTTAGCGTAGGGAGTGATATCGGTTACATCTGTATTCCTGGGAGTAAGTGGCAGTTCAATCGATATGGCTTTACTGGTATAGGCAATGATATTGGGATAATTAACACTCCGGAAACTGATATGCGTTTGGGAAACCTTATTGGTTTTTAAAGCCGGGTTGTACCAGGTATTCATTTCCTGAATTTGTGCAATGTGTACATCCTGGGCATTGGAGGCAGCTGACGACGACAGCATTACCATGAGCATAAAAAAGCGCCTCCTTCTTTGTACTTTTTTCAATTAAGCAGTTTGAACTGGTGATGAGAGAAAAAAAGCAGACCGTAAGTGACAACTGGATTATCCAGTTGCTCCTAAATCACATTTAGTTTATGCTGATCATAACGTCGTTTCCCCTCATATTATTTTACAGCAGCCCATCAAAGGCCGGTAAATTACAAGTTTAACAGTTTACAGCCTGCATTTTTAATCATTCAATCATTGCTTAGTAGCAGTATCCTTCTTCTTCCGCAGCAAATTATTCATCAACCCTTTTAAAGATTCTTTTGGATTTGGTTTTGCAGCGGCGGCAGAATCTGTTGCTCCGCCTTTGTTACCACTCAATTGTTTGGCCAATTCATCTTTAGCTGCATTCAATGCCTGGTTCTTTAATGCTTTTACTGTATCCTTAACAGCACTGGTTACTGCAAGCTTAGTGCTGTCAATTTTTGCTTTAGCAAAATCAGTAACCTGTTGTTTCATCTGGTCGGCAAGATTGGCTGCACCTTGTTTAAGATCTGTTTTTACCGTAGGCGATGTAATGAAACCGCCGAGTTTTAAATTCAGGTTAACGGTTTCGCCTACCTGTACAGGCACGCCTTTGCTGTTGACCTGTGTTACTAAATTATTCACCAGTTGATTGCCCTGTGTGCCCATTAATGCACGGGGCAGTTTCATGTTCACGATAAAATCTAAAGACTGATCAAAGCCCTGTAATCCGCCCACTTCCATATCAATACCAGATACTTTAAAAGTAAATGGTTTGATCAGTACTTTACCATTGGAAAATTCAAAATAATTTTTGATGTCTTTCAATGAAACCTGCTGAAGTTCTTTTACATTTAAAGTGCTGGCAATTTTATCCAACGGAGCAAATTTGCTAAGGAACCCCTGTATCAGTAATAAATTACCATTACCGGTAAGTGTGCTCATATCGGGCATCATATTATCACCCAATTTTCCTTTCATCGTCATTTGTGAAGTGAGTTTGCCTGCAATGAATTTACCAATCGGCATTAATTTTTGCACGGTATTAAAAGCATAAAATGTTTTTTGAACATCCACACCGTTGACTGCATAATCTAAAGCAATATCAGGTTTGGTTTTGCTTTGTAAGGTGGAGTACTGACCGTTAACAGCCAATGTTCCATCGAGTGCGTTACCTTTTACATCTTTCAGATAAACCGTTTCATTATTGATCAGCAATGTTCCTGCAAGGTTATCGATATCAGTTTTATCATAGTGCACTTTATCTACTTTCGTTTGAAGTGTAACATTCAAATTAGCCGGCACTGCAAAAGGCGCAGCAGCCGGGCCGGTTGTAGTGGTATCTACAGATGTGCCCATCCAGTCGTTAAGATTCAGTTTATCTGCACTAACGTTTAAGGATGCCTGTAAAGGTTTATTCTGCAGCATATAACTCAACAGGTTATTGATCTGCCCGGTGCCATTAAAGTTAGTGGAAAGATATTGCCCGTTTAAATTGCTGATATCAATTTGCTTTGGCGTAAAGGAAGTCAGCAGCGAATTTATTTTCACACCAGTCGGATAATCTTTCGCTGCATATAAAAAATCGTTCAGTCCAATAGTTCCGGCGGCGCTGAATTTATCGTACTGCTGTTTTTCAATATCACTTACATTGCCTTTTACACTTACATCAGCATTCAGCAGGCCAGCCAGTTTGGTATCCTTTTCTAATTTTACATACTGTGCTACTTTACTCAAATCCAGTTTTCCCTTTGCAGCCGCATCCACAAACATATTGCTCACCGGATTTTTTACCAGCAACCTGAAATCAAATGGTTCTTTATCCATTTCAATATGGCCGTTCTCTACATTTACAACAGTGTTATCTGTTTGTCCATCTTTGTTATCTACCTGCGCTTTAAAGTTGATATTCTGTACTGGCTTTGGCAGGTCAGCATATTGAAAGAAACCATTCTTCACTTCCATATCCACGTGATACGCAGGCATGCTGGCGTCGTTGTACACGCCTTTTACAAAGCCGCTGAAAATAGCATTGCCGCTGGTTTTAATTTTATCAAAATCATTTTTATATACTGTGGGAATGAGTGATAAGATATTTTTGAAATCAGTTGATGGCGCTTTAAATGTAACATCCATATCATACCCCTTGTCATTCAAATTCTTTATCAGTCCCTTGCTGCTGATCTTTAAATCGTTCACTGCAATATTATCTGTGGTATAACTGTAGGTATTTTGTTTGTTATCGATTTGTATATCTGCGTCAACAACAGTTTTTGCTTTTGATAAGAAAGGAACACCATCATAAGTAAAAGTGACTGCATCTGCAGTGGTGTTTGTCTTTAAAGTAAACAGGTCTGAAGTAAAATCGCCGCTGCCACTATGGTTAAGATTAATGATCTCGCTGCTCATTGCACCGGGTTCATCTTTGTAACTGATGTAGGCATTACTGATCGCGTATTTATTCAGCTGCAATGCAAAAGGTTTTTCTTCCCCTTCTTTTTTGGTAGCGCTGGTATCAGGCTTCATAATATCCCAGTTGGCAGCGCCTTCTTTATTTACAATAGCATGAATACGGGGTGACTCTGCAAAAACAGAATAGATGGTCATGTTCTTACCTTTGATGATGCTCATAATATTTACAGCAGCATCAATGCGCTTTGCAGATAATAAGGTATCTTCTGCAAAACTACCGGTGCCTATTACACGTAAGCTATCAAGCCCCACCGCAACTTTTGGAAAATGACGGAAGAAGGAAATGTCCACATCTTTAAAATCAACTTTGGCATTTAAGTTACTGTTGATCTCCTTTTTTACAAAAGCCACGATCTGGCTTTTAAATATATAAGGCGCTGCAAAAGCAATTCCGATAAGCACAAGCAGGCTAATACCCGTTATCTTTAAAATCTTCTTTAGTGTTTTCATAATGCATTAGAATATTGATGATTTAACAATTTTACTGGTAAGGACCCGTTTTACAAAATAAAGGTTGCAAAAGATACAAAAATTATTTTTTATGCCGTTGTTGCAACACCTCAATTACATCAGCCAGGGAGTAATCTTTGGCCTGCAATAAGATGAGATAATGAAACAACAAATCTGCCGCTTCTCCTAAAAACAAATCCTTGTTATCATCCTTTGCTTCAATTACCATTTCCACGGCTTCTTCGCCTACTTTTTGTGCTACTTTATTAATGCCTTTTGCAAATAAAGAGCTGGTGTAAGATTTATCAGACGGATTATTTTTCCTGTCAATGATGATCTGTTCCAGTTGCAATAAAAAATTATCGCTTTCATTTTTTTCGTTCCAGCAGGTATCCGCACCAGTGTGACAGGTGGGGCCTTGCGGTATGGCTTTTATCAGTAGCGTATCATTATCGCAATCAACTTTTATATCTTTCAACAATAAAAAATTACCACTCTCCTCTCCTTTTGTCCACACCCTGTTTTTACTACGGCTGTAGAAAGTAACTTTTTTCAGTTCCTGCGTTTTTGCAACGGCAGCTTCATTCATAAAACCAAGCATCAGCACTTTACCTGTTGCATCATCCTGTATAATTGCAGGCACAAGGCCATCTGCATATTTTGTAAAATCAATTTTCATCTTCTGTTGTATTTTTTTGTTCAGGATTATTTTTCCTGAGCATTTCCATTAATTCTTCTTTTTTATCTTCCAGCCTTTGTCTTCGTTGGTCGTTACGGTCAGCCTGTTTATTTCGCATATAAGCAAAAATAATTAGTGCAATTATTGCCGGCGGTATGATCAGGTAGCGATCCATTATAAACGAACAGCAATTTTTTGTGACTGTAAATATTTTTTTAAGCCTGGTATTTCAATTTCTTTGTAATGAAAAATGCTTGCAGCAAGCGCAGCGTCTGCATTGGCATTTTCAAACACATCTTTAAAATGTTCCATCGTTCCTGCACCACCACTTGCAATTACAGGTACGGGCAATGCATTAGATAAAGCTGCGGTAATATCTATTGCAAAACCATTTTTAGTACCATCATTATTCATGCTTGTTAGCAAAATTTCTCCTGCACCAAGATCAACTGCCTGCTTTGCCCAATCGATAGTTTTAGTATCCGTTTTTGTTCTGCCGCCATTTAAATACACATACCATTCTCCATCAGCTTCTTTTTTAGTATCAATGGCTAATACAACGCACTGGCTGCCAAAGGCATTGCTCAGGTCTTGTATCAACTGCGGATTTTTAAATGCAGATGTATTCACCGAGATCTTGTCCGCTCCATTTTGCAATAACAATGCCATATTTTCCACAGTACTGATGCCCCCGCCTACTGTAAACGGAATGTTGATATTGGCCGCAATTCTTTTTACCAGTTCTACTAATGTTTTTCTTTTTTCAACAGTTGCAGTGATGTCTAAAAAAACCAGTTCATCAGCACCCTGTTCAGAATAGATGATGGCCAGTTCCACAGGATCGCCTGCATCACGGATGCTTTCAAAGTTGATGCCTTTAACTGTTCTGCCATCCTTAATGTCGAGGCAGGGAATAATACGCTTGCAAAGCCCCCCCGCCCCTAAAGGGGAGCTTTGCAACAGTTCACTATTTTGAAGTGCATTATTCATCGGAAGTTTTGTTTTCTATAATCAGTTAAAATATTTATACTCTTCGGAAGTCCCCTTCAGGGGATTTAGGGGCACCTTTCCTTCATAAATCGCTTTACCAATAATTGCACCGGAGCAGCCGATTGCTTTCAATTGTTTTACATCATCAATATTACTTACACCACCACTTGCAATTAAATTTATTTCCGGATGCTCGGCTATGATCCGTTTATACAAATCTATCGACGGGCCTTCCATCACACCATCTTTTGAAATATCAGTACAAAAAATATTGGTAGCACCAAGACTTATCATCCTGCCAATGAAACTAAAAATATTGATACCACTGTCTTCCAGCCAGCCGCTGATCTTTATTTTTTCATCCAGCACATCGGCGCCGATTAAAAAATGTTCGGGACTAAATTCCATCAACCATTCTTCCAGCAATTCGGGATGCTTTACTGCAAGGCTGCCGATAGTTACCATGGCAGCACCGGCATTAAAAATATTCCCTACGTCGGTCATATTTTTTACACCGCCGCCAAAATCAATTGCCAGGCTAGTTGCACTGGCAATATTTTCCAATACATTCAGATTAATGATCTTTCCTGCTTTAGCACCATCAAGGTCCACAATATGTAAACGCTGAATACCGGCAGCCTCAAATTCTTTAGCTACTTCAACAGGATTTTCATTGTATATTTTTTTTTGGGCGTAATCACCTTTGGTAAGACGTACACATTTTCCATCGATAATGTCAATTGCTGGAATGATGATCATGGCAGTTGTATAAAGTTTTTTAAAATTGCTTCTCCAATCTTTCCTGATTTTTCAGGATGAAACTGCACTGCATAAAAATTATCTTTTTGCAATGCGGCACTGTAAGGTAAAACATAATCTGTTTTTGCTGTTGTTTCCTTGCACGCAGCAGCGTAATAGCTGTGCACCGTATACACAAAAGCTCCCTCAGTTAATCCGTTAAATAAAACAGATCTATAATCGTAAATATTATTCCATCCTATTTGCGGAATTTTTACAGCAGTTGATTCAAACAACTTTACTTCGGTATCAAATATGCCCATGCATTTGGTATCGCCTTCTTCCGAATGATTACACAACAATTGCAATCCTAAACAAATACCCAAAACAGGTTGTTGCAAAGAGACAATTACTTTATCAAGTTCCCGCTCTCTTAAATATGTCATTGCAGCATTGGCATGTCCTACTCCCGGGAAAATTACTTTGGATGCATTACGGATCACAGTCGCATCATCTGTCACTACAGATTCAGCACCTATCCGCTGCAAAGCATATTGCACACTTTGTACATTGCCTGCATTGTATTTTATAATTGCTATGTCATTCATACTTGAGTAAGTGCATTTTATTTTTACCGGTGATGGGCTAAAGCCCGAAAACATAAAAACATTTTCATCCCCGGCATAAATGCCGGGGCAAGTGATGTTCTAAAGCATTCCTTTTGTTGATGGCAACGCATTATTGTTGATGTCTCTCTTTGCTGCCATTTTTATTGCTTTCGCAAATGCTTTAAAAATCGATTCAATTTTGTGATGCTCATTTTCTCCTTCGGCTTGTATATTTAAATTACTTTTTGATGCATCACTGAAAGATTTAAAAAAATGAAAGAACATTTCTGTCGGCATCTCTCCTATCTTTTCTCTTTTAAAATCTGCTTCCCACACGATCCAGTTCCTGCCTCCAAAATCAATAGCTACCTGGGCTAAACAATCATCCATGGGTAATAAAAATCCGTAGCGCTCAATGCCGCGTTTATTTCCCAGTGCTTTTGCAATGGCTTCACCTAAGGCAATGCCGGTATCTTCAATGCTGTGGTGTTCATCAATGTGCAAGTCGCCTTTGCATTCAATATTCAGATCAATATTGCCATGCCTTGCAATTTGTTCCAGCATGTGATTGAAAAAAGCCAGCCCCGTTTCTATTTGTGATTTTCCGGTGCCATCTAAATTTACTTCAACGGTTATTTTAGTTTCATTGGTATTACGCTGATGAATAATTTTTCGTGGAGGTAATTTTAGATGTTCATAAATGTCTGACCAATGAGGCGTTTCTAATACAATCACATCTTGTTTCAATTTCGTAATCGTGTCTTTTATTTCTGATGCACCAAGACTTGCATCAATATTTAGCCAGATACCTTTACAACCTAAATTTTTTGCCAACTGCATATCAGTGATTCTGTCGCCGATAACAAAAGAATTAGCAATATCGTACGCAGGGTTATTCAAATATTTTGTAAGCATGCCGGTGCCGGGTTTGCGGGTGGGTGCATGTTCTTCAGGAAAAGTTCTGTCAATACAAACTTCACTGAAATGAATGGCTTCATTTTCTAAACTCGTCATCACTAAATTATGCACGGGCCAAAAAGTATCTTCAGGAAAAGATGCAGTGCCCAAACCATCCTGGTTAGTAACCATCACCAGTTCGTAATTCAATTCAGCTGCAATTTTCCGCATGTACAAAAACATGTCAGGGTAAAATTCCAATTTGCTAAAGGCATCCAGTTGATACGTTGGTGGTGCTTCTTTTATCAGTGTTCCGTCCCTGTCAATAAATAATATTTTTTTCACCCTTTATATTTTTTTAATGTAGATAATAGATTATTATTTTCTTCCGGTGTACCAACAGTTATGCGTAAACAATTTTCACATAGTACTTCTTTGCTCCTGTTACGTACCACAATTTCGTTATCAGCAAGGTATTGATACAATGTATCGGCATCATTTACTTTTACTAAAATAAAATTGGCATCGGTAGGATATACTTTTTTCACAAAAGGTAACCTTACCAACATTGCTGCCAATTGTTCTTTTTGATACACCACTTCTTTGATCCATTTATTCACCATTACAGTTTCCAGCAAAGCTTCCATTGCAATTTGCTGCGATGCTTCATTGATATTGTAAGGTGGTTTTACCTTGTTAAAAATATCAATAATATCCATGGATGCAAAACAAAGGCCTAGTCTTAATGCTGCCAATCCCCATGCTTTGGAAAGGGTTTGCATCACAATCAAATTGGGATATTCCGTTAACTCTTGTATAAATGTTTTTTGTTTGGAGAAATTGATATAAGCTTCGTCAATGATAATGATACCGGGAAAATTATTCAGCAATATTTCCACATCGGTGCGATCCATATTATTGCCTGTTGGATTATTGGGTGAACAGATGAATAATAATTTGGTGTTGGCGTCAGTTGCATTCATGATACCTTCCACATCCAGTTCAAAATGGCTGGTAAGATTTACTTTTTTTATGGCCACATCATTAATATTGGCACTAACCTGGTACATGCCATACGTAGGCGGACAAATGATCACATTATCTTTTCGTGGTTCACAAAAAATACGATAGGCCAAATCTATCACTTCATCACTACCATTACCAATAAAAATATTTTCTGCCGGCACGCCTTTTATTCTTGCCAATTGAAATTTCAATTGCCATTGTAAAGGATCGGGATAGCGATTGTAATTTTCTGCAACCGGTGAGCCGTAAGCATTTTCATTGGCATCTAAAAATACAGATGCTTTGCCTGTAAACTCATGCCTTGCAGAAGAATAAGGTTTTAATGTTTTGATATTATCCCGTACTAATTTCTGTAGATCGAATTGCATTATGATTTGTTTATTTCTTTTAAACGAAGTGTGACTGCATTTTTGTGGGCATCTAATCCTTCTGCCGCAGCCATTTGTTCAATGGCCGTTCCAATATTTTTTATTCCATCCTGGTTCAATTGCTGAAAGGTGATCTTCTTTACAAAACTATCCAGCGACACACCGCTGTAAGCTTTTGCATAACCATTGGTGGGCAAAGTATGATTGGTGCCTGATGCATAATCGCCTGCACTTTCCGGTGAGTAATGACCGAGGAAAACGCTTCCTGCATTAATTACTTTTTCTGCTAACATCGTAACATTGTCAGCAGCGATGATCAAATGTTCAGGTGCATATTCATTGAGTAATTCAAATGCATCGTCAACATTTTCCATTACTATCAGCCGACTGTTTTCCAATGCTTTTGTTGCAATGGTATTTCTTGATAAAACAGTTACCTGTTTTTCAATTTCAATTTTCACTTTTTCAATTATTGCTGATGTACTTGCTACTAAAAGCACCTGGCTGTCTGCACCATGTTCGGCCTGGCTTAACAGATCGGCAGCAACAAATGCAGCATTAGCAGTTTCATTTGCATATACCGCTACTTCGCTGGGGCCAGCAGGCATATCGATGGCAATACCTGATGCATTTACCAATTGTTTGGCACAAGTTACATACTGGTTGCCCGGTCCAAATATTTTATACACTTTAGAAACTGTTGTGGTACCATAAGCCATTGCAGCTATCGCCTGCACACCACCAATCTTGTAAATATTTTTTATGCCGATGAGTTGCGCCACATACAATACCACTGCATTTACTGTACCGTTTTTATCGCATGGCGTACAAACAATTATTTCTTTGCAACCTGCAATGACTGCGGGAATGCCGAGCATTAATAATGTAGAAAATAATGGT
>Ga0068859_100002560_pt1 | contig 18459 bp, 12 predicted proteins | sample KBSSwiS22_FD_66585 | JGI IMG/M metagenome (GOLD analysis project Ga0068859, IMG submission 66585) | Switchgrass rhizosphere microbial communities from Kellogg Biological Station, Michigan, USA - KBS Switchgrass S2-2 | ecosystem: Host-associated > Plants > Roots > Rhizosphere > Soil ...
CGGAACGAGCGGGGATGGCCTCGCCGGGGCGGGCGGCTCCCCGGCAACCGGCGGTTTCGGCGGAGAGGCGCCCTCCCAGGACCCAGGCGGACGAGGCGGCGCGCCCGGAGGTGCCGCCGGTTCGCATCCTCCGACGGCCGAGTGCACGGCCGCCCAGCCCTGGCAAGGCTCGATGTTCCTGTCCGAGCAGGATCAGATGGACGCTCTGCCCCTCGTGTCGGAGATAGCGGGCGATCTTTTCATCGAACGTGGAGTCGAGCGGTTCGAGCGCCTCGGCTGCCTTCAGAAAGTCGCCGGCACCGTGTCCATTCGCTTCACGCGCAACCTCACGCAGCCTCGCGGCCTCGAGCGACTCGGCTCCATCGGCGCCGACCTCGTCATCGACGGCAACCAGGCGCTGTCCAGCCTCGCCATCTTTCGGAGCCTGGCTTCCGTCGGCGGGACGCTGGCCATCGACGCGAACCAGGCCCTCGCGAACCTCACCGGGCTCCGCGGGCTGGTCTCGATCGGCGCCGACCTGATCATCACCTCGAACCTCGCGCTCGAGAGTCTCGCGGGGCTCGAGAGCCTGGCTTCCGTCGGCGGGACCGTCCGGATCTCGAACAACTCCGTGCTGAGGTCGATCGCCGCGCTCTCGAACCTCCGCGCTGGCAACGCCTTGGAGCTCCGGTACAACGACCAGCTCTCGAACCTGGTGGGGCTCGGAGGCCTCCACGAGGTTCGCTCGCTGGTCGTCGCCGGGAACGGGCACCTGGCCAGCTTCGATGGGCTCACGGGGCTGGCGACCATTCGAGAGGCCCTGGTCATCGACGGCAATGAGGCGCTCATGAGCTTGGCGGCGCTCCGCTCGCTGACCCGCGCCCGCGATCTGATCGTCACCCAGAACCCGAAGCTCCGGGACCTGACAGGGCTGCAGGCGTTGCAAGAGCTGACGGGCAGCCTCGTCGTCGTCGCCGACGACACGCTCGTATCGCTGCATGGGCTCGAGAACGTCACCGGAGCCGACCTCCTCAGCGTCCATCAGAACCCGGTGCTGGCGAGCCTCGGCGCGCTCCGCGCTTTCTCCCGCGTTCGATCCCTCTCGGCCGTGGCGAACCCGAAGCTGCCCGCCTGCGAGGTCCGCGCGCTGTTCCAGCGCGCGGCCGGCCAGGTCCTGGAAGAGATCCAGAACGATACGCGCGCGATCTGCCATTGACGGCGCTTCGCTCACCGGCGATTCGACGTCGGAGGTGCTAGATTGCCGGTCGTGCTAGGTGTGGCTCGGCTCTACGCCCGGACCGCCGTCCTCGCGGGGCGGCGGGCCGTTCACGCCTGGCCGGTGGCGTTCGCGCTGGTTCTCTATGCCGTCCTCGTGCTCGTCACCAGGCAACTGGTCGCGCCGCTCGGACGAGCCGGGGGCTTCATCCTCAACCTGGTCGTGGCGGCCTGCCTCTCCAGCTACGTGTCGGTGGTCTCGCAGGCGGTCGCCGGCTCGCGCGTACAGCTGTCGGATCTGCGCCGCAGCTTCGGCGCCCGCTTCTGGGACGTCATCGCCGTCTTCTTTGCGTTCTGGGTGATCGATTTGGCCGTTGACGGGGTGATCGCGCCCGCCGCGGGGGACAAAGCCGACATCGTGGCCGCGCTGTTCGGGCTGGCCATCGCCGTGTTCTTCAATCCCGTGCCCGAGCTGCTGTACCAGGGCTCGACGCGCGGGTTCCACCTGCTCTATGAATCGGGCCAGTTCATCTCGCGGCACGGCCTCGAGTGGCTGCTGCCCAACGTGCTGGCGGCGCTGGCGCTGATGGCGCCGCTCGGCCTGATGCATGGACCGCCCGGCCAGATCGTCCTGCACGTCGCCACGTTGCTGGCGCCGAACAACGACGGGATGGGCGTGCTCAGCTTGTTTGCACGTGCGCCTCTTTATCTGCAGCTGCCGATGCTGGCGTTCGTTCACTGGTTGATGGTCTTCCGCGGCCTCCTGTTCGCGGAGCTGACGCGTGGGAGCTCCCGACAGCGGGCGCTTCGCGGAGGGTGGGGACGCTGACCGATCCCTGGGGCATCGAGGACCGCTATCACGATGCGTTCGGCCGCGAGCGGCTGACCTCGGACGAGACGCGCGCCGAGATCCTGGGCGCGATGGGGGTGGACCCGGAGACCGCCGCGACCGGCGGCGCTGCGCCCCCGGCCGTCGACATCCAGGTGGTTCAGCCGGGACAGCGGCTGTCCCCGCTCCGCGAGCGCGGCGCCGAGCTGCAGCTCGAAGAGGGGACGCGGATCGCGCTGCACGCGGGGGATCCGCTCCCGATGGACCTGCCCTTCGGGTATCACACGCTCACCTTCGCCGACCACACGGTCCACCTGCTGGCGTCGCCCGGCCGGTGCTTCCTGCCCGACGACCTGAAGACGTGGGGCTGGGCGGTCCAGCTCTACGCCGCGCGATCGCAGGCGAGCTGGGGAATCGGCGATCTGGCTGATCTACGAGCGTTGTCGGCGTGGTCGCGCAGCCTCGGCGCGGGGGCGATGATGGTCAACCCGCTCTGCGCGCCCGCGCCCGTGCTCCCCATCGAGCCCTCGCCTTACTACCCGTCGAGCCGCCGCTACCGCAACCCGCTGTACCTCCGCATCGAAGAGCTGCCCGGGGCCGCCGAGGAGGGACCGGCCCTGGCGCGGCTGGCGGCGGAGGCGCGCGCGCTGAACGACGACCGCCGCATCCAGCGCGATCGAATCTTTGCCGCCAAGACCGCCGCGCTCGAGCTTCTGTGGCGGCGGTTCGTCAGCCGCGCCGATGACGCCGCCCACGAGGCCTTCCAGCGCTACCGCGTCGGGGAGGGCCAAGCGCTCGAGGAGTTCGCGGCCTATTGCACGCTGGCCGAGCGCCACGGGAAGGACTGGCGGACCTGGCCGGCCGCGTTCGCTTCATCCGCCGCGCCCGAGGCGCGCCGGCTCGGCGCCGAGGACCCCCGCGCGCGCTACCACGCCTGGGTGCAATGGCAGATCGACTGCCAGCTCGAGCAAGCGTCGCGCGACGTGCGGATCTTCCACGACCTGCCGGTCGGCTTCGACATCGCGGGGGCCGACGGCTGGTGCTGGCAAGACCTCCTGGCTCAGGGGATATCGATCGGCTGCCCGCCCGACGGATTCAACCTCGACGGCCAGGATTGGGGTCTGTCCCCCTTCGTCCCGACCAAGCTGCGCGGGGCTCTCTACCGTCCGTTCATCGAGACCATCCGCTCGATGCTGCGGCACGCGGGCGGCCTCCGGGTCGATCACGTGATGGGCCTGTTCCGCCTGTTCTGGATCCCGCGGCGGCTCGGAAATCGCGGCGGGACCTACGTGCGGTATCCGGTCGAGGAGCTGCTCGCCATCATCGCGATCGAGAGCCACCGGGCGCGCGCGGTCATCGTGGGCGAGGACCTGGGGACGGTCCTACCCGGAACGCGCGAGCTCCTGGCCGAGTACAAGATGCTCTCGTACAAGCTGCTTTACTTCGAGCCGGTGCCGCCCCCGCAATTCCAGGAGCTGGCGCTCTCGGGTGTGACCACCCACGACCTGGCGACCATCGGCGGGACATGGACGGGCGTGGCCGCCGAGCACGCGCGCTCGGCGGGCGTGACCCCCAACCTGGAAGGCCTCGCTTACCTGAAAGGGAAGCTCGCCGCCCTGACGGGCCTGACCCAGGATGCGCCGCTCGACGACGTCATCGTCGAGACCCATCGCGCGCTCGGCGCGGCGCCGTCGCGGGTCCTGCTGGCCACGCTCGACGACGGGCTGGGGGTGATGGAGCAGCCGAACATGCCCGGGACGACGACGAGCTGGCCAAACTGGTCGATCGCTCTTCCGAAAACCGTCGAAGAGATCCGCGAAGCCGCCCTGCCTGCCCGCATAAGCAGCGTGCTGGCGCGCAGCGACGCCTCAGCCGGCCAGCGCGATCAGGGCCAGGATGATCGCGCCGCCCACCCCGATGGCCACCGCAGCGTAGTCTAGTTTCGTCCCCCGCATCGCCCCGCTCCCCCCGAAGAGAAGGTACGCGACGGCAGGCCGAGCTGCGGCTGCTTCCACGCCCACGATGCACTTTGGGCGGGTCAGCGACGACCTCGCCGGCTCCCCACCGAGGCCGCCCTACACCAGCGCACGTGCCGGCGACGTTCCTACGAGGCGCGACGGACTCGCAGGCCGCTCAGCTCGGTGAAGAACTTGTTCGTGGTCTCGAGGCTGTTGTCGATCGACTCGAGAATCAGATTCAGAAGAGTCTCGTTGTCGAATCGAAGCGCCTCGTAGTACCGCTGCCGCTCGATCGAGTGCACGACGGCAGGCAGGTGACCGTGACGAAGCAGGATGAAGTTCATCACGAGCCGCGCGACCTTCCCCGAGTTCTTCGTCCACGGATAGATCGTCAGCACCTTGTAGTGCGCCTTGGTGGCGCGGCGGATCGGGTGCAAATCGGCGGCCTCGTCCGACTCGAGCCACTCGCCGAGCTTCTTCATGCGCGGCGCGATCTTATCGGGCGCGGCGATCTCGTGATAGTAAAGGCGGTGGAGCGGGTTCTCCTTGCGGTACGGATGCCCTTTGGCCGCCGTCTCGGGGGTCAGCATCGCGTAGAGGTGGCGCACCAGCTCGAGATCGACGGGGATCTGTTTCTTGCCGGTCAACCTCCCCGTCTTTTCGGACGCTCTCTCGGAGGCGGGCGCGTTCTCCCGCACCCAGTCGAGCGCCTGCTTGTGCAGCCGGACCTCTTCGTACATCGGAATCAGCGTGACGTCGCTGATGATGCGTTGATCGATCGCGGCCTTCAGCTCGGAGTACGACAGCACGACCCCCTCGAGGGCGTTGTCGTGAAACAACCACGAGACGTCGAGTCGCTCTTGGTAGTCCTTGATGATGGCGGCGGGAAACTTCGCCAGCTTCTCTCTCAAGGACACGGCCCGCGCATCGAGCTCGAATAGTTTGGCGTCCATCCCCATCTCTCCTGACATATTCCTCCAACCCCGGTCACCCGAGGCCCTCTAATGGTGTTTCGTAAATGATGCGCGGGTCATCGTATATCCCGTTATCTCAATCGTCAAGCGGGGTTACATGTGGTCAAGTCTCGCTCTTCGTTTCCGACATTGTGCGCGCGACGCCGACACACGCGGCCAATCCGGGAAGGCCGCACACAAAAAAGACGGCAAGAGTAGGGCGCTGGCGGTCGCAATCGCCTGATCGGAACGAGGGTTTCGTCTGTACAAAAATAGCAATTGCTCGTGATCATTGAAGATTACGGTGGCCGCCGCAGGTCGAAAAATTGACTTGAAGGCATGACGTCGGACAATGGTCCTTCCGCTCTAATGACGTCTTCCGAGCGCCCGGAGCCATCCCCGCATGAACCGGTCTTGCGCCAAGAAATATTGGAATTCCTTTACCCCGGAGGGCGTCGGCCGGGCGGGATCCGCCTGGACGCGACGGTCGGGCTTGGTGGCCATGCCAGCGGGATCCTGGAGCTATCAGCACCGGAAGGCCGCCTCGTCGGACTCGATCGCGATCCCACGGCGCTCGCGCTCGCAGGTTCGGCGCTTGCGGCGCACGGAGATCGCGTGATGCTCGTGCACGCGCCCTTCTCCGACCTCGACTCCGCGCTCGATCGGGTGGGCGTCGGCGAGGTCGACGGGATCCTGGCGGACCTTGGCGTCTCCTCTCCGCAGCTCGACCGCGCCGAACGTGGCTTTTCGTTTCAACGATCGGGACCGCTCGACATGCGCATGGATCCGACGAGCGGGGAGACGGCTGCCGAGGTGCTGGCGCGGGCCGACGAGCGAGAGCTGGCGGGCTGGCTGCGCGACTACGGAGAAGAGCGGATGGCCGGTCGGATCGCGCGGCGGATCATCGAAGCCCGCGATCGGGGCGAGCTGGACTCGACGGGCGCGCTGGCGGCGGTCGTGCACCGCGCGCTGCCGGGGGGCGCCCGACACAAGAACCCGGCCACACGCACCTTCCAGGCGCTGCGCATCTTGGTCAATGACGAGCTCGGCGAGCTGGAGACATTCCTGGCGAAGGCGCCGGCTCGGCTCGCGGTCGGCGGCCGCCTGTGCGTCATCTCGTTCCACTCGCTGGAAGACCGGTTGGTGAAGCATCGCTTTCGAGCGCTGGCCGAGCCGTCGCGGCCTCTCGGCTGGTCCGGCGGGACGCCGATCGCGCCGGCGCCCAGCCCGGCTGGCCTTCGATTCCAGATCCTCACCAAGCGACCGGTGATCGCGTCGGAGGCCGAGCAGGACCGAAACCCGCGCTCGCGCTCGGCGAAATTGCGCGTACTGGAGAGGGTGGCGTGAGGACGGGCCACGGAAGATCGCCGAGGGGCGCGCCGATCGCGGCGGTCCCGGCGGCGGCGGCCGCCGCGGTAGCCGCGCGCAAGGTCCGCACCGCCGGCGATCGGCGCGGCGTCGGCGTGGGAGCTTTCCTGCTGGCGATCGTCACGGCGGGGGCCTTGACCCACGTCGCCGTCCGACTCGAGGGGCTCGAGGTCGCCTACGCGCTCGGTCACGAACGTCGCGTCGCCGCCGACCTGGAAGAGCAGCGGCGCCGCCTGCAGATCGAGATCGGGATGCTGAAGGATCCCGGCCGCGTCGTGATGATCGCGCGCGACAAGCTGAAGATGGGTCCCCCGGCGCCCGAGGCGATTCGCCCGCTCGGGCCGGGCCGAATCTTGGCGGCCGGACCGCCAGCGGGGCCAGGACGATGATCACCCCCATCACGGGCTGGACCAAGATCCGCATCAGCGTGTTCGGCGTGGGATTCGCCGTGCTGTTCTCGCTGGTGGCGCGGCGGGCCTACCGGCTTCAGGTGGGGGACGAGTCGGCGCGGCTGCGCGGGCTCGCCGAAGAACAATACCTGCGCGAGGTCGAGCTGCCTCCCCGGCGCGGGCGCATCCTGGATCGGGAAGGTGGAGAGCTGGCCTCGACCGCCGACGTGGACTCGGTGTTCTGCAATCCGCGCCAGCTCTCCGATCCGCAGGCGGCCGCCCGCAGCCTGGCCAAGGTATTGCGTCTGGACGCCAAAGAGCTGAAGGAGCTGTCCGCGCGGCTCGCGCAGCGACGCTTCTTCGCTTGGGTCAAGCGCAAGGTGACGCCGGAAGAAGCCGACGCCGTGCGCGCCCTCGAGCTGCCGGGCGTGGGCTTCACGCGCGAACCCCGCCGGTTCTACCCGAACCGCACGCTGGCCGCGACCGTCATGGGCCACGCCGGGTTGGACGGCCGCGGGCAGGAGGGCGTGGAGCTGGCCCTCGATCGCCACCTGCGCGGCCAGAACACCTCGCTGCAGGGGGTGCGCGACGCGCTGGGGCGCGAGCTGTTCCTCGACGGGATGGGCGAATCGGCCGATGGCGCGGGCAGCGACGTCACCCTGACCATCGATCGCTACCTGACGTTCGTGACCGAACAGGCCATCGCCGACGCGCAGGCCCGGCACCACGCCAAGGCGGTGGTGGCCATCGTGATGGATCCGCGCAACGGCGAGGTCCTGGCGATGGCTTCGACGCCGTCCTACAACCCGAACGATCCCAGCACGGCCGTCGAGCGCGCGGCGCGCAACCGCGCCATCACCGACGCGTTCGAGCCCGGCTCGACAATGAAAACGTTCACGATCGCCGCGGCGCTCGACGCGCGGGCCGTAAGACCGACCGACCAGTTCGACTGCATGATGGGACGCCTGACGGTCGGGAAGTACACCATCCACGACACCCACCCGCACGGCGCGCTGACCGTGGCCGAGATCTTCAAGTTCTCGAGCAACATCGGCGCGACCAAGGTCGCGCGCCGGCTTGGCCGCGAGCGGTTCGCCGACGCGCTGGGGCGCTTCGGGTTCGGGCGCCCCACGGGGGTCGGCTTGCCGGGCGAGCGGGCCGGCCTGCTGCGGCCCGTCGACAAGTGGGGCGACATCGGCTTCGCGAACGTCTCGTTCGGGCAGGGGCTGACGGTCACGCCGTTGCAGGTCGTCGCGGCCATGTCGGCCATCGCGGCCGGCGGCGTGTACCATCCGCCGCGCATCATCACGCGCGTGGTCCGACGCGACGGCTCGGAAGAGCCGCTGCCCGAGCGGCCGGCGGTGCGGGTGATCTCGGAGCGGGCCGCGGCGGAGATGACCACCATCATGGAGGGCGTCACGCAGGTGGGCGGCACCGCACGCGCGGCCGCGGTCGATGGTTACGTGGTCGCGGGCAAGACGGGCACGGCGCAGAAGGTGTCGGGGGGGCACTACGACGCCAGCAAGTGGGTGTCGTCGTTCATCGGGTTCGTGCCGGCCGAGGCGCCGAGGGTCGCCATCACCGTGATGGTCGACGAGCCTCAGGGCGCGCATTTGGGCGGCGCCGTCGCGGCGCCCATCTTCAAGGAGATCGCGGAGCAGGCGCTGCGCTACCTACACGTGCCGCCGTCACCGGCCTTGCTCGCCCTGGCCCAAACCCAGGCAAAGAAGGCAGCAGGGACCCCGGCACCAGGCGGTGTCGCGAGTGCGCCTGCCAGCGCCAAAGCCGGGGTCGAACCAGCGGCGCCTCGGGGTGCGGTGAGCGCGGTGGCCCCCGGCGAGAGCGACGAGGACGAGCGCCCCGGGTCGGACGTACCGGCGGTCCACGAAACCGACGTGGGCGACGGATCGCCCGAGGCGGGCCCGGCGGGGGCCGAGATTGCCTCCGCGAGCGGTCCTGGCAATCGCGACGATGGCGCCGAAAGCGGCTCCGACGCCGAATCGGGCGGCAGCGAGGGCGAGGACCTGGACGACAGCGAGGCGCAGGCCCGCCCGCGCCTGGTGACGATCCCGAACTTCCGGGGGCTCACCATCGCGGCGGCCCTGCGAGCCGCGCGACAGAGCAACATCGAGCTGATGCTCGACGATCGGACGCCCCCGTCGGGCGTCGCGCTGCGCCAGTCGCCTCCCCCCGGACTTGCACCCCGGGGCGTGCCTTGCAAGGTATCGTTCGGGCGACCCCTATGAAGCTGCGTGACCTGCTGGCGGGGATCGAGGGCGCGGCCACGACCCGGTGGGCGGTGGATGGGAATGACGATGGCCGCGCGCCTGCCGCGCTCGACGTCGAGGTCGCAGAGGTGCGCGACGACTCTCGGCTCGTCCAACCGGGCGATCTGTTCGCTGCCGTCCCCGGAACGGCCGCCGACGGCGCCACGTTCCTCGCTGACGCCATCGCCCGCGGCGCTCGGGCCGTGGTGATCGAAGCCGCCGCCGGATCGGCGCGGCCCGCCGCGCTCGACGGCTACGACGGCGTGTGCGTGACGGTGCCGCGCGCGCGTCAGGCCCTGGGCGTGATCGCGGCGAACCGATATCAGGCCGCGCAGGCGCTGGCGCTGATCGCGGTCACCGGTACCAACGGCAAGACGACCACGACGTACCTGAACGAGGCCATGTTACGGGCGGCCGGCCACCGGCCCGGCGTCATCGGCACGGTCACCTATCGCGTCTCGAGCGGCGGTGTGTCGGCCCACCCGACCCAGGGCCCCGACGGAGCGGGAGGTGGTCATGCCGACGCGTCCGGAATTCCGTCCGCACGGACGTCGGGGCTGGGCGCGGCGACGCTCTCCTTCTCGCGGCCGGCGCCGCTGACCACGCCCGGCGCGCTGGCGCTGCACGGTCTGTTCGCCGAGATGAGGGACGCGGGAGCGACCGACGTGGTGCTGGAAGCGTCTTCGCACGCCCTGCATCAGGGGCGGCTCGACGGCTGCCGCTTCCGGGTGGCGGGCCTCACCAACCTCACCCAGGACCACCTCGATTACCATGGGAGCATGGAGGCCTATTTCGAGGCGAAGTCGATCCTGTTCGAGCGGCTTCTCGACCCGCAGGCCGGCGTGGCCGTGCTGCCGGTAGACCGGCCGGAAGGCCGGGCCATGCGCGACCACGCGCGCGGCCGCGCGGTGCTCGGCGTGTCGTCGCGCCCCCTCGGCGCGGGCGCGGGCGCGGACGTGGTCGTCGAGCGCGTCGAGGCCTCCAGCGACGGCATGCGGCTGCGGCTCGGGACGCCGGTGGGTCCGCTCGACCTGACCTCGTCGCTGGTCGGCACCTTCAACCTCGAGAACATCGTCCTGGCGGTGGGGATGGCGATCGGGCGAGGGCTGGAGCGAGACGCGATCGTGGCTGGCATCGCGGGGCTGCCGGGCGTTCCCGGACGGCTGGAGCGGGTAGCCAACGATCGCGGCGTCCTGTGTGTGGTCGACTACGCGCACACCCCCGACGCGCTGGAGCGAGCCATCGCCGCGGTCCGGCCGCTGGTGGCCCCAGGCGGCCGGCTGCTGACCGTGTTCGGATGCGGCGGCGATCGCGATCGAACGAAGCGTCCCTTGATGGGAAAGGCCGCGGCGCGCGACAGCGAGGTGGCGATCGTGACCTCGGACAATCCGCGCACCGAGGATCCGGCGTCGATCATCGCTATGGTGGTCGAAGGCGCGCGCCGGACCGGGGTGCCGGAGGTGAGCGGAGACGCGCTCGAGGACACGGCCCGCGGCTTCTGCGTGATCGCCGACCGCCGGGCTGCCATCCGGCGCGCGGTCGCGAGCGCGCGGCCGGGTGACGTGCTGGTCATCGCCGGCAAGGGTCACGAGGACTATCAGATCGTCGGCAAGGAGCGCCTGCACTTCGACGACCGCGAGGAGGCGGCCGTCGCGTTCGTGGCGGCCACGCCGCCCGGGGCACGGTCGTGAACGGGCCCGGCGGGAAAGAGGGATCGACGCGGCCCGACGGCGCCGGGCCGGCCGCGCGTCCGCTGGCCTTCGCCATCGCCGCCATGGGCGGCACGTGGCTGGCCGGCGCGGACGCCCCCGGGCCGAGGGCGCGGTTCGCGGGGGCCGCCGCCGACAGCCGCCGCGTGCGCCCGGGCCAGCTTTTCTTCGCGCTCCCCGGCGAGCGGGTCGACGGCTTCGACTTCTGCGGCCAGGCCGCCGCCGCCGGCGCCGGGGCCGTGGTGGTCGCCGCCGGGCGCGGGATCCCGCCCGCGCTGGTGAGCGCGACGAACACACCACCGGTCGCCGTCATCGGCGTGGCCGATCCGCTGGTCGCGCTCGCCGATCTGGCGCGGGCGGTGCGCGCCGAGTTCGACGGGAAGGTCGTGGGTGTCACTGGCTCGAACGGCAAGACCACGACCAAGGAGCTGTGCGCCGCCGCGCTCGCCGCGGGCACCCGCGAAGGCGCGGCTTCGGTGCTGCGCACGGAAGGCAACTACAACACCGAGATCGGCCTGCCGCTGACGATCCTTTCGGCCACCGGCCGCGAGGCCTTCTGGGTGCTCGAGATGGCGATGCGCGGGCGCGGACAGATCGCGCTGCTCGCCGACATCGCGCGCCCGCACGTCGGTGTGATCACGAACGTGGCCGGCGCGCACGTGGAGCTGCTGGGATCAATCGAGGAGGTGGCCCGCGCCAAGGGTGAGCTTTTCGCGGCGCTCGGCCAGTCGCCCGACGGCGTCGCAGTATTGCCGGGCGGCGACGCCCTGGTCGAAGAGCAAGCCGCGCACCTGCCTGAATCGCGCAAGATCCGTTTCGACGGCGGCGCCCCCGGGCCCAAGGACGTCCTCATCCTCGAGACCGTCCCGGCAGGGGTGGCGGGCCAGGTGGTCCGCTTCGCCGTGCGCGGTCAGCCGGTGGTGGCGCGGCTGCCCCTTGCGGGCCTCCACAACGCCCGCAACGCGGCGGCGGCCCTGGCGGTGGCGGCGGCCCTGGGGTTACCGGCGCCCGCCGCCGCGAGCGCGCTCTCCGACACGCGCCTGCCGCCACACCGGTCCTTCCCTCGCGAAGCCGGCGGCCGCATCATCCTGGACGACTGCTACAACGCGAACCCCGCCTCGATGCGCGCGGCACTCGGCTCGATCGTCACGGCGTCGGCCGCGCCCAGCCCGAGCGGCTCGAGCCACTTGGGATCCACCGGCGGCGGAGGCGCGCGCGCCTTCGCCGTGCTGGGCGACATGCTCGAGCTCGGTCCGGACTCGATCGAACAGCACCGCGCCGTTGGGCGCGACGCCGCTCAGCGCCTGGCGGGTCTGGCGGTCGTGGGCCCGCTCGGCGCCGAGATCGCCCGCGGCGCTCGCGAGGCCGGCCTGCCGGCCGATCGCATCGTGACGACGTCGGAGCCGGCCACCGCGGCGGCGGCCGTGGCCGCCTGGACGCGCCCCGGCGACTGGATCCTGGTCAAGGCCTCGCGCGGCATGCGCCTCGAGCGCGCCGTCGACGCGCTGGTCGAGAATTTCGCTTCCGGGCCGCGCTGACGTAAATTTTTCAGTCACCCCTTCCCTTGCTGTTTCACCTCTTTCATCACTTCCGCGAGACCATCCCGGGCGCGAACGTCTTCCGGTACGTCTCGACGCGGCTGGGAATGGCGACGCTGACGTCGCTGCTGATCACCTTCGTGATCGCGCCGCGCTTCATCGCGCGGGCGCGCGCGCGGCAGCTCGGCGAGATCATCCGCGAAGACGGCCCGGCCGGCCACGCCTCGAAGCGCGGGACGCCCACCATGGGCGGCGCGCTGATCCTCCTGGCGCTGGTCACGGCCACGCTCTTGTGGTGCGACCTGCACAGCACGCTGGTCTGGCTGGCGCTGCTCGTCACGGTCGGGTACGGCGCGATCGGCTTCCTCGACGACTACCTGAAGATCACCAAGAAGAACAAGAAGGGGCTGCCCGGCCGCTTGAAGCTGTTGGGGCAGTTCGTCATCGGCGGGGCGGCCATGGTGTGGCTGTTCACCAGCGACGCGCTACCGGCGGACGTGCGGCTGCGGCTGGCCCCGCCGCTCATGAACTTCGACAAGTACCACCTGGCCCTGCCGCTGGTCGCCTACATCGGGTTCGGGATCTTCGTGCTGATGGCGGAGTCGAACGCGGTGAACCTGACCGACGGGCTGGACGGGCTGGCCATCGGGCCGGTGATCATCTGCTCCTTCACCTTTCTGCTGCTGTCGTACGCGGCCGGCACGACGCTGCGCAACTTCCACATCGCCGAATACCTGGGCGTGGCGCCCGTCCCCGGGGCCGGCGAGTTGGCCGTCTTCTGCGGTGCCATCGGCGGGGCCGGCATCGGCTTCCTGTGGTTCAACACTCACCCGGCCCAGGTCTTCATGGGGGACGTCGGCGCGCTGGCGCTGGGCGGCGCGCTCGGGTTCGTGGCGCTGGCGACCAAGACCGAGCTGTCGCTGCCCATCATCGGTGGCGTCTTCGTGCTCGAGGCGGTGAGCGACGTCATCCAGGTCGGCTACTACAAGCGCACGAAGAAGCGCATCTTCCTGATGGCCCCCATCCACCACCACTTCGAGAAGCTGGGCTGGCCCGAGTCCCGCATCGTGGTCCGCTTCTGGATCGTCTCCTTCGCCTGCGCCATCTTGGGCCTCATCCTGACCCTGAAAGTCCGCTAGTCGGCGCGCCTCCGGGCGCAGGTGGATTTTTCGCTTGTTCGCCGTACCTGGGCCATCCTGGGGGACGGCGAAAAGCGTGGGACGAACGTGATCGAGCTGAAGGACAAGAAGGTGCTCGTCGTCGGTCTGGGCCGGTCGGGCCTGGCGGCGGCGCGCGTGTGCGCGGATCGCGGCGCGCTCGTGACGGTCACGGACCGCCGCGGGCCCGAGGCGCTGGCCGCGGCGCGGGCGGCCTTGCCGACGGGGGTGGTCGAGGAGCTCGGCGGTCACCGCGCCGAGACGTTCCTCGGCGCCGACCTCATCATCCTTTCGCCCGGCGTCCCCGAGCTGCCCGAGGTGGTGGCCGCGCGCGCCGCCGGGGTGAAGGTGACGGGCGAGCTGGAGCTGGGATCCTGGTTCAGCCGCGGGACGCTGGTGGCCATCACGGGCACGAACGGCAAGTCCACCACGACCACCTTGTGCGGCGCCATCCTAAAGGCCAGCGGGTCGCCGACGTTCGTGGGCGGCAACCTGGGTGAGCCGCTCTGCGAAGCGGTCGGCACGCGCGCCGCAGAGCCCGGCGGGATGGTCGTGATCGAGGCGTCGAGCTTTCAGCTCGAGACGGCCGAGACCTTTCACCCGCGGGTCGCCGTGCTCTTGAACGTGACGCCCGATCACCTCGATCGCTACCCGGACATGGAGGCCTACGCCGCCGCCAAGGCCCGCATCTTCCAGGCGCAGGGCGCGTCCGACTTCGCGGTGCTGAACGACAACGACCCGCTGGTCCTGCGCCATGCCGAGGGGATCGCCGCGCAGAAGATCGTCTTCTCCGCCACCCGTCCCCTGCCACGCGGGGGATGGGTGGAGGGCGATTCGCTGTGCCTGCGCCTGCCCGGGTGCGACCTGGAGCGCTACCCGCTGCACAATCCGGCGCTGCTCGGGCGCCACAACCAGGAGAACGCGCTGGCCGCGCTGTTGGCGGCCCGCTTGGTGGGTGCCACGACGTCCGAGGCGCGGCGCGCGCTGCACGAGTTCCACGCGCTCGCCCACCGCATGGAGCTGGTCGCCGACGCAGGCGGCGTCGAGTACTACGACGACTCGAAGGGCACGAACGTCGGCGCGGTGACCGCGGCGCTCTCGGGGTTCCCGCGGCCCGTCGTCCTCATCGCCGGTGGCAAGGACAAGGGCGGCGACTACGCGCCGCTCGCCGAGGCGTTCGCGCGGGTCGGTCGGGCGGCCGTCCTGATCGGCGAGGCGGCCGAGCGCATCGCGGCCTCGCTCGGGACCATGGTCTCTCCCGAGCGCATCGTCCGCGCGAAGACCCTCGAGGAGGCGGTGGCCACCGCCGCCCGCCTGGCCCAGCCCGGCGACGCCGTGGTGCTGTCGCCCGCGTGCTCCAGCTTCGACATGTTCCGCGACTACGCCCACCGGGCCGAGGTTTTCCGCGCCGCTGTCCGCCAGGTGGTCGGCAACGAGGCGATGCTGTGATCGATCGCGTGCGCTTCGACCTGGATCGGGTCCGGCGGGTGTCGTCCCTGGGCTTGCGCCGTCCGATCGATCGCATGGTCGACGCCTGGTCGACCTGGCGCAGCCGCCAGGCGCTCGGGCCCGGCATGGGGACCGGTGGCGCGCGCGCGAAGGGCGGACCGGCCAAAGGGAGCCGCCCCGACATCGGCGGCCTCATCCGTCCGAGCCAGGTGGGTGCCGATCGCCTGCTGGCCAGCACTGTCCTCGTCCTGGCCGCCTTCGGGTGCGTGATGGTGTTCTCGGCAGGGGCCGTGTTCGCCGGGAAGAAGTACGGCGATGCGTTCTATTTCCTGAAGCGCGAGCTGGTCTACGCGTTCCTGGGCCTGGTCGGCTTCACCGTCGCGACGAAGATCGACTACCGGGCGTACCGGCGGCTGGCCTACCCGCTCCTGGGGGTCAGCGTGGTCCTGCTGGCGGCGGTGCTGAAGGTCGGCTCGCGGGCGGGCGGCGCCATCCGGTGGTTCCGGCTGGGGCCGCTGTCGTTCCAGCCGGGGGAGCTGGCGAAGTTCGCGCTGTGCGTGTACCTGGCCACCCTGCTGGCGCGCAAGTCGGAGCAGGTGCGTGACTTCTCGGTGGGGTTCCTGCCGCCGCTGGTGGTGACGGGCGTGATGATGGGCCTTCTGCTGAAGCAGCCCGACCTGGGCACGGCCGTCATCTTCGGGGTGGTGGCGCTGGGCCTGCTGTTCATCGCGGGCACCCGCACCAGCTACCTGATCGTGGCGATTCTCGTCGCGGCGCCGATCGGGTGGAAGTTCATCGTGTCGACGCCGTTCCGCATGCGCCGCATGCTGGCGTTCCTCGACCCGTGGGCCTTCCGGCGCGACGTGGGCTACCAGATCACCGAGTCGCTGATCAGCGTCGGCTCGGGCGGGGTGACCGGGCTGGGCCTCGGCGACGGACGGCAGAAGCTGTTCTTCCTGCCGGAGGCACACACCGACTTCATTCTGTCGATCGTCGGCGAGGAGCTGGGGTTGATGGGCATCGTGTTCGTGATCGCCACCTTCGCCGTCTTCGTGTGGCGAGGCCTGCGGTCGGCCCTGCGCGCGTCTGATCCCTTCGGCTGCTACCTGGCCTTCGGGATCACGGCCATGTTCGGGTTCCAGGCGCTGGTGAACATCGGCGTGGTGCTGGGATCGCTGCCCACGAAGGGGCTGCCGCTGCCTTTCATCAGCTATGGCGGGACCTCGCTGCTGGTCAGCTTGTTCATGGCGGGGGTGCTGGTGAACATCTCGGCCCGCAACCCGGAGCCGCGAGACCTGTTTTCTTTTTCTTGGGGGCCGCGCGCGATCGGCGGGCGAGGCGCCAACCGGCGCGTCGACATCGGGCCGCGGCTGGTGATCGAGGTGGGTCCGCCCCCGAAGAGCCGCAAGCGCCGACGAGCGGCGGCGGACCCCGACATGGCCGCGGCCGTGACGTCGCTGGTGTCCGTCCCGGCACCGGTGGCGGCGCCCGCGACGGCGCCCGCGACGCCGCCCCCGCCGCTGATGACACCAGCGCCGGTGCCCGTGGCGACCGCCGCCACACGAGACGCGCTGCCCGACCCCGTCCCGGACGCGATCTCGCAAGAGCTCTCGGACGACATTTCGGAGGAGATCTCGAACGCCACGCCGCAGGCGGTGCCGGAGGCCATGACCGAGGAGACCGCCACCACGCCCGAGACGGGCATCCCGGTCGCGCTGCTCGCCGAGACGGCGACCACCCGGCCGAACCCGATCGACGAGCTGAAGGCGGATGGAGCGTGACGTGCGCGTGCTGATCGCCGGCGGAGGGACAGGGGGACACCTGTTCCCTGGGATCGCGATCGCCGAGGAGGTCGTGTCCCGTCCGGGCGGGGCGGTGCTGTTCGTGGGCACCGCCCGCGGCCTCGAGACCAAGCTGGTCCCCGCCGCCGGGTTCCCGCTGGAGCTGCTCGACGTGAGCGGCCTCAACCGGGTCGGCCTCGGCAAGATGGTGAAGGGGCTGGTTCGCCTGCCCAAGGCGTTCTTCGCCTCGCGGGCCATCCTGCGAAAGTTCCGGCCCGACCTGGTCATCGGCGTGGGAGGCTATGCCTCGGGGCCGCTGGTGATGGCCGCGGCGCTGCTCGGCTATCCGACGGCCATCCAGGAACAGAACAGCCGGCCGGGGTTCACGAACCGCGTGCTCGGCAAGGTGGCGCGCCGGGTGTTCGTCGCGTTCGACGATGCGCGTGCCTTCTTTGGCAGAGGCAAGACGCGGCTGACGGGCAACCCGGTGCGGCGCAAGTTCGTGTCGGCCGCGGCCGGCCAGAACCCGACGGCCGGCGGCGCCGGTGCCGGAGGCCTGCTGGTCCTCGGCGGCAGCCAGGGAGCGCGCGCCGTCAACGATCTGGTCATCGGTGCGGCCCAGGTCCTGGCGAGCGCCGGGCGCTTGCCGCGGATCGTGCACCAGGCCGGCGCGGCCGACGAGGCGCGGGTGCGGGTCCGCTACCAGGAGCTGGGGTTGCTGGAAGGCGCGCACGCCGGGCGGATCGAGGTCCGCGCGTTCATCGACGACATGCCCGCTGCGCTGGCGAGCGCCGAGCTGGTCGTGGGGCGCGCCGGCGCGCTGACGCTCGCCGAGCTGGCGATGACGGGCCGCCCCGCCATCTTGATCCCACTGCCCACCGCCGCCGCGGATCACCAGACCGCGAACGCCGCCGAGATGGCCCGCGCGGGCGCGGCGGTGGTCGTCCCGCAAGCCGGCGCGACGGGAGAGACACTGGCCCGCGCGATCGAGGACCTGTTCGGCGATCCGGCGCGCCTCTCGAGCATGTCGAAGGCCATGGCGGCCCTCGGCCGCCCGAACGCCACCCGCGAGATCGTCGACGAGCTGCAGACCCTGCCCCGCCGCGCCACTAAGGCGAAAGAAGAGGCGGTGCACTAGATGCTTCCCTGGATCGAAATATCGACGAACACGGCAAGTTCCAAAGGCGACCCGGACATCCGGTCCAAGCACCCGGGAGGCGCAGCTTCGCGAGCTCCAACGGCAGCGCGGAGGCGGGCTTCGCCCGCCGGAGCGCGCTGGCCGGAGGGTTTGGGAACCCTCTCAGGGTTCCCATCTAGATCGATGGCCCGCGGGAGGGGCCTGCCCCTCCCGCGAGCGCCGGAGGCGCGTTGATGTTTCGCAAGCGCAACGTCGCCATCCACTTCGTCGGCATCGGCGGCATCGGCATGTCGGGCATCGCGGAGGTCCTCTTGAACCTCGGGTACGCGGTGTCGGGGTCCGACCTGCGCGCGAACGACGTGACCGCCCGCCTGGCCACGCTGGGCGCCCGTATCCAGGTCGGCCACGCCGCCGACAACGTGGCGCTCAGCGACGTGGTCGTCGTGTCGAGCGCCGTGCGCAGCGACAACCCCGAGGTGGCCGCCGCGCGCGCCCGCGAGATCCCGGTCATTCCCCGGGCCGAGATGCTGGGCGAGCTCATGCGCGTGAAGGACGGCGTCGCCGTGGCCGGCTCGCACGGCAAGACCACGACGACGACCATGATCGCGACGGTGCTGGCGGAGGCGGGCCTGGACCCGACCGCCATCATCGGCGGCGTGGCGCGCGCCTTCGGGTCGAACGCCCGCCTCGGCCAGGGCGAGGTCCTGGTCGCCGAGGCCGACGAGTCCG
>Ga0068859_100002561_pt1 | contig 18457 bp, 13 predicted proteins | sample KBSSwiS22_FD_66585 | JGI IMG/M metagenome (GOLD analysis project Ga0068859, IMG submission 66585) | Switchgrass rhizosphere microbial communities from Kellogg Biological Station, Michigan, USA - KBS Switchgrass S2-2 | ecosystem: Host-associated > Plants > Roots > Rhizosphere > Soil ...
GTACGGTCAAAGCCCATCGCGGACAAATGGTGCAGAAGATGCAGGCAGACTCGGTGGCCGAGCTGGTGCGGATGGCCGATAAACTGGGAATTTCGGCGCAACAGTAGGTCGTAAGTATTAACGAGCTGCGGAGCAGCGGTCAGAGTTAAGCCCAAGGCGAGGCTTTGTGAGGGCAATAATATACTTGATGACGAATCATCCTGTTTCAGTCCGCGAAGCGGACGTCAGCATAAAGCCTGGGGCGTGAGCCCCAGGTCAAGCACCAAAAAGTTAAATGAACCCGCGAAGCGGGTGATAGCTGTAGCGCCTGGCATTCGTCGAAACGATTCGGATGCCGCCCGGCTTCGCGGGCTTTGATCGCTCTGGGTAACGCGATCCTGGGGCTAACGCCCCAGGCTTTATGCTGGCGTCCGCTCCGCGGACTTTCAGAGTTAAGATCTTGAGCTCTGCTGCAATGAAAGCGCTCCCGCTTAAAATGCAAACGGTGATGCGTCAACTATCTTATTGCCCTCGCACAGCCTCGCCTTCGGCTTAACTCTCAAAGAGAAGGAAGCCGCATTCCTCATATTGTACTTTGGTACAATACCTCTGAACCCAAGGTACAATTCTTACCTCTCTGCCAACCTTGTATAGTCACCCCAGTAAGAGTTCGTGTTTGAATCTCCGGGTGAAAAATGTCATTAGAAAACTCTATCAGCGAGCCGCCGGATGGGATGGCCAGAAACTGTCTGGTCAGTGTCATCGACGACGATCGATCGATGGGGCGAATGCTTTCGCGAATCATTGCCGCGGCCGGCCTGAGGGTCGAACTCTTCAGCTCGGCCGAGGATTTCCTTGATTCAGGCCGGTTCAGCGACTCAGGCTGCCTGGTGCTTGACGTGGACTTGCCCGGGATGAGCGGCCTTGAATTGCAGCGCTACCTGAACGAGTCTGGCCAGCGGATTCCGATCGTCTTCATTTCCGGTCAGGCGACCGAACAAACCCGCGAGCGCGCGCTGATGGCCGGCGCCATTGGGTTTTTCGACAAACCATTTAGCATCAGTTCCCTGCTCGCTTCTATCCAGTCAATCGCCGCCTAATGCACCCGGTACGCACGCCTCCGGCGTGCTGCGTTGATTCCTTTCCGCCCTAAACAAATCCGGATTCACTCCATGCGAGTTGCACCAAAGTACAGGTAGCTCGCACCTACGTACAATTTTCAAGCCCCTGGTCACTTGGTATTCTCACGTCACTTCGCAGCCAGTTAGAAAAAGGAGACCAGGACAATGACCACGCGCAAAACAATCTCGAGCTTATCAATCGCGGCAATCGCTCTCATGGCGGCAGCAGTACCGGCTATGGCCCAGGGCCAAACTGAACCGTCCGGCAAAAGCGCATCGGGTGATGGTGTCACAACAGTCCAAACGATTGCTACGAACCTTGAGTCTTCAGCGGTAAGGAAGTCCCGCTCGATCACTCCGAAGGTTGAGCCCGCGGCCAACAACGCAGTCCGGTCCAACAAGCCTCTGGTGTTGTCGGCCAGCGCCTTCAAGGGACAGAACCAGTTAACGTCCACAGCGAACCACAGCAACTTTGCGAACCAGGTGAGTTTCAAGGACGCAGGTCCCATCGATCCGGGCGCGAAGAAACAATTCCGCGCCGACGAGTCTGAAATTACCAGAACAAAGGAAGTAGCGTTCGTTCCATCTCGCGGGCAGAAGCTGCCTGAATAAGTTTTAAGTTTGTTAGTCGCAGGCGACAGACGCCGTCACGAGATCAGCTTGAAGCCAAACGGCCTCGAGCACGTCGACCGAAAGTTCTGAGGAGGTTGGAAATGCAAAACATCGCGACTATTAATCGGAGACAAATCGAAAGTCACGCCGAACGAACTCGGGCCCTTAATGACGCGGCCAAACGGTTGGTGCAAAGAGTGCTTGGTTGCTGGCAGCACGATCTGAGCCGTCCGTTTAGTCATCGCGGCCGCACCTATCGGGTCTGCGTCAAGTGCGGCATGGCCCGCGATTTCAACCCGGAAAACTGAAAGACCCACGGTCCGTCCGACCGTGTGCCGGCGAACTCTGGTTACGACCACACAGTGTCGGTGAAAAAGCGGCGTGATAAAGCCTCCTCGGGTAGTTTTCAATCCCCCCTCAATCCGCAAGCGAACTTCGGGAATTAATATATTTGACTCACCTGAGCCGGATCCTTTTTGCGCAACAAGCAGAAGCAATGCTTTATTCCGCGATGCCGCATGCGGTTGCGAGCAGGAGCGGAGTAACACAGCGAAGACCAGCTGCGGAGCAGCGATCAGAGTTAAGCCCAGGGCGAGGCTCTGCGAGCCTTGGGTAATGATTGACTAAATTGGCAGAGCCGCGAAGCGGCGACAGAAGAGTTCGTAACACTGCCGCGTTGGTTACCAGTGATCGCTGGCGCCCCTTTCGGGGCTCGATCACTTTAGGAGGTTGCGACCCAAGGCTCACAAAGCCTCGCCTTGGGCTTAATTCTGACCGCTGCTCCGCAGCTGGTTGAATGTTCAGGTCTAATGCGCCTCCCCGTCCTGCTTCTTAACTTCATTTTTTTACGCCGCAGGCGTCACTTCATCCCGAGGGCTTGGTCGTGACTTAATTTCCTCGTGGGGGTTTTCTCTAGCCCAGGCGTTTAAAGAGGCTGTGTGAAAACCCTGTAGGGGCGTCTCTCTGTGGGCGCCCGCTTTGCGTTATGCACCGGAATGTTCATATTCCAGCGACGGGGCGCCCACGGAGAGACGCCCCTACAGACTTTTGGCTCAGCCTCTTTACGCCCTGGGCTACGGAAAGCTTTGAACCACGACCGGGTCCTCATTTCTTCCCAGCATCTTTCTTCTCTTCGGCGGCGGCGTCTTTGGCAGCCTTTTTTGCGGCGGCTATGGGAGCAACGTCATCGATTAACGACGCGTAGCAATCCGGCATCTTCAACGCCGTCGGCGGCTCCGGCGGATAAGTGGACTGTCCCCGGTACAAATCCTCGACGCTGGAAACGACGCGGTGAAACAGTTCGTGGATCAGGACGTGAGTATCGTTGGCGGTGAAGCTTGGACAAATCCGAAAGCAGTTTGAACCCAGGCAGTTCTGGCCGCGCGCGCGATATATCTGCGCCTTTCCGCCCTCCGAGCATTCCGTCGCGCATTTGATACAGAGGTTGTCAGCCTGCTTCGTTATCGCCGTATCTATATTTGTTGCTACTGTCGAAGGCAAATTCGCCGGAGAACTCCCGGTTGACCACTTGAAGTTGTTTTTCAGGGACGTCAGCGTAGTCGAGCTTAACGGTGATTCGGCCATAGCCTCTTTCGCCAGCGACAGCTGCCAGCCCGCCGTCGTCCAGGCGTCGCCGACTTTCTTGGTCATTGCAGGGTCACAGTGTTCGCCCGGTTCCTGAGTGCATTTCGCCGCCGAGTTTCCGCACACGTCGTCGCAACCCGGCGCTTTGTTCGGTTCTTCCAGGGGGATGGCATTTCCGCCGGGGCCCATTTCGTTGCTCCCGAAGTTAGCGGGGGCCGGATCCGCGGCGTCTCCCAGAACCGGGGCCCGCCGAATCATCGGCGGCGCACTCCCCTGTTGGGTGACGTGCGCCAGTTCGTGCGCCAGAAGCCTTCGGCCCTCAGTTGTGCCGGGCGACCATTGTCCGGCGCCGAACACAACGTCACGCCCAAGCGTGAACGCGCGGGCGTCGATCGCCGCAGCGCTTTCGTTCGCGCCATCATCAGCATGCACTCGCACCGAACTAAAATCGCAACCGAATCGCGGCTCGAAGAAACTGCGGGTGGCGTGATCAAGGGGCTGGCCCGCACTCAATCGGCTTGTGAAACCAGCAGTGACCTCGCCGGCGCCACCGCCGCCACTCGCCCGCCGTCTTATCTGGGGGGTCTCTTCGTAATTTGAGCTTGCGGTAGAAGAGTCTGAGCAACTTTTGCATTGCCGCTGCACCGTGGGATCGGGCATGCGCATTACCTGATTGGCAACCGCGTCGGCTTCCTGCTCGAAGGCATCGCCCGGCGAACTGATCGCCAACTTAGTCTGGATCTTGAGATTGGCAGACTCTCGCTCACAACGGGGACAGCCGCCGCCGCAAGCGCATCCGGATTGTCTTTGGAGGATCGGCGAGATTTGTTCAGACGATAGTGAAACCGGGGGGCGCGGTCTGCTTGCGAGCAACGGCTTATGGATCCGTTCTCCGATTGCTATTCGATCAATCAAAGCGAAGCTCCTTCGGTAAGTATTCTCTTTAGACCGGCGGTCTGGGTCCCGGCGCCGGCGCGGCGGGCGGCTGTGGTGTGGCCGCGTCAGCGGCAAGCGCGCTGCTGACGTCAGCGGCAGTGGGGATAGCCCAGAACAAACCTGTGACCGCTCGAGCCAGCCTGGCCAGGTTCCGCCGCCGGCTGTTGTTATCGACGATACCCCAATACCCGAAGAGTCCTGACATTAGTGACTCGGCCCGATCATCATCAGTAGTTAACACGCGCCACAGAGGACAGATGTGAAAATCACCGGCGGCGTACCAATAAGTTTCGGCAGTGGCGCACCGGCCACCGGTCGCGCCCACCTCGCACTCAAAGTCCACACTCTCGTGCTGCCGCGCGGTCATCCGCCTGTAGTCCGAGGCGGCCGCAGCCATCTGGGCCGCTGACTGGCCTCCCAGAAAGGTCGTTGCCTGGGTGGCCCACTGGGACATCATCCCCGGCCGGCGATCGCTCGTGATGTTTTGAGCGTGATGGCTCCAATTTTCCGCCCGTGCGAGAGCTCTGAACAACGCGGCGCGCCAATCGGTGGGACAGTCCTCGTAGGTGTCGCGAGGCGCCGTACCACGCACCGGACCGGTGACCAAATCCTGCACCAGCAATGCGTAAGACTCGGCGTTGGTGAGGGCCTCGCCGGGTGACAGCGATCCGTAAAGCCGATCACGCTGATAGGCCCGGTCTGTGATGCGGAGTGGACCAGTGGCCGGCGCCAGCGAGTGAGCGATTTCATGAATCATCGTCTCTATCTGCCAGGTCTGATCCCCACCGAAGAAGCCCGGGCAGAATACCAGCAAGCTCGCTTGCGCTTGCACATACGCGGCTGCCCCGCCGCAACTGAGGTCAGACGATGTATGACATTGCACCGTCAAAGCGTTGGGCGCACCCGCGTCGGTTCGCAATCGATCGGCTATCAGGCGGATTCTGTTTTGGACATAGCGGGCGGTGCCGGCATCGCTGGCGGCGAAGTGCCGTAGGAGGCTACTGCCGGTGGGCGCGGATCCAGGAGCCGACATCGCACTCATGTATGTCGCCAGCCGAGTATCGGCAGCCCGCAGCCACTGCTGCGCGGTGGTCACTGCCGGAGCGATCTCTCGGGATTGCGAGGGATTGCAGATATTCGGTGGCACCGTAAGCGTCGTGCTGGTCGTTGTTGACTGACGCCGTACTGCGGGACGGCTGCTCGCTCGACTCTGCACTACATGCGTTAACTCGTGAGCCAACAGGCGTTGCCCTGCGGTGCTCGTTGGTGCGTAATAACCAGACCCGAACACTACATCTTTACCCACTGAATAGGCCTGCGCCTTGACCGCCGCCGCTGACTCTGCGGCCTTGGCATTAGTGTGTAACCGCACGTCGCCAAAGTCGTGACCGAAGCGTGGCTCCATGAAAGCGCGGGTGGCGGGATCAAGCGGTTGACCGGGTCCAAGTCCGCTCAAAAAATTGTCCCCGACGGAGAGTCCGGAATGATTCGAATGAGATTCGACTGCTCGTTGAACCAGATGATCTTTTTCCGTATCGCATTCAGGGCAGGATGTGCCACCAGTGGCGCAGGGGGCGCATGACCTTTGCAGAGTTGGCTCCGGCATTCTCATTATTTGGTCCGCCACCCGATCAGCTTCCTGTTCATGTAAGTCCCCCGCTTCGCTGACTCTAAGTTTGGTTTGGATCGGCAACCGGCCTGCACACCGCGGACAATCGCCGCCACAGGCGCACAACGATTTGGCTTGAACCGGCAGCATGGAGTTTTGAAAACCGGAAGAATGCTCTGTCGCTGGATTGAGGCCCGGACCGCGGCGGGACTGGAGTGTCTTTGTCTGACCCGGATCCTGTTTGGAGCTAAACTGTTTCACTGTGCCTAAACCAAATCTGAAATTGAGTTTGTCATTCTGGTCATTTATGGACCTTAGGCGTGCTCATTCTTTTTTGTCGCACGGTTTCCACGTGTCCAGCACGTCCTGAACCTTAGGTGAAGCCACGGGTTGTTCAGTTGAAGCGCCTCCTGTTTCTTTGGCGGCAGCACCTCCGGGAGAACTCCAGTTCGACGCGCAGTCCTTCCCTTTTTGACTTACGGTTGAAGCGCTCCAATTCCACGAAACAAACCCAATAGCTTTCCAACCTTTGGCCCCGCTGCCCTTCCACATCAAATACATCTTGAACGAATCGGCAACGCTGGCGGCAGTCATGTTGTCGCTAAGCAGTAGATATGGACAGTCGTCTGTCTCAATCGTGTAAGTCCCGGCCGAGGTGACAGCGAGCCTACAGCTTTTCCAGGGAACGCCCCCGTCGATGTGGGCCGAGGTGGCATTCACGCACTCTTTCGATTTGTCGCTCAAAGTTCGCCGGCGATCGGTAGATAAAAGATTCTGAAGAAAGCCCAGCTCGCCTGTGCAGCCGCTGGGAACCTCAATCGTTCCCTTGAAGGCGGCGCCGGAATCTGTGGTAGTCCCACAATCCCCTCTCGCCGTGGAGCAACACCCTATTTCCAAACGGCACTTGTTGGCCTTGCAAGTGTCACTCACTCTCGGTTTATTTACAGTCGCTGTCAGGGAGACCAAAGTAGGACAGGAAGCAGCCGGCTTTGTCGTCGGCGGAGAGACAGGAGGCTTCTCGTCCGGCTTAGGCTGCGGAGCCGGATCCTGGAAAGCCATATTTTGTGCTGTCTCAGTGTCGCAGCGCGGGCAACCACCGCCGCAGGCACAGCTGGCTTTGCGCTGAATAACGCTGGGGTTAACTGAAGCAGATGACAGGAGCGGCGAGACCGGAACGGGATAAGCGTTCGGCCCCCACTTCTTAAGCGGTGTCGCGGCCTCGCTTGATGGTAATGCCAGCGCTCTCATCGTTTTGGCGGGACGCCCGTCAAACCCTCTCTCACGGCGTTAGCTAACTACAAAGGCCCAAGTTGAATCCTTCTCCAGCTTCTTCCCACGGTCTTGCCACTCAAGTTTTATGGTGGAATTAAGGCATCGAGTCCCGGCTTGTTCAGCAACTGCAGATAAATAGCTCTCGTCATTACCTCCGTTACGCCCCCGGGCGCTCGTCTGAAAGATCTTCCGTTAACAACTGTGAACGCCATCGCAAGATTCGCCGCTGACTCGCTGGCATAAGCAGCGATAAGTTGCTCATATGTTTGGGGTGGATTATGCCGGCTGGTATAGAAAGGAAAAGCCGCAGCGTCGTCAGCGATGAAAATGTCCCGCAAAAAGCCATCAAGAAATATTCGCTGGCTAAGCGGTAAGACCTGATTTGTAAAAGTTCCTGCGCTGGATGAAAGAAAACTTCTTTCATCAGTTTCATGAAAGCCCGGACCTCGCCCGGAACCCGAACCGTACCCGGTTAGATTGCTGAGAGTGAAAATGCCGCTGCTCGCATATATATTTGTAGCACTTGTCATACGCGGGTCTGAGGCAAAGAAAATGTCATCGGTTTGCGGCTCAATGAAGAGCCAGGAGTCTACATCAGCAGGATCCGAGCCTATCAGGACGGCGTTGAATGCGTGACCGGGCACGGTGGCGATGCGGATTGGTAAATGAAACTTGGCGGGTACGTTGCCGAGGATGATGTGCGCGTCCGATTCCAAAGCTGCCGTATCCGCTGCCGGCAAAGGAGCTGTGCTCGTATATCGCGCGTACATTTGTGACGCATATCCCTGGCACGCATTTGAAAAGGCTGTCGCGGCAGAAGCCGTGGCGCTGCAGTTTGCGCGCGGAGTCGTTTGCCCAGCAAGGGGCACACAATTGGTCTCATCAAAAGAAAGGATGAAGCGCACAAAATTTATTCTGGCCTGGCGGGTGGTGAGCGCTGTCCAGATAGGCGAGTCATTCGCCCAGGCCGATACTGTTGAACTGTATCGGGAAGAAGTATAAGCCGCGTGGTTGAGAACGTAAGCTGGGTTTGCCTGCGCATCGTGTCCCATAAGCCAGGCTTCGTACTCGGGGCTATGCTGTGACGCTCGTTCGCGAGGCACTCCCGTCTCTGCGCTAAAGGCATCCAGCAAGGGGCCATGAATTGGGTCCTCAGTGAACGAGTCACCCCCCAGAGGCTGTCTCTGAATTGCGGCTTGCGACCGGCCCTGTTGAAACGTATGCGTCAGCTCATGCGCCAGTAAATGCTTCCCCTTTTGCGATTCAGGCTGGTATAGCCCCTCGTTGAAATAAATATTATTGCCAACAGTGAACGCTTTAGCATTGAGCAGGCGGTTCAAATACGCAGCTTTCCCATCAGTATGAATTCTTACATTGCTAAAATCCGCGCCCAGACGACTCTGCATAAGAGATTGAATACTCCGATCCAAATGAACACCGCTGCTGCGTGAATCGGACATTCTCATTACCTGATCTGCAATGTTATCGGCTTCGATTTCGGAAGCATCGTGTGGTTGGCTGAGTGGCAGCGCGCTTCGTTGGCACGACGGACAGTCGCCGCCGCAGGCACAATTGGATTTGCGTTGCAGCAGTGCCCCACCGGTTTGCGGGATAAATATCGGAGAACCCGGCAGAGAGGTATTTCGGGTCCCTCTCGCCTGATGCGTTCCGGCGGAGACATCGCCGGCATGTGGCGCAAACGCTCTCATATCACGCTCTCATATCACGTCGTCAAATTCATTGCCGTCCCCGGTACTGATGCGGTTTGGCGAAGTGGCACCGGCATCCTGCCCGTGAATCACGCGCAAGATGCGCGTGCCACTTTCAAACGGCACCGCTACCGCCGTCACCCAATCGCAGTTCCCGGCTCTGAGGATTGCGGAAATGGGTCAGTCGGCAGAGCCGGAATTGGTCGATCCAAATCCGACCGTGCTTCGAGATCGCGAGCAAGATCGACATAGCGCCAGGGATTGCCGGGCAGCCGCGCGACATTCGACAGAACCGATTGATACAGCATCCGGTGTCGCTCCAGAGCATCACTCTCGGCGATCCATCCTGGACATACATGAATCGTGCCCCCCATCCCGGAACGCCACAACCTGGTGCTCGGCGACTGACAGTTGCCGCGCGCACCGTCACATTCAAGCGCCATGCCCAGAATGATTGACGAGGTTGCGGCTTCGTAGATAGCTGAAAGACTTGCGCGCGTCGGCGGCGATGAACCGAAATGAACCGTGATGGCGCCGCTAACCATTCCAAACAACGAGGGCAAGGTCGCATCGATGCTCAGCATGTCGATGGCCTCATCGTTCCAACGCGCCGCCATCGATAGTGATTGCCGAATGGTTTCCTGCGCTCCGGGCGCGCAGCCGGTCATGGTGTCTTCCGCACGTTCGCTCGGTGACTGGGTGAGCGGAGTGCCCGTGCCCAGGTCGGCCGTAAGGTTGGCGTAAGAGTCGGCATTGTCCATCGCTTCCTCCGGACTCAGGTCCAGGTAGTAGCGCCGATCCAGGTAAGCGCGATCTTTAATCCTACGGGGCGTATGGTCCGAGAGCTCGGCGTAACCAGCCGCCAATGGCAAACGCCGCGCCTCTGCGTGCGTGTACTCATGAATCACTGTTCTGGCCTGGCTATTGGGGTCGCGGCCAAAGAAGAATGGACACCAATTGATGCGACCGTTTTGATGATACGCAACAGTAGCGCTACCACATCCAGGATCGCGCGCCGCAGCGCAGTCCGACGGCGTAGCCTGGGAGCTGTCGAGACCATCGCGCACTTGCGCCAGGCGCGTCCGCACCAACGCCGCGTGAAACGGGTTGGTGGTGTGAAAGTGAAACTGCAAGGCCGTGCGTGTCGACTCGCTCGACCGACTGATGGGCAGCGCTTCAAAGTGATGCAGGGCTTCAATAGCTGCCCGCAACCATTGTTGGGCAAGCCGCCCTGCCGCACCCAACTCAGCACCGTTGCTCAGGGAGCAATTACCGGTTGATTGCACGGTGACTGTCGTGGCACCGCCGGACTGCGCCTGACGTTGCAGCGCCGTTGCCTGATTTCGCTGCAAGGCGCCTGAGCCTGACTGCTGCACCACATGGGTCAACTCGTGAGCGAGCAGACGTCTTCCCTTCTCCGTGCCGGGGTTGTGCTCGCCCGCCCCAAACACCACGTCGTGTCCCAGGGTGAAAGCACGCGCCTCAACGCGGGCCGCCGCAGCCGCCGCTTGCGCGCCCTGGTGAATGCGCACGTTGCTAAAATCATGGCCGAAGCGCGGTTCAAAGTAACTTCGGGTGGCGGAATCAAGTGGCGCGCCTGGGCCGAGGTGATTCGTGAATTCAGCAGGGGCTGCGCCGGGCCCCGTTTTAGTGTTCGAATAACGCTGAATCGACAAGCTGTGTTCAGAGCGAGAGGTATTGGAGCAACTTTCGCACTGCCGTTGGATCAACGTATCCGGCATGCGCATGATTTGATCGGATACGCGATCTGCCTCTTGCTCGTAAGGGTCGCCGGGAGTGCTGACCGTCAACTTTGCCTGGATTGCTTGAGCTGGTTCTTCTTCGGCGCAATTCGGACAGCCGCCGCCGCAGGCGCATCCAGCCTTGCGTTGGATCAACGGTGTGGAGAAGTCGTGATGTAACTGCGAAGCCGGAATCGGCTCGGAACGAAACACATCGCTCTGTCGCTTCGACGTGCGAGCGTCTTGTGCGGCTGAACGTGTGTCGAACGCTCTTGTCATCTCTACATGACTGAACCGACCGCGCGCGTCCGGCCTCGACCTGACGACGCCGCTGCGCGCCTTAGCCCGTCGTCGTGGGCGTATATGCTCGCCCTCTGTAATAGACTTCCAAAATCATCTCGTACTTTGGCCGCTCCGAACGGAAAAACGACTCGAACTGCGTCACCCAATCCTGCGCGTAGGTTGTCACCTCGTAAGGGTCTGCCTCGTGCGGCTCGGGGAAAAACTTCCACCAGTTGAGGAACGTTCCGGTAAACGGCGCGCCGTCCTTAAAAAAGCCGTAGGCGACCAACTCGCCCCGCCCGTCGTACCACTCGCAATGGCCGTCGAGCACGCCCTCTTTTAAGTTGACGCGGCCGACCGTCTCGCCCGCCCCCGTCTTAATGACAAGCTCTTTCGTCGTCGCCTCCATCGCCTCACCCTCACCTTGCGGAGGCGCGCTCACCTCGCTACGTCGCGCGTCGCTTACGGCAATTTGTCGCTACAGTAACAGGCCTCGGTCATGTTCGAAGTGACCCAGTCTTTGTCCGGCGAGGGGACATTCTCCTGGTTCAACGCGCGCTCGATAGGCTTCGGCTTAAAGTCGAGCGGCGGCTTCGGCCCGACGACCGGGCGCTGGCCGTCTTTCGACATCACCTGATCCGGCCCGTTGCCGCTCGCGTCGGTCTGCCCCCCGACCGTGTGGAAGTCGTGCCACGTCGGCCCGGACACGCCGCTAGCACGCGTTCGGAGTTTGATATCGAACTCCCACATCCAGAACTTATGATAGTAAGGGCTGCACGGCTTCGTGCAGTCGACGAGTTTCGTCATCTTCGCGTACTCGGCTTTGGTCGCAGGGAGGTCAACGTCGCCGTAGGTTTTGAAAGCGAAGCCGGCGCAGTTGTAGCTCTTGCGCTCGGTGGTTGAAGATTTGGCGAAGGCCTCGTGCGCCAGGTCGGTCTCCTCGCCCCAGAGGCCGTCAACCGCGCCCGTCAAGAGGCCGACGGCCTTCAACTTCGTCTGATACTTTACGACGGCCCTTCTGGTGTCCTCGGCGTAGACGCCGTCGGGCGTCGAGCCGACGATTCCCTGAATCTCGATAATCGACCTGGTGACGGCAGGTCGCAGCGTGTAGCTAAACCCCGTGGGGGCCACGTGCTGTCGTTGCAGCATCGCGCGGGTACCTGCTGACTGTTGCACCACGTGCGTCAACTCATGGGCCAGCAGCCGCCGGCCGCTCTCACTACTCGGGTTGTGCTCGCCGCCGGCAAACACCACGTCATGACCCAGGGTGAAGGCGCGCGCCTGAACGCCGGCGGCCGCGGCGGCCGCTTGCGCGTCGTGGTGGATGCGCACGTCGCCAAAGTCTTGGCCGAAGCGTGGCTCAAAGTATCGGCGACTGGCTGCATCGAGTGGTGTCCCGGCGCCCAGGCGGCTCGTGAATTCAGAAGTTACCTCGCGGGCGCCGGCCGCACCATTCGTTTGAAGTTGTATCCGCGGCGGCTCATCGCCAGTCGGGGTGGAAGCAGGTGAGTCTGAGCAGCCCTTGCATTGTCTTTGCACTACAGGATCGGGCACGCGCATCACCTGATCGGCGACCCGGTCAGCTTCCTGCTCGTATTGATCGCCGGGACTGCTGAGTTGCAACTTTGTCTGAATTCCGCCGGGAGTCGTTTCTTCTGCTGCACAAGTCGGACAGTCGCCGCCACACGCGCATCCCGCCTTGCGTTGAATGAAGCTGGAGTTAATTGAGGCAGACTTTGGAAATAGGGGAGCAACAGGAACAGGCTGGGCTTTGGGCCCAAACTGTTTGAGCGGGTTCGCAGCTTCGCTTGATGGTAATGCCAGCGCTCTCATCGTCTTCGAAATGACAGTCAGAGTTCAGGCGCGATGCGCTTCACTCTATTGGCCGACTGTGACGTTTACAATCTCTACCCGGCCGACGTTGAACTTGATTTTCTTTTTCGACGAATAAAGCGTGTTCCCTTTCTGATCCAGGACTTTCACATAGATGTCCGGCTTCCGTTCGATGACGTCGCGATAGTCCTCGGTGTGATACGTAAGGATGTAGTCGCCATTGCTGTCGGTCTCTGTCTGGCCCAGCTTATCGTCGAACAAGAGATCCTTGTCGTAAACGCTCACAATCAATTTGCTTAGTCCCTTTCCATCTTTATCAGTCACCCGGCCGCGAACGATCCACGTGTCTGGTTGGGCGACCGGATCGTTTCTGCTCTCAACCGGCGGGGCCGCCGTTTTTTCGCCGGTGACAATGACTTCATGGAAAAGGACGGTCGCCAATTCAGGAGTTAACGGCTCGTCGTCTGCATGCAACAGCGTGGCCTGCCCGCTCAACACATGGACAAAAAGCGGCGGCTTGATGTTTGCCAGACTGCGCACATCAATGCGGAAGTAGCCATTGGCTGAGGTCCCGGCGAAGCCGAGTTGCTGGATCCAGTTGCCGCTCCGGTCGTAGAGGGCCACAGTCACGTTCGGCACGCCGCGAAGTTGCTCGTCGCGAATGAAGCCATGCAGCACCCACGTGTCCTTGTTCACGTCCGGCGGGACCACGCGCGCGCGTTGGCTCTCAGCTGCCAGCCCGCTGATGAACAGTTCGTTTTCAGCGCGTCTCGCGGCCAGGCCGATGACCCGGGGATCGTCATCACCCAGCCGGGCAGCCAGGCGTTCCTGTTCGCTTTGTAAACCCGCAGCTCGCGCAGTGCGCAGAAACTGCAAGTTATCAAAAGTCACAGCCCGCAGGATATCCAATCCCGGCAAGCTGTTTTGCAACACTGACGCGACTTGATTTAGAGAATCACCTGAAGTGGCGTCCTTATCCGAGTTCATTGCGTACCTCTTTCTTCATAAATGTCCGACAAACTTCAGTTTGTCGCCGAAGCTTCGACAAGCTAAAGCATGTCGGACATCAAACTGCACCACTATCCAAAGATCGTGCCGAACTGTTTGTTGAATTCGGCGCACTGTCCACTTTGTAGCAGGATCGTGTTGGGCTGATCGACCCTGGTAGCCGGCGGTCCGGCGATCAGCAAACAATGCGTCGCCTGATTGTCGGTCGTCATATTGAGACGTCCAAGGGTGATCGCCGAGAATGCGACGTGACCCGGGACCTCCTTGAAACGATTGTCACTCGCCCGCACCGACATTAGCGCCAGCAACGCAGCGTCGGTGAGATAGCGAGTCGCAATCAGGCATTCACATTGATTATCGTGAAAGCCCAGGTCGTCCATCGTCAGAATGGCGATCGACGCTGCGAATTCAAATCCCGCTGATTGGTTCAGAGTGTTTGTGGCGCGAGACACACGTTCCAGGCTTTCCAGCAGGCATTGATTATTTGTAAACAAGACGCTGCCGTTGAGTAGCTGGCGCGGAGGCAGGGGTGGAGCGGCCGCTTCCACCGCGGCAGGTTCGCGCCCGGCCGCGTTGAAGTTCCCGCCGGATACGGTCTTGTTAGGAGTACTTTTTTGTCCCCGATTCAAACTCGTATAACTATTTGAAGCTGTCTGGCTGTCAATCGCCTGGCCAACATTGAAAATCAATACGGTACTGACTTTGATCTCGCCCGGCTCGATCTCCATGCTGGTAAATTGGTTGCCAACTACCGAAACCTGCCCCAGCGCAAACGCGGTCAGAGCCCGGCCAAGCGGTGCACTGACAATGTTTTCCTGCACTTTGAGCGCAGGCATCCCGTTCGGCAAAGTAGCACTCTGACGCGATCCGGCAGGGGTCAAATTAACTGACGGAGCAAGCAAAGTAGTGAGGAAGATACCGCCGCGCGGCCCAGGCCTCGCAGCGCTCGCCGGCTGCAGGGACCTTCCGCCATTGTTCCTGATGACGTTGCGCGAGATTTCCACTCCCTCACCATGAAGCAGAAAGATTCCGCAGACAGGGTTCACAAAATCAAAGCCGTTGTCGGCGATGAAGTTGTCTCGCACAAAAAGATCGAGAGCCGATGCCAGCGAGATACCGCCATAGCCCATGAATCCCTGCTGGTTCGCCCTGATGCTGGCCAGAGGACGCTGGACACAACGGCGAATCTCGTTTCCTAAAATGCGCAGGTACTCGACGGTGATTAGCTCGGGTTTTCCCGCTGCGCCTTTGATATCGAAGAACCCGATCACGCCGATGCCGTTCAGACCCATGCTAAAGATCCGGTTGCGCTCGATCAGGATGTCGTAGAGAGCGCCGGCGGAAGTAGTCCGGGTCCCGCCCTCACCTGTGGGCGGGATCGAGCCGTCGCCGTCCTTACAGGGCTCGCATGGATCTGGTTCCGGATCGGGCTCTTCCGGCAACGGTTGGTCATTCGCGTCAACTGTGCGCAAACTTCCCAGAGTGATCCCGTTGCCGATGCCCCCCATGATCAGGTTGTTGATGACGCGGATGCGCTCGCAGGTTCCGCCGAGTTGAATGCCACCGAGCGCTTTGTGAGCCGGCAGGACGACATCCGGATCAAAAGGCCTGGTGAGTTCGAGATTCTTGACCCGCTGCTTAGGACTGAGTGCCAGCACAACGTTCTCTTCAATCAAACCGTCTTCGCCGATCAGAAAGATACCGGGCCTGGCGCTGGGTACGTCTTTCATTTCGATCCGGCAACGTCTGATGGTCACGTGAAAAGCCACCTGGACCTCGATCGCACAGCGAGTGGCTGCGCGCACGATAATATTTTCGAGAGTAATGTCGCGGCTTGGCAGTACCCGTGGGTCCTTTGATGCCTGGGCCAAATCCGGGCCCGTCACCAGAACGCCGATGCCGGTGTCGTGAGCCGTAATTCTCAGCGATTGAATGGTGATGTTTTGTGACCCGATGATCCGAAACACCGGAAGCGCTTGCGGGCGCTCGCCTGGGTCACGCGAGAAGACATGTGATCGTGCTCCGCATCCTTTAATCGTAATGTTTTGCCGGCGAGTGATTCTAACGTTCTCTTCATACTCGCCCGGCAGCACGCAGATTTCGCCGCCTGCCGCGGGTAAGTGATCGACGGCCGCCTGGATTGTGGTGAAATCTCCGTGACTATGAACGCCGTCGCCCACTCGATACGTGCAACAAGTCGCCAGTTTGGTTAACGGCTGAAAAACTCTGCGGCAGTCTTCGATGGCGGCCGAGGTGGAATTGGTCCACGTCAACTCGGCCAAAGGCACACGATGATAGTGAATGCCCTGCGGTGGTCGATGATTGATGAGCGTGGGATTGTTCGCAATTTCGCCCGCACGGACTGAGAAGGTCCAATAGTCGCGCGGCGCGTATTTCCCCGCAGCCACCGCATCGAAATTCAGTCGAATGCCATCCTGTAAAGGTACGGCACTCCCGGAAAAAGCACTGACAAGCTCAATGCCGTTCCAGAGCCGGAAGAAAACATCCTCAGTCGAAGTTGGCACCGCACCAAATTGAGTTGTGTTGTCGAGGGTGATCACACCGTCGGCGCCAACCGTCGCTTTCGCGCCATAGCTGACTCGCCAATGGCCGAGATTGCCGGCGGGCGACGGGTCAAACTCGAGTGCTTCGAGGTAACAGGACGTCAGTCCCGAATTGATGATCGCTTGCAGGTTTGCATGAATGTTGACTGTCTTTGGACTGACACCACTATTAAAGGTGCCGCGGCCCACGATTCCGCCATTGAACTGCGACCACTTGAACATTGGCGTCGCCGCATTAACATCGGCAACTTCGATGCGATAAAGGTTGTGCTCGAAACCGGTGTAGCCGCCACCTTCGACCACCGGGCAGTCGGCCGTGCCGGAAGCAACCACCGGTTGCAGCGTGACCGTGAGCCGGCCCTTGTTGGCAAAATCATCTCGCAGGCGTCCGATGATGCTTTCACACGTTTCGCCGGCATTCAGCCGGAACAAGCGAAAGGCCGCGGAGGTCAACACCCGCTCGGTCGTGTCAGGATCACCGAGCGCAGGTTCAAACAGAAGTTCCGGTAATTGAAAGGCACTCAACTCTTCCCGCCAAACTTCCAGGACCACGGCGTCGCGGGTCTCCGGACTGCTCGGGATGACCGGAAATGCGGCGGTTGGATCCTGAACCGGAGGATTCAAATAGATGGCGGTGCGCTTGATACCGCTCGCCGGGCCATCGAGACGATAAGGCAACCCATCAGCCCAAACGCGTCCCGGATTGACCGTCAGCTCGATGCGGTCCGGCAGCGTCTTGATTTCCGCGCCGGTGATCATGAAGGCGTCAGCTTGATCGGCGGGGATGGCCGCGACGCCGGCGCCAATGATGTCCATACCGGCCGTGTCTTGCCAGTCGTTGGTGAGTTCGGTCTGCGCATTCCAGTCTGCGTCGAGCAGCACTCGCCCTTGCTGGTGTAAAACGCCGACGAAGTTTTGCCGCTGCTCGTCGCGCCAACTTGAAAAGTCGCCTCTCATGACATTCTCCTCACGTGACCGGTATCAAAAGGGGTCGGATACCGACCGGCATGAACTCACGAAATCGAACTTGCAGATTGCGCCATTTGTGGGCTTCGGAAAGAAATCCGAACGCGCCCATCGCATCGTCCTGCGGACCCTGCTCGCGAATCTTCTGATCGGTTGTCCTTGCGAGTTGGCCGTAAGCAGGATTGCCAAACACTTCGCTCACGAACTCGAGTTGGGCAATGACCTTCCCGGTCGAGTCTCTCCCGGTCACGCACGCATGACGTTGCGGCAGACGATCGAGCGACTCACCGGAAAAGTAACTGAACTTGAGACAACCGATCTGATTGTTCAGCACCTCCAGCGCATGCACCCAGATCCCTCCGCGGCCTTCGATGCTTTCGACTCGCATGCGCCCAAAAACGGTGATGCCGTTGACTTGTGTAGGCGGGCCATAACCATTCGTTGGATCCGTTGCATTGGTGATCGCAAACGCCGGAGTCGAATTGCCGACTCCCTGGCCCGCATCAATGATCGAATCGGCCAGCGACAAGCGGTAGGAACTGTCGATCAGAACAGGCCCCGAGATCGTTCGCGAGATGACGATTTCGGGCGTCTGTTTGAATAAAGCGTCCTCAGCGCCGGAAAATCCGTAGGGCTCATGCAGCTCGATCGACGGCAGAATCGGGGCCCGCGATCCGTTGAAGCGTTTGAAGCCTCCGGGATCGAGCGTGCAATTTATGAGCTCGAGACGATTGACTGCGGCCCTCGCGACAAGCGGATCGCCGGCCGCAAAGCCATCAGCGCGCGCCAGGTAGACTCCTTCGAGACGAACGTTGAGCCTGGCCATCACGGCATCAAACTGCGCTTGCTCGGTTGCATCTGCACCCACAACATTCGCCGGGCGAACGCGCAATGGCTGTGTCAACTCGATTACCGGACGTTGATTGCTGGCCGCGCGGATCAGCAGCGAGTTGCCAATCTTCAGATTCAACCCACCATCTTCGGTGACGGTTTCTTCGAGCAGGTCTACGTCAGCGAGATCGAGTGTGTGGGTAAAGCTATCTTCGATTTCGACGACGATCGGCTCCGTAGCCAGGTGGACGTCCTGAAGCGCATCCTTGAGCAGAAGGTTCTGGCGCAGGTTCACCCGGCGAAAGTTCGGACTGCCCGAAGGCAGACGCCAGTCCAAAGGAACCGGACCGCGGGAGATCGGGTGAGCACCGACGGGTCCAACGGCTCCGTAGGTGTAAGTAAGCAGCAG